>Ga0247727_10000684_pt1 | contig 83182 bp, 85 predicted proteins | sample WisWelCaveWW1625_FD_202498 | JGI IMG/M metagenome (GOLD analysis project Ga0247727, IMG submission 202498) | Biofilm microbial communities from Wishing Well Cave, Virginia, United States - WW16-25 | ecosystem: Environmental > Aquatic > Deep subsurface > Groundwater > Cave microbial mat | place...
ACGGCAGCTTCGTCAAGGGCATGCTGCACGACCCGATCGACCGCGAGATGGTGCGCTCGATCAATGAGATCGGGCACCTCACCGGCAAGAAGACCATCGCCGAATGGGCCGAGAATGCCGAGATCATCGCGCTGCTGCGCGGTCTCGGCGTCGATTACGCGCAGGGCTACGGAGTCTCGCAGCCGCAGCGAGTGCAGCGGACAGCGATCGCGTAGGGACCGTCCCCTTTTTCCTGCTCTGAGGAAAAAGGGGACGGTCCCTTCGCCGACCGCTACCGCGGTACGTGCAGGAGGAGTTCGAGGCGTACCTGAAGTGCGCGCGCTGCGAGCACGGCTTTCTGCGCGTGCGTTGCGAGGGCGAATGATGGACAACGCCGCGCTATTGGCGGACGAGGTATTGCGCTTGGCATAGTCTATCGGACGATCTCGGCGCATGTCTTGAGGAAAGCGCGGCTCACGCGCGCGACCGGTTCGACCGGCGCTGTCACGCTGATCCAGCGCTTTGGATCGCCGCTCAATCTCAAGCATCGGGGTGGAGGCGGATCAGCGAGTGAAGCTTGAAAGGCTGGCCCGCTACGTGAGCCGGCCGCCAGTGGCGAGCGAGCGCCTCGCGCTGACCGCGTAGCGGCAATCTGGCCTTGGGCACAGGTTGCCGATACTAGCTTGACGAATTCGCCCGCCCTGAATTCGGTTTAGAAATCGCCTCGAAATTCATCCTGACCACCTTGCGGTGGCGACGAACTGGGTTTCGCCTCATCAATCGGCGGGGGAACTGGCGCTGCCGCCGGAGTTCGCTGATCCTCGGGAAGCGCTTCGGGCATGTACTTGCGGAAAAGCTCAATTCTTGCTTTCCCGTATTCCTCGTCCGAAATCTGCTTGTTTTCTTTCATCTCGTCGAGTGCTTTCAGCTTGGTCACAAATATGCCAGCGTCATCACTGCTTGCCGACTCGCTAGCGCTACTTTCCCGCTCCAAGGCAATTGAAATGGTCTTCGGCGTCAAATTGTATTGGGCGCCTGTGGACGCATCCACGCCCCAACCGATTAGGCCGCCGGCAATAATGTTTCCCCAAACAGCCCCACCAACATCCTTAACTACTGCAACCGACTTCGGTCGATACCCTGTTTTCTGGATCGTGACCAGATGATCGTGCTTTCGCTTCATTTCTACGTTTGTTGGCGTCTGGCCGACAAGGCTGCCATCGACCAACACATCCGCGCCTGCCGGATCACTAGAAATTGGGATCTTCTGAGTCGTGCCTTTCAAAATAGACGCACAGCCAGTCGCACAAACTAGCAACATGACCACTACGAATTGCCTCGCAATCAATTTCAAATCGTGGTTGCACATTTGGTTACTCCCCCGCTTTATGCGACGCGATAGGACTCATTTTTCTAGCGCCCCGCCAGACTCTTGGCGTTAAGATCATCGCTGAGTACATTTCTACATCCAAACTGCCCCACTGGCCATTATTCTCAAGAATAGGGTCATTTGGAGAGCCCCCCAACTGCCGTCGCTGGGCATCGTGCAACCTGTCCATGCCGGTGGAAACGGACTGGGCAATCGCCGGCGGCAGCGGGGAGTGGAGCAGTCGCCGGTATCGTCACTGGGACCGCGGGCTGCACACTCCTTTCCGAGCGCGCGCGCGGGCCGTGCTGCGCCCGCTGAGCCCGCGCGCGATGCGCGGGTCCCGCAAGCGCTGCCGGCGCCGGCGCGCGGCGTCTTTGGGAGCGGTCGTCGCCGGGTTGCGGGCGGTCGGCTCATGCATTCGCCGCTTAGCGTCGCTCGGCGCTACACTCGCGGTTGACGAAATCCCCTTTTATTCATCCTGGCCGCAGGCGTTGACAATACGTTGGAGCAAAATCGTGACCAACAGCTTCGGCGAGGTAACAAGAATGTCAATATTTTGGGTGAACCGGCTAACGAGCGTGATCCGCCTCACACACAGTTTTCAGGCTCTGTGTGGACTGTTCCTACTCGCTGGGCTTCTGGTCTCTGCATTCATGGCTGTGCGCGACGGTGCGCCAATCATAATTGCGTTTCTTATCGTGCTGCCGCTTCTTTTCTTATTCATGCTCGCTGCACTCGGAAGTGTTGTTGTTCTGATACATGGCGTGAAGCGCGATCGGATAGGGCTTGCCATCTGGTATGCGCTTGCCGTTGTCTTTATCAGTTTGTTTGCATCAATGGACATGCTCAATGAGCCAGCGCCTGCCATCGGAGGAATGCTCGTTGCGGCGACCATGATGATCTTTCCCATCGTGTGGCTGCGGAAGAGCGCATGAAGAATTGAAGTCCCGAAGTCCGCGGCTTGTAAGTTGCAGTAACAGATTCCTTCGCTTTGAGCCGCCCCAGATTCTCGGTACGCGTGTGACTCGCGCTGGGAGCGTCATGGCAGATCGACGGCAGCTTCGTCAAGGGCATGCTGCACGACCCGATCGACCGCGAGATGGTGCGCTCGATCAATGAGATCGGGCACCTCACCGGCAAGAAGACCATCGCCGAATGGGCCGAGAATGCCGAGATCATTGCGCTGCTGCGCGGTCTCGGCGTCGATTACGCGCAGGGCTACGGAGTCTCGCAGCCGCAGCGAGTGCAGCGCGCAGCGATCGTGTAGGGACCGTCCCCTTTTTCCTGCTCTGAGGAAAAAGGGGACGGTCCCTTCTCCGGCCGCTGGTCGCAAATCCGCGACAACGGGCGCCCCGCCTGATCACGGCGCGCAGCCGGCGCCGCGAAGCTAGTCGCCCGATGCCGGCAACGCGATCCCGCGTGCCTGCTTGAGGTAGCTCGTCATCTCGAAGGCGACGTTTTTCTCCAGGTCGGAAATGCCGCGGCTGACGCCCGCCGCGCCGCCCCAGGCCCAGAGTCCTTTCGGTTCGAAGGTGACCAGGATTTCGCCCGACTGGGCATCGGTCAGTGTCACGATCAGTTCGATCTGCGCGCTGCCCGCGCCGATCAGCAGGAACCGCGCGGTTTCGCTGCCTGGCATGTACTGGGTGATGCGCGCGCGCAGCACGGCCGCGCCAGCCGACGATTCGCAGCTCTCGGACTGCCGCACTTCCGTGAAGGTCTCCGTCCCGATGTTGTCGGTCACGAGCTTTGCCAGCCGCTGCGGCGCCGATTCAACCTGGTATTCCTTCGACCGATCCGCGGCTTTCGGGTCGGCCATGACGAATGGTTCGAGGCAAAGCACCGGATAGTCGGCAAGGTCCACCTTTGGCCACTTTGCAATGTGCTCGGCCCGCAGTCTCAGGTTGGTAGCCTGCGTTGCGTTATCCGGCTTTTTCGCCGCCGAGGCCACCGCCTTGCCATATCGTTCGCGGATGTGCTCCGCGGATTTCTCGACCTCAGCCGGCGTCGGCGACGCAAACGAATCGATCCCTTTCACGTATGCATCGCCCGAAGCCTCGTCGAGCGGATCGAACGAGGTCCAGATCGCATAGTAATAAGTTTTCCCCGCTTCCAGATCGGCTTCGACGTTGATTTTCGCCCAGTTGGTCCAGAGCAGGTGCTTGCCGGGCGGCAGGTAGGCAAACGCATAGCTGTTGTTGTCGAGCGTGGCGAGGAATTTTTCGTCCGCGTAGACGAACATCGTCCGTCCGCTGCCGACGAAGCGCTTTTCGCGGATCAGGTACACCAGGGCTTCGTCGCGCCTGGCCTCGCCGAACTGCTTGTCCGCGCTCTTGGTCGCCGCAAGCAATGGCGCGGGCAAGAAAGAGGTCGCAACCAGCACCACGACCGGTAACCTGGAACGGTTCGACATTATGATCCCTCCCGCAACCGCCATCGGCGCCCCGGCAGGCGGCGCTGTGAGCCTCTTGTTATTGCCCCCGTCGCACTGTCTTCTAGGTCGGGTAAGCCCGCATGTCAAGAAACGGCGATCAACGACTGCCGGCGGGATCGCAAGCCTCGACTGCGCCGTGTCCCAGGTCGCGGCTCGCGCGGTCGAGTTCGCCGAGCAACGCCTCATTGCCTGGCGTCGGCGCCATGGGCGGGTACGAGGCATCGTCGAAGCGCAGCGTCGCACGCGTGCGCGGCAGGTGCCGCGCCACGATCGCCTGCATGCGCTCCATCGCGGAATTTCCTGCTCGAGGCTGATGAAGCGCAGGCCGCCACGCGCAAAGGCCAGCGGCGCGACCACGATGGCCTTGCCCTCGGTGCCGCCACGATGATCGGCGAGCTGCGCCGTCGTGCCGCCGACGACCACGCTGGGATTGGGCGTCAGGTAAGGCTCGCGGCCAAGCTCCTCGTGAAACGCCGCGAGAATGCGCGCCAGCTCGTAGACCGCGCCGCTCCCAAGCGGATCAGCGCGCCAAGCTCGAGCGGCTCGCCCGCTACGTCAGCCGGCCGCCGGTGTCGATCGAGCGCCTCGCGCTGAGCGCGCAGGGGCAGGTACGTTATCGCCTGAAGACCCCGTACCGCGACGGCACCACGCACCTCGTGCTCGAGCCGGTGGACTGCATGGCCCGGCTCGCGGCGCTGGTGCCACCGCCGCGGGTGCATCTGACGCGCTTTCACGGGGTGTTTGCCCCGCATGCGGCGTTGCGCGCGGCGGTGACGCCGGCGGGCCGCGGGTCGGGGGCACCCAGCCGGGCCGGCACGGTCGAGAACCCGACGCCGCGGCACCTGGCCATGACCTGGGCGCGCCGACTGCAGCGGGTATTCGGGATCGAGATCGCGCGCTGCGCGCGCTGCGGCGGGCGGCTTCGGGTGCTCGCCAGCATCGAGGAGCCGGCCCTGATCGCGCGCATTCTGGCGCACCGGCGCGAGCGGGGTGGGGAGGAGCCGCCGGTTGCGTCGCTCGAGCCGCGGGCACCGCCGGGAATGTTGTTCTGAGTCGGATTGCCGTCGCCGCGCTCGTTTCTCAAGGCGAGCGCGAGGCGGATGCTGCGCGCACGATGAAGCCGGGAATGACAATCGGCCGCGGAGCCGCGCGGAAACGCTGGCTTGGTGGGCACTGTCGGGGCGCGCGACGCCCGGATTCTCGCCGGCGCATCCCCATGCACGGTCCGGCGCTACACTCGGCGGCAACAGAAAGGCCTTTTATTCGTACTATTCGCGATAAGTCGACGATTCATCACGCACCCCTCCGTGTAGAAAACGCGGATGCCGCAACATATGAGACTGCGATAGTAAACAACCGATGTCGCAGCTGAATTCTGTGCGACATCGGCGGTCCATTTTCGGACGAAAGCCTACCTTTACGAGCTGTCGCGAATGGGCCTTATTGGGGCACCTGCGTCGCAAAGGACTCAGAGTCGGAGCCACCGTCGTCTTCAAATGGGCCCACGTCGAAAAGCGCAGCGGCGCCAGATTTGAACACTAATACGACAACGTTGTAACGCCAATCGTAACCATCATCGAAATTCTTATCCGCGTAATTCAGGACCGCGTTCCACCGCACGGAGCCCGTCGAAGCGTCGAATTGGACGTTACGAATACGCAATGAATTCTCATTGATATGATGATCGCTATCCGCGTAATTGAAGCGCCATCCCGTGGGTATAACCACGGCCGAATCGAAACTCGCGAACTGCGAATCCGTCACCGAACCCGAGTCCAGATCCGTGCCACCGCCGTCGTTTCCTGACTGCTCGGCCGCACTAAATACCCCCGCGTTAGTCGCCATAACTTGCCACTGATATCTCCAACGGTAGTCATCGTCGAAATTCTTGTCCGCATATTGCGCTTCGGCTCGCCACGTAATCGTTCCTGACGCCGAGTCGTAACGTAGATTCACGAGGCGTATGCCGATATCGTTGATGTGATGATCAGGATCGGTGTAATCGAAACCCCATCCCTTGAGCACTACGAAGGCCGTATCGAAACCCGCGAGTTCTGGAAGTGTAACCGTCCCATCATGTGTGCTCGTGTTTCCGTTCTTGTTTAGCCAATCTGTCTCGCCCGATGTCGCGAAAGCGTTGCTCAGGCGCAAGATCTGGAAAGTCGCGTCCCACTTGTAATCGTCATCGCTGTTCTTATCTTTGAATTCGACGGCCGAAGTCCAATTCTGAATCGGCGGTGTGGTGGATGCATCCAGCGATTCATCTATCACGCGCAGACTGTGCTCGTTAATGTGATGGTCGGAGTCCACATAGTCGAATTGCCAGCCGACCGGCACAACTATGGTTGCCATGGTGCCGGGGATATCGTTGCAAATTCGCCATGCTCCCCTGCCAGTCGTTCCGATGTACGCGCAGACTCGTCCCTGAGGCTCATGATCGAAGAATGCATGGTGAGGGCGCGGTATGTGCTGTCGATCCCGCGCCATCGGACCGGTCACGGCGGCCCACGTAGCACCGCCATCGAAGCTCATGAAAACGCCTGCATCTGCGGCGCCTGCGATCAAAATGTTGCCGTCTTCCGAGTCGATTGCAACCAGGCTTGGCTGCACGTATCCGGCGAGCGATGTGAATCGACGCGGTCCGCGCTGGTTCGTGTATGCAAAGGCTCCATTCCCCGTCATCAACATGTCCAGCTGGGGCATTGTCTGCCAGGTTGTACCTCCGTCAGCTGAAAACACCATTGCTGGGGTGCCCATTACGAACAGGTCCGCCGCGAAAAGCCTCTGCGGATTTGTAGGATCAACTGCAAATACACCGAATTGACTGTTGCCGTTGCGCTGGATCTGTTGCCAAGTTCCGCCGGCGTTTGTGCCGACGTGGCGCCACAGTTGACCAGGGCGATCTCCATCGCATCCATTACTCTTCACGAAGAAAGTCGTCGTCTGATTTGCCGTGGCGGCTTGAATCCCGCATGCGGCCGCGGGCGTGTTCGCTGCTCCGAGCTGGGTCCAACTAACAGGATTAGCAGTGATGTCCGGCGTGATGAAAATTCCGTTAGTAGTGATCATTGCGTACGACGCCGCAGCGTAGTTTGTGATCGCGTTTAGAATGTTAAAGCCTGGAACGTTCCCGGTTCCGGGGTACGTGTTCAATTCGCTACCCCCGGTCATGCCAGCATTGCGAACGAAAACGCGGTTACTTCTCCCGCCTCCTCCGAAACAGCACACCGTATAGACGACGCGAGATGCTTCCGCGGCGACGTCGAAACCGTCGCAGCAGTCACGATTGAACCAGTCGGGCGGCATATCGGGAGCGTCGAGGGCGGCGAACGTTCCCGTATCCTGATCTCCGAAGTACAGTCCCTCTCGTGCCGGCCCCTCGGTGTTCGCGCCCGTGAGGTCCCAGTGCCACAGTGCTCTGACCGTGCGCTTCGGTTGTTCCCACATTGGGCTATGACACGCAGGACTCTGGGCTTGAGTCTCGCGGTACACACCGCCGTCGTTTGAAAAAAGCCGCGGGCACGGGTCAACTGTTGCTTGGCTGTCAAATGCCAAATCGCCAACATCCCAATGCGCCCCAGCCTGCGATAGCACCCATGTATTTGAGGCCCCACAGCGGCTGTTTCCGCCTATCACTGGCGGATTGGGCGTCAGGCAGTCGGCACGAAAGAGCTGTGTGTCGCCGGACCACAGGTCGAATGCGTCGCCGGCGCGGTTGTTAACGATGACGAACGGGACACGGCCTTGCGGCGATCCAGGGTTCGATATCGTTCTCCAGTTTGCCCCGCCATCATCGGATTCGAAAATCGTAGTTCCAGCCACTACAAAGACCACGTGAGCTTCGTCTGGCGAGACGTCGATGGAACAACGTCCACCACCGGGCCGCGGCAAGTTGGCTGAGGTGATCCAGGTGGTGCCGCCATCCACTGACCGCTGATGTCCATCGTCACCACAGAGATCGATGATGCCTCCATGGTGAACAACTACGTCCCAAATATCATCTGCCCCATCCGCGGGAGTCGGATCGATGTAGCGCCAGTTGAGCCCCGCGTCCACGGAGACCGCGAGTCCGCAATTTGTGCCGATGTAAACGTTGTTTGGGTTTGCTGGATCGTAGGCGATTCCAAATGCCGACGGCTCGTCGCGACGTGCCGCCGTAAAGCAGAAGCCAAATGGTGGTGCAGACGTACTAGGTTTGCTCCAGCTGGCCCCTCCGTCAAAACTGATGTTAATTCCCGCCTGACTTACGATCCGACCGTCATAGAACGAAGTTGCGACGACGCGTCCCGTGCCGGGCAGGACCGTAACGTCCCAAGTCGCCGTTGGCGCGTGACCGGCAAGATGCGCCCACGTTTGCCCATCGTCCAATGACTTCCATAGTCCGCCCCACTCGCTCGCGGCGAAGAATATGGCGTTGTTAGTGGGATCCGTGCCAAGCCCGTTCACGCGACCGCCGGATGCGCCGTTCGGATTACTTGCATCTAACGTAGACGAGGTTGGATTAATGTCTTCGACAGTGAATTGAGCATGTGTCGAAGGCACAAACATTAGCGTCAGAACACCGAGACAAAGCCTGTCAAGTAACTTCACGGCTGCTACCCCCTTTCGGCGGAATTCGGCTACCGTTTTTTGACCAGCTTGTTTTCGTCCACATAATCAATTGGACAAACGGGCGCTTGACACGCCGCCAGTGGCTCACCTTTCGTCCAGCCGCTCTTTGTCATCGGAGCAAGGCGCCACCGATAGTTGAGCCCCGGCTCAAGCCCCTCTATCGTGATCACGAGCACGTCTTTGCCTGCCTGCACGTCAGTGATTTCGAGCTTGTGCTCGGGATCCATCGTAGCTGCCGCTTTCTGCTCTGCATATCGTGGGGCAGAGCGCACGCCGGCTCGCAGGGGCTCGAATGTAGCGAACTCGCGAGTCGCGAGACCATTCTTGTGAACGGTCCAGTCAAGCCGGAGTTGGGATTCGTTGAACTTGAGTTTTCCTGCTGAGCGCAGAATCAACCTTGCGCCACCTTCACGGGGCCTTTCGGTACTGCAGAAAACCTCGCAAGACAACGGTGATCGACTTAGCTCCTGGACGCTCGCTGCCTGCACCGCAAAACATGTGTAAATCGCGATAAGGCCGATGAGTGGAGGCGAAGACATGCGAATTTTCATGTTACGCTACCTCGACGGCACTAATAGTCGGAGCATTGCCAAGCCCTAACGAGCACATGCGCGGTGGCGAGTTAGCTTACGCCCTTATCTCATGCCTGGGGAGACGAAGCGGCAGCGACTAGGCTGGGCGATGGGCCCGGTTCGCTCAAGCCGCGAGGCGGAGCTGCAAGCACTCGTCGAGCGGCTGGCCGGGCGCGTTGGCCGATCCCTCGAGCGCCAGGACCTGCTGGTTCGGGATGCCGAGAATGATTTCCTCGAGCTCGGCCCCGCGGCGGGCGGCGCCATGGATGACCTGATCGGCCACTCGATCACCTACCGGGTCGCGGTGGGCCCGCGCGCGGGGCAGAAGGTGTTTGCATTGCAAACCGTGCCGGCGCGGGCGGCGGAGCCGAGGCCGGGCGTTTCCCAGTACGCGCGGTTTTCGCTGCACGCGGGCATCGGGGTGGAGGCGGATCAGCGCGCCAAGCTTGAGCGCCTCGCCCGCTACGTGAGCCGGCCGCCGGTGTCGATCGAGCGCCTCGAGCCGGTGGACTGCATGGCCCGGCTGGCGGCGCTGGTGCCGCCGCCGCGGAAGCATCTGACGCGCTTTCACGGGGTGTTTGCCCCGCATGCGGCGTTGCCAGCGGCGGTGACGCCGGCGGGGCGCGGGTCGGGGGCACACAGCCGGGCCGGCACGGTCGAGAACCCGACGCCGCGGCACCTGGCCATGAGCTGGGCGCGCCGACTGCAGCGGGTATTCGGGATCGACATCGAGCGCTGCGCGCGCTGCGGCGGGCGGCTGAAGGTAATCGCGAGCATCGAAGACCCCGAAGTCATCGCGCGCATTCTGGCGCACCGGCGCGAGCGGGGTGGGGAGGAGCCGCCGGTTGCGTCGCTCGGGCCGCGGGCGCCGCCGCCGGGGATGTCGGGAATGTTGTTCTGAGTCGGATTGCCGTCGCCGCGCTCGTTTCTCAAGGCGAGCGCGAGGCGGATGCTGCGCGCGCTGAAGCCGGGAACGACATTCCCCCGGGGCGCTGAGAGGAATCGCTCTGCTGGCGGGGACTGTCGGGGCGCGCGGCGCCCGGATTCTCGCCGGCGCACCCCCGAGCACGCTCCGGCGCTACACTCGGCGGCAACAGAAAGGCCTTTTATTCGTACTATTCGCCTTTCGCGATCGGGGCGTCGGGCGCTTCCCGAGCTGCAGATTCTTCCTCGACGAAAACGGGCTCTCCTTCATCGGAGACGCTTCCCGTCGTCTGACATGCCGCAGTGCAAGTCAAAGAGGCAAGGACCAGGAGAGCCTGAACTGCTCTGCATGTGACGCGCGCATTCATAGGGTCTTCTGTAATCGTCGGGTGATGAGTGGCCTTGCCGGGCAAGGACCACAGAAGCACCTTACTCCAGTTCTAAGTCACCACGACAAATCGCGGTGACGTCAGCTGCTCTGTCCGTGACCCACCCGCCTTCACGCACCGCAGCTCCCACGGACGGGTGCTGTCAGGCTAACTCCACGCTTTCTCCGTTTTGGGCCCGAATTGCCTCCGAACGGAGGAATGCCCACGCAGCCGGTCGCCTTCAAGCACCACAGGTTCCCGCCGGACGTCATCCGGCTAGCCGTTTGGCTTCATTTCGGTTGCACCCTCAGCTTCTGCACCCACCCCATACACGATCTCAATCTTCTTGTTCTAGGCAACATTAAGAAAAGCCCCGGACCGGCCGGGGCTCTTCATCCTCGGAACTGCCACCGAGAGGCCTGGCACTTGCAGCACCAGACACCGGCAACCAGAACTTTAGACCATTAATTTACTGCGGTCTGGCTTGTTCCTGAGCCGTTGGCGATCGGCGACCAATGCGCGGCCCGAACTTTCCATTTGCCGTCTTCTTTGACAAACACCTGCGTTGCTCGCGTCCGGTAATTGCTCACAGCCGCACTGCTTTTCGGGGCCATCGACCCCTCTGAGTAAAATTGCGCAACCGCAACTTTGCCCGGCACCAAGGTAATGACGTGAACATGTTTCGCGTCAATATTCACGGATTCATACTCGTCGGGCTTCGCTCCGGCGTTGACTTGCTGCAGGAATCCGCCACTTGACCAGAATTCCAACGATCCGTCCTTGGACACAGTGTCGTCCTGGTCTTTGAGATTCTTCTTCGCATACGCGTTGCCGTCCATGATCGTCTTGATCACTTCCTGCTCAGTTGCCTCATCAGCGTGAGCAAACGCACCTGCGAAGAGCAACGTGCTCGTCAGAACCAGTAATACTGCCTTCATTGATATCTCCGTTTTGTACTGTCGAGCTCATTCAAGATTTGCTTTCTGCTGGCCTTGCGCCACCATGCCGCTTGAGAAGCGGCCCGAGACTATAGTCCAATTCAGGAACGTCCGCTTCTGTGCCCCATGGCCGCCTCCGGTGGACTTCATCGCCCGGCTCGCGGCGCTGGTGCCACCGCCGCGCAAGCATCAGAAAGGCCTTTTATTCGTACTATTTGCACTATTTGCAGCTCGCGGCCCGTGTATACCTCCGCGCGCGCGCGCGCGGATGGCATCGGCCGCCTCGCCGATCAGCAGCGGCTCATCGCCGGCGAGCAGCCAGACCGGCGACAGCGATTTTTCGAGCGTGCGTGGAAGCTGATTGATCGTGATGCGCGCCACGAAGCGATCGTAATGCCGGGAATGCGGGTTAACGATGATAATATCGGCGGCCATGAACCCATCATTTCCCCGGCTTTATCGCGCATTCCTGGCCGGTTCCGCCCTGCTGCTCGCAGCGCTGCCCGCGCGGGCGGAAGAACCGTCGCCGTTCCAGGCGGTGCTGCACGGCGGCTACCGCATGGGCGGCAGCCTCGAGGACGACACCACCGGCGACGACCGGGACTTTGGCGAGGGCGGCAGTTTCGCGCTCGCGTTCGAGCTGCGTTACAAGCCGGGCGACGACCGCTTCTACCAGCTCTGGTATTCGCGCCAGGATTCCGTGGTGGAAGATGCACTCGCCGAGTACGACGTGGACATCGAGTACTTGCACCTCGGCGGCACCATCCCGATTGGGGACCACGAGCGCGCGCAGCCGTATTTCGCGGCAGGACTCGGCGGGACGCGGTTTTCCTCGTCGGAACCGGGCGCCAAGGACAAGACGCGCTTCTCGGGCTCGCTCGCGTTCGGCGTGGCAGTGCCGCTCGCGGAGCACGCGACATTCCGCTTCGAGGCGCGCGGTTACATGACGGCGGTGGACACGGACAGCGCGATCTTCTGCCGTTCCGACAACGGCACCGGCTTCTGCCGCATCGTCGCGAGCGGCTCGGCCATCGTCCAGGCGGAAGTCCTGGCGGGAGTCGAAATCCGCTTCTAGGGTACCTGCGCGCCGGCCTTGAGTCAGGCGTCGCGCAGTTTGCCGGGTTTTCGCTGCACGCGGGCATCTGACGCGCTTTCACGAGGCGTTTGCCCCGCATGCGGCGTTGCGCGCGGCGGTGTCGCCGGCGGGCCGCGGGTCGGGGGCAGGCCGTCGGGCCAGCGCGGGTGAGTGCCCGCTGCCGCGGCACGTGGCGATGACCTGGGCACGCCGACTGAAGCGGGTATTGAAGCATTTCCCGGTGGATTTCCTGAAGATCGACGGCAGCTTCGTCAAGGGCATGCTGCACGACCCGATCGACCGCGAGATGGTGCGCTCGATCAATGAGATCGGGCACCTCGCGCTGCTGCGCGGTCTCGGCGTCGATTACGCGCAGGGCTGCGGAGTCTCGCAGCCGCAGCGAGTGCAGCGGACAGCGATCGCGTAGCTCGCGCGTGCAGGATTCCTGCGATGCTGGTCTCTGGTCCCGCTACCGCGCATCGAATTCCGTCCCGAATGACAGCACGACATGAATCGTGCGTCGCACCGGCGGCGATTCCTCGACCATCAGGAAGCGCCCATCCGGTGCCACGTCGTAGGTGCTTGTCGGATACAGGTTGTAGTGATAGCGGCCGGTGAATAACACTTCGGGCTCGGTAAGGCGCGGACTGTCCTCGCTGCCCTCCAGCCGGACCGAAAGTACTGCGGGTCCCCTGCGGAAATAGAGCTCCTGGCCGCTGCGCGACCAGACCGGCTCCTCGCCGCCTTCACGCGATGCCTGGAGACGCGGTCCCTGAAGCGGGAATCGCCGCACGAATACCTCGTTGCGGCGCGTCTCGTCGGCAACGTACGCAATCCACCGCCCATCTGCGGAAAACGCAGGCTCGCTCTCGTTGAATGCGGTGCGCAGCAAGGGCTCGGCCGCAGTGCCGTTTTGCGCATCGATCGTCCACAGGTCAAAGCCATCGCGAATGCTGTGTTCCGTCAACACCAGCCGCCCGTCCGGCAGCCACGCATTGACGAAGTGATCGCGCCGGCGCTGCGTCAGCGCAGTTTCGGACGCGATAGCGTCGGCGGAAGACAGGTAGATCTCATAGTTGCCGGTGCGGCTTGAATCGAAGGCTATGTGATTGCCGTCAGGTGACCAGACGGGTGAGTGATCGTCCAGGCCGCGGCTGAGGCGCGCCAGGCTGTCTCCTGCAAGCTCGAGCAGCCAGACTGCAACTTGATCGTCCTGAAGCCAGGTCGCGACGCGCTTGCCGTCGGGCGAAATGCGCGGCAGCGAGAATGGCTTGCGCAGGATGCTCGCAGGCTCGACGCGACCGCGGCGATCCACCCAGACGAGCCGGCGTTCCGGCTGCTCATAGCTTCCCTGGACATAAACGAGGTGTGGGCCGTTGGAAGTCTCGTAGAATGCCACCTGCGAGTTCACGTTCGCCAGCAGTCCGCTAACGCGCTGCCGCGGTGTCCCCGTCACCCGGATCGATTCGGCGTCGAAGCCCACCGACATGAGTGCGCCGCCTCGCACGAACAGCAAGGCGTCGCGCTCGAGGTAGCGAGGATGGTAGCCGCCGCGAATGAGCGTCCCGCGCGATTGGTCCGCGAGACTGACGTAGGCGATATCCGAATGGTCAAACTCCTTGCCGCCTCCCCAGGCCGTGAACAGGACGGTGCGACGGTCCGGCAGACAGGCCGGCCAAATCTGCGCATGGTCCTCCGCGCCACCCGGGGTCGTAATCTGACGTGGCCGACCGCCGGTAACTGCAATCTGCCACAGCCCGCTCGCAAAACGCGGGGCGTAGACGATCGTCTCGTTGTCGACCCAGCATCCGCCAAAGAACTGCTGGGCATCGGCAATATCTTGCGCAATCCCTCCTTCAATACCTACTCGACGCAACTTGCCCTGGGCCGCGAATGCGACGGTCTGTCCGTCTGGCGACACGAATGCACTCGTCGCACCGTCCGTGCCTTTGACAGGCTCCATTGCCTCGGAACCAAAGCGCCGCCGCCAGAGTCTTGAGCCGCCCTTTTCGTCGGCGAGTGCGACGATGAGGCTCTGGCCGTCCGGCGTGAGCGCAAGCGGTGCCGCCGTGAATTCGACCAGACCGATTTGCGGTGGCAGCTCGATCGAGAAGCGTACGGGTGCGGGCCGCGCGGGGTCGCTCGCAATCGACGACCCGAGCAGATACGCGAGCGCGACCGCGGCCGCCGCAATTGACGCCGCAATCGCCGTGAGCCAGGTCCGGCGGCCTACCCTCGGCAGGAAGAACAGGCTGTCCGTCGCAGTGCCCGTTGCGCCGGCGACGGACTCGAGTGCCAGCCCGAGATCGTGTGCCGAACGAAAACGCGCCCCCGGCTCCTTCTCGAGGCAGCGCGCCACGATGCGAGCTAGCACCGCCGGCACATTCCCGGACAACGGCAGGGGGTCGTCCTTCAGTATCGCACCGAGCGACTCCGCCGGCGTGTTGCCGGTAAAGGCGCGTGCTCCCGCCAGCATCTCGTAGAGGACGACGCCCAGCGCGAACAGATCGGCGCGCGAATCGCAGGGTTCGCCGCGTACCTGTTCCGGCGCCATGTAGCCGAATGTCCCGCGAAGCGCCGCGCTCGAATGGATCGAGACGGTCGTGGGCGGCAGACCCACCAGTCCTGCGCCCTCCGCCAGCCGCGCGAGGCCGAAGTCCAGGATCTTGATGCGGTCCTGGCTGGTGATGAAGATGTTTTCCGGCTTGAGATCGCAATGAATGATGCCGCGCTCGTGCGCCGCGCCGAGTCCGGCGCAGATCTGGACCGTGTATTCGACGGCCTTGCGCCACGGCAGCGGGCCGGTCGCGAGGCGTTCGCGCAAGGTGCGCCCCTCGAGCAGCTCCGCGACGATGAATATCTCGTCACCGGATTCCGCCAGCTCGTAAACGGCCATGATGTTCGGATGTGAGAGCTTGGCCGCCGCCCGGCCCTCGCTCGCGAAATGCGCAAGCCGCCGGCGATCGGAGCGCACCGACGCCGGCAGCCGCTTGAGCGCCACTTCGCGCTCGAGCACCAGGTCGCGCGCCCGGTATACCTCGCCCATGCCCCCGGATCCGAGCGCGCCCAAGATCTCGTAATGGCCCAGTCGCGTTCCGGTCTTGAGCGCGTCCGCGTGGCCGGCTGCCTCGGTCACGGCCCGCAAACCGTCTGCGTCGCCGCTGAGTCTGGCAACCGCCGCACGGTGAGCACCGCGGTTCCAATGGCGATCTCGTCGAGGTGCTCGAGCGGGGTCGGTGCCGCGATGCGCTTGCGATTGACGTAGGTGCCGTTCTTGCTCGCGAGATCCCCGATCAGCGCCTGCCTGCCGGCGACCTGGATACGCGCATGGTGGCGAGAAACACCGGCCACATCGACGACGATGTTGCAGTCGCCCTCACGGCCGATCAGGAGCTCGCCATCGCCAAGCGCGAACGGCAGGTCGCGCCAGACCAGGACGAAGTGCGCGTTGCCGGGTACCGGATCCGATGAAACTTCGGCGCAGAACGCGTAGCCGGCGCCGTGCACGGTGCGGATGATGCGCGACGCGCGCGCATCGTCGCCGATCGCGGCGCGCAATTCCGCTACCAGCCTGCCGAGGCTAGTGCGCCCGACGTAGCTCTCCGGCCAGAGCCGCTCGTCGAGCTCGGCGCGCGGCACCAGCCGCGGCCGCTCGCGGACCAGGTACTCGAGCAGCGTGAATGCTTTCAGGGGCAGGTGCACGGCCAGGCCATCGCGCCTCAGCTCACGAGTCGCGAGGTCGAGCGTGCAGTTGGCGAAGGAGAGTTGCACTACAAAGTCACGAAATCCGAGCGCTTTCCGAACCTATTCGGCGACTCATCCGCATATCTTAGCGCCGTTGTGTTGGCACCCACCAAGCGCAGCGGCGCATGTCTCTTGCGCCGCACAAAAGTAGCTAGACCGTCGCAAGGGCCGACAGAGAACACGCTTTGCAGCGGTTTCGCCTACATCAGAGGAAATCCATGAGACATAAGAGCGAGAACAATCAGGAGGAGGACAAGTCGATGAAACATAATCCACACGGTGCATCCTGGCGCCATTCAAGGGTTCCCATTGCGAGCGTCGTCGCCTCAATGCTGTTGGCAGGCGGAAGTTCTGCTTTGGCGAGCGGAAACGACGGTTCCGCCAGCAGCATCTTTGTTTCCGGCAACAGCACGATTTCCGACTGCGGACTCGAAGGATCCGACCTTGCGCTCAATATGACCGGGGACCTGGAGGGCTGTTTGAGCGTCTTCGTCAAAGACTTCTCCTGCAGGGAACTGGGTGACTTTGATCTGTACTTCGAACGAGGTCAGGAAGTCTTTGTCGGTACGTTGCACGGCAAGCAGGGCAGATTCAGAACGACTTACACGCTCGATGCGGCCTATGCCAAGGGCTTCTGCCAGTCTTTCGATTTCAGCCTGCAACTGGCTGGAGGTTGCAGCCACAAGGTCCACGGCAGGAGCGGCATCTTCAAGAAAGCCGAAGGCGTGATCACGTTCCTCGATGTGGTCGCCAACGTGACGGGCGATCCTGTTACCGGGGAATTCACGGCCGGCACTGGAGCAAACAATTTCCTCTATTCAGGCCGCATACATTTGGACGGCGACAACTAGTCGGTTTGCGATCGGTATTCGAGACCCCGCTTCGGCGGGGTCTCTGTCTCCATCTGCCATCGCGTAGTTCAAGAGGGTACAGTCCCCTAGAACGCGATGCCGTGCATCGCGCCAGCCATGCACATCAGCATCGGGATCGACAGCACGACATTCGTACGTGACGCAATGAATGCGGTCTTGCGCGCCGCGGCCTTCTGTTCGTCGGTCGCCGCCACGATGCCGAGCACCTTTTTCTGGTTAGGCCAGATCAGCACCCAGACATTGAAGAGCATGATCGTGCCGAGCCAGGCACCGGTTCCGATGACGAACTGGTAGGCGTTGAATTCGTCGCCGGCGAGACCGAGCGAGAATGCCCCCGCGAAATTGCCGGCGCGCCCCAGGTACCAGGCGCCGGTCAGCCAGGTCGCAAGCGCCGACCAGCGGAACCACAGTAGCGCGCGCGGCGCGACATACTTGGTGATGCCGGCACCGCCGGGCCCGCCCTTGTCGGCGGCCGCGTCAGCCAGGGCGGGGACCTGGACCGCGTTGAAGTAATAGAGCAGCCCGATCCACGTGATGCCCGCGATGACATGCAGCCAGCGGGCCAGGCCGAGCTCGTTCCAGCCGCCGTCGACGGCGAGTACGGCGAACAGGATTGCGAGCACGAAACCGGTGATGAATGTGCCCTTGACGCTCGTGAGAGGATTCATAACGTGTCCCCCTGCTTTCATTGAAGAATAGGCCAGCGTACCCCATAATTCAACGCGTTAGCGGCAGGATGCCAGCGGCAAGCAATGCCGGCCCGGTCAGGGCGGCCCCCAGTCATGACCGAACGCGGCCCCAACTCGCCTTGTCTGAATATCTGCTCGCTGGACGGGCGGGGCGTCTGCCGCGGATGCTTCCGGACCATTGCCGAAATTTCCGGCTGGGAACGCATGAATCCGGGTGAGCAGCTGGCCGTCATACAGAGGGCCGAAGAACGCCGCAATGCGGGCCAACACAATCGGAGCGACTGATGAATGAAACTGACTTGACCCGGCGCATCAAGGAGCAGCTGGATGCCGCGCCGGTGGTGCTGTTCATGAAGGGCACGCCGGATTTCCCGCAGTGCGGCTTCTCCGCGCAGACCGCAGCCGCGCTCCGTGCGCTGAAGGCCGAATACCGGCACGTCGACATCTTCGAGGAGCCCGAATTGCGCGAGGCGCTGAAGGCCTACTCGAACTGGCCCACCTATCCGCAGCTTTACGTCAAAGGCGAGCTGGTCGGCGGCTGCGACATCGTCATGGCGATGTATCGCTCGGGCGACTTGCAGACATTACTGAAGGAAGCCGGCGCGATCGCCTGAAGGCGGCTGGCCGGCGTCATTCGGGGCTCGGCTCCAGCATCGGATTCGAGGGTCCCGCGTCTTCCGCATCCCGCAGGCGCAGCACGGCGGATTCGTAGAGCGGCCGGAACTGGTTGCAGACGGCACAGAACAGTTCCGCGGTCCGCTCCGCGTCATATGCCGCGGAGTGCGCATGGTCGGCATTCCATTCCAGACCCGCGGCCTGCACCGCGCGCGACAGCACGGTCTGCCCGTAGGCGACACCGGCGAGCGTCGCCGTGTCAAAGCATGAAAACGGGTGAAACGGGTTGCGCTTGATGCCGGCGCGGGCCGCAGCCGCATTCAGGAAGCCGAGATCGAATGAGGCATTGTGTCCGACCAGGATCGCACGCGTGCAATCCTCTTCGCGGATCACGCGCCGCACCTCCCTGAAAATCACGCCGAGTGCATCGCCTTCCGCGGCGGCGATCCGCAACGGATGCCAGGGATCGATGCCGTTTACCGCGAGCGAAGCCGGATCGAGGCGGCCACCCTCGAATGGCCGTACATGCTCGCGGATCGTCAATTCGCGGACCAGCCGGCCTTCGCCGTTTACCCGCAGCAGAACGGCGGCAATCTCGAGCAGCGCATCGGTGGCTGCGTTGAATCCGCCGGTCTCGACATCGACGACGACCGGCAGGAAGCCGCGGAAGCGATCGCGCATCATGACCGCGGGCCCATTCACTCGCGGACATCCACGGGCTGCAGCTTCCAGGCCAGGGTCTGGCCGGCGAAAAATGGCACCAGTTCGCCGGCGCCGAATCGATAGCTCGGCGGGACGATCCAGGATTCGCGCCGCAGCGTGATCTTGCCCTGGTTGCGCGGCAGCCGGTAGAAATCGGCCCCACGGTGGCTTGCAAAGGCCTCCAGCCGGGCCAGGGCGCCTGCCTGCTCGAAGGCATGCGCGTAGAGTTCGATCGCCGCGTGGGCGGAAAAAATGCCGGCGCAGCCGCAGGCCGACTCCTTGGCGTCACGCGCATGCGGCGCGCTGTCGGTGCCGAGGAAGAATCGCGGGTCATCGCCCGTCGCCGCCGCGACGAGAGCCTCGCGGTCGCGTTCGCGCTTCAGCAGCGGCAGGCAATACAGATGCGGGCGCAGGCCGCCATCGAACATCGCGCCGCGATTCAGAAGCAGGTGCTGCGGTGTCAGGGTCGCCGCGACGCGCGGGCCCTGGCCGCGCACGAACTCGACGCCGGCGGCGGTCGTGACATGCTCGAGAACGATGCGCAGCCGCGGAAATTGTTTCACCAGCCGGGTCAGCTCGCGCTCGATGAATGCGGCCTCGCGATCATAGGGGTCGACCGCTGTGCCGGTCGTCTCGCCATGCAGCTGCAGCACGACATCGAGCTCTTCCATGCGCGCAAGCACGCCATCACAACGCGCCAGCGCAGTGACGCCGGCCCCGGAATGAGTCGTGGCGCCGGCCGGATAATACTTGAGCCCGCAGATGAAACCGCTCGCCCGGGCCCGGCCGATCTCCGCAGGCTCGGTACTGTCGGTGAGGTAAAGTGTCATCAGCGGCTGGAAACCGGCCCCGGCGGGCAACGCGTCCAGGATGCGCTGCCGGTAGCGTCCGGCTGACTCCACAGTGGTGACTGGCGGCTGCAGATTCGGCATGACGACGGCGCGGCCGAATTGTCGCGCGCTGAAGCCCGCCACGGCCGCGAGCGCCGCGCCGTCGCGCAAGTGCAGATGCCAGTCATCCGGCCGCGTGATCGTCAGTGTGTTCGTATGGCTCGGCAACGGAATGCAACCTTGACCCGCAGGCACTGCAGCTAGGATCATATCGGGCCGGCCGCCGGCATGGGAGACGAGCTGATGGCTGACGGCCCGCAGTCCGACGATTTCGACCCGCTCGAAACCCAGGAGTGGCTCGAGTCGATCGACTCGGTGCTCAAGGTCCACGGACCGGTCCGCGCGCATTTCCTGCTCGACCGGCTCATCGACCACGCGCGCCGTTCCGGCGCATACCTGCCATTCAAGGCCAATACCGCATATCTCAACACAATCCCGGTGGCACGCGAGAAGCCGTACCCGGGCGACCGCGCGCTGGAGCGCCGCATCGAGGCGCTGATCCGCTGGAATGCGGTTGCGATGGTCGTGCACGCCAATCGCGTCAGTTCCGAGTACGGCGGCCATATTGCGACCTACGCGTCCTCGGCCACGCTCTATGAGGTCGGCTTCAATCACTTCTGGCGCGCACCCACGGAATATCACCGCGGCGACATGATTTTCGTCCAGGGCCACTCGAGCCCCGGCCTGTATGCGCGCGCCTATCTCGAGGGCCGCCTGAGCGAGGATCAGCTGCGCCATTTCCGCCAGGAAGTCGTCGGTGACGGCCTGTCGTCATACCCGCATCCGTGGCTGATGCCTGACTTCTGGCAGTTCCCGACGGTGTCGATGGGGCTGGGCCCGCTGCAGGCGATCATGCAGGCCCGCTTCATCCGCTATCTGGAGCATCGGGAGCTGGTGGAGCAGTCCGAGCAGAAAGTCTGGTGCTTTCTCGGCGATGGCGAAATGGACGAGCCGGAATCGATGGGCGCGCTCACGATGCCGGTCCGCGAGAAGCTCGACAATCTGGTGTTCGTCATCAACTGCAACCTGCAGCGCCTCGACGGGCCGGTGCGCGGCAATGGCAAGGTCATCCAGGAACTGGAAGCCGCGTTCCTGGGTGCCGGCTGGAATGTCATCAAGGTCATCTGGGGCTATCGCTGGGACCCGCTACTCGCGCGGGACACTTCCGGCCTGCTGCGAAAGCGCATGGAGGAAGCCGTAGACGGCGAGTACCAGAATTTCAAGGCCAAGGGCGGCGCCTACACGCGCGAGCACTTCTTCGGCAAGTATCCGGAACTGCAGGAGCTGGTCGCCAACATGTCGGACGAGGAGATTTCGCTGCTGAATCGCGGCGGCCACGATTCCCGCAAGGTCTGGAATGCCTACGCCGCCGCCGTCGCCCACAAGGGCCGGCCGACGGTCATCCTCGCGAAGACGGTCAAGGGCTATGGCATGGGCAAGGCCGGCGAGGCGATGAATGTCACGCACCAGCAGAAGAAGCTGGATGACGAAGCGCTGAAGGCTTTCCGCGACCGCTTCAACATCCCGATTTCGGACGAGGAAATCGCGCGCCTGCCGTTTTTCAGGCCGGCTGAGACCAGCCCGGAAATGCAGTATCTGCACGGTCGCCGCAAGGCCCTGGGCGGCAGCCTTCCGGTGCGGCGCGTCACGGCGCCCGCGCTGGCCGTCCCGGCGCTGGCGGCGTTCAAGGCGGTGCTCGACGGCAGCGAGGGCCGCGAAATCTCGACGACCATGGCCTTTGTCAGGATCCTGACGCAGCTGCTGAAGGACAAGAACATCGGTTCGCACGTCGTGCCGATCGTTCCCGACGAGGCGCGCACCTTCGGCATGGAGGGCCTGTTCCGGCAGGTCGGCATCTATTCATCGGTCGGCCAGTTGTACACGCCGCAGGACGCGGACCAGCTGATGTACTACCGGGAGGATCGCAAGGGCCAGATCCTCGAGGAGGGCATCAACGAGGCCGGCGCGTTCTGCTCCTGGATGGCGGCCGGCACCGCATACGCCAACCACGGGATCAACATGATCCCGATGTACATCTTCTACTCGATGTTCGGATTCCAGCGCATCGGCGACTTCGCGTGGGCGGCGGGCGACATGCAGGCCCGCGGTTTCCTGATCGGCGCGACCGCAGGGCGCACGACGCTCGCGGGCGAAGGACTGCAGCACCAGGACGGTCACAGCCACTTGCTGGCTTCGACGATTCCGAACTGCGTTGCCTACGATCCCTGTTTTGCATATGAGCTCGCGATCATCATGCAGGACGGATTGCGGCGCATGTACGCGGAACAGCAGAGCATTTTCTATTACGTCACCTGCATGAACGAGAATTACGCCCAGCCGCCGATGCCGAAGGGTGTCGAGCAGGGCGTGTTGCGCGGCATGTACCTGCTGCACATCGGTGGTCGCGGCGCTGTAAGGGCGACATTGCTGGGATGCGGCGCGATCCTGCGGGAAGCGCTCGCTGCCGCCGGGATCCTGGAAGCGGAATTCGGGATTCCCGCCGACGTGTTCAGTGTCACCAGCTTCTCGGAACTTCGGCGCGAAGCGCTCGACACCGAGCGCAGCGCCATGCTGCATCCGGGTGCGAAGCCGGCGGCGCCGTACGTGCGCGAATGCCTGAGCGGCCGCGCAGGCCCGTTTATAGCCGCCACCGATTACATGAAGATCGTTGCGGACCAGATCCGCCAGTGGGTACCGGGTCGTTATGTGACGCTCGGTACCGATGGCTTTGGCCGCAGCGACTCGCGCGCGGCGCTGCGCGGTTTCTTTGAGGTCGACAGGCGCTGGATCGTCGTGGCGACACTGAAGGCGCTGGCAGACGATGGCAAGGCCGACATGGCCATGGTTGGCGCGGCGATGAAGAAATTCGGCATTGAGGCCTCGAAGCCCAATCCGCTGGTTTCCTGAGAACGATGGCCAGGCGCATCACCATCGGCGTGCCGGACCTCGGTGATTTCAGGAATGTCGAGGTCATCGACGTGCTGGTCGCCGCCGGCGCCGAGATCGCGGTCGAGAGCCCGCTGATCACGCTCGAAACCGACAAGGCGGCCATGGACGTTCCATCGACCGCGGCCGGCCGCGTCGTCGATGTGCGCGTGAAGAAGGGGGACCGGGTGTCCCAGGGCGATCCGATCCTGGTGCTGGAGCCGGTGGAATCGACCGCCGTCGCGACCGGCGAGTCGAAGCGTGCGGCCAGAGCGGTGCCGGAGCCGGCCGCCGCGAGCGCGCCCGTGCCCGCAAGTCCTGCTGCAAGCGCGATCGTCGAGGTCCGCGTGCCCGAACTCGGCGAGTTCCGCGACGTCGAGGTCATCGAAGTCCTGGCAGGTCCGGGCGACGCGGTCGAGCTCGAATCGCCCCTGATCACTCTCGAAACCGAGAAGGCGACCATGGACGTGCCTTCCTCGGCCGCAGGCACGATCGTCAAGCTGCACGCGGCGAAGGGCGCGCGCGTCAATGCCGGCGACCTAGTTGCGACGGTGCAGGCCGTGACCACGGCGCCCTCCAGAGCCGCGGCGGTGCGGCCCATGGCGCCGACGCCCGCAACCGCGCATGCGGCAGCCCCGGTTGCGAAGGCCCCTGCGCCAGCGCTCGAGGCGGGATCCTCGCGTGCCCACGCCGGTCCCGCGGTCAGGAAACTTGCGCGCGAACTTGGCGTCGATCTGAGCAGGGTCAGGGCTTCGGGCCTCAAGGATCGGATCACACAGGACGACGTCAAGGCTTTCGTCAAGCAGGCGATGACGGCAGCGCCGGCGGCGGTCGCGCTGCCGAAAGTTCCAGCGGTGGACTTCAGCGTCTTCGGGCCGATCGAGACCCGCCCGCTCGGCCGGATCCAGAAGATTTCAAGCGCGAGAATTCAGGCCAGTTGGGTGAATATCCCGCATGTCACCCAGCACGAGGAGGCGGACATCACCGAGCTCGAGGCGCTGCGCGCGTCGCTGAAGGAGCGCGCCGCCAGCCTCGGTATCAAACTGACCCCGCTTGCCTTCGTGGCCCGCGCCTGCGTCCGGGTCATCGCGCAGTTCCCCAATTTCAGCAGTTCGCTCGACGCCACCGGCCAGAACCAGATTCTCAAGAAGTACCTGCATCTGGGCTTTGCGGCCGATACGCCGAATGGACTGGTGGTACCGGTGATCCGCGACGCGAATCGCAAGGACATCTACGAACTTGCACGCGAACTGGCGGAATATGCCGCGCGTGCGCGCGCCGGCAAGCTCACGGCGGCCGAGATGCAGGGCGGCTGCTTCACGATATCGAGTCTCGGCGGCATCGGCGGTACTGCATTCACGCCGATCATCAATGCGCCCGAGGTCGCGATCCTGGGCGTCTCGCGCTCGCAGACCCGGCCGGTCTGGAAAGACGGCCAGTTCCGGCCGCGCCTGCTCCTGCCGCTGTCGCTGTCCTACGATCACCGGGTCATCGACGGTGCCGAGGCGGTTCGCTTCGTCGTTGCGCTCGGCGAGGAACTCAGCCATCCGGACGGCCTGGCCGAGGCCGTACCGTGAGCCGCATCGTCGAGCAGCGCGTTCCGGATCTAGGCGATTTCCGCGACGTCGAAGTCATCGAAGTGCTGGTGAATCCCGGCGACAACGTCAAGCCGGAGACTCCGCTGATCACACTCGAGACCGAGAAGGCGACCATGGACGTGCCGGCGACCGCTGAGGGCGTGGTCGAGGAGCTGCACGTCGCGAAGGGCGACCGGGTATCGAAAGACAGCCTGATCGCAGTCATCATGACCGCGGGCGGCGACACCGTGCGCCTGCCGCTGCCGACTGGGATGCCGCCCGGCGGCGCCGCCGCAGGACCGCAAGCCGGGAAAGCTGCCGCGGTTGCTTTGGGTGAGCCGGCGGCCGAACAGAGTACGCCATTGCTCGTGATCGGCGCCGGGCCCGGCGGCTACACCGCGGCCTTTCGGGCCGCAGACCTCGGTGTCGGCGTGATACTGGTGGATCGCTGGCCGCAACTGGGCGGCGTGTGCCTGAATGTCGGGTGCATTCCCTCGAAGGCCCTGCTGCACGCGGCGCGGGTGATCGAAGAGACTGCAGCGATGGCGGCGCATGGCATCCGCTTCGGCGAGCCCGAAATCGACAACGAGGCGCTTGGGCAGTGGAAAGACCGGATCGTCGGCAAGCTGAGCACCGGTCTCACGGTCCTGGCCAAGCAGCGCAAGGTTGCCGTTCTGCGCGGATTCGCCCGGTTCGTTTCGGCACATCGGGTCGAGTTGCGCGCTCCGGAAGGGACGACGCGTGTCATAGGTTTCGAGCACTGCATCATCGCGGCGGGGTCGGAAGCCGCGCGGATACCGGGCCTGCCGGACGATCCGAGGGTCATGGATTCGACCGCGGCGCTCGAACTCAAGGACGTGCCGGGGCGGCTGCTCGTCATCGGCGGCGGCATCATCGGGCTCGAGATGGCCTGCGTATATGATGCACTCGGCTCGCAGATCAGCGTGGTCGAACTGACCGACACGCTGATGCCCGGCTGCGATCGCGACCTGGTGCGCCCGCTGGAAAAGCGTCTGCGATCGCGCTATGCGTCGATCATGATCGGCACGCGCGTGACCGGCGTCGAGGCAGGGGGCGATGGCCTGAGGGTCAGCTTTGACTCGAAGGACGCGCCACAGCCGCAGGTCTACGACCGGGTCCTGTGCGCGGTCGGTCGCGTGCCGAATGGCCGCGAGCTGAACGCAAAATCGGCGGGGGTCAGCGTCGATGAGCGCGGCTACATTGCCGTGGATCGCCAGCAGCGCACCAATGTGGAACACATCTTCGCGATCGGCGACATCGTCGGCCAGCCGATGCTGGCGCACAAGGCGAGCCACGAGGGCAAGGTAGCGGCCGAGGTGATCGCCGGTCGCAAACGCGCCTTCGACGCGCTGGTAATTCCTTCAGTCGCCTACACGGACCCGGAGATCGCCTGGGCCGGTATCACGGAAACCGAAGCACAGGCGGCGGGGCGCAAGCTCGGCAAGGGATTGTTTCCGTGGATGGCGAGCGGGCGCTCGCTGGCGCTCAATCGCGAGGAGGGATTCACGAAACTGCTGTTCGACGAAGGCACGCACCGCATCGTCGGCGGCGGCATCGTCGGCAGCAATGCCGGGGACCTGATTTCGGAGGTCGCGCTCGCGATAGAGATGGGCGCGGAAGCCGCCGACATCGGCCTCACGATCCACCCGCACCCGACGCTGTCCGAGACGGTCGCATTTGCCGCCGAGGCATTCGACGGCAGCCTGACCGATCTCTACATGCCCAGGAAAACCTGAGTCAGGCCTCGCGCGCGAAACGGCGGCGGATCAGCCGGTCGATGCTGATGCGGCCCGGCCCCGCGATCATGAGCGGCACCAGCATGACCATCAGGATCAGCGGCAGCTTGAAATTGCCATGGCCACGGTCGGTGATCGCGTAACCCTTCCACAGTTCGGCCAGCGTGCTCCAGTCGGCGGGCCAGTGCACGGCGGCGATTGCGACGATGGTCAGCATGAAGAGACAGAGGGCCCAGAATCTGGTCGCAAGACCGAGCCAGATGCAGATGCCGCCCAGCAGTTCGATCCAGGTCGCGAGGAACCAGCTGGCATCAACCGGCAGCAAGCTGAACGGAAATGGAAACCGGTCGGCGATATCCGCAAACCAGTTCTCGCCCCGGAATTTCTCCAGACCGGCCTCGAAGTATTCCCAGCCGACCAGCGCGCGCAGGAACAACTGCGGGAACCAGCTCCCCAGCCGATCGAGTCCGCGGACGACAGTCATGACGAATCTGGCTGGCGTTGACATGTGCATCTCCGCATTCAGGCTGTGAATGGCATGACCACTCCGCGCCGGGACAGGTCGGAAATGGCCTCGCGAGCGGCCGGCGTGGCCTCGGCCCCGGCCCGCTCAAGCGCCTGGTGGGCCGAGAGCCCGGGAGACTGCTCGAGCGCATCGAGGAACGCGGCGGTCTGCGCGCCGATCTCGAGGAATTGCACGGCATCCGCCTGGTCGCGATAGACGACCAGAAATGTCGGTTCGGCCGGCGGTTCGGCGGGCCGGTAGTCCGGCCCCAGGCGCTGCACCGGCCAGCGGTACGCCAGCGGCCAGGCAAGCGGCGACACCGCGAGCGCGCAGTCGAGCTCATCTCCGATCGTCGCCACACCGGCAGCCGGCGGCTCCTCCTCGCTGATCGCGAGCGCCAGTTCCACCCATTCGTAATGCACGAGCTCCTGCAGGAACGCAGGCTCGTCCGCGGCGGACTGCGGGCGCTGCCGCAGCCAATCGACGAATTCGCGCGGCAATTCCAGGAAATACGGCGTGTGGGCGTGGTGACAGACATAGAAGCTGCGCACCAGCCGATTCCAGCTCTCGGCGCCGAGTACGCGGCGGGTCACCGGAAAGCTGCCGGCCAGCAGGCCGGCGATATTCGCGAAAAACAGCTCGCGGTATACGGCCATGCGCCGCGGTTCCACGTCCGTCGGGGGCGGCACGCACTCCGGATCGCGAATGTGCGCGGCAAACCGCATCTGGCTTTCGGCGAGCTTCACGATTCAATCACCGACCGCGGGTTGCAGCGCATGGCGACCCTGGCGGACGCGGATCTCCGCGACCTCCGCCACCAGTTCCGGAAGCGGCGGGAAATTGAAATCCCGCTCAAGCAGCGTCGGTACCGGACCAAAACGGGCGTAGGCGTCGTCGAGCAATGCCCAGACGTCGCCGCAGATGGCCGCGCCATGGGTGTCGACGCGAAGGTCGGGCGCCTCGACATAGTGCCCGGCGACGTGGAAGTAGCAGACTCGCGCCGCCGGCAGCCCGCGCAGGAACTCGCGCGCGTCATAGCCATGGTTTATCGAGTTGACGTAAATGTTGTTGACATCGAGCAGCAGTCCGCAATCGGCTTCGTCGAGCACCGCGCACAGGAATGCGAGTTCGTTCATGCGGGCGCCGGGTGCCGCGTAGTAGGACACGTTCTCGACCGCGATCGGCCGCTCGAGGATTTCCCTGGCCCGGCGGATTCGCGCGGCGACCCAGTTCACCGCCTCGTCGGTGAATGGAATCGGCATCAGGTCGTAGAGATGCCCGTCGTCGTCGCAATAGCTCAAATGCTCGGTGTAGGCGCGGATGCCGTGCATGTCGAGGAAGACACGGATCTCGGCCAGCAGCGATTCATCGAGTGGCGCCGGGCCCCCAAGCGAGAGCGACAGCCCGTGGGCGACGAAGGGATGACGCCCGGTGAAATGACGCAGGCTGCGACCCAGTGTTCCGCCGGCATGAATCCAGTTTTCCGGCGCAATCTCGAAAAAATCGATGCCCGCCGCACCTGAGGCCAGCAATTCCGGCAGCAACGCCCGCCTGAAGCCGAGTCCGGCTCCGGCGACTGGTTGAACCCTGCCAATCGAGCAAGCGTGCTGCATTGGACTTCAAGGATACAGACCGGCGCCGCTTGCTGCTTATTACCGTCCGGCCAGGCGCCGCGCGCGGCAGCATCAGGGCGGTGCCGTCTTGTCGCGGTAGCGGCACAGTGCCGCGACTACGCAGCTGGGGCAGGCCGGGCGGCGCGCCTTGCAGACATAGCGGCCGTGCAGTATCAGCCAGTGATGAGCATCGGCACGGAATTCCTCCGGCACGGCAATCATCAGGCGGTCCTCCACTTCGCGGACATTGCGGCCGGGTGCGAGCCCGGTGCGATTGGCAACGCGAAAGATGTGCGTATCAACAGCGATGGTCGGGACGCCGAATGCCGTGTTCAGCACGACATTCGCGGTCTTGCGCCCGACGCCGGGCAATGCCTCGAGGCCATTGCGGTCGCGCGGCACGCGACCGCCGTGGCGCTCGAGCAGCAGCCGGCTCGCGGCAATGACATGGCGCGCCTTTACGCGCCAGAGTCCGATCGTCCTGATATGGCCGGCGACGCCGTCCTCGCCGAGCGCAAGCATCGCTTTCGGCGTCGCGGCGACGCGGAACAGCTGTCTGGTCGCCTGATTGACACTGCGGTCAGTGGCCTGCGCTGACAGCATGACCGAGACCAGCAGCTGAAATTGCGTGCGGTAGCTGAGTTCGGTCGCAGGCCGCGGATTCGCCATGCGCAGGCGCTCGAACAGCTGCCGGCGCGCGGCCGCGCTCAGCCTCGATTCATTCCGGCGGCGCGCCATCTCGAGCCAGGCTCGCGCCCAGGGCCTCGCGCCAATTGCTCCGGCCGCGCGCGAGTCTGGCCTGCCGCGATTCGTAGAGCCGGCGGTAATGCGCTGCGCGCGCCGGATGCGCCGGCGCAGGCAGGGCGACCATCTGGATGCAGTCAACCGGGCAGCAGGGCAGGCAGAGCTCGCAGCCTGAGCAATCTCCGGCAATGACCGTGTGCATGCGCTTGCGCGCGCCGACGATAGCGTCGGTTGGACAGGCGTCGAGACATCTGGCGCAACCGATGCAGGCCTGCTCGTCTATCAAGGCAATCTGCTGTGGCATTTCGTGCCCGCAATCCGGATCGAGCGGCAGCGCGGGCCGCCCGAGCAACGCGGCCAGTTCCGCGATCAGCGTCCGCCCGCCCGGAGGACAGCGATTGAGAGCGGTTTCCCCGCGTGCCAGCGCCTCGGCATAGGGTCGGCAGCCGTTGAAGCCGCAGCGCCGGCACTGGGTCTGCGGCAGCAGGGCATCGATGCGCTGCGCAAGCATCGCTAGCTGACCTTCATGCCGGCAATTGCGCCCTGATCCGGTCCCAGCAGGAACACAGGGTCGCCGGTCTCGGCGCTTGCAACCAGGATCATCGCCTGCGAGACGCCGAAGCGCAGCTTGCGCGGCTTCAGATTCGCGACCACGACCACATGCCGTCCGACCAGCTGTCCGGGCTCGTAAGCGCTCCGGATCCCCGAAAATACCGTACGCTCGTCGCCGCCGAGATCGACGGTCAGCTGCAGCAGCCGGTCGGCGCCCTCGACGATTGCGGCTGATACGACGCGGGCAATCCGCAAGTCGACGCGTGCGAATTCCTCAGCGCTGATCTCATCGGTTGTGGTCATCGGTGTCTCCACCAGCTTGCGGACCTGCGCCGGATCGACGCGGGTCGCGAGCGGCTGGTATTCCATGATCGTTGAATCGAGCAGCGGTTCCGCGATGTCGCTCCAGAGCCGCACCGGCTTGCCGAGGAATTCCTCGGCGCGTTCTGCCATGGCCGGCATGACCGGCTTGAGGCAGGTCATCAGCACGCGGTACAGGTTGAGTCCCTGGGTGCAGACTGCCTGGACTTCGGCCGCGCGTGCCGGATCCTTCGCGGCCAGCCAGGGCTTGTGCTGGTCGATGTAAAGGTTGGCCCGGTCAGTGAGGGCCATGACTTCCCGGACAGCCGCCGAATATTCGCGCGCCTCGTAACTGGCGGCGATCCATCCGGCGGCCTCGACGAATTCCCGATACAGACCGGGATCCGGCAACGATGCGGCGAGCCGGCCGCCGTGCCCGCGATGGATGAAGCCCGCGCAGCGGCTGGCGATGTTGACGAACTTGCCGACCAGCTCGGCATTGATGCGGGTCGCGAACTCGTCCAGGTTCATGTCGATGTCGTCCAGCCCCGCGCCCAGCTTTGCCGCCAGGAAGTAGCGGAAATAATCTGGCGGCAGCAACTCGAGGTACTTCCTCGCAGTGACGAAGGTGCCGCGGGACTTCGACATCTTTTCGCCATTGATCGTCAGGAAACCGTGCGCATGCACGACGGTCGGCTTGCGGAACCCGGCGCCCTCGAGTGTCGCCGGCCAGAACAGCGCGTGAAAGTACAGGATGTCCTTGCCGATGAAGTGATAGAGCTCGGTCTGGCTGTCTCGTCCCCAGTAGTCGTCGAATCTGAAGCCGCGGCGCGCGCAGAGATTCTCGAAGCTCGCCATGTAGCCGACCGGCGCATCGAGCCACACGTAGAAGTACTTGCCGGGCGCGTCGGGAATCTCGATGCCGAAGTATGGCGCGTCGCGCGAGACGTCCCAGTCCCTGAGCCCCGCATCGAACCACTCGTCGAGCTTGTTGGCCACCGCTGTCTGCAGGCTGCCGGAACGGGTCCACTTCCGGAGCATCGCCTCGAAATCGCCGAGCTTGAAGAAGATGTGCTCCGATTCACGCTGCACCGGGGTGGTACCCGATATGACGGACTGCGGATTCAGCAGATCGGAGGGCGTATAGGTCGCGCCGCAGTTCTCACAGCTGTCGCCGTACTGGTCGGGCGCCTGACAACGCGGGCAGACGCCCTTGACGTAGCGGTCGGGCAGGAACATGCCCGCCTTTTCGTCATAGGCCTGGCGTACGACGCGCCGCACGATATGGCCGGCGGCGACCAGCGCCTGGTACATGCGCACCGTCAGCCGGCGGTTCTCCTCCGAATGGGTGGTGTAGTAGTTGTCGAAGCCGATGCCGAAATCCATGAAATCGCGGCGGCGCTCGGCCCCGACCTGCGCGATCAGCTGTTCCGGCGTGATCCCCTCGGATTCCGCTTTCAGCATGATCGGCGTGCCGTGAGTATCGTCGGCGCACACGAACAGGCAGTCGTGACCCGAGAGCTTCATGCACCGAACCCAGATGTCGGTCTGCACGTGCTCGGTCATGTGGCCGAGGTGCGTGGGCCCGTTCGCGTAGGGCAGTGCGCTGGTGACGAGAATGCGGCGGGTCATGACTCGGGTCCAGGGATGAGCCATGCATTATGCCCTGAGCGGCTGGCTAATCGAATTCCTTGCCTTCCTCGAACTTGGACTTGTTGATCGCCTTCTCGTAGGCCGATCTGCCGCTGATCACTCCGGAATCCAGCAGCTGCTGGATCGCGACGTCCATCGTCCGCATGCCCAGCGAGGTGCCGGCCTGCATCGCGGTTTCCAGCTGGTCTACCTTGCCCTGGCGGATGAGATTCGAGACGGCGGGTGTGTTGATCAGCACCTCGATCGCCGCCACGCGGCCAGGCTTGCCCTTGCGCGCGATAAGCTGCTGCGACACGACACCGCGCAGCGAAGTCGACAACATCGTGCGCACATGACCCTGCTTGTCGGGCGGGAACGCGTTGACCATGCGGTCGACGGTCGCCCCGGCGCCATTCGTGTGCAGCGTCGCCATTACCAGAATCCCCATTTCTGAAGCGGTGATCGCGGTGCTGATCGTTTCCAGGTCGCGCAACTCGCCGACCAGTATGACGTCCGGGTCCTCGCGCAATGCCGACAGCAGTGCGCTCGAAAAGGACTCGGCGTGGACCCCGACCTCGCGCTGGCTGATCAGGCAGTTCTTGCGCGGATGCACGAACTCGATCGGGTCCTCGATCGTCAGTATGTGACCCTTGAGCCGCAGATTCAGGTCGTCGATCATCGCCGCGAGTGTCGTGGATTTGCCGGAACCGGTCTTGCCGGTCATCAGGATCAACCCGCTTGATGCCTTGCAGAGATTGCGTACGGCCTCGGGCATGTTCAGCTGCTCGAGTGTCTGTGCCTTGGATGGTATGGCCCGGAACACGGCGCCCATGCCATTCAGCTGGCGCATGACGTTTACGCGAAACCGCGCGATCGTGCCGAGCGAGTAGGCGAAATCAGTACCATCGCGGGCTTCGAACCGCTCGAGTGCCTTGCGCGGCATGATCTCGTACAGCGACTCGCGCACAAGGTCGGCCGTCAGCGGGTTATCCCTCAGACTTGACAGCTTTCCGTATTGCCGGATGCGCGGGAAATCACCCGCCATGAAATGCAGGTCGGACCCTTCCCGCTTCAGGACCTCGTCGAGATACTCGTCGATGCGCGCCACGCCAGGGCAGCCTCATTCCAGCGTTTCGATGCGCGGCAACAGGCTGCGATCCACCACGAACTTGGCGAACTGGCGCTTGTCGGTCGCATAGGCAAATGCATCGTCGGGATCGATCTCCTTCGCCTTGATGGCTGACAGCATCGCCTGGTCCAGGAGCTGCATGCCGAGCTCGCGGCCGGTCTGCACCTGCGCAGGAATCTGGTGGGTCTGGTCGGTCTGGATCAGCTTGGCGATTGCACGATTCATGATCATGATCTCGCAGAGTGCCTTGCGACCGCGATTCTCGGGCCTGCGGACCAGTACCTGGGTTATCACCGCGAGCAGGCTCTGTGCGAGAAAGCTCTTGGTCTGTTCGCGCTGGTCTGCCGGCAGCGCGTCGATCATCCGGTCGATGGTCTTCACGGCGCTGGTCGTGTGCAGGGTGCCGAGCACGAGATGACCGGTCTCGGCGGCCGTCATCGCCATTGCGATGGTATCGGCGTCGCGCAACTCGCCGACCAGGATCACATCGGGGTCCTCGCGCATCGCAGCGCGCACACCCTCGGCGAAGGATGGCAGATGCGTGCCAAGCTCGCGCTGCACGATCTGGCTGTGCTTGCTGCGATGCACGAATTCGATCGGATCCTCCAGGCTGATTACGTTGAGCCTGCGCGTGGAGTTCAGCAGGTCGATCATCGCGGCGAGCGTCGTTGATTTGCCGGTGCCGGTCGAACCGGTGACCAGGATCATGCCCTGATGATAATCACAGAGCTTCCTGACGATTGGCGGCAGATTCAGCGAGTCAAGTGTCGGGACCTCGTTCGGGATCGACCGGAATACCGCCCCGACGCCCGAGTCCTTGCGGAACACATTGACCCGGAATCGGCCCCCTTCTTCCGTCACATACGAAAAATCGACATCGTGACCGCCGCGAAACCGCTCGCTGAGGTTGCGTGACAGTATCTCGTTGATGTAGCTCTCGAGCTCGGCTTCGCCCAGGTCGCGGAAGCGGATCGGCACCAGTTCGCCGTTCATCCTGAGCATCGGCGGCACGCCGACGGCCAGATGGACGTCGGAGCAGGCCTGGGTCGTGCCCAACTTCAGGAATGCATCAATGCGCGGCATCGGCGCGCGAGTGAATCACAAGAATTGCTCCAGCGCCAGATGCAGTTCGTCCATTGAGGCGGGGCGTTTTTCCTTGTCGACCGACATCGTTCTCATGACCAGTTCCGACATCGCCGGTGGCAGCGCCGGGTTCAGCTCCATCGGCGGCCGGGCCCGGCCCTGGACATGCTGGTACATCACCGACATGTGATCGCCGCGATGATAGGGCGGGACGCCCGTCAGCATCTCGTACAGCATGACCCCCAGCGAGTAGATGTCGGCGCGTTCGTCGACTTTCTTGCCGAGGATCTGCTCGGGCGCCATGTACTTCGGCGATCCGATCACATAGCCGGTCTTTGTCAACTGCGTGTCGCCCTGGTGCTGCGCCGCAGCGACCCCGAAATCGACGATCTTCAGCAGGCCCGCGTCATTGATCAGCACATTGGCCGGCTTGAGGTCGCGGTGAACGATGCCGACACCATGGGCGACGGCCATCCCCTTGGCGATGTCCATGGCGAATCGAAGCGCCCGGCGCAGCGCCACCGGCTTGCCATCGGCGACTTCGCCGCCCAGCGTGTGCGATGGAAAGTATTCCATCGAGATCGCATAATTTCCCCGGATGTGCAGGAAGTCGTAGATCCGGATCACATTCGGATGCGTGATCTTGCGGCTGTAACGCAGCTCGTGGACGAAGCGCTGCATCATCTCCTCATCCTGCGAGATGGCCGGGTTCAGGAACTTGAGTATCAGGCGCTCGTCGACGACGGTGTCCTCCATCAGGAGCACCGTGCCGAATGCGCCCTTGCCGATGCGCTCGATGTACTTGTAGCGCCCTTCCAGCACGTCGCCCGGCGTCAGGGTCGCGATATCGAGCCGTCCCTCAGCCTCGGCCGCCCGCATGATCGCAGACACATCGGCCGATTCGATCAGCATCGTGCGCGCCACATCTACCTGCGGACGGCCTGCCATGCTGGTTCCCGGCGCCGGCGCCCCGGTGAGCGTGGTGCCGCCGAATTTCGCCTCGAGCTCGGTCAGCGCACGCTGCGCGGCTCCGGCGACCGTCTTTTCGGCCACCGCCATCAGCGGCGCGATCCGAGCGCGAACCGGGTCGACGGAGCGGTCATCGGTGAGCCGTACCAGCGCGGCCAGCGCCTCGACGCGGATTTCGGTCTCCCGCCGGTCAAGCGCCCGCATGATGCCGTCGGTCGCGGCAATGTCACCGATCTTGCCGAGCGCGCGCACGATCGTGGGGAGTGATTTCGGATTCGTCTCCATCATCTGAAGCAGTCGCGGTACGGCTTTGCGGCTGCCGATCGCCCCGAGTGCGTCGACTGCCCGTTCACCCACCCACCAGTCGGGGTCCGTGGTCGCTTCGAGCAGATGACTGACTGCGCGCTCGTCCTTGGTCTGGTTCAGGATCTCGACGGCCGTGCGGCGGACCTCCTCGTCACGGTCGGAGACCAGCGCTATGGCGGCATCGATGACCTGCGGTCCGCCGATCTTGCCGAGCGCATCCGCCGCGCGGCTACGCACCCACCAGTCGGCGTCCTTGATGGCCTGCAGCAGATACTTCACGGATTTCTCGTCGCCGACCACATTCAGCACTTCCACGGCCGCGCGCCGCGTGTACTCCGATTCGTCCTTGAGCACTTCGACCAGGTGTCGCACGGTATCCGGGTGCTTGCTGCGGCACAGCAGATCGACCGCCTTGCCCTGGACATCGAGTTCGGGATCGCGCAGCAATGGGGCGACCTGGGCCGGGTCGACCGGGCCGTCCATGGACGCGATCGCCTGCAACGCGGCCGAGCGGACCATCTTGTTGGAGTCCTTCAGCGTCGCCATCAGGGCCGTGCGGACCTTTGGCGAGTTGAAACGCGCGAGCAGGGCGATGATATGCGTGCGGGCAATCGGGTCCTTGCCCTCGACCCTCGCGATCAGTTCGTCGACCGAGGTCTCGTCCACGATCTGCCCGGCGATGCGGAACAGCGCGGCCTTTTCGCTCGGCTCCTGGAGATAGGCGGCATTCAGCAGGTCGCGCAGCTGAAAGCGGGTTTTCTGCGCCGCGATGACGTCCAGCAACGCCGGCCGCGAGACGCCGGGTTCGTTCAGCAGCTCGAGCAGCAGTGATGGCGAGTAGGCCCGCGACGTCGACAGCGCCCAGGCGACGCCGGCGACCGAGCGCGGGTTCTCCTCCGCCAGCGCCTTGGCCAGCGCCGGGAATGTCTTGTTGTCTGCCAGCCCGGACAATATCTCGATAAAAGCGATGGTTTCGCGCTTGTCCGCCGTGGACAGGGCGTCGACGATCGGCTTGACGGCAGTGGCGCCCAGACCCTGAAGCTTCGCGAGCGCCTGCTGTGCGCGCGGGCTGGCCGGATCGCCGCTTTCACGCACCTCTGCGATCAGGCGATCGGCGCGATACGCACTGAATAAACCCATCCTCTGCTGGCTCTGGTTGGGACCAATATGGCAATCGGAAATTATGCCACAGCCATCGCGGAGCTCTTCTGCGGATTGACTCCTGGGCTACAATGCCGGCCCCCGAACTGCGGGAAAGTGCCCCGATGTCAGCCGATGCCGAGAGCCGCCTGCGAGCCGCACTGGAACAGTGCGTTGAGCCGTATACAGGCCTGACGCTTTTGGCTGCCGGGGCGCTCGATTCTGTGAAAACGACGCGTGCCGGGCTGGTGGCAAGTGTCGTGCTCGGTTTCCCGGTCGGGGGGTATGAAAGCGAGCTCGCGTCCACCCTCGCAGCCGATGCCGCTGTGGCCGGCGTCAAGGATTCATTCGCCCTGGAACTGCGCGCCCAGATCCGGGCCTTCGTCGCCGACCCGCGCACGCGTCCGCTTCCCGAGGTCGCCAATGTCATTGCCATCGCCTCCGGCAAGGGAGGCGTCGGCAAATCGACAGTAGCGGCCAATCTGGCGCTCGCCCTGTCGGCACAGGGCGCCCGCGTCGGCCTGCTGGATGCGGACATCTACGGACCAAGCCAGCCCCGCATGATGGGCCTCTCGGGCGAGCGCCCGACCACGACCGACGGCAAGTCCTTCGAGCCGCCGCGCGGCCACGGCATACCGGTCATGTCCATCGGTTTCCTGATCGATTCCGACCAGCCGATGGCATGGCGCGGCCCGATGGTGACCCAGGCCCTGGCACAGATGCTCTCCGAGACGCACTGGGGCGCGCTCGACTACCTGGTCGTCGACATGCCGCCGGGCACCGGGGACATCCAGCTCACATTGACCCAGCGGGTGCCGGTCAGCGGCGCCGTCATCGTGACGACGCCGCAGGAAATCGCGCTGCTCGACGCGCGCAAAGGCCTGCAGATGTTCCGCAAGGTCGGTGTCCCGGTGCTCGGCATCGTGGAGAACATGGGCATGCATCGCTGCCCGGCCTGCGGGCACGAATCGCACATCTTCGATGCCGGCGGCGGCGCCGAGCTCGCCCGCCGCTACGACACGACGCTGCTCGGCCAGCTGCCGCTGGAAGCGAGTATCCGCGAGCAAGTGGACGGCGGCACGCCGACCGTAGTCGCCGATCCGGCGTCGCCGATCGCAGGCATATTCCACCTGATCGCCCGGCGGGCGGCGGGGCGGCTCGCCGCCAGCGCCATTCAGGGCGCCACGGCCATGCCCGCGATCAGCATCGAGGACGAATGATGAGCATCAAGTCAGACCGCTGGATCCGGCGCATGGCGGCACAGGGAATGATCAAGCCATTCGAGAGCAGCCAGGTCAGGGTCATGGATGGCCGCAAGATCATTTCCTATGGCACATCGAGTTATGGCTACGATGTGCGCTGTGCCGGCGAGTTCAAGATCTTCACGAATATCAACTCGACCATCGTTGATCCGAAGGATTTCGATACCAACAACTTCGTCGACTTGCGGGCGGATGTCTGCATCGTCCCGCCGAATTCATTTGCGCTGGCGCGCACCGTCGAGTACTTCCGGATCCCGCGCAGCACGATGGTGATCTGCCTCGGCAAGAGCACCTACGCGCGTTGCGGGATCATCGTCAATGTCACTCCGCTCGAACCCGAGTGGGAAGGTCACGTGACGCTGGAGTTTTCCAACACGACACCATTGCCAGCGAAAATCTACGCCGATGAAGGCGTTGCGCAGATGCTGTTCTTCGAGTCTGATGAGACCTGCGAGACCTCGTACCGGGACCGTGGCGGGAAATACCAGGGACAGACCGGCGTTACGCTGCCGCGCACCTGAACCGGTCAGGCGCCCGCCCGGTAGACCCTGATGTAGGTCTGCAACAGGCGCTTGCCATCCTGGCGCTGCTCCGCCTGCACCGTGACATTTCCGAGCGCTGGCGCGTACCACAGCAGCGTCTCGCGCGACTTGCCGTCGCGCGCACTGCGGTAGACGAGCGTGTCGAATTCGCCGATCGCCGTTGTCAGCCGTTCACGCCGCAGCAGCGTGTAGTGGTAATACTTGATGCGATCCTTTTCGATCATCGCGATAACCCCGGGCTCGAGACCCCTGTTCAGGCGCAACTGCACGAATGCCTGCATCGAGGCGGCGTCCTGGAGGCCCGATTCCGATTCGATGTCGACGGCCTCGTCTTCCGCAGTGCCCCTGACGCGCCCCACAACCCAGTCGAAATCGAGCGAAATATCGCGGTCGGTGCGCCTGGTGCCGTCATTGAACCGGTAGCTGTGTGGCCGCAGGCCGTCTGCCGCAAGCTGGAATACCGAGCTTTGCACGAGTGTGCCGCCGGCAATCAATCTCGCGAGACCGCGCGCCTTGGTGCGGGACTCGATCTGCCAGGCGCCGGGGTTGGAAGAGCGGCGCAATTCCGTGCGACTAGTGCCGACCGAAAAGTTGCCGTACTTGACATCGTATTCGGCGACGAATGGCGCCAATGGCATTTCTTCCGCAGCAGCAGAATCCGCGTTGACCGCGGTGATTGCCGCAAGTATCAGGATCATGCCGAGCTTCATTGCAAGTCCTCGATGACAGGGGCTGCGAGTCGTCGGCCATCCAGCATGGCCATGCCGTCATTCCAGCCCAGCCGGCCGCTGACGAACCAGCCTACCGCGCGCGGATAGATCATGTGCTCCAGCCGCTGAACCCGAGCTGAAAGCGAAGCCTCGGTGTCATTGGGGCGGACCGCAAGCCGTCCCTGGATGACCGCGGGCCCTGCATCGAGTTCCTCGGTCACGAAATGGACGGTGCAACCGTGGAGGGAATCGCCCGCCGCAAGCACCCGCCGGTGCGTATGCAGCCCGCGATGGGCCGGCAGCAGGGAAGGGTGGATGTTCAGAAGCCGGCCCTGCCAATGCCGCACGAACCCGGCATCCAGGATGCGCATGAATCCCGCGAGCGCGACGAGCCGGGCACCGTGCCGCTCGAGCACCGCGGTCATGTCACGACCATGAGCCGCGCGATCGTCGCCGCGAGCCAGTTCGACTACCTCGGTTGCGAGACCCAGGCGGCGAGCCTCCGCAAGTCCGGCAGCCAGCGGCTGATCGCTGATCACCACGGCCACACGTGCCGCGATGCGGTCCGCAGCCGCTGCGCCGGCCAGAGCGAGCATGTTTGAGCCGCGTCCCGAAATCAGCACGGCGAATGACAGCGGACGATCCATCAAGCGATCCGGACGCCCTCTCCAGAGCCGGCCTCGCCGATGATCATGGCGCGCTCGCCGCAGGAAGCCAGGACAGCGATGGCCGCATCGGCGGAAGCCGGGGGCACGAGCACAATCATGCCGATACCGCAGTTGAAGGTCCGGTGCATCTCGGCATCGGCGATCGCGCCGCTGTGCTGGATCCACTGCCAGATCGGATCGCGCTGCCAGGCGCGCGGGTCGAGACGCACGCCGAGGCCCGGCGGCAGCACCCGCGGGATATTGTCGGTCAGACCCCCGCCCGTGATATGCGCGACCCCATGCACGTCGGCCTCCTGCAGCAGTCGCAACAGCGATTTCACGTAGATCCGGGTCGGTTCCAGCAGCAGGTCGTAAAGTCGCGTACCGCCAATGCGCGTGTCCGCGTCGGCCCCGGTCTCCGCAACCAGCCGGCGGATCAACGAATAACCGTTGGAATGCGGCCCCGACGAAGCGAGGCCGATGACCGTGTCCCCGGCGCGTGTCCGCGAACCGTCGACAATCCGGTCTTTCTCGACGACACCGACGCAGAAGCCGGCGAGGTCGTAATCCTGACCCTCATACATGCCGGGCATCTCGGCCGTTTCGCCGCCCACCAGGGCACAGCCAGCCAGCTGGCATCCCGACGCGATGCCCGCGATGACCCGCGCCGCGAGATCGACCGACAGGCGACCGGTCGCATAGTAATCCAGGAAGAACAGCGGTTCGGCGCCCTGCACCACGACGTCATTGGCGCACATCGCGACGAGATCCTGACCGATGCCATCGTGGCGGCCAGTGTCGATTGCGAGCCGCAGTTTGGTGCCGACACCGTCCGTGCCGGCGACCAGGACGGGGTGACGCCAGCGACCCGGGGGCAGCTCGATCATTGCGCCGAATCCGCCGACGCCCGTGAGCACTTCTGACCGGTGCGTGCGCGCGACATGCGGCCTGATCCTTTCAACCAGTTGTTCGCCGGCATCGATATCGACGCCGGCGTCCAGGTATGTCAGCGGTGGGCGTAAGGTCATCGGTACGGATCGGGTTTTTGCTGGCGCGGGCCCGTGTGCCGGTCAGTGTACTATTGTAGAGATGAACCGCACGCGAAGCTGGCTTGCTGCAATCGCAATTGGCGCGCTCGCGGCCCATGCCGAAGCGGCATCCCTTGGCGACATGTACACGGTGACGGTGCCGGTCGCGGGCATGGGCGAATCGGCGCAGCAGGCGGCATTTCGCGAGGCCATGCGCGACATCCTGGTACGCTCCACCGGCCGCCGCGATGCCGCCGAGCTCGAGAGCCTCGCGCCGCTGGTCGCCGGTGCCGGCAGGCATGTCGTGAGCTTCCGGCGTGCAGCCGGCAATCTGCTTGCAGTGTCTTTCGACGGGTCGGCGATCGAGAATGCGATCGACGCCGCCGGCCTGCCATTCTGGGGCCCGGACCGCCCGCTGACCCTGGTCTGGCTTGCGGTCGAGCTTGGCGGGCGCCGTGAGCTCATTGCCTCCTCGACCGGCGGCGATGACAGGCAGCGCGTCGAACGCGCAGCCGCGAGCCGCGGGATACCGCTGGTCTGGCCCGGTGCCGGCGACGACCTCGGGCGCGCGCTGCAGCAGATCTGGTCGGGCGGTCATGAATCGCTGGTGACCGCGGCGCGCCGCTACGGCGCTGACGGCGTGCTGATAGGACGCGCGGTGGCAATGGGGGCCGGGCGATACGATGTCGAATGGACCTTTGCGTCGGCAGGCCTGTCCGCAGTGGCGCGAGGCGACCTGGAATCCGGGCCCGATCTGGCGGCAGACCGTTACGCGAGTGTGTTCGCTTCGCCGAGCGCCGGCCAGCGCGTCGAACAACTCGTGACGGTCACCGGTGTGGACACGCTCGAGTCCTACGCGACGGCGCTGCAGGCATTGGGCAGGCTGTCACCGGTGCGCGCTGTCGCGGTCGACGAAGTGACGCAGGATGCCGTGTCTTTCGTCGTGACGGTCCGCGGAGATACAGATGCATTGCGCCACGCGATCCGCCGCGAGGGCCGGCTGGTGCCGGTCGACGAATCGCGAATGATCTTCGCACTGGCACCATGAGTCTGGCCACGGTTCCGAATGTGATCTGCGTGATGCGCATGGCGCTTGCCGTGCCGATCGTCTGGCTGCTCGCGGAAGGTCAGTACGCGCTGACGCTGGTCCTGTTCGGGATCGCGGGCGTGTCGGATATTCTCGACGGTTATCTCGCGAAGACATTCAACTGGACCACTGAACTCGGCAAGGTGCTCGATCCGGTCGCGGACAAGCTGCTGCTCGTCAGCGTATTCATCACGCTGACCCTGCTGGGACTGATTCCATTGTGGCTTGCCGCAGTGGCGGTCGCGCGCGATTTGATCATCGGTGTCGGCGCCTGGGTGTACCTGGCGATGTTCGGTCCGCTGGAAGGCCGCCCGACGATGCCGAGCAAGCTGAATACGCTGGTCCAGCTGCTGTTCGTCATCGCAGTCATCGGGCGCGCCGGCTATCCGGTCGTCCCCGAATGGCTGATTGTCGTCATGGGGGCGATGGTCTTCGTGACCACTGTCATCAGTGGCGTGGATTACATCGTTAGCTACGTGCGCAAGGCGATTGCGGTCAGTCGCTCCCGCCGCACTGGCGCGTGACGGCGTGCGGCAGCTGCCACTGGGTGTCCAGCTCGGCGTCTCGATGCGCTTTGAGACGTACTACGAAGGCGCCAATGGCGCGGCCGTGGCTGCTCTCAGGCAGCTGGCAGACGAGAGCCGGCCCGCGCCACTGTGGATTTTCGGGCCGGCCGGCGCCGGCAAGACCCATCTGTTGCAGGCGGGCTGCGCGTACGCGGGGCAGCGCGGCCTGACATCCGCCTATCTGCCGCTTGCCAGACCACAGGATCTGGTTCCCGCCCGGCTGGGCGGTCTGGAGCAGCTCGATCTCGTCGCACTCGACGATATCGATGCGATCGCCGGCGAGCAGGCCTGGGAGCTGGCTCTGTTCAGGCTCCACAATGAAATCCTGGATGCGGGTGGCCGGCTCGCATGTTCGGCGCAAATGCCGCCGGCAGGCGCTGCATTCGCATTGCCGGATCTCGCTTCCCGGATGTCAGCCTGCGTGGTTCACACCCTGCAGCCGCTGGTGGAACGCGACCAGGGCCAGGCCCTGCGTCGCCGCGCCGCACACCGCGGTCTCGAGCTGCCCGACGACACGCTGTCGTACCTCACGCGCAGGGCTCCGCGCGATTTTGCTGCGTTGTGCCGCTTGCTCGATGAACTCGATACCGAAGCGCTGGCCGCGCAGCGGCGGCTGACCATTCCCTTCGTGCGGCAGGTGCTCGAGGCTCCGGACTAGCCTCCACGCGGAAGGATGCGCAGCGCTGCGACGACAGTGGCGAATGCCGCGAATATCAGTGCAATGCTCAGTGTCGCCGGCGCGCGTGCCGGGGCGTTGACGAGTATCTCGGTCAGCGCCATCGCAAGCGGCGGCGCCAGTGTCAGCGCCGACCACTGCAGCGTGCGGCGTCTCCCGCGCATCAGCCCGGGCAGCGGCATCAACAGGGGTGCGAGCGCGATGACGGTCGTGATCGCCCCGACGCCGGCGGCGGTGAACGGCCACGCGGCGATCGACGCGAGTAGCAGGACCCAGACGCCGGCCGCGAGCAGGCGCACACGCAATTCACGCTTGCGTGCGATCACGCGGCGGCGCCGAGCCGCAGCGCTATCCCGGCGACACGTCTGCCGAGCGCCTGGGCAAGCTGCCGCTCGGCCTCGCCGAGCGCCGGACGGGTTCCCTCGGGAACCACGCGGCTTGCGCCGTATGGCGTGCCGCCGCCGGTCGTAGATGACATCGCGGGCTCGGTAAATGGCAGACCGACGAGCAGCATCCCGTGATGCAGCAGCGGAAGCAGCATCGAGAGGGGTGTCGTTTCCTGGCCGCCATGCATCGTGCTGCCCGAAGTGAATGCGCCGGCCGGTTTGCCCGCGAGGACGCCGGTCAACCACAGACTCGAGGTGCCGTCAAAGAAGGCCATCAGCGGCGCCGCCATGTTGCCGAAGCGCACCGGGCTGCCAAGCACCAGACCCCCGCATTCGCGCAGGTCATCGTGACTGGCATAGGGCGCGCCTTCCGCCGGCAGCCCCGGGACCGCTGCTTGCCGACCGGCCGTGGCCAGTGCCGGCACCGTTCGAATCCGCGCCCGCGCGCCAGCGACCGCTTCCACGCCGCGCGCGACCAGCCGCGCGAGTTCCGCGGTGGTGCCGTGACGCGAATAGAACAGCACGAGGATGTCGGTCATGTGGCTCTGCCTGTGCTAAGATTTTACAAAGCTTCTTAGATACTTACGAACGGTTCAACCAGTGAATTCTAACTCCATTCCGGTCGCCGCGCGACGCATCCGGATCATGGGGCGCGTGCAGGGAGTGTACTTCCGCGCGAGCACAGCGGAACGCTCGCGCTCACTTCTGCTGCGCGGCTTTGCGCAGAACGAGCCGGACGGCAGCGTGCTGGTGCTGGCGGCCGGCGCGGTCGCCGCACTCGATCAGATCGTCGACTGGCTGCATACCGGCCCGCCGATGGCGCGTGTCAGGTCGGTCGAGGTCGAGATTATCGATCCGGCGACGGTGGACTGGCCGCCGGGTTTCTCGACGCGCTAGCGCTGCCAGCGCGAGTGCAGACGGCCGAGCACGAGATCCGGGTAGCTCCGCCGTCCCACGCTTCCGTTGTAACGGGCGAGGGCGCGCCTGTAGTCGCCGCGCTCGCGCTCCAGATAATAGGCAAGGATGCTGGTGCCCATGCGGATATTCAATTCGACATCCAGCAGGTCGCGCCTGCTGAGCCCGAGTTCCTCGGGCCAGAATGGCATCACCTGCATCATGCCGACCGCGCCGGCCGAAGACACGGCAAATGGATCGAATGCGCTTTCGACGTCGATCACGGCCAGCACGAGTTGCGGCCGGTCGCGCAGCATCGACTGCTTGCTCGACTCGCAGTGCACCGAGCGCAGGACCCGCTGGGCGGCTGCGCTGATATCGTCACCGAGGCGCAGGTCCGCGGGCTGCTGGCGCAGGCGGCGCTCGACGCGCGGTTGCATCAGCGCATACCAGACGACATCGTCGTACTTATCCTCGAAGCAGGGCTGGCTGCTGATCGCCGCGGCGATGACCTGGCGCAGGCCCGGGTCGCGCTGGGCGTCCGCGAATCCAGGCTGCGCGATCGCGAGGCCCGCGAGCATCAGTGGCGTCATCAACGCGATCCGGACCATGGCGGTGCGGGGCCTCAGCGTTCCGCCTCGAGCCGCGAGCCGAGGAATGTCACGGTCTGCGGTATCGGTATTTCTTCGTTCTCGGCCGCGCGCCGGTGGCGGTATTCGTAGCAGCCGGCGTCGAGACCGCGCTCCGAGACGACGACACGATGCGGGATGCCGATCAGCTCGGCATCGGCGAACTTGACGCCTGGGCGCGCGTCGCGATCGTCGAAGAGCACCTCGATGCCCGCCCGCACCAGGTCCCGGTACAGCAGTTCGCCTGCGTCGCGCACGCGTTCTGCCTTGGCCCAGTTGAGAGCGACCAGCACGACCTGGAATGGCGCGAGCGGCGCGGGCCAGACGATGCCGCGCTCGTCGTGATTCTGTTCGATCGCGGCCGCGACGATGCGCGTGACGCCGATCCCGTAACAGCCCATATACATGGCGACATTCCTGCCCTGTTCGTCCAGTACGGTAGCGCCCATCGCCTCGCTGTACTTGCGCCCGAGCTGGAAAATGTGACCGACTTCGATACCGCGCGCGACCGACAGCCGGCCGCGGCCGCCCGGGGCCGCATCCCCGTCGACGACATTGCGCAGGTCTGCAACCGCAGGCTCGGGCAGATCGCGCGCCCAGTTGACGCCGGTGAGGTGCGCGTCGGCGCGGTTGGCTCCGCAGATGAAATCGGCGAGGACCGCGGCGGAACGGTCGGCAATGACGGGCATGCGCAGGCCGACAGGACCGAGGAAACCGGGCTCGCAACCCGCGAGCGACGCAATACGCGCAGCGTCGGCCATCCTGAGCGGCGCCGCGACGCCCTTCTGCTTCTGCGCCTTCAGGGCGTTCAGGTCGTGGTCGCCGCGCAGCAGCAGCGCAACGAGACCGCCGTCGGCAGCGTCGACCACCAGCGTCTTCAGCATGCGCGAGGGCTCGACGCCAAGCAGTTTCGATACGTCGGCTATCGTGCGCGCCCCGGGGGTCGCGACTTGCGCCAGTTTTGCCGCCGCGTCAGGTCGCGCCGCGCGCGGCGCCGGGGCTTCGGCGAGCTCGAGATTCACCGCGTAGTCGCCGGTATCGGAGAACACGATCGCATCCTCGCCTGAATCCGCCAGCACGTGGAACTCCTGCGAAGCGCTGCCGCCGATCGCGCCGGTATCTGCATGCACCGCTCGGAAGCGCAGCTTCAGGCGCGTGAAGATCGCGCTGTAGGCGTCGTACATGCGCTGGTAGCCTTCGGCCAGCGAGGCTTCGTCGGCGTGAAAGCTGTAGGCATCCTTCATGATGAATTCGCGCGCGCGCATGACACCGAAGCGGGGGCGGATCTCGTCGCGGAACTTGGTCTGGATCTGGTAGAAATTGACCGGCAGCTGCCGGTAGCTCTTCAGCTCACGCCGGGCGTGATCGGTGATGACTTCCTCGTGTGTCGGAGCGAGCACCATGTCGCGATCGTGACGGTCCTTGAATCGCAGCAGCTCGGGACCGAATTCGTCCCAGCGCCCGGACTCGACCCACAGGTCGGCGGGCTGAGCGACCGGCATCGACAGTTCCAGGGCGCCGGCGCGGTCCATTTCCTCGCGGACGACGCGCTCGACCCTGCGCAGGACACGCAGCCCCATCGGCAGCCAGGTGTACAAACCGCCCGCGACTCTCCTGATCAGCCCGGCGCGCAGCATCAGCTGGTGACTCACCACCTCGGCGTCAGCCGGGACCTCTTTCAGATTCTGGATCGGGTACGCGGACAGTCGCATGTATCACCCTTTGCGGCGCCGGTGTCGCCGGCCTCAAAGCGCGGTATCTTAGGCGCTGCACCCCAGCCTTGCCACGGCATCCGCATGAAAGTTGACCTGAACGACATACGCACGCGGCGCGGTATCTACCTGCTGCCAAACCTGCTGACGACGCTCTGCCTGTTCGGAGGCTTCTACGCAGTCATCGCCGCGATCGACGGCAACTTCGAGCGTGCGGCGATCGCGATTTTCGTGGCGATGATCTTCGACGGCCTCGACGGGCGGGTGGCGCGCCTGACCGGCACCGAAACGACCTTCGGCAAGGAATTCGACAGCCTCGCAGACATGGTGGCATTCGGGGTGGCGCCCGCGATCGTCTGCTACCAGTGGGGTGTCGCCCGGATTGCGGAATATGGTGCCGCGTGGGGCAGATTCGGCTGGATTGCCGCTTTTTTCTTTGCGGCCGCCGCGGCGATGCGTCTCGCGCGCTTCAATGCGCGCGCGGCGGTGCAGGACAAGCGCTACTTCGAGGGATTGCCGAGCCCGTCGGCGGCGGCGGTCGTTGCCGCCTTTATCGGAATTGCGCGCAAGTACGAGGCGACCGGCCTGCTGGGATTCGATGTCACCGGCCTGCTCGGGCTGATTCTCGCGTTTGTGGTTACGGCGCTGGCGGCGGCTCTGATGGTCAGCCGGTTCCCGTACCGCAGCTTCAAGGACCGGGCAGCCGGCGAGCGCGTCCGCTATTCGAGGTTCCTGCTCGTGCCCCTCGTCATCGCCCTGATCGCGATCGATCCGCCGATCGTGCTGTTCGTGCTGTTCGGCGGTTTCGCGCTTTCCGGCCCCATCGGCTGGGCCTGGATGAAGATCCGCAAGCGACCGCGCGATATTCGCGGCGCGGGTGCGGGTGGTTGAACCGATGGATCCGCGGCGCAGCGCAATTCTGGATACCCTCGGCATCACCGCCTATGTGCTACGCGCGGGCCAGTCAGCTGCGGCGCCGCCACCGGCGGCGCCGGGACCGGCCGGCATGGACTGGGCGATGCTGGCTGCGACGGTGCGCGAATGCACGCTTTGCGGACTGTGCGCGACGCGCACACAGACGGTCTTCGGCACCGGAGACATGCGCGCGCGCCTGATGGTGGTCGGCGAAGCGCCAGGCGCGGAGGAAGACCGGCTGGGCGAGCCCTTTGTCGGCCGCGCCGGCCAGCTGCTGAATTCGATGCTGAGGGCCGCCGGATTCGAGCGCCCCCAGGTCTACATCGCGAATGTGCTGAAATGTCGCCCGCCAAACAACCGCGATCCCGCCGCCGATGAGGTCGAGCACTGCCTGCCATACCTGCGGCGCCAGATCGAGCTCGTCGACCCAGCGGTCATCCTCTGTGTCGGGCGGATCGCCGCGCAGCGCCTGCTCGCACGCGACGACACGATCGCCCGCATGCGCGGCCGGGTCCACCGGCTGGGCCATACGCCGGTGGTCGTGACCTATCATCCGGCCTACCTGCTGCGCGCGCCGACGGAAAAACGCAAGGCCTGGCAGGATCTCAGACTCGCAATGGGAGTGATGGCCGGTGGCGACAGCGCGTGAATCGACCGACACGCCCGGGTGGCGATTCCGGCCCATGAACGCGGCAGACCTCGCGCGGGTCGCCGCACTCGAACGCGCGTCATACGCATTCCCGTGGAGCGACCAGATATTCAGTGACTGCCTGCGGGTCGACTACCATTGCATCGTCGTCGAGACCGCGGCCGGCGTTGCCGGCTATGCCGTGCTCTCGATGGGCGCGGGCGAGGCGCATGTGCTCAATCTCTGCGTCGAGCAGGCTCTGCGCAGGCGCGGTATCGGCCGCGAGCTGCTGCTGGACGTACTGCGTCACGCGCGCGACAGTGGCATCCGCGAGGCATTCCTGGAGGTACGGCGTTCGAACAAGGGCGCCGTGTCCCTGTATCACGAGATCGGATTCGAGTGCGTGGGCCAGAGGCGCGGCTATTACCAGGCGCACGACGGCCGCGAGGACGCCATGGTCTACCGGCTCGAACTGGGCGCGTTGCGCGACGCCCGATGACAGCCCAGTCAGACGAGGTCTCACGCCGCCGCACTTTCGCGATCATCTCGCATCCGGATGCGGGCAAGACGACGCTGACCGAAAAGCTGCTGCTGTTCGGCGGCGCGATCCAGATGGCGGGCGCCGTCAAGGGTCGCAAGGCCGCGCGGCACGCGACATCCGACTGGATGCGCCTCGAGCAGCAGCGCGGCATCTCGGTGACTTCGTCGGTGATGCAGTTTCCGCACCGCGACCGCATCATCAACCTGCTCGACACGCCGGGGCACGAGGATTTCTCGGAGGACACCTATCGCACGCTGACAGCGGTCGATTCGGCGCTGATGGTCATCGACTGCGCCAAGGGTGTCGAGGAGCGCACAATCAAGCTGATGGAGGTGTGCCGGCTGCGCGACACGCCGATCATGACATTCATCAACAAGCTTGATCGCGACGGTCGGCCGCCGGTGGAGCTGTTGGACGAAATCGAGCGCGTGCTCGGCATCAGCTGCGCACCGGTGACCTGGCCGATCGGGATGGGGCGTGAATTGCGCGGCATCTATCATTTTCCGCAGGACCGCATCTATATCTATGATGGAACGCGCAGTGGACGGGCCGGGCAGAATCTGACAATCGACGGCCTTGCGAGCAGGGAGGCGGGCGAGCTGCTCGGTGATTCCGCGCAGGCGTATCGCGAAGAGGCCGAACTGGTGCGTGGCGCGATGCCGCGGTTCGATGTCGGGGAATACCTCGCAGGCCGGCAGACGCCCGTGCACTTTGGCTCGGCGATCGGCAACTTCGGCGTCGAGGAACTGCTCGGCTCATTCGTCGAGAATGCACCGGCGCCGCGCGCACGCCAGACGACGACACGTCTGGTCAGCAGCGATGAGCCGGCGCTGACCGGCTTTGTCTTCAAGATTCAGGCCAATATGGATCCGGGCCATCGCGATCGTATCGCTTTCCTGCGCATCTGCTCGGGCCGTTATCAGCGTGGCATGCGGCTCCATCACGTGCGACTCGGCAAGGAAGTCCGCATCGGCGATGCGATGACATTCATGGCGGCCGACAGGCAGCAGGCGGATGAAGCCTGGGCCGGCGACATCATCGGCCTGCATAATCACGGCACGATCAATATCGGCGATACATTCACCGAAGGCGAGCCGCTGACATTCACCGGTATTCCGAATTTCGCCCCGGAAATTTTCCGCCGCGCCGTGCTCAGGGACCCGCTGCGCGCGAAGGCGCTGCAGAAGGGACTCGATCAGCTGTGCGAAGAAGGTGCGACCCAGCTGTTCCGGCCGATGCGAAACAATGACATGGTCCTCGGTGCAATCGGACCGCTGCAATTCGACGTGGTTGCATTCAGGCTCGCCGATGAATACGGCGTCAACTGCACATTCGAGCCGGTAAATGTCGCGACCGTGCGCTGGATCGATATCCAGGACCCTGCCAGGCAGCAGTTGTTCCAGCAGCGCTGCTACGAACATCTGGCGCTGGATCATGCCGGCCAGCTGGTCTACCTGGCGCCCACCCGCATCAATCTCGGGTTGACGGTCGAGCGCTGGCCGGATGTCGCATTCCGCGAGACGCGCGAACACCTGGCGGTGGCTGCTTGAATGATGCGCTGACGCGGCGGCCGGTCGTTGCATGGGCATTGTACGACTGGGCCAATTCCGCATTTGCGACCTCCGTGATGGCGGTATTCTTCCCGATATTCTTCAAGCAGTACTGGAGTGTGGATGTCGATGCCACTGTCAGCACTTTCAGGCTCGGTCTCGCTAATGGCGCCGGCAGCTTCCTGATCGCGCTGCTGGCGCCGCTGCTCGGCGCGATAGCCGACCGCGGAGGTGCGCGGCTGCGGATGCTGGCATTCTTCACGCTGCTGGGCGCCGCGATGACCGGCGGCCTGTACTTCGTGCAGCAGGGCGACTGGGTAGTCGCGACCTTTGTCTACGCGGCAGCCGGTATCGGGTTCGCCGGCGGCGTGACATTCAATGACGCGCTGCTCGTCGATGTCGCGGACGCCCCCGAGTACGACCTGGTCTCGTCCTATGGCTTCGCGCTGGGATATGCCGGCGGCGGGCTGATGCTGTTGCTGAATGCCGCGATGGTCTCGAGTCCGGGCTACTTCGGACTCGCGAGTCCGGCCGAAGCGGTACGGCTGTCTTATCCGCTGGTGGCAGGCTGGTGGCTGGTGTTTTCGATTCCCGCACTGTTGTGGGTGCGCGAGCGGAAACCGGCGCGGCCGCTGCCGCTGTTATCCGCAGCCAGCGCGGGCTGGCGCGAACTGCGCGCGACCATCGGCGCGATCCGCCAGCGGCGGGCACTGGTGTGGTTCCTGCTGGCATACTGGCTGTACATCGACGGCGTAAACACCATCATCAAGATGGCGGTGGACTTCGGCCTGTCGCTGGGTTTCCCGCAACCGAGCCTGATCGTCGCGTTGCTGGTGACGCAGTTCGTGGCGTTTCCTGCAGCACTCGCATTCGGCTGGCTGGGCGGGCGCATCGGCGCAAGAAACGGCATCTTCATCGCGCTCGCCGTCTATTCGGCGGGCACCGTCGCCGCCTACTGGATGGACAGCATCGCGGATTTTTACCTGCTGGCCGTTGTCATCGGTCTGGTGCAGGGCGGAATCCAGGCACTGTCGCGATCGCACTTCGCCTCGCTGGTGCCACCCGGAAAGCAGGGCGAATTCTTCGGTTTCTACAACATGATGGGCAAGTTCGCAGCCGTGCTCGGCCCGCTGACAGTAGGCGTCACCGCATTGCTGACCGGCAGTTCGCGTGCGGGTATCCTCTCGGTCCTCGTGCTGTTCGCCGGTGGCGCTCTGCTGCTGTGGAAATCGCGCGGGGTGTCCTGAGGCCGCGTTGTCAGGGCGCGAAGCGGCGGACCAGAGCGCGCAGCTGCAGCAGGTCGCGCGCCGCGTGCACCGGCATGTATCGAAGCCGCAGGTACAGTTCCGTGATTGCGGATGCCGCCGGCGCGAGGTCCGGGCGCAGATGACGCACACGGGCCGCGAAATCGCGCGGGGCCTCGTACGGCGCGCGCTCGAGGCCCCGGCGCGCGAGGCGTTGCACGAAACGCCGATAATTCAGGGTCACGGAATCCGGGCGCCGGGGCCGGAATTCCCAGGCCAGCCAGCCGGTGAGCAGCGCGAGCGCTGCGCCAAGCCCGATACCCAGCACGAGTGTCAGGTCCTGCCAGTCGGGGTCGTCGAATCCGAATGCGCGCAGGATTTCCTGCTGCTGAAACTGGTCGAACTTGACGACCCAGTCGTTCCAGTGAGCACTGGCGATGTCCCAGATCATGTCGGCCTGCCATAGAAATGTGCTGCCGTGCGCCAGGCCACTTTCGCGCAATTCGTCCGCGGATATCGCAGCTTCGAGCCCGCGCTCGATGCGCTGCGGCGCCACTGCTGCTGTCGGGTCGATTCGCGTCCAGCCCGAACCGGGAAGCCATATTTCCGACCAGGCATGCGCATGCGACTGGCGCAGGATCAGGTAGCCGCCGATCTGGTTCCAGTCGCCACCCTGATAGCCACCGACGACCCTGGCCGGTATGCCGGCGACCCGCATCATCATCGTGAATGCGGATGCGTAATGTCCGCAGAAGCCCCGGCGCGTGTTGAAAAGGAAGTCGTCGACCGAATCGCGCTCGAGACCGGGTGGTGTCAGCGTATAATGGAATTCCTGTTCGCGAAACATTGCGAGCACCGATCGGGCGAAGTCGCGGTCGCTGCCTGCGGTCGCGCGCATCGCACGGGCGAGATCGATCGTGCGTTGGTTGCGGGCCGGCGGCAGCTGCAGATTCAGATTGCGCAGCGCCGGCGATATCTGCGTACCGGCCTGATAGCGCGTGTAGGAGCGCGCCTCGTAGCGCAGCACCGCATTGACCGGCATCCTGGTGCGCAGCTGGTAATCCCAGGTCTGCTGCGCCATCGCAGTCGGCCACTTGTCCACCATGTCGAGTGCAAACAGCATCCGCTGGCCGGTCGGCTCGAGGGTGACGGTGTACTCGATGGCCCGGCCGAAATGGCTCACGCGCGGCTGGAAATAGAATTGACTGTCGCTGCGCGACCAGGTGTAGCCATCGAATTCGTTCAGCACCGGACCGCGCCAGTAGCGCTCCGCTGGAGGCGGCGGCGGCCCTTCGAAGCGAACGCGAAACGCCACCGAGTCATTCAGAGTCAGATCCGAGATGTCGCCCGGCGACATCTCGTCGGCCAGGCCGGTCAGCGCCCGCTCGGTCGATGGCACGCCCCAGAAGCTGCCCGCGATGCGCGGGAAGAACAGGAACAGCACCAGCGCGATCGGCAGTGCCTTCAGCAGCATTCCGCCGGTCGCGCGGAATGCGGGAGGCGCCAGTCCCTGGCCCCGGCGTGCGACCTCGAACAGTATCGCCGCCAGCAGCCAGATGGTCGGTACGACCAGGGCGACGGTCAGCAAGTCCTGCGCGTACAGGAACGCCGACAGGCACAGGAACCATCCGATGAATATCAGTACGACGTGATCGCGGACGGTGCGGATCTCGAGCAGCTTCAGCGCGGCCATCAGTGCCAGCAAGGCCGTGCCGCCATCGAGACCCGTGATGGTCGAATAGCTCGCGATGACGCCCGCCGTAGCAGCGAGCGCAATCGCCGTGCGCGTGACTGCGCCCGGCAGACGCCAGCCGCGGCGCTCGGCGAGCAGGCGCCAGATGCAGGTCGCCAGCACGCATCCGGTGATCCAGATGCGCAGATGCGCCATGTGGGGCAGGAGCGCGGCGACCAGGCCGGCCGTGGTCCAGTAGAGCCGCCGGACTTTTTCCGCGGGCTCAAGCATCGACCGGCACCACGGCCCGGTATTCGGCAAGCGCCGCCAGGCAACGGCGACGCTGCTGCAGACCGGGCTGCGGCGGGATCTCGAGACCGGGCAGGCGCAGACCGAATGTCTCGCCACTCATTGCAGCGTCGATGATCCAGCGCGCCATCACCGACAGCCTGGCCTCCAGATCCGCGCCGGGAGCCTGCTCCAGGTCGAATATGGGCACCGTTTCCGCGGCGCCGCTGAATTCCTTGACCAGCAGTTCGTCGCCTTTCGCATAGGCCTTCCAGGCGATGTGCCGCGGCGGATCCCCGGGGCGATAGTCCTTCAGGCCGGCAAAGTCGTCATCGCCGCGCTGCAGCGTTCCAGTACCGCCCGCAGCGGGCGCCGGTGGCGGCCGCGGCGCGAAGTCTGCAGGACGCGGATAGACCAGACAGCGCCGGCCGGGACGCAGTACGGCCCAGGCGCAGAACAGGCCGAACGGATACCGGGTCTTGATCTCGACGTGGTCGAGCACCACCCAGCCGCGACGCCGGGTCGCCACCCGAAGCTGGACCGTGATTTCTGCGGCGGCCGGGATCGAAACCGGGTCAGCGACCGTCACGGCAGTCGCGGCCTCGAGATCGCAACGTGCAACCGGCCCGGGATTCGCGAGCGCCAGCTGGAAGATCGCGTCCTGGCCCGCGAATGGCGGCTCCGTTCCGGCCTCGCTTGCGACCACTGTGTCGAGATTGCGGTGACAGGCCTGCATCGCCACCAGCCCGAGCGCGGCGAGGATGAATGTGAGGCCGAGACCGAGGTTGTTGGCGTAGTTCAGCGATCCGAGCAGCATCGCGAACAGCATCAGGCCGAATGCAATGCCGAGACCGGTCGGCAGGATATAGATGCGGCCGCGCCTCAAGGTCACCGGTCCGTGATCGGCCCCCTGGCGGCGCCGGATCCAGATCCGCACCCGCTGGTTGAAAAATCCGGTGAACCGCATGTTGCGCCCGCGCGGGGCGTCAGGGTATCGCAACCGATGTCAGCAGCGCGGCTGCCATCTCGAGCGGACGACGCGTATCCTGCGCGTCGCGCGGCCGCAGTCGATGCCCTACGACGGACGCCAGCACTGCCTGCAGGTCCTCGGGCAGCACACCGGCGTGCCCGTGCAGGAATGCCCAGGCCTGTGCGGCGCGCAACAATGAAATCACGGCGCGCGGCGACAGCCCCGCCTGATGCTGGCCGCTGTCGCGCGAGGCGCGCGCCAGCGCCTGTACATAGTCCAGCAGCGCATCGCTGGCGTGCAGCTCGGGAATCCGGCGCTGCAAGGACAGGATGGCGGCGGGATCGAGCACGGCCGGCAGGTCGGCCAGCAGGTCGCGGCGGTCGCGGCCGCGCAGCAGCTGCCGCTCGTGGCTCGCCGCGGGATAACCAAGCTCGATGCGCATCAGGAAGCGGTCGATCTGCGATTCCGGCAGCGGGAATGTGCCGACCTGGAACGACGGATTCTGCGTGGCGACGACGAAGAATGGCTCTGGCAGCATGTGTGTCTCGCCGTCAACCGTGACCTGCCGCTCCTCCATGGCCTCGAGCAGCGCGCTCTGGGCCTTTGGTGTCGCACGATTGACCTCGTCGGCCATCACGAGCTGGGCAAACACGGGACCGCGGTGGAACACGAAGCGTGCACTGGCGCGATCGTAAACCGAGACGCCAATCACGTCGGCCGGCAGCAGGTCGCTCGTGAACTGGATGCGCTGGAAGGAAAGCCCGAGAACGCGCGCGAGCGCGTGCGCGAGCGTCGTCTTGCCGACACCCGGTATGTCCTCGATCAACAAGTGGCCGCGCGCCAACAGGCAGCAGATTGCAAGCCGGATCTCACGGTCCTTGCCCAGCACCACCTGATTCAGGCTCGCCAGCGCCGCCAGCAGCAATGCGCGTTCGCGGTCCGGGGCCTCGGTTAGGGCATTCATCTCAGTGAGGCTACCCGCTTCAGCTGCTCAGCAAGTTGAGCCAGTTCACGCTTGAACTCCTCGACCCGCGCTCCCTCCTGGGTGACGACCTCGGCGGGCGCATTCCGGACGAAATTCGCATTGTCAAGCTTGGCGGCCGCCCGGGCGAGTTCCTGCTCGAGCTTGATCCGCCGCCTTGCCAGACGCGCGAGTTCGGCATCGACGTCGATCAGCCCGGCCATTGGCACGAGGATGGTCATGCCGCCCTGCAGCGCTGCGGCCGACTGGGGCGCAGTCTCGCCGGCGGCCAGTGCGCGCGCTCCCCCGAGGCCGGCCAGGCGCGCGATCGCGGCTGCATTGCGTCGGTAGCGCGCGAGGTCATCTGCCGATGCGTTCTGCAGCAGCACCGAAAGCCTCTGCGAAGGCGATATATCCAGTTCACCGCGGATACCGCGGATTGCCAGGATGAAATCCATTACCCAGCGCATTTCCGCGGCGAGCGCGGGATCTGCGGAATCCGGGCCCGCTAGCGGGTAGGGCTGACGCATGATCGAGTCGCCGCTCAACCCGGCGCGGGGTCCGACACGCTGCCAGATCTCCTCGGTGATGAATGGCATCAGCGGATGCAGCAGCCGCAGCAGTGCCTCCAGCACGAAGATGAGTGTGGTCCGCGTGCCGCGACGTTCGTCGGGGGTGCTGTCCGCCGACTGCAGAACCGGCTTGCTGAACTCGAGGTACCAGTCGCAGAACTCGTACCATGTGAATTCGTAGACCGCCTGCGCGGCCAGGTCGAAGCGGTAGCAGGCGAAGCCATCGCGCACGGCCACGATCGCCGCATCGAGACGTGAGCGTATCCAGTGGTCAGCCAGCGACCGGGTCTCGCCCCCTTCGTCGCCGTCCGCTTCGGTTGCCATCAGCACGTAGCGCGCGGCATTCCACAATTTATTGCAGAAATTCCGGTAGCCTTCGACGCGGCCGAGGTCGAAGCGCAGGTCGCGCGACTGGGTCGCGAGCGCCGCAAATGTGAAGCGCAGGGCGTCCGTGCCGTAGGCTGCGATGCCTGCCGGATACAGCTTGCGCGTCGCCTTCTCGATGATCGGCGCGAGTTGCGGCTGCATCAGGCCGCCGGTGCGTTTCGCCACCAGTTCGTCAACTGTGATGCCGTCCACCAGGTCCAGCGGGTCCAGCACATTGCCCTTGGACTTCGACATCTTCTGGCCATCGCTGTCGCGAATCAGCCCGTGTACATAAACCTCGCGGAATGGCACTTCGCCGGTGAACTTGAGCCCCAGCATGATCATGCGGGCAACCCAGAAGAATATGATGTCGAATCCGGTCACCAGCACCGAGGTCGGGTAGAAGAATTTCAACTCGCGCGTCTCTGCCGGCCAGCCCATCGTCGAGAATGGCCACAATGCCGATGAGAACCAGGTGTCCAGCACGTCCTCGTCCTGGGTCAGCTCGACGCCTGCGGCGATGCGGTGGCGCCTGCGCACTTCATCCTCGCTGCGCCCGACATAGATCGCGCCGTCCGGGCCGTACCAGGCCGGAATCCGGTGGCCCCACCACAACTGGCGGCTGATACACCAGTCCTTGAGATTGCGCATCCATTCGAAATACGTCTTGTCCCAGTTGCCGGGCACGAACCGGATCTGCCCTTCCTCCACGGCACGCAATGCTGGCGCCGCCAGCGGCTCGACGCGCACGTACCACTGGTCAGTCAGCCAGGGTTCGACGACCGCACCGCTGCGATCGCCGCGTGGAATCATCAGGGCGTGCGCCTCGACGCCCGCGACCAGGCCAGCCGCCTCGAGATCCGCGACGACCTGTCTGCGGGCCTCGAACCGGTCCAGCCCCCGATAACGCGCGGGCGCTGCGTCGCCGATGGCCGCATCTGCCGTCAGGATGTTCATCAGCGGCAGGCCGTGGCGCCCGGCGACCTCGTAATCATTGAAATCGTGCGCGGGCGTGATCTTGACGCAACCTGAACCGAAATCGGGGTCGACATGACTGTCTGCGACGATCGGAATGTCGCGGCCGGTCAGCGGCAGGATGACGCGCTGGCCGACGAGATGCCTGAAGCGCTCGTCATCCGGATGCACGGCGACCGCGGTGTCCCCCAGCATCGTTTCGGGCCGCGTGGTCGCGACCGTCAGCTGCCCGCTGCCGTCGGCCAGCGGATATCTGATGTGCCAGAGCTGGCCCTGCTCCTCGCTCGACTGCACCTCCAGGTCGGAAAGGGCGGTCTTCAGCACCGGGTCCCAGTTGACCAGTCGCTTCCCGCGATAGATCAGGCCTTCTTCGTGCAGACGCACGAAAGCCTCCTGCACCGCAGTCGACATCCCCGGATCCATCGTGAACCGGTCACGGCTCCAGTCCACCGACGCGCCCAGGCGGCGCATCTGGCGCGCAATGGTGCCGCCCGACTGGTCCTTCCACTGCCAGACGCGTTCGATGAATTTCTCGCGCCCCAGCTGGTGCCGCGTCAGGCCCTCGGCATTCAACTGCCTTTCGACGACCATTTGGGTCGCGATGCCCGCGTGGTCCGTGCCGGGCTGCCAGAGGGTCGCATCGCCGGACATCCGGTGGAACCGGATCAGCGCATCCATGATCGTGTCCTGGAACGCATGCCCCATGTGCAGCGTGCCGGTGACATTAGGGGGCGGAATAACGATGCTGTAGGCGGGACCCTCGCCATAGGGCGCGAAATGGCCCGCCTGTTCCCATTGCCGGTAGATGCGTTCTTCGATTTCCGCCGGAGAATAGGTCTTGTCCATGTACCCGGCGGCCGAGTCAGTCCTCGCCGGTCGCGAGATGTTCACGCAGGGCGGCGGCGACCAGTTCCGGCAGTGCTGCGCGCAACCGGTCGATGACACGCTCAAACATGACGGCCTCGATCTCGCGTGCCGCGGTATGCAGCAGCTCGTCGGTCAGGTTCATCATGCGGCTGACCAGCGCCGCCTGCAGCGCAGAAATATCGTCCGCCGAAAGCAGGCCCGAGGCATAAGGACCGCCCGCATCATCGACCGGCTCGGGGCGGGGGAAACTGCCGGTCGCATGCAGCTCGACGATATCGGTCAGGATCGGCAGCTCTTCGATCTTCTTGCGGCTCACGAGGCGTTACCCATGTCGTGTGTCTCCGGCTCGATGCCATGCTCGCGGTAGAAGCGGTAGCGCTCGCGACCCAGCCGGCGTCGCTCGTCGTCGGCATCGACGATTTCGGCGATTCGCGCATAGCCCTGAAACGCAGCCGGCACGCCGGCCCCGAGATTGACCAGCATGTCCCGGTCATCCGGCCCGCTGCTGTCGCCGTCCGCAATGACGACCGGCGCCGACGCTGCAGGCGGCACTTCATCCTTGTGCATCCGTTCATGCGGCACGAAACTGCGGTCGGCGAATGTCCACAGCAGGTCGTCGAAAGCGGCGCTCTCGCCGCCGGGGTCCAGCTGCACGCAGACGCGGTGGTCGCGCAGCCAGGCCTTCTCGACCAACCGGCAGGCGAATCGCAGCCGTGCCGCCGTCTCCCGGCTCCCCAGCAGATAGAAATCCACGCGTGGCATCGCCATGGCCTCAGTCTCCGTGCAGCAGCCAGTCCACCAGCAGCGGCACCGGGCGGCCGGTGCTGCCTTTCTGGCTGCCGGTCAGGTACGCGGTGCCCGCGATGTCCAGATGCGCCCAGCGCAGTCCCTCGGTGAATTTCCACAGAAAGCAGGCTGCCGTGATCGCGCCGGCCTCGCGGCCCGCGACATTCGCAAAGTCGGCGAAATTGCTCTTCAGCAGTTCCGAATATTCTTCCGCGACCGGCATGCGCCAGGCGAGGTCATCCGATCGTTCGCCGGCCGCCGCCAGCGCCCCAGCCAGCTTGTCGTCGGGGGAGAACAGGCCGCAATAGTGTCCGCCAAGCGCGATCACGCAGGCGCCTGTCAGCGTCGCGATATCGACCACGGCGCTCGGTTTGAAGCGGCGCGCATAGGTAATGCCGTCGCACAGGATCAGGCGTCCTTCGGCGTCGGTATTCAGCACCTCGATGGTCTTGCCGGCCATCGACGTAACGATGTCGCCGGGCTTGGTGGCCCGGCCACTAGGCATGTTCTCGCAGGTCGGCACGATGCCGACGACATTGATCGCGGCGCCGATCGTCGCGATCGCCTTCATCGCCCCGAACACGCTGGCGGCGCCGCTCATGTCGAATTTCATCTCGTCCATGGCGGGCGGCTGCTTCAACGATATGCCGCCGGTATCGAAGGTGATGCCCTTGCCGACCAGCGCGACCGGCGCCTTGCTGCTGCCGGCTCCGCGATACTGCAGCACGACGAGGCGGGCAGGTTCGTCGGAACCGCGCGTGACCGACAGGAAGGAGCCCATGCGCAGCCTGCGGATCGCCCTTTCATCCAGCACGCGCACGCTGATCTTCCGGTGCTCCTTTGCGAGGCGGCGCGCGGCGGCGGCCAGATAGGACGGCGTGCAGACATTGGCGGGCAGATTCGCAAGATCGCGGGTCAGTGCCACGCCGGCTGCGATTCCACGGCCGTCGCGTATACCGCGACGCGCGCCAGCGAGATCCGCGCCTGGCACGCCGATGCCGAACTTCGCGAGCTTCGGACGCCGCGGCTTGCGGCCCGACTTGAGGTCGGGTATCCGGTACAGGGTCGCGGCGACACCCTCGGTCGCGAGCCGGGCGGCGTAATACGCATCCAGACCGGGTATCGGCTCCGCGGGCAGGTACAGCAGTGCATTGGCAGCGCCGCTTTTCGCGAGCCAGCCGGTCGCCGCGGAAACCGCGCGGCGATAGGCTCTGCGGCCATAGGTTCTTTTCCCGCCGAGACCGACCAGCAGCACGCGCTGCGCCGGACCACGCAAGCCGTCCATGATGGGCAGCACATCGCCGCTCTTGCCGCTGAAGTCGCCACGACGCAGCACGCGCCTGATCGCACCGCCGCTTGCGCGGTCGAGTTCACGCGCGGGCGCGGTCATTTCAGCGCCCTCGTGGATGCCGACGATGGCGCAGGCCGAACGATTCCGGGCTGCGGACGAACCGGTGGCGTAAAACTGCATATTCAATTGTCCCCTGAGCGCGCCTGCCCGGCGGATACTGCCCGTTGAGTGCGCTGCGATGCTGGTTTACCGTGTGCACGCCAGTTTAATCCAAAAGGACGGATCCGCGCGCCGGGGTCCGCACGATTAGCGCCTTGTTCCGTACATTTGACCGCTATGTCCTGCGTGAAGTCGCGATATCGTGGCTGGCCGTAACAACGGTGCTTTTCGGGATACTGATCAGCGGCCAGCTGGCCAAGATCCTCGGGCTGGCGGCGGAGCACGGATTTCCGCGGGACATCGTATTCGCACTGTTCGGATTGTCGACACTGCAGAATCTCGTGCTGCTGGTCCCGATCGGAATGCTCCTTGCCGTGATGCTGGCGCTCGGCCGGCTGTATCACGAGAGCGAGATTACCGCCATGCGCGCCTGCGGCGTCGGTCCGGCCCGCCTGTACCTGCCGATCTACGCGCTGGCGCTGCCGCTCGCGGTGGCGCTGGCGTGGCTCACCTTTGAACTCGGACCGGCGGCGCGCAACAGCGCCGAGGAGTTGCGCGGCAAGGCGATGCGCGACGCGCAGTTCGGGAATCTGGAACCTCGGGTATTCAGGAACTTCGCCGACGGCAGTGCCGTGTTCTATGCGGAAGACAATACCGCCGATGGCAAGCTCGCGAATGTATTCGTGCAGCGCTATGTGGATAACCGGGTCGAGGTCGCAACGGCGGCCTGGGCCGAACAGCGCGTGCTGGATGACGGCCGGGTCCAGCTGGTCGTATTGCACGACGGCGAGCGTATCGAGGGGGTGCCCGGCCGGACCGAATTCCGGCGCATCCGTTTTGTCGAGCACGGGATCCCGGTGGTCGCTCCGGAACCGGGCATCGGTCGCGAGACTCCGGAACGCAGTCCAACCAGCGCCTTGATCGGATCCACGGCGCTGGCTGACATCGCCGAACTGCAGAATCGCGTTTCAATGCCGGTCATGGTGCTCGTGCTGACCCTGGTTGCGGTTCCGCTGGCGGCATTGCGGCCGCGCCAGGGGCGTTATGCGCGGGTCGCAATCGCGATCCTGATCTATTTCGTCTATTCCAATCTTGTCGCAGGCATGCAGATCTGGATCCAGAAGGGGCGCATTGCGCCGGTCATCGGGGGCTTGTGGGTGCATCTGGTGGTTATCGTCGTCGGACTGGTCCTGCTGCACCGGCAGAGCCCGCTGACCTTCTGGCGCAAATCTGCCGGGCGCAGGCCATGACACTGCTCGACCGTTATCTCGCACGCACCGTTCTTTTCCACACGCTGATGGTGCTGGCCGTGCTGCTGGCGCTGATGATGCTGGTAAGCCTGATCGGCCAGCAGAATGACATCGGCGTCGGCAGCTACGGTGTCGTCGATGCTTTCCTCTTCATCATGCTGACGCTGCCGCAGCAGGCCTACGAACTGCTCCCGATCGCGACGCTGGTTGGCGCGATCCTCGGTCTTGGCGCGCTTGCGCGCGACAGCGAGCTGACCATCGTGCGATCGGCGGGCGTCTCGACCATGCGGATTGCCGCTTCGGCGGCGATCGCCGGCCTCGCTGTCGCCGGCGCGATGTGGCTGCTTGGCGAGTACCTCGCGCCGCCCGCGGACAAGTACGCACGCCAGCACAAGATGTTCAGCAAGTACTCGGAACTGAATATCGCCGGCAGCAACAGCGCGTGGATACGGCAGGGATCGCGATTCCTGAATGTACGGCAGCAGGCGGCCAACAACCTGTTCGGCGGGGTTTTTGTCTACGAACTGGACGCGGATCACCGGTTGCGGCTGGTCGGTCACGCCGATAGCGCCTCGCAGGACGCGGCTGGACGCTGGATCCTGTCCAGGTATGCCGAAACCCGGTTCGAAACTGCGCGCGTCGTGGTGCGCGCCGAGGATCGTGAGGAAGCCGGCACGCAGATCAACGCCGATTTCCTCGGTCTGGCCGTCACCAGGCCGATGGCGCTGCCGCTGCGGGACGTCTACGCCTATGTGCGGCACCTGAGGGCCAACGAGCTCGACACGCGGGCATGGGAGATCGCATTCTGGTCGCGGCTGGCGCGGCTGGCGGCAGCCGTCGTCGTCTGCATATTTGCCGTGCCATTCGCGCTCGGACCGCTGCGTTCGGCAGGCGCCGGGGCGCGCACCGTGCTCGGTATCATGGCCGGCGTGCTGCTGGTCCTGTTGACCCAGACACTCGAGAACAGCGGCGTCGTCTATCAGCTGAATCCGCTGCTGGTCGCCTGGGGTCCGACGGCATTGATGATGATGATCGCATTGGTTGCGATCCGGCGGGCGCACTAGGCGCGAAGTCCAGTCCGCAGCATGCGCATCCGGCAGACCAGATCCTGGAGGCTGCGGCGCTCTGCATCGAACGGAATCCAGGCAAAGTTCGCGATCAGCGGCAGCAGCAGGGCGCCCGCGAGCGCGCGCATCGGTCCGCCCGATTCGTGTGCCCGACGCAGTCCAAATTCCGCCGCGCCTGCCAGCGCGAGCCCGATGGCGAATCGAAGCGTCGCAACCCGCCAGCCGGTCGCGCTGCCGTCCGCCCTGCAGAGTCTGAGCCCCCAGGCCATCATGCCAAGCGTCTGGCCGCGCCGCGTCCATGCCAGGCCGAAGTAAGCAAGTGCCAGCAGCGCCAGATAGCCGCGGTAGGCCAGGTAGACTGCGGCACCCTGGGCGGGCCTGATCGCCTCGCCGCCGGTGAGCGGCAGCAAGGCCAATGTCCCGGCGAACAGGATGGCGAGCAGCAGCAGGCAGTCATATACGAGTGCAGCAAGACGGCGCAACAGACCCGCCGCGGCTGCTTGCGGCCTGGATTGATCGTTCATGCGGGCGCGGATTGTACCGATTCAGCGCTTGGCTGGGGAATTCGCCCGCTGTTCAATATGGCTGCGCTTGCTGCGCAGGATCTGGCGGATCTGCGCAATGTCCGGGCGATCCGCGATCCGCGCGATGGCATCGGGCAGTTCGTGCCAGGCGCGTCCCCAGTTCATCAGCCGCACGGCGTCCTTGACCACCAGTGTCGTCGCCGTGTCTTTCGCGGGCCTCGCGCTCCTGCCCGCGGACTTGTTCCTGGCGGCGGCTGTGCGCGGCTTGACCATGGTCGAAGTGGATGAGGTGCTGCCAGCCGGCGCCGGCGCTGCCCCTTCCAGTTGACGCTCGCGTTCCGGTTCGGCGACCGGCACGAAGCGCTCGACGTGCTGCGAGCCGACCAGGTTGGTCAGAAATGACATCAGTTCCAGCGCTTCGGACAGCGAAGGATCAGCGGCCGCCAATCTGGTCTTGACGATATTCTGCAGGTCGGCGAGCCGCTGCCGCGCCAGATCGATGACCCATTTGGTAGGACGCTGGTGCTTTGGCCAGGGCTGGACCAGCCAGTACTGGTCCTCCGGCAGCCCGGCATAGCCGGTATGCAATTCGAGACTCTTCTGCCACTTCTGCAGCAGCTGAAGTACGCGTTCGTCGGCCGGGGTCATCGCGTGTCACCAGTCCATGGAATTGCGAGTCAACATAAGCCAAGCATGGCGAACGCGCAGCGATTTCGACGCAGTTTCTTGAGACCCGTCACATTGCATCGCGGCAGGCAGACGGCGACGGCGGCTGCGCCAGCGCAGTCCCGGAATCCGCGCCCAGCGCGCGTTGCCATGAGCCGTACATCGGATTCGGGATCATGAACCAGCGAACGCCCCACCAGTCATCATGGCGGCAGCGGGCCTGATCGCGCTCCGCCACCGACCTGCCGCGCATCTCATCGATGAAATCCGCGAGGTCGTCGCCGATATTCAGCACGATCCGGTATTCGTGCGCGACCAGCCGGCGCCGCGAGAGCTTCTCGCTGACCCATTCAGGCCGCTCGTTCCTGAGCATCAGGTCTGCATCGAGCGTCGCGCTGTCGAACCCCAGAGCCCTCAGGTTGGCCAGCGTGTCATGCTGCTGCGGACAGGTTGACGCGGCATCCGCGCGGACTCTGCACTCGCGGTTCGTGATCAGGAACACGCGCGGCTGGCGGCCCTGATCGTCCTTCAGCGCGCGCGCGGCGCGGATGAACGCCGCGGCGCCGGGCACGGCGGGCGCTTTGCGTTCGGCCACCCAGGCATCCCACAGCGCGTCGAATTCGCCGGGGCAGGATTGCTCCAGCAGCATCTGCGCCTGTGGCGCACTGTTGTCCAGCACCGTTTCGTCGATGTCCATGACGATTGCGGGAGGCAGCGCAGAGAAATCACCGGTCTGCGTCGGCTCGGCCGACCAGGCGGTATCGGCCAGGCCACGCCGCAGGGCCTGCAATGCCGAGCGGTAGATGCCTTCCGCCGAGGAGCGGAACTCGGCCGATGTGCGGATCCAGAGCGTGGCACGCTCTGCGCCAGCGGCAAACGGCCGGGCGGTGCCGCAGCGCGCTTCGGTGGGCTGAACCTGCAGCGGCGGCGCCGCGCAACCGGCGATGGCCGCCGTCGCCGCGGCCAGGATCAGCATTCTCCGCAGCGGTCGTGCATTCAAGCCGGTCAATCCACGACGCGCAGGCCGCCGGTCGCAGTGCGCTCTGCATACAGCGCGGACAGACGCCGCGTCAGCGGGCCGATCTCGCCGTCGCCGATCCTCCTGCCGTCCACCCGGGTGACGCCGGCAAGTTCGCCCATGGTCCCGGTGCAAAAGACCTCGTCGGCGCGATACAGCTCGGTCAGCGACAGATCGCGCACTTCGCAGTCGAGCGCCTGCGCGCGGCAGATATCCAGCACCGTGCTTCGCGTAATTCCCTCCGGGCAGGCGGCGAGCGTCGGTGTCACCAGGAGCCCGCCATCGACGATGAAGAGGTGAGTGGCATTGGTCTCTGCCACGAAGCCGCGCAGGTCGAGCATGATTGCGTCGTCGGCGCCTGCCGCATTGGCCTGGATCTTCGCGAGGATCGACGACAGCAGGTTGGCATGATGAATTTTCGGATCGAGGCAGTCGGGCGGCGAGCGCCGGATGCTGCTGGTGACAAGTGTGAGTCCCTGCTTCGAATACACGGGCGCCTTGTGCTCGGCCAGCACGATCAGCGTCGGTCCCGAGCGGTTCAGCCGCGGGTCCATGCCGGAAGTGATCTTCTGGCCGCGGGTCAATGTGAGGCGGATGTGCACTCCGTCCCTCATGGCGTTCGCCGCCAGCGTGCGCCGAATTTCCGCGATGATCGCGGCGTCATCCGGGATCTGATCGAAGGCGAGGGCAAGCGCCGACGAGCGCAGGCGCGCCAGGTGCTCTGTCAGCGCGAAGATGCGGCCGTCGTAGAGCCGCAGTCCTTCCCAGACCGCGTCGCCGCCCTGCACCGCGCTGTCAAAGGGACTGATACCGGCCTGGTCCCGATGCAGCAGCTGGCCGTTGACATTGACGATCAGCCCGCGATTGCGTTCGTCGTACTGCTGGAGCATGGGATCCTCAGGGCTGCAGCCGGTGCCGATGGAGTTTCTCATACCAGTGCCGGCATTCGGCCAGTAAAGGCTGCCGCGAATCCGGCAGCTTCACAGCTCGCGGCCTCCAGGGCTCGAATCCCGTGGATGCTTCGACGGCGGCGTACCAGTGTGGCGCCCAGACCCCATCCGTATCGTGCGGTCCGGGCGGCCAGGAAAGCATCGCCGGCAGGAACGGGATGCCGAGCGCTTCGCACAGCTTCGACAGCATCGCCACCGGATCGCGCAGCACATCGCTCGACAGCACGACCGGCGGCGCGCGGCCCAGATGTTCCGCCACCCGCTCGAAGATTTCCCACTGCTGCGGCAATCCGGTATCGGCGAGACCCGCCCCCGGATAAGTGCGCAGCAATGAAACCAGCATTTCCTCGGGCTCGCGGATCAGGAATGCATGGGTCAGATGATCCAGCCAGTCGCGGCCGATGACCGGCAGCAGGTGGTGGGCCATGTGCTTCTGGTACCAGATCGCGCGGCCACCCGGCACCGGGCCGAGTAATGTCTCGGTTACCCTGCGCCAGTCACTTTCCTGCGCGGCGATGACCTGCTCGCGACCGGGATGCAGGACGCCGCTGACAATCAGGTAATGCGCGTAAAGCGGCTCGTCGCATACCACCGTGTCCGACCGGCTGCCAAAGGATCGCATCATCGCGGTCGAGATATTCCGTGGTCCCGACCACATCGCGATACGCATAGAGTCATTATTCCCCGAATGATTCCGCCGGTGGCTGCGTCTAACGATACTGGAGGCCCTCGACATCATTCTCATGAGTATCGTGCTTTTCAGACGCTACACCCTTGTGGGCGCTCTCGCGACATTGGTCCACTACCTGGTATTGGTGGCGCTGGTCGGGCGTGCCGGCGTTCAGCCGGCTCTGGCCACTGTGATCGGAGCCACCTGCGGCACCGCGGCGGCCTACGCTGGCAATGGACGCTTTACATTTGGGAGCCGCGTACCGCACCGCCAGGCCTTGCCACGCTTCGGTCTGGTAGCCGCAGGCGGGGCTATCGCCAATGGGGCGATCGTCTGGTTCGGCACTGAACTCCTCCATCTGCATTACCTGGTGCCCCAGATTTTCGCTACAGCAGTGGTCCTGGCGGGGGGGTTTGCCCTCAATCGCAGCTGGACATTCTCATGACGCCCCCGATTCCAGGCAACGCTTCGCAAGCCGAATCGCCGCAAGCATGCACCTTGAGCGTCATCGTGCCCGTCTACAACGAGGAAGCCGTGCTGCCCGCGTTTCATGCCCGGCTGCGGGCAGCCGTGCAGGACACCGAGGGCGGTTTCGAGGTGATTTACGTGGATGACGGCAGCTCCGACGGCACGAGTCTCATACTCGAGCAGCTGCGCCGCCATGATCCCCGCTTCGGCATCCTCCGCCTGAGCCGCAATTTCGGCAAGGAGCGGGCAATGAGCGCCGGACTGCGTCATGTGCGTGGTTCCGCGACGGTCATCATGGACGCCGATCTGCAGGATCCCCCCGAGCTGATTCCGGCGATGCTCGAGGCCTGGCACGGCGGTGCCGATGTCGTGAGCATGCGTCGCCGCAGCCGGAAGGGAGAGAGCTGGCTGAAACGTGCGACGGCCAGCGCCTTTTACCGCATGATCAACCGGCTGAGCGAAGTTCCCATGCCGATGGACACCGGAGACTTCCGCCTGTTCAGCCGCCGTGCGGTCGATGCTTTGAACGAGTTTCCGGAACAGAACCGCTTCATGAAGGGCCTGTTTGCCTGGATCGGCTTCAGCCAGTGCGCGATCGAGTACGACCGCGAACCGCGCGCCGCTTCCTGCAGCAAATGGAACTACTGGAAACTGTGGAATTTCGCGATCGAGGGAATCACCGGCTTCTCCGTGGCGCCGTTGAAGGTGGCGACTTACGTCGGCCTCCTGACCGCCCTCGGCGCATTCGTCTATGCGCTGTACTTCGTCGGCAAGACAATCGTGTCGGGCGACCCGGTTCGTGGCTTCCCGACCCTGATCGTCACGATATTGGTACTGGGCGGCCTGCAATTGATGGCGATCGGCGTGCTCGGCGAATACCTGGGCCGCTTGTTTCTGGAAACCAAGCACCGGCCTCTCTACTTCATCCAGGAGTTTCGCGCCCCCATCCTGAAGGAGAACGCGGACGGTCGCCCTCGGCTGAGCGGTCGTGAACCCACCGAGATCGCCCGCGCCAACTAACAGGCTGCTGTGGTTCGCAGTCGCGGCGATTGCGGCGCTGCGGCTGGCGACGCTCGGCCTGTATCCCCTGATGGATACGACCGAAGCGCGCTATGCCGAGATCGCGCGCAAGCTGGTCGAGCTGGGGGACTGGGGAGCGCTATGGTTCAACTATGGCGAGCCCTTCTGGGGTAAGCCACCGCTGTCGTTCTGGATGACTGGCGCGGGCTTCAAGGCCCTCGGCGTCAGCGAGTTCGCGGCGCGTTTCCCGCACTGGCTGGGCGGTGGCCTGGTGGCCTGGCTGCTCTGGAACTGGCTCGCGCGGCGTTCACTGCACGAAGCAATATTCGCGCTCGCGCTGCTATGCGGCTCACTTGGCTATTTTGTCGCCGCCGGAGCTGTGATAACGGACATGGCCCTGGTGCTTGGCACCACGCTCGCGATGCGCGGGTTCTGGCTGGCGCTCCACGGAGCGCCCACCGAGCGGCGCCGCGAACAGTATCTGTTCTTTCTGGGTGCGGCGGCCGGATTACTGGCCAAGGGTCCGGTGGCGGCGGTCCTGATCGGCGTGCCGGTGGCTGTCTGGACACTGAGCTGCGGCGAATCGCAGAGGGTGCTTCGCGAAATCTCCTGGGGATACGGTCTGCTGCTGACTATGGCTCTGGTCGTGCCGTGGTACTCATGGGCCGAATGGCGGACACCGGGATTTCTGGAGTACTTCCTGATCGGCGAAAACTGGCACCGCTTCAGCACGCCGGGCTGGTCGGGCGATCTGTATGGCAGCGCGCACGCGGAGCCGCGCGGTTCGATCTGGCTGTTCGCCATCGCGGCCTGCCTGCCATGGTCGATACTGATGCCGATCCTCGCCTGGCGCTGGAAGCGCGTCGCGAATCCGGTCGAGGCCGCGGACCGCAAGCTATACGGCTACCTGCTGCTGTGGGGGCTTTTTCCCTGCGTGATCTTCAGCTTCGCGGGAAACATACTCTGGACCTACGTACTGCCAGGCGTGCCGGCCCTGGCGATGCTCACTGCGCTGTGGCTCGCGCGGCTGCCGCGAAGTCTCCCGGTTGAACGATTAGTCGCCGGCGGGATGGCGTTCACTGCGCTCGTCATCCTGCTCGCGGTCGCCGTCCTCAGGTTTGGCGGATTGGGGGACGAAAAATCCGCCAGGGCGCTGGTTGCCGCCTATTACTCGCATCGGTCGGTGGGCGAGTCGCTGGTATTTCTCGGCAAGCGAACCTTCTCGGCGTCTTTCTACAGTCAGGGCCGTGCCGAAAGCGTGTGTTGCGTTGATGAACTCAGAGCGCGGCTCGATCGCGGACCGGTTTTTGTCGCCATTCGAGACGACGACATCGATGAGCTGCCGGCGACGATGATGAGCCAGCTTCGGCCGGTGGGCAGGCGAGGTAACTACGAGCTATTCCAATCCGGGCCGCATGCAGGCGGCCGCTGATGTCGCTCCCGGAGTGATTTGAACCCTCGTGCCAGCCTTGAGAGGACGGAATCGATTGGCGTGCGAGTGTCTCCTGCCTTCAGTGCAGGGAACCTGAACTCACCGATCGGACCGGTAGGCTGTTCATCATTCCAGCACAGCATCAAGACGCAGTCACGGGCCTTGCCGCGAGTCGGAATCCCTCGTAGGCGAAAGCTCCGGCAAGCTTGTCACAGTCCGCTTCGGACACTCCTTCGCGCCGGGCGACTTGGTACCAGCTGTTTCTGACTGTCTGCCCCATCCGGTTGACGATCCCTCGTGCCTCGTCCGGAGCAAGCAGAAAACGCACGCTTTGAGAGAGCAGGTTTTCTGCATGCGCATAGCGGCCCATGTCACCGCAGGCCATCGCCAGGTCGCGGCGCTCGATGCTGATGGGTGCGGCCGGCGTGAGATCGTAAGCCGGGGACAGTCTCCAGTCCTTGTTCATCGCGATGACCGCGTGATTGCGCGGATGATCGTCGATATTCGAGATCAGCGCGTTGAAGCACATGCGGCGAAAGAGTTCCGGCGCATCGATCTTGGGCTGTGCGGAAATGCGCCGCAGTTCCTCGGCGAGTAAAACATAGGACCACCTGTCGCGATCCTGGAGCGCGTCTCCCGCGCGTAGCAGCGTCAGCGCGCTCAGCATGCGTGCGCGGCGGTAGCCGCCCGCAGTCTTGTCCCTGTCAAAACGCCTGATCAGCACAACGTCGCGATCACCGATCGTGACGAGCCGGCTCTGCACGCTCTGCAGGCCGCATTCACGCGCGAGCACGAGCATTGCATGCTCGACGCGCGCATGATTCCACTTATCGTCGACGCGGTTGAACTTCGCGATCCAGAGCGCATCCGCATCCTCGACCACCGCTTTCGGACGAGCGCCGCCCATCGAAGTGCCGATAAGCATCAGGTCCTGGACCTGCGCCGCGTCCTCATTCTGCGGCAGCTCCTGCTCGGCGATGATCGCATCGGCGAGCGCCTGGAGGCGCGCAAGCTCCATCGTCCGATTGAACGTCCGGCGCGGCGCCGGCGGCTCAGCGTTCCTGCCGAAGCCAAGCGCACCTGCACGGTCATCCGGGGAGTGGAGGAGATAGTCGATTTCGCCGAGTTCGGTCTTGCCGCTGTATTTTTCGATGATGCGGCGGCCCCAATGATCGGGGCTCGCATCGCGCAGGGCACCGAACACGCCCTTGAGAAGCCTCGTCTCGTAGGTCTTTGTTCCGAGCTTGAGTGCGAGCGGATCGAGTGGAACCGCGTTCGCGCGCGCAAGATAGCTGCGGCCATAAACGAACTTGCCGCTTGCAGCGTCGTGGCGGTCGGTTGTCAGCGCGAATCTTCCGGCGACGACAAAATCCGCCGCGCCCGGTGGCGTGATGTAGACAAAGCACCCGGTTGCGCCGTAATCAGAAGTCACTGCCAAGATCTCCTTTCACGGGCGCGCGGGCCCGCTCGCGCGAGGTCATAAGGGCAAGGCCCTCGTCATCCCTCGCGGGATCGCCAACCTCGCTGGTCTGGTCCAGCAGGTCGTAGGCCCACAGCAGCGCGATATAGACGGCGGCGCTTGCCCCTGGCCGGCCTTTTTCTGCGTCCATGACGGCACGACGGCCGGTGCCGATTTTCTCCGCGACCTCGTCAATCGTCAGATTGCGGCGCAGCCTTGCGGTGCGCAGGTTCGCCCCCAGGCGTTTGAGAGCCTGTGCGACTGCATAGGGCGGGGCGCTGGTCAGGGTGTTTTTCTTTGCCATGTGCGTTATATAGCATGTTATGGTTGTTTATATGCGTTAAAAAGCATATCACGGACAAGTCAATACGGCAAGCTGGAAGTACTTCTAAAGCACTTCAGGCCCGTTAGGAGGCTATGGAGCTTGAGCGCACGCGCGCACGGATCGAATCGCTCCACACGGAGTTGGCCGCCGCCTCCACGCCGCCGCCTGCACTGGATCGCAAGACGCCGCACACTCCTGCGGAGAAGGTGGGCTTGTTCCGATCCTTGTTTCGCGGTCGTACCGATGTGTTCCCGGTCCGCTTTGTGAGCAGGAAGACCGGGAAACCCGGTTACGCGCCCGCCTGCTCCAACAAGTGGGAGCCGGGGCTGTGCCTGCTCAGGACCGGCGGCAGGTGCAGTGACTGCGTGAATCAGGCCTTCGTGCCCGTCAGCGACCAGGTCGTTACCGAGCACCTGCAAGGCAGACATGTGATTGGCTCCTATCCACTCCTCGAAGACGAGACCTGTTGATTTCTCGCAGTCGACTTCGACAAGGGCTCTTGGAAAGAAGACGTCGCCGCGTTTGCCGAGACCAGCCGATCGGTTGGCATTCCCGTCGCGATCGAACGGTCGCGTTCTGGGAGAAGTCAAGCTGCGCACCGGCCGTTCGATCACAGACTCATCGTGCGCGAAACTGGATTCCGGATGGCTGGAGATGGCCAAAACACCGGCATCCAGGAGATTTATCGGGCGCTCGCGAACGACGAGGCTCGAAACAGGCGTATCGCCGAAGATGTCATCGGCGCCGTCCACGAGGGCCGCTCTCCCATCCTGCTCACGGAGCGAAAGGATCACCTCGAGTATTTGGCCGAACGGTTCCGCGGGTTCGTGCGCCACATCGTCGTGTTACGAGGCGGAATGACCGCGAAGGAGCGGCTACATTCCGCCGACCAGCTAGCGTTGATTTCTGATGTGACCGAGCGGCTCGTCGTCGCGACGGGCCGCTACATCGGTGAGGGCTTCGATGATCCCCGGCTCGACACCCTCTTTCTCGCCATGCCGGTCTCCTGGAAAGGCACGCTGATTCAGTACAGCGGCCGGCTCCATCGGCGCCATCCGACCAAGACCGAAGTGCGAATCTATGACTATGTGGACCGGGAGGTTCCGATGCTGCTGCGGATGTTCGAGAAGCGGCTCACCATCTACCGCGCCATCGGTTATGCACGCGGCGAGGCGCCGCTTGGATTCGCCGAACCGCCCGCTGAACGGACCGTTGAGTACGATGAGGAGGCGCTTCGCCACTTTCAGGAGGACGGGTGAGGACGCAAAGTAGAAACACAAAGCGCAGGCGATGGCCACCGGGACGGGCCAGACTCAAAGCGCTGATCGAGGACGCAGTCCTTGATGCCTATGACGAATCTGAGCAGCGCACGGGCTTCTACACGATGCTCGACGACAATCTCGATACGCCGTTCGATACACAGATCCTCGGCGTCACAGTCACCGTTGAGAAGATTGACTTGACAGTCGATGAGCAGATCGTCGCAATCTGCCGGCGCGGCCGCTTACGGCAGGCAATTCCGATCCTCGACCTCCCGCTACCGGATCCTCGGCCAGGCGGGGCGGAGTGGATCGAGGCGTACCGCCACTGGGTGGCCGGCGAATGATCCGGCCGGCCATGGTGCGCGTTGCCCGCGTGCGATGAGTGAGTTCCAGTACTACGAATTCGTCGCGATCGATCGCCCGCTCAGCCCGAGCGCGCGGAAGCGGCTCCGCGCGATCACGAGCCGGGCGACGGTCACATCGACGCGGCTCGTCAACACCTATGAATGGGGCGACTTCAAGGCGGACCCGCACGACCTCGTCGCGAGGTAGTTCGATGCGTTTCTCTACTACGCGAGCTGGGGCACGCGTCGCCTCACGTTGCGCGTCCCAAGTACCCGGCTCGATTCGAAAATTGTGAAGCAATACTGCGCAGTTCGCACCGGCCCGACACGCAAAGGTTCGAGCGTCGCCACCGCCACGACGGTTGGCTCGCACCTCGTGATCGATCTGTGGTCGGAGGACGAATCCGGCGATGACTGGGAAGATACCGAGCCGGGCCTGCTCAGCGCATTTGTGCCGATCCGCAACGAGCTGATGGCCGGCGACTATCGTGCGCTCTACCTCGCGTGGCGGCTTCGCGTTCAGGCCGGCGAGATCCTTGCCCGCGCCCGGCCGCCGCCGGTGCCCAACGGCACGAGCCGGTTGACAAGCTCGCAACAGGCGCTCGTCGAGTTCCTGCGCATCGATCTCGCGTGACGGCGCTGGACCAGCGTGGCGGTTGGCGCAACCTGCCGTACGGACTCCGTATTTCCGTACAAAGTGAACGGACCTTGATTGTATGGCGCTCCCAGAGGGATTCGAACCCTCGTACCAGCCTTGAGAGGGACGCCAGAGGGTCTTTTGGCGTCTTCGGCTGTCTCGTAACTCACTGAAATGGCTGAAAACCAGGCTGTTGCTGTATGCCCTCGTCCGGGGTAGTGTTTCCGTACCATTCCGTACGGGCCATTTCAGCCATGTCAGACCTGTCACGCAAACGCGATCGCGATCGACTCACTCCGCGCCGCGAACCCTACTGGCAGCGACTCGCGGCCGGCGCCTACCTGGGCTTCCGTCGCGGTCCTGACACCTGGGTCGCACGCTATCGAGGTCGCGACCGGAAGCAATACTACCAATCACTCGGCGAGGCGCTCGATTACGACGAGGCCAAGCGTGCGGGCGAAGCGTGGCTCTCGCAGCTCGCCGCTTCGCCAGTCAAGGCGATGCAGCGCGGGACCGTCAGGGTGGCTCTGGAAGCGTATCTGGCCCACCTTCGGCAACAGGGTAGGGGAAACACTGCCGCAGAGGTTGAGGGCCGCTACCAGGCCGTCGTATGGCCTGACGGGATGGCGGGGACGGCACTCGAAAGCCTGACGTACGACGACTTCGTGGCGTGGCGCGAGCGACTGCGTGCGGGTCGGCTGAATCGTTCTGTCAATCGGCACGTTCGGGCCGTGGTTGCCGGACTCAATCGGGCGCACCGTCTCGGCCATGTCGGCAACCCGACCGCCTGGCGCATCGAGCCGCTGAACGATGACGTGGACGATGGCGGCGAAACGGCTGTCATGCTGACGCCGGATCAGCGGGCGGCACTAATCGCCGCTGCAAGCTCCTTCGCGGCCGACTTCTTGCGCGGGCTCGAGTTCACTGGCGCGCGACCCGGCGAACTGGCCGCAGCGACCGTTGCGGACTTCGATGGTGCGAGCCTGAAGCTGTCGCACCGGAAGGGGCGGTCAGGAAAACTTCGCGCCCGCTACGTGACGCTGTCCAGCGAGGGCGTTCGATTCTTCAAGTCCCAGGTTCGACGCAAACTACCGGCGACGCCGATCTTCACGGAGGATGGCGTGCAAATGTGGCGGCGGCACAAATGGGCGAGGGCGGTGAATGCTGCGGTCCTGGCGCACAACGGCAAGGCGCGGGGCAAACTGCGAATTCCGCCCGCGGCGTCGGCCTACTCGTTCCGGCACTCACGGATCAGTGAGTTACTGCAGGTCTATGGCATTGATCCGCTGACGGTTGCCCAGCAGACCGGCACCAGCCTGGCAATGATCGAGAAGGCCTATTTCCGCTTCATCCCGTTGGCCATGAAGGAAAAGCTGGAGGCTGCGCGATAGTCGCGGGGAAGGGGAGAGTGCCCCTATAGCAACCAGACAACTCATGAGCTACACTGTAGCTCAACAAATGGAGAGTGAGCCATGGCGACGAATAGCGTAGTACGGGCGCGAATCGACGGACGAGTGAAGGACGAAGCCGCCGCCGTCCTGGCCGCGATGGGGCTGACTGTGTCAGATGCCTTTCGCCTGCTGATGGTCCGGGTGGCGAAAGAGAAGGCACTGCCGTTCGAGCCGCTGATCCCGAACGCGAAGACCGTCCGCGCGATGAAAGAGGCGCGTCGCGGGAAGCTCCGCCGGTTTAATCGCGTGGAGGACGTGATGGCCGATCTCCATGCGAAGGATTGAGCGGACGAGAGCGTTCAAGCGCGACTATCGGCGTGTCCAGGCGACGCCCAAACATCGCGACATTTGGGAGTGGCTGCCACTCATCCTGACCCTGCTCGCAACCGATACGCCATTACCGGTGAAGTACGTCGATCATCCGTTGCGCGGCGAGTGGAAGGACTTTCGTGACTGTCATGTGAAGCCCGACCTCGTGCTGATCTACCGCAAGACCGGCGGCGATGTCCTGCAGCTCGTTCGCCTCGGATCGCACAGTGAACTGGGGTTTTGATCAGTCAAATGCAGAGCATCTTCAACTCAAACAGCGCCCACAGCCCAAACAAGGCAGCGATTAATTCAAATCGACCGAGAAGACGAAAACCGTTTTGCGAGAAGAAGATCGGAGAAGTACATGGGATCCATCGCCAAACTTGAAGCCGTCGAGATCCGGCAACTTTGGGCTCATGAGGAGCGCGGCTTTTCGGCCTGGCTCGCCGCAAATCTCGACAGTCTTGGAGACGCGCTCGACCTCACGCTGCAGAACCCCGAAAGGGAGAAGGCGGTCGGCCGATTTTCGCTCGACTTGATGGCAGAAACGGACGACGGCGCCCAGGTCATCATCGAGAACCAGCTGGATGTCACGAATCACGATCATCTAGGCAAGCTCCTGACATACCTCTCCAACCTGGAGGCGAAGGTCGCTGTCTGGATCGCGGGCGAAGTGCGTGAGGAACACGCTGAAGCGATCCGTTGGCTCAACGAGTTCACGCCTGCAGACATGGCCTTTTACCTGGTCAAGTTATCGGCGTTTCGAATTGGCGGCTCGGACCCGGCACCCCACTTCGAGGTCATGGCCAGGCCAACGGAAACCGGGCGTGGAGTCGGCCAGGAGAAGAAAGAACTTGCTGAACGCCACGTTCAACGGCTGAAATTCTGGAGCCAACTACTGGACCGAGCCAAAACCAAAGGTGTGATGTGGCATGCGCAACGCTCGCCGGGCAAGGAAATGTGGCTCGCGGCCGGGGCGGGTGTGCGGGCTGGCGTCAGCTTGAATTACCTGATATGGATCGACAAGGAGTCTGGCGTCGAGCTGTACATCGACACCGGCGAGCACGACGAGAACAAGCAAATATTTGATTCACTGCTTGCTCAGAAAGAAAAAGTGGAGCAAGCGTTCGGGGCCGCGTTGGACTGGCAGCGACTGGACGGCAAGCGCGCCAGCCGTATTCGTTACGTCATGTCAGGTGGCGGACTTATGGATGGGGAACAAGACTGGCCACGCATTCAGGACGCGATGATCGATGCTATGGACCGGTTGGCCCGGGCGGTGAAGTCCAACGTCTGATCGAATTCATGCAGTCCGACACCGCTCTCGTTCACGTTACGGCAGCCTAAACAACTTCCGATCACCTTGCGCATCAGCGCCCGATTGAGCCAGCGGCGCAGCTGCTTCTTGTCCAATTCGCCATGTTCAGCCTTGGCCAGCACGATCGCCCCAACCAAGAACTTACGGCGGGTATCGGCAGCACGCTCGCGCCGGAGAGGAGGGCGCGCTTCCTGGCCAAAATGCGTTGCTGATGGGTCCGGAGCTGCTTGAGCTTCACTTCGAGGCCCGTGATTCGTTCTTCGAGCTTCACCACCACGCCGATCGCTCCTGATGCTTGAGAGGGCCGAGGCCCTCGCTAAACGATCTCGTGCCGTAGCGAGGTGGTCAGTACCTCCGTGTTTCTGAGCGAAGTTGGCAAGAATGAACCGTGCCGCTGTTGGCAAACGGAGCGTAGAGTCCCCGGCAGCGCAAGCGAAGGGCGCACTTACGAGTCGCTGCGCGACTCAGTGCGCCTGGGGGCCGGCGTTGCCGCCTTGCCCCCAGGACCCCCGCTCTGGCCGCGCCGACATCGAGCGAGTCGAATGCGGCGCGGCGGGGCGGGGAGGGACCGGGTGCTACGGCCCGCCGCCGGCGGTCCGGGTCCCCGGTCCCGAAGAGTGCAGAGCAGGACGAGGAGCGCGTGTCGTCATGGCCATTTACCACCTGTCCGTGAAGCCGGTGTCACGCGGGGCCGGTCGCAGTGCGACCGCCGCCGCGGCGTACCGGGCGGCCGAGCGAGTCCTGGACCACAGCACCGGACAGGTGTTCGACTACACGCGTAAGTGCGGCGTCGAGCACGCCGAGATTGTGCTGCCAGTCGAGGCTGCGAAGCGCGACATCAACTGGGCGCGGGATCGGCAGCAGCTGTGGAACGCGGCGGAGTTCGCAGAGAAGCGCATGGACGCACGTGTGGCGCGCGAGTACGAGGTTGCGTTACCGCAGGAACTGACGAAGGCGCAGCGGCTGGAACTCACGCGGTCGTTCAGCCAGGAGCTCGCAAACCGCTACGGATGTGCGGTGGACTTTGCCCTCCACGAACCGCACCAGGCAGGCGACGAACGGAATTTCCACGCTCACATCCTGACGACGACCCGCCAGATCGAGGCGACCGGACTTGGCGCCAAGACCTCGATCGAGTGGTCCGAAACCGACCGGGCAAAGCGGGGACTCAGCTCCGGCAAGGAGGAGATCGCCGAAATCCGCGGGCGCTGGGCGGTGCTCACCAACGAGAAACTACAGGCGCTCGGCCACGAGGCCCGGGTCGATCACCGGAGCCTGGAGGCCCAGGGGATCGAGCTGGAACCCACCGTTCATCTGGGTCCGGCGGTCCACGGCATGCAACGCCGGGGGATGGCGACGGAGGTCGGAGAGCGGATCGAGGCCGAGGCGCAGGCGCGGCTGGAACTCGCCGCGGAACTCGGACGTCTGCAGCGCGAGATTGAGCAGATCAATCGCTCAATCATCGAACTGTCGACTGACATCCGGGCCGCCCTCGCGGCCCGCGACACGGTCCAGAGCCAGGGGACAGCCATGCGAGCGGAAGCCGAGACGAAGCAGACGAACGAACAGATCCGCGAGGCCGCGCGCGAGCACTGGCTCGAGTACCGCGAGCAGCAGGCGGGGATGGGCATGGATATGGGCCAGGAAAAGGACACGGAGGCCATCCCGGGCCGACAGAAACGCCACGAAATACCCGACGATGACTTCTCTCTGTAAAGGCGTGGGTGCAGATGTTATGCGGCAGAATTGATGTCTGATAGCACGCAAATCTCATCGGCAATGGGTGTGCCCAAGTCCCACGCCACGGCGGCGTGACTCACACGCGGAAGTCTCCGAAGAAGTCGGGGACTGTTCAACATGCGCGTTTGGTTACTTCATGCACGCTGCCGGGGATTGTCGGAGAGTTCACTGAAGCCTCCGATCTTGACCGGCTTGCGATCCGGAAATTCGACCAGCAGGGATAGCTTGCCATCTACGGCTTCGACATAGCGCTGAAGCGTCGAGAGCAACAGATCTGCCTGCCGCTCATATCGCGACACCGTGTCTTGCCCGATATTCAGCTTGCGAGCGACAGCGACCTGGGTCTTGTTTCGTGCCTTGCGAAGCTGCTGCAACGTCAACTCCTCGGCGATCAACTCCCTCGCGCGCGCGTGAATGCGCTCCTGCCGGTCGGCGGGTAGCCCTGCAATCTTCGCTGCCACTTTACGGCCCATAACTGTCACCTCTCTCTTCGGCTTGAGCCGTTTGATGTGCGCGTCGAATCGCTCATCTGCGACGGCGATCAATCTGCGCTAGAACCGCGTCTCGCTCCTTCCCGATTTCTTACCCGCCACGAGGAGCACTGCCTATCGTCGCGGATCAAACTCGAATGACACTCGCCACACCTCACCGTCCGCATCGAACCTTAGCTCCTTCATGTTCGCGTGTTTGAAACTATTCAAGGTATCCGCGCGAGGTCGCTTTGCCGGCGCCTAAACTGCTCGATCACTTTCGATTGCGCGAGCAATTCGTGCTGAACTGCAACCGGGAGTCCATCGAACTTGGCTTCAAACTCGTGGGCAGACTCGACGACCCGCGGCACCCGCTAATTATGGATTCCGTACCATATGGAAACAATACCATATTATGAACACCGTGCCGACTAAGTCAACTCTCGTCAGACGCACGCATTTATTGGTTTCAGAAGGGCTTGAGCGGCTGGGAAGTTGCGTTCGTACGAAATTCGTTGACAACTGAAAGTTGTGATGTTACACAAGATGTAACAATGCAGCCAAAGAGGTCTCGCATGTTGAAGAAGGACGCAAATACAGCCCTGATGTCGGACGAGAGCATCGCAAGCGCTCTTGGAGCAGTTCGGGAGAGGCTTGCGAAGATCGAGCGCGAGCGTGCCGAATTGGAGCGTACGTCGGCAGTGACACGCGAGGAGGAACGGCTGTTAGATCGGCTGCTGTCGCTGCGACGCGGCGGAGTGCGGTCGTTCGAGGTAACCGCGGCATCAGTGGCTACTTCGGACACTTCGCTGACGTTTGCCGTACCGGAGGTGTTGGCGCTAGGCAAATCGAAGCACCCGGTCGTTCAGGCAATCGTCGATGAACTTGCTGCGGCGGGAAGGCCAGTCCACATCTCAGATCTGATGAGAAATCTGCGCGACCGGAGTGTGCGAATTCCCGGTTCTGGCACTCAAGCAAACCTAATTTCCTACCTGCGGCGCGATTCGCGCCTAGTTAGACCGAGCCGCGGCATGTACGGTCTCGCAGTTTGGGGCTTGGAAAACATGCCGACCACGAAGGGTAGACGCAGGAAGAGGCGGATGCGCGTGAAGGCTGACGATGGGCGAGGGGAAACGTGATGAGTATTGAACGAAACGACCGCATCAAATTTCACGAGAAGGGAACGCTCGACGCGGTGACACGCTGGATATCGAGCCACCACGACGGACTTGCTGAATGGCTCAAGAATGTTCGCCGGCAGTACCAGATGGACCGCGCGAATGTACCCGATAAGCACCGCGCGGCTGTGATTTTGCTACGCGATGGAAAGGAAGGTCGGCCCGCCCGCATCGGTGTCCTTGATGTCGGAGGGGCAACGTTGGAGGACGTTACTGCGTGGGACACGTGGCAGGACCCCGACGCATCCAAGCGCGGATCGAGTCTGCCAGAGGAGCAGACCCAATGAAACGGGGGCAAGGCATACATGTACCGGCTGTTCTCAGGGCAAGCACGCATCTTGGGCGTGCGTAACCGGCGTCGCAATTGCCGAGGATTCGAAGGCCAAATTGGAACAGTTGAACGCGGAAACCCTGGCTGGATTCCAAGCATTGCGGGAGGCCGTGAAGTGGAGATCAGTTCCCTTGAAGGCGAACTGCGCGAGGCGCTGCAGCCGTACGGCTTGGCCGACATTGACCTACCTGAGCGCGTCCGTGTCGCGATCACTGCGCGCAATGCGTTCACTTTGGTGGAAGGTGTCGATCCCGTTGGAGTGTACAAGGGTCGTATTGATTTTGAAGACCTGTTGAGCAAAGTCATTCGCCACGACCAGGCAACGCTGTGCCTTGAGCAGGTCGATTTCTTTGCGGTCCACAATGGGCGGATTGTGAATGATGGGGGAAATCTCGTTTTGCCGGCGATCACGCCTTACCCTGGACTCGACTCACCGCTTGTCTTCGAGATTCCGGATGATCTTCCGCTCAACGATGGGCAGATGGTGTCCACGACAGACAACGGAAACCGACCTCGGGGTCGGCTAACACTTCACACCTCGGGAGAAAACATGCCGACCGCGTGGCGGAACCTGAAGCCACGCTGGCGGATCGCGTATCGAACGCGACACCAGATGATCGGGGCCAAACCCGTATCGGATTTTGCTGCGACAACTCCAGGTTCGCAGTACGTTTACGGCGCAGTCGAACTTGCGGCGCTGGAACCTGCCTACGTTGAACACGGACGGCGCAGGCCAAAGGACGGCCCATTGGTGGAGGCCCTGGATCGCTTTGTCGCAGAGAGGATTAAGGAGGTGGCTCAGCAGATCAACGCGAAGCGCCGCCATGAACTCGATGCAAAATCTTTGGATGAGGTCCATGAAGAAAATCGCAAGCTGGATGAGTTCAAGAATCGGTACCTGCCGAGCTACGAAGACGCAGCGAACGGTGGCGGCGGCCGAGGGGAAGGCGGTGGCGGCGGGGGCGGAGGCGGCGGCGGGGGCGGCTCGACCGAGTGGGGAGTCGATCCAGACGTATTGGAGTACACGGTTGCCGAGAGCGGTATCGATATTGGACTTGGTGTAAGCATCTCGCTGCGCTCACTCTTGAACGAACGTGTAAGAGACTTAACAGGTCGCCGTGTTCGTGCGATTGTGGAGTGGATGACCACCGACGCCCATGTAGCATCGATCAAAGACGGATTTATCGAAGCAAGGGGAAAGGGGAGCTGTGAAATTTGGGGTCGAGTGAAAGGGACGAAGGTTGAGAGCACCAGAATTTCGGTCAGAGTATGGAGCGTCGATCACGTTCTATTGACACCGCGAAATTTGGATATCCCTGTTGGTACTCGACAGCGGATTGTGGCAGAGACCACCGATGACGATGGCAAACGGTCTGCGGACGTCCTGCTTGAGTGGCGCCACGACGCGGACGACCCAATGCTCGTACGCATCAGCCGCGAAGGGGAGGTAATGGGCAATCGCCTTGGGCGAACAGCGATTACGGCTGGCGCCGGCCAAGTTTGGGCCCGTATTCCCGTTGAGGTGAAAGTCATTCCAAATGACCAAGAGCAAACACGTGGGAGCGGTTTCCCAAGATTACTGCTCACCGGGCGCGACGAGGATCCAGCCACAGGGACAGTCCGAGAGAGTGACCCCGATCAGCCCGCGCTGTGGCAAGAGCCTTCCGACTTCGTGCACAACGTATGGTGGCTCAACATCGAAAGTCCTGAGGCCGCGTTCGCATTCCGGCAACGGCGTGAGAGTCCGACGCTGTGGCGCGCCTATCACGCTAGTCAGGTCGTCGAAATGGTGGTACGGGTATGGATGAGTGAGGATTTCACTAAGCGAGGCGAAAGCCAGATCAAAGACTATTGGGACGGTCACTTGGCAGCGCTGACTCGCCACCGCGTGCGCATCGTGCAAGAGATGTGGAAACGGATTGAGCCTTACGTTTCAGGAGCAGACATCGAATCGGGTGACTCTCGGTGATTGGCGCACGTCCAGCTAGACCAAAACGCGTAGTCGGGGCGGGATTGCGCCAACAACTTTTGGCGGCTGCCCTGGAGGTGTCGGGCGGAGACGTGCAACAGACATTCACGCTAGAAGACCTGCTTCTGACGGCATGGAAGCGTGATGCAATGGCGTGGGGACTCCGCGGGCACGAATCGCACTATCCCGATTCGGAGAGAATGCACGTTGAGTTGGTGAGAGCGAGTCAGAAAGGAAAGAACCTGCGAGGTGGTCTCGTCGCGCTCGGTCTTCTGGAGAAAGTCCGACAACGCACATACCGGTTAACGCCGGCCGGAGTCCTGAGGCCAGCGAAGTAGCCAATGTTGAACCGTCCGTGCGAGGCAAAGCGGATCGTGCCTTTGCCGCCGCAGTGTCGGCAATTCTCTCGCACCCGGTCATTCGCGATTGGCTACGCGATCCCACGCATCCCAAGCACTTCCGCGACGCTGGCCACTTCTGGGGGATTGCGCCTGGCACGCCCCCGTCTGTCATCAAGGGACGCATCGCTGAGGTCGACAACACTCTCCGCAAGGCGCTGTCGATTTTGAATAGCCGAGGCGCAGATGAGGTCACGGCGCGACACGGGCAAACGTTATTCGAGCGCACGGACATTGATCGCGCGGCAGAGTTTCAGGCCACGCTAAAGCGTAGATTTTCCGCAGAGCTATCAACGCTAAGCGTCACATTTGACTAAGACACACAGGTGCACGAGATCGTCTGGACTGAGTCGCAATTGCAGCAAGACGCCGAGCTTCGCGTTGATCGGAATATCCGATTGCAGTTCCCCCATGAATGACGGATGACCTCTCATGGGACCGATCGCGTCATTCGATAAGTCTTTTCTTCAATCGCTGAGTGTCGACGAGTCCATGTGGTTTGGGCACTACTTCATGCCGGTAGTGTGCCCGCTGTTTGGAGTTCACCCGCTTTCATGGACGGGTAGTTTCCTAAATTCTCACTTCCGTTCCTATCAGTAATCTCCTCTCAAAATTGTTCGGTGACAAGCGGCCGATCGAGGAGTGACGCCGATGCGGGTTGTACCAGCCCTCGATCCACTCGAACAGGGCCATTCTGGCCTCGGCTTTCGACTTGAAGCGCCGATGCTTGAGCAGCTCCTTCTCGAGCGAGGCAAACACGCTCTCGGCCATGGCATTGTCGTAGGCATCGCCCACCGTGCCCATCGACGGCATCACGTTCATCTCCTGACAGCGTTTGCCAAAGGCGTAGCTGGTGTATTGCCCGGGTTCAGTTGGTCGTCGCAACGAAGTCTCTGTTCAGATCTTACTTCCAGAATCTTCATAGCAGTGCAGTCTGACGCGAATGCGTCAGAAGTCAGCTCTCAATGCGGAGCGAGAAGCTGGTTGA
>Ga0247727_10000685_pt1 | contig 83058 bp, 74 predicted proteins | sample WisWelCaveWW1625_FD_202498 | JGI IMG/M metagenome (GOLD analysis project Ga0247727, IMG submission 202498) | Biofilm microbial communities from Wishing Well Cave, Virginia, United States - WW16-25 | ecosystem: Environmental > Aquatic > Deep subsurface > Groundwater > Cave microbial mat | place...
TCGACGGGTTGATTCTCGACACCGAAACTCCCGAATTTGAAACCTGGCAATCTATCTATCGCGAACACGGTCATAACATGCCTATTGCGGAATGGGGAAAGATCATCGGCGGATACGGACTCTCAGACTTCGACGCGGCGGAACATCTCTCGCATCTCTCTCAGGGACGGCTGGATTCTGTTTCCCTGCGCGCTCGTCACCAGTCTGAGAGTGGGGCGATGGTACTCACACAGCAAGTATTGCCGGGCGTTTTAGATTACATCCGCTACGCGAAGCGACTCAACCTCAAACTCGCGATTGCCTCCAGTTCGCATCACGCGTGGGTGGACGATCACGCGAAGCGGCTCGGCATCTTTCAGTATTTCGATGCCATCGTCTGCGCGGACGATGTGGGTGTGGGGCGAACCAAGCCGAACCCTGATTTATTCTTGAAAGCGCTGAATCAACTTCAGGTGGGGAAAGAGGCGGCGGTCGTCTTCGAAGATTCGCCCAACGGTGTCACAGCCGCCAACCGCGCGGGAATCTTCGTCGTGGCTGTCCCCAATCTCGTCACGTCGTTGCTATCGCTCGAAGGCGCGGATATGATCGTGAAGTCGCTTGCTGAATTGACGTTGAATAAATTACAGGAATGTGTCACCCTGAGGGAGCGTTCATAGCGACCGAAGGGTCTCGTTCACTGTGCGGGAGATGCTTCGGGGCAAAAGCGCCCCTCAGCATGACATGCCAAACCTATTGAAATGATTTCACCGCGTCGTCCACTGTGTCGAATATCTCGATGAACTTGGTGATGCCTGCGATCTTCAACACATCGCGTATGGGCGGCTGGACGGCGGCGAGTTTCAGCGGGTTTCCCCCATCGGCAGATAACAATTTGTGAATCACAACGATGGCGCGCACGCCGATGCTGGTGAGCGTCGGCGTTTCGCTCAGGTCAAGCACGAGCTTGCGCATTCCGTGCTCAAATTCCCTTTTCGTGATGCTTTCCAGTTCGGCGAAGTTATCCAGACTGATGCGCTCCTGCAAACGGAAGACCGTCACCGGTTTGTTTTGTTTGACCTGCGAGATGTGTACGAGACTCATGTGTCCTCTTTAGATGTCCAAGTCCATCGGTTTGCCGAGCGGCAGCCATTGTACTCTTTCATTGATTCCCGCCTCGGCAAAAATTTTTTCGGCTTCCACTTTCGATTCGCGGAAATGCTTCCAGCCTTCGTAATGGATGGGAATCACCGTCCGTGGGTCGAGCGCACGGACGGCGCGAACCGCGTCTTTGGCGTTGAATGTGAATCGAATGGGGCCGGTGATCGGGAAGCTTGCCCTGCCGATGTGCAGTATGGCTGTCCCCACCTTGAACCGTCGTGCGATGTCGTTGATGCCATCGAACCAGACGGTATCCCCGGAGATATACAATGCGCCGTGAGTTTGCCCATCCCACTGGAGCAGGAAGCCGGTGGTTTCACCCACGATGAGATGGCTTCCCAGCGAGCCGTGATGCGCGGGCGTGGCTGTGACCTCGATTTTGAAACCCTTTGATTTAATAGTCTGACTTTCCCATGATTTCAATCCGACCGCATTTCCACCCAGTCGTCTTGCGCCTGCCCTTGTTGTAAGAACCTGTTTGGCGCGCGGCAACACAGCGCGCCCGGCGCGGTCTAGATTATCTTCGTGATGATCATGGCTCAACAGGACAGCATCGATCTCGCCGATATCTTCCGGCTGGATGGCTGGCGAGGTTAGTTTTGTCGAACCGGTGCCGTAACCGAAGGAATAGCGCCCACCAGCGGGATCAAATACCGGGTCGGTCAAGAGACGGAGTGAACCGATCTCCAATACCATCGTTGCCGTGCTGATGTGGGTGAACCGGCAGATCATGCGCGCATCGCCTCTTCGTATCGTTTCTTTTGCCGTTCGGTGGCGACGACGGTGTTCTTTAAAAGCATTGCCACTGTCACAGGACCCACGCCGCCGGGGACGGGGGTGATCCAGCCCGCCACGTGATGCACGCTTTCAAAATCCACATCGCCGACGGTCTTTTTGCCTTGCGTCCCATCCGGCAGGGTGACGTCGATCTGGTTGATGCCGATATCAATGACTGCCGCGCCGGGTTTGACCATGTCCGCGGTGATGAGTCCGGGTTTGCCCACCGCAACGATCAACGCGTCCGCCTGACGTGTGTGATAGGTGAGGTTACGCGTGCCATGATGACAGATCGTGACGGTTGCCAGTTCTTCCACCAGCAATAATGCGACCGGCTTCCCCACGATTTCGGAATGACCCACAACGACCACCTCCAGCCCGCGCAGATTCAGCCCGGTGGTGCGGAGCAGTTCAACCGACGCGAGAGACGTGCACGGTCCGAGCGACGAATCGCCATAGACGATATTGCCGATGTTGGCAGAGCTCATCCCCTCCACATCCTTGCTCGGGTGGATGGCGTTTTCCAATTCCTCCAGATCCAACGTGCGCGGCACCGGGCGCTGCAAAATGATGCCGGTCACGCGCGGGTCTGCGTTCAACGCGTAGAGCGCCGCCAAGACCTCGCGCTGGGTGACATCCACCGAGTAATGGCGGTTCTCGTATTCGATGCTAACCTCGGCGCAGGCTTTCTGCTGGTTCTTGATGAATAACCGCACCGCACCAATTTCACCGATGTCAATCGAGATCAGGCGGGGATTCCAGCCCATTTCCTTGAGCGCGCTGACGCGCGTGCGAACTTCATCCTTGATAAGTTGTGCGTGTTTCTTTCCGTCAATGATCTTATGATCCATTTCTCCGATTTCCTGTGGCGCAATGATACTCGAAAAATAGAAAGAGACCGGCGGGGAGCCGGTCTCTTTCGCTCTGCACATTTACTTCGCCCTTGATGCTTTCGACGATGTTTCGTTTTTCTTCTCGCCTTTGACTCCCTCGATCTCCGGCGCTCTAAACAATTGGTTAATCCAATCCACCACTGCCCAAATTCCCAACACAACCAGCGCGCCAGCCAGGATATTTTCCCAAAGGTCTTTTAGAAAACCAAGCGTTTCCGGGGCGAAAACCCTTTGAATCATGTTTTGCTCCCCGCCTGCCGCAGGCGGGAACACTTGCTGGAAGATGTTTGCCCCAATGGTGTAGATGGCGGATAAATATCCAGGGAGGTAATATTGTCCGATCAGGTATATGCCGAATCCAAATCCGGCTAGCAGGAGCAGAATAACGGGCGAGAGTAAAAATACAGCAAGATGATGCCAACCGCGTTTTTTGTGGTCGGGCATCCATTCCTTGGGGCGAAAATCGCCCAGAACCCGCTTGGCAAACGGTTTCTGGAACGTTTCCAGATTATCCCAATATTCGCCGTGATGCTTTGCTAGGGATGAACCGGTGCGAATATTTACAGGGCTTGTATAGCCGCGCCGGGGTATCTTTTCCTCTTCATCTTTCCATGTGCCGTCGAACCAGGTGTATTCATCCAACCCGTAAAACTCTGTAATCGGGTCGGTGAAGTTCCAAAAGTTGAACCATTGGAACTCGTAGCGCGGCGGTTTTGCAGGTTTAACGCCTGGTTTTTCAGGCGGAGTGTTCCACCCCGGGAATTTATCCTTTCGAATCGGCATCTTGAAGCGGTTGTAATAGAGTGGGTCGAGCGTTCCGCGCGCCTGATGATAATAGCTCAACACACTGCCCAACGTGACGTATGTGTAAATCTTGGATTGATACTTCGTATCAAGATAGTGAAATAAGGTTTCGAAGGTGATCGGTGTCCCCTGTGAATGGGCGATAACGTGAATTCGCTTGACCTCGTCGAGATCGTGATAGCGTTTGATATCCTCCATCACGATGCTTCGCACGCGATGCGCCTGCACCGGGTCGTTGGCGTAGTTCACCACATCGTCCATGTATCCGACGAGCATGAATTTGATTGCGCCATCCAGCGCTTCGCCCAAGCCGCCCAACACGCGCGTCCATTTGAGGAAACCGGCAATGCTCGTGATGAGAAAGCCGAAGGGCAGGGCTAGGAAGATAACGTAGCGATAGAGCAGTGGCGAGAACAGGAGGCGCAACAGCCAGTTTTCATTCACTTTCCCGATGAGAGTCTTCGCCTCTTCGTTTTTCATGATTTTATAATCATAATATTCCTTTGCCCGGTCTACATCGCTGTTCGAATAATACCGATACGTCCACAGGATTCGGCGGGCGAACAAAAAAGCAACCTGAAAGAGAAGGACAACGAGGAGGACAACCAGATAACTGAGAGGGAACGTCAGGAGCAGAAAGATCAACAGCACCAGAGTCCAACTAGGGAGCCCGGGTGATCGTTTCAAGTGCAAGTTGCTTTGCGTTTCGTAACGGAGGTGAATCATTCTGGAAAGTTCGAGCGCCGGCGCCGCCGCCCAGATCAACGCGACGACAATTGCCAGCAGGATTCCGTTCATCTCGCCCTGGCTCAACGATGTCGGCAGGAGCAGTCCCGGGAAGATGCCGGTGATGATTCCGGACATGCGCCCGGGTTCCAAAAACGGCGCTACGGCAAGCGGCAGGAAGATCAACAGGAAGAGAAACGCAAAGGAAAGGTAACTCGCCCAAAAATCGAGATCGCTGGGTTTGAGAATTTCCTTATACACATTTCCCGCGGAAGTTTCTCCTTTGTTGATCAGGTTTTCTTTACTTTCCGTTTGCCCCGTGAGAATATTTTTTCGTTCCAGGTTGTCGCGGGTAAAGATCAAGTCTTGAAACATGTTCGCAAACACGTGAGACGACATCGCCCATTCCTTCGAAAGGTTGCCCAACGCGCTGGAGGGGAGCACTTCATTTTCCCAGTAAGATTCCCGCAACCAGATTCGCCGGGGAGCGTATTTCCCTTCTGCTCCTTTGGGATCTGGCAATTTTGCACGGATCTCCGTCAGGTGCCGGTGTGCTTTCCCATCCTCGTTGTGCGGCGATGAACCGCTCATGGATTCATCCACGCTCACCTGCTTGATCGTCGCATTCTTATCCAGCGATTTGACCGCGGGCCAGAAGCCGCGCAGGAAGATGTTGAGGTGATCGTCCTCCGCCTGTTCGCCCGCGCCTTTGACGATGAGGATGACATCCGTCTCCACCGGCGCTTTCCTTGATTTTCTGTTTTTGGATTTTGCTTTTGTCGCCATGTCTGTCTCCTTTTTTCACCCATGGAACCGGTCACAACCTCGCGGTGTATATAACTACGAGGTCACGTTGCCATGACATTAACTTCCACCCCGGTACAACACCCCAGCGTTCGTCGAGTTGCTTTTCAAAGCGCGCTCGCCGCGGCGCTTTTCCTCGGCTTTCCCGCCGGGCTGTTGCTCTGGCTGATCCTGTTCCGCGAAGCCAGCCAGACCGCGACGGTTGATCCGTTGGTAAACATTCTCCAAGCCAACGGCTTGAACAAGATCATCCTGTTGGCATTTTGCTCAATTGGATGGAGTTATCTGTTGGGACGAATCAGCGGATATCGCGCTTGGTGGAAAATCGGACTCGCCACCGCGCTGGGAATCCTCGCGGGCTGGTTCTCGCCTCTTTCCAATTTGGACGGCTGGTTCGCCGATGGTCTGCCGATTCCCACCCTCTACGCGCTGACGATGTGCGGGTTGGTCGCCAGCGTCACACTTTGTGTCGGCCTCGCCTACGGACTGCTCTTGCGAAACGCGCGCGCCGCGTTAACGATGGCGTTCACAACAAGTTTCGCCTCTGTGCTTGCCCTTGTATTGACGATTTTCCTCTTCGACCAATTTGGAATTCGAGTGGGAGGTGACATCCCGCTTGCCATGTCCAAAGTGACGACAGTGAGTCTGTTGATTTCAGCAATGGCAGGCGGCGCGGCGTTGGGGGTTGGGTTCAGTTGGTTTGCAGGAACGGGAAACCTGCCCACTCCAGTCGGTTAGCATGTCGTTTCAATGACATGCGCGACTTCAACCAACTCGTCCAATACGGCGCGTACCTGTTCCGGTGTGATCTGTGTGTTGTTGGGGAAATTATGTCGTAATCGGACTTTGGCTTCCTGCTCAGTCTGGGGTTTCAGTTGAATCGGCAAACCTTCCAGAAATAGATTCTCACGCGTACGGACGAATGCCAGCATCGCCTCGCGCGCGGGAGCGGAAATCCATTCGTGTTGGAGTTTCGCGCGGAAGGCTGAATCGAAACTGGTCGAAGGGCTGACGCGTCCGCGGTTGCAATAGGCATAGCCTTTCTTCGGCTCTTTCATTTGAACATCCAGGCTCACCGCGATTGTTTTGCCAAGGCTGATGCTTCTGGATGACACAGACCCAGTGATACCTTGGTCAATATAAAACGTATGATACCTGTGCTTTCCTCCAAAACGATGAGGGTGTTGCAGATCGAGCGGCGTCAACCCCATTTGTTCAGCCAGTTGTCCCGGAGTCCTTTGTGCTTTTTGCCCCTCTCTCCGCCGGCTGATCGTCACAGCCGCGATCACGGCAATCCCCATCACGCCGACAAAGCAACATCCGAGCAGGAAGATGAGCGATAGGCTGTCCACAAATTGCATCTCCGAATGAAATTATACGCCTGCCTGATGATTTTACAGAACGAAAAACTCCCTCCGAAGATTCGACGGGAGTTCAAACAATCAATTCAATCTGCCGTGGCAGGCGCAACGGATGCGACGTTCTCCGTCAGTTCCTTGCGCGGCGTGAAGATGGCAGAGACCAATCCCAGCAGAGCCGCGACGAACGCGATCAGGAACACAAGTTGCATGGCATTCGCCATGGCGGCGCGGCGCCCGCGTCAATAACCGCTCCGGAGCCGGGAGCAGGGTCGAGTAGTTGGGAGATCAGGCTGAGCATGATCCCAACCGTGACAAGGATGATTCGATTACGTGACATGGTTTCCTTTCAACGACAAGGCTAAGGCGGAGCGAATTCTGCTAATCTTACTTCAAAAAAGAGACTGGCATTTCTGCCAGCCTCAAAAAACTCTCGTTTCTAGAATCTACTTTGCTCTCATTCTGTTGTTGCGAGGGTTATGCTCCACCTCTGCAAGACCCAGCGCTTCCATTAACGGCGGCATGTACATGGCAAACCGCCCGCGGAAGCCCTTCTTGAGTCCGTACCAGCCGCCAATCGGATTCTTCGGCGAGCGCGCCCAGTGTTCCACGGTGCCGGGCGCGGCTTCCTGTTTCTCGTCCTTACTGCCGAGTTCCATCCAATCGCCGTGCTTTTTCAGCATCGCGTGCAAGTCCGCGAGACTGCGATAGTCGTAGTGCAAGACGGTTGTTCCAACTGTGCAGACGATGATCTCCTTGCCGTCTTTCGTATCCACGTACATTTCGTAGTCCGATGTGAGCGGCGGCGTTTTCAATTTCCACGGTTTGTCTTTCGTTCGCTTTTCCATTTTGGTTCTCCTGTAGTTTCTTAGGTTTATAAAAACCTTCTTAGCCACAGAGCACACTGAGATTCTGAGAAAAAAAACTCAAAGAACTCTGTGCTCTCTGTGGCTTAACTTCCTATTTTTTGGAACGCTGGATGGTCTCGGCTTCCTTCTTCAAATCTGCCGCGAATTTATCGAACGATTCATCGAAGGATGGAATCATACCCGCAAACAACGGAAACAGCGGACCGCCGATTCTCTCCGTTATCGAAAAGTTTGTGCCGCTCCCCGACTTTTCGAGGCTGTAGACACGGCTTCCCATCGCGTCGCCCCACACGAGACGTTTCTCCGGCACAAATTCCTTCACCTTCAATTTGAACGTCCGCTTTTCATCCAGCGTGGACTTGAGCTCAATCGTCCCGCCCGCTTTTATTTCGCCCTTGATCGAAGTCACCGTGGTATTCCAGCGCGGGTAGTCCGCCGCATGGGTGAGGAGCACCCACACGATGGCTGGATCAGCCGCAATGGACGCGCTGACCGAGGTTTCCCTGCTGAATGTCTTCTTTATGGTTGTTGCCTTTTGATTCATTTTGAACTCTTTTTCTATTTAGACGATTGACGGAGGGGAAATGATAGGCGGTTTTGCTCAAAGGCGGTCTGCCTGCACTGAGCCGCAGGCACACGTGCGACCGCCGTGCGTGCGAGCAGGAGACTGCGCAGTGATTCGCACCAACGGAGGGTTCATTCTTGTTCATCAAAGTGCGACGCACCCTCGTTGAGATATTTTTCCATCACCTGACGATTGTGTTCCAGGTGGTGCAATTGCAACTCCGCCGCCCCCGATTCGAACGGATCAATCTCCCGCAGGATTTTCATCCGCAGGTCGAACAGTTCGTCCCTGCTCCGATGTTCCGCCTCGCGCGCCATTTCGATCTTGACCAGTTCCTCCTCGGCCTTTTGCTTTGGGTTGAAGATGCCGTTCAACTCGGTGCACTGGTGACAGATGCCCTGCTTGTTGATCAACGAACAGCGATGATCGAAAATTTCCATCATCTTGTTACGGCTGACATGCAGATGATATTTCACCATCGCCTCGGAGAGTTGCAGGATGTGGGCGATCTCCTTCACTTTGAAACTGTAGACTTCCTTGAGCAGGATGACAAGATGCCCTTCGAGGGGAAGCGACTTGGACACGCACGTAAAACAAAACGCGATGTGTTCCCTGATTTCGAAATTTCCCTGCGGCGACGTCTGCCGAATCTGCATGGCTTCTTGAAAGAATTGTTTGTTTCGGAGGGCATCTTCCCGGCAAATATCTGTCACCGTTTCGGGCCATCGTTTTTTCGATTTCAAAAGGTCTTTGGCAAGGTTGGATGCAATGCTGAACACCCAGGTCTTGAGAGATGACTCGCCCCTGAACGTGCCGATCTTCGACTGCGCCTTGAGGTAGGTATCCTGAACGATATCCTCCGCATCCTGCACGCTGGCGGTCATGCGCAAGAGAAACGACTTTAATTCTCCTTGAAATGTTGGAAACTGAGTGGTCAGGTCTTCGGTGGTCATTTTTGTTTCCTGTCCGCCTTGAGCAACTTGACCATTTCTTTGATTCGCGCAGTACGCGTTTCAGGTTTTTTAGCACTCTCGATCCACTTGATGTAAGTGTTTCGATAGAACGTAGCTAGTGACTCGAAAAAAGCTTTCGCTTTTGGCTCGGCATCCAGCGCGCTGGCAACATCGGGTGACATATTTTCAGATTGTGGACCTTCCGGAGATAGAACGACGTCTACTTTTGATCCAGCGTCAAGACCACAACCGTGCCTCCAAGCCGCGCCCAGAAGAAGAAAGTATTTCTTCCCATCAGAACCAAGCGAGCCGCGCACCTTATGTTCATTAACTGTACCTCTAATGTGATGCCGCCCTTTGACACCCCACACATCATTGGGGTTGAAAGGAAGTGGGACAAATATTCTGGTTCCTGATTTGGCAAGGACAGACTTGAAACGTTGCGTGGTCAAGGTAAACACCTCATTTACTTTCTACTTACCAAATCCGTTCCGCTTGACATTCAATCGTTAATTCCCTGTCAAGATTTAGCGCTGGCGTTCCCGTCAAGCGTAAAATCATTACCCCCTTTTGCTCCGGTGTCGGAATCAGTCCCTGCTCACTCCGCCCAGCTAGGGCACCGCGCCAGACTTCCCAGCCCAAACGCTCATAGAAGCCGGTCTTCTCAGTCTCTAAACAGGCAATCGCATAATCTTCAATGTTCTTTGCCACATGCTGCATGACTGAATTTCCATATCCTTGACCTTGATAGGCTGGCAAAGTTGCCACAGCATCAACATAAGCCGTTTTCAGTATTGGATGACCTTGAGGTTGGAGCCAGCGAGTCGTGATCACGGCATGGCTCACTAATTCATCACCTCGATACGCAAGGAAATGTCTTCCACCCGAGGGAATATAGAAGAAAAGGTTATTGAAATCCTCTTCTTGATGAGCGGCGACGCATAATTGAATAATTGCAGCCCGGGTGGCCGTGTTTAAATCTTCGGTTTGGGCAAATGAGACAGTGAGCGATGCAGGTCGAGAGTTCACTATTCAACAGCCCTAATTATGAATTTATTGCTTCCCCATACAACTTGCGATGCACTACGCTCAGCGCGCGGACTTGCTCCGCGGCATGATACGACGACCTCACCAGCGGATTCGACTCCACCCATTTGAATCCAATCAAATAGCCGTAGTCGCGCAGTTCAGCGAATTCTTCCATCGTGTAATAGCGCGAAATCGGCATGTGCTTTTTGCTCGGTTGCAGATACTGGCCGATAGTCAAAATATCCACGCCCCAACTGCGCTGGTCGCGCATCACGGCTTTGACTTCGTCCATCTCCTCGCCAAGCCCGAGCATGATGCCAGATTTGGTCAACACTTCGGGATCGAGTTTCTTCGCGTTGCTCAATGTTGCCGAAGCCCAATCATAACTATCCTGTGGTTGCACAATCTTGAACAATCGCGGCACGGTTTCCACGTTGTGGTTCAAAATTTCAGGGCGCGTATCCATGACGATCTTCAAGGCTTCGAGCGAGCCTTTGAAATCGGGGATCAACACTTCGATGGAACATCCAGGCAACACTTCGCGAATTCTTCGTATCACCATCGCGAAAATCGGCGCGCCGCCATCGCGCCTCTCATCACGATTCACGGATGTAATCACAGCATGTTTCAAATCCATGGACTTCACGGCTTGCGCCACGCGCTCCGCTTCGCCCCAATCCATGAGAGTCGGCTTGCCGTGTTTGATGTCGCAGAATCCACACGTGCGCGTGCACACATCGCCGAGCATCAAAAAGGTCGCGGTGCCGCTTCCCCAACACTCGCCGAGGTTCGGGCACAGCGCTTCTTCGCACACCGTATGCAACGACTTCGAGCGCATCAAGGTTTGAATGCGTTCGTAGTTTTCGCCCGCAGGCGCGCGCACCTTAATCCATTCGGGGCGGCGCAGAGGGCGCGCGTCGGTGGAGGGGATGACTCGGTCTCGGGTGGGTGTGGCAGGCATGAGGTCCTTTATGAGGCGTGGGGACGGACACGCAGGTCAGCCCCTACTTCTTTTTCACTTTCAATCGGATTCCGCTCACTTCGACAACTTCCACCTTGTCGCCCTTACTGATCTTTTCGGATTCGCTCACGGATTCCGCGCTCCACAACTCCGACTCCAACTGGACCTGACCGCTCGCTTCATCCCAACTTTTGACGGTTCCAATTTTCCCGGCGAACGTCTCAGCCCCCATGCTGACCGGCACACGCAACGCGCGTAACGCGTAGACGAGGATGATGAAAAACAGCAAGCCAATTGTCACGCCGACAACGATGACGAGCGGCACGGACACGCGCTGGAAATCGGGCGTGCCCGGCGAGTTGAACAACACCAGCGCGCCGACGATGAACGACGCGACCCCGGCGGTGGTGAGCGCGCCGTGCGTCGGCGCTTTGATATCGAGGATGAACAACACGAACGCGGTGATGATGAAGATGATGCCGAACCAGTTGACGGGTAACACGCCCAAGCCATACGTGGCAAGCGTCAGGCAGATCACGCCGATAAAGCCAGCCACCCAACCACCGGGGCTGGAGATTTCGATGAGCACGGCTTGAATGCCGATGGCGATGAGCAGGAAGGCGATGTTCGGGTCGGTGAGGATGAAGAGCAAGCGCTCGATGGAGGTCATTTCCACCGGGTCAATTTCAGGACCGATCAAAATCAACTCCATCGGTCCAACAGACGTCTCGAGCGTGAAGCCATCGAGCAGGCTCAAGAGTTCCTCGACGTTGATGGCGATGAAGTCAATCAGACCGGCATCGAGCGCCTCCTGCGCGGTGACGGCTTTTGCCTCCGCGATCATCGCGTTGGCAAGCGCGAGCGCTTCTTCACCGCGCCGTTCCACAAACGGGCGGATGAGCGCCTGCGTAGCGTTGATTCCCTTTGCGCGCGCGTCCGAGTCTAAATTTTCGCCGGTTCCACTGATCGGCGTGGATGCGCCGATGGCGGTTTCGGGCGCCATCGCTGAGGCGTGTGCCGCCATGGTGATGATTGCGCCCGCGCTCCCGGCGATCGCGCCGTTGGGGGTGACGTATACAACAACGGGAATCACGCTGGCGCGAATTAATTCGACGATGGAGATCGTCGAGCCGAGGTCGCCGCCGGGCGTGTTCATTTCGATCACGATCAGGGTCGCGCTGTTCCGCACGGCGTGTTCCATGCCGCGCTCGAGATAATCCTTCATGGCTGGGATGATCGGTCCATCCACAGTCAGAACCACGATGTGTGGGTCCTCACCGTGCGCCCGCGCAGGTTGCAAGGCAAGCGAAAGAATTGAAAAGGCGAAGAGTGCCAGAATGAATAAACGGCGATTAGCTTTCATCAAAACATCTCCAAGTATCTGCTCATTATAACGGTTGTGCAGGAATCGCGTCTTGAGTCACGGAGCCAGGTTAGTAAGAAAGATAACTTTGCCAAAGCCGTCTTATCGGTTAGGGTAGTGCGAGATAAATTGTGCGGATGCTCAAGACGATGATCAAAACTCCAACCATAATCATCAGGGACTTAATGGGCAGGCTTTTTGTCACGCGTGCCGCCAATTAGCAATTCCAGAATGATCTGCCAATACTGTGAGAGACTGAGCGTCAGGACAAAGACAACAGATTGAGTGAAGGTGACGAAAAATTCTGAAAAGTTGACCGACCCGATCGTCATGCGAGGATGTTTGCCTCTCGCGACCAGCGTGGATGTGACAACGGGCCCCCAGCCGCCTCCGCCGATGGCGTCGCAAAACCCGCCAAGCACCCCGAGCAGACTCACTTGCGATTCATGGGCTTCATTTTCATTGTTGTGCGGCTTAATGCTATACGCTTTGATGATGATGACAACACCCATGATGAGGAGATACACTGCAATATATGGTTTGATGACATCACCGTCAACGGATGTCAGCAGGTATGCGCCTGCCGCGCCGCCAAGCGCGCCCGGGACGAGCAACCGCTTCACAAGGTTCCAATTCACATTTCCAAGTTTCCAATGTGAAAAACCTGAGATGCCGGTCGTTACCACTTCCGCCATATGCACACTGGCAGACGCTGCGGCAGGGGGGATGCCCAGGCTTAATAAAAACGTATTGGAACTGACGCCGTATGCCATGCCTAACGCCCCATCAATCATCTGGGCAACGAAGCCCACCAGCACGAAAATCAGAATCGATTCATCCATGTTCGTTTCTCCTATCTCGTTTATATATTATAAAGTCTATAGTAATAGTATATTTTTAGGGTAAATAAAAATGCGTTTCCCCGCACGCACTCCTATCTACTTTTGCCGAGTTTCCTGCGGACTATGCTCTGCCGTTTGGTCACATCCGCAAGCGACGTGGTATCAAGAATATCGGCGATGGCATTGCGCACATCGCCCATTGCCAGACGCAGGCTGCATGTCTCTTCGTCTGGGCAACCGCACGGTTCATACGCCATCTGGCTCACGCATTTGACGGGAGCCACGGGACCATCCAGCACACGGAAGATTTGCCCGAGCGTGATCTCTTTCGCTGGCTTCGCCAGATAGTATCCGCCGCCGACGCCCATCTTGCTGTGAAGCAAGCCCGCGTTCTTGAGTGTGAGAAGAATCTGCTCGAGGAATTTGGGGGAGATCTGCTCGCGTTGCGAAATCTCCTTGATCTGCATCATCTGCGGGGAGGCGCTTTTTTCAGCGGGTTCCGCCAGAGCGATCATTGCCCGCAAGCCGTATTCGCCGCGCTTGGAAAGCCTCATGGTTTTTGAAACTCCTACTAATCCGATAGACTTTATTTCTCTCGAAATAATTCAGCGACTTAATTTTGTCAAGGCGATTCGGAAAGTTCCACAACGTCCACTTCTCCCAACGCACGATGCAAGTCCGCGCTCTTCATGATGATTGCCGTGTCCCGGACTCCCGACCCGATAGACACTTCCTCCTCTTTCAACACGCTCGCATCAATCACTACTTTTGTTTGATGCCTCACCCCAAACGGACTCACCGTCCCGACGGGGTAGCCGGTCACTTCAAGCGCCTCCTCTTCCGTCGCCATGCGTATGCGCGCGCGTTTCACGAACGCGCGCAGTTTCTTCCAGTCAATTTGTGCGGGTCCTGCCATTAGCGCCATCAAAAATTCACCCGGTCGAATTTGGAACAGGATACTACGCACGATCTGCGCGGGGCGTTGTCCGCGTTCGAGGGCGGCTTGCTCAAAACTGGTAACAGACCCACCGTGGATAAAGAGCCGGTGAGGAATCCCAAGCGAGTCAAGTGCAATGCTGGCGGGAGGTGGGCTCGTGTCAAGCGGTATCGAATCATCCATACCGTCTGATTTTCATCGTCATTCGTTCTGTGGTCAAGTGATTGATTCGCATAAGGTAAAATTCAGGCGCTCCTGTTCGTCAAGAGAAAACCCAAAGAGCTCCTTTGTGTATGTGGCGTCACATCAACAGGCTCAGTGCAAGCCTTCGTGTTAAGGAAAGGTTTTATGCGTCTTCGCTTTCAACTCATCGCCGTCATGCTCATCCGCACGGTCTTCAACACCATGCACCGCATGGTGTATCCATTTCTTGCCGTGTTCGCACGCGGGCTTGGCGTTGGCATTGACACATTCTCTTTTATCATCACGGCGCGTTGGCTCGTCGGCGCGCTCAGCCCGGTCTTTGCGCCCATCGCCGATCAGCGCGGACGGAAATTTGCGATGCTGGCGGGTGTGACATTGTTCGCAACGGGGATGGGGCTCGTAGCGTTCCATCCGAGCCTGATCACGCTTGGCGCCGCGATGCTGCTGGCGATTTTTGGAAAAAATTTATTCGACCCCGCCATGCAAGCCTATTTCGGCGATCGCATTCCGTATGAAGAACGCGGCACGGCGCTGGCAATCACCGAGGTGGCGTGGTCGTTCTCGTTCATCGCCGGCATCCCGCTGATGGGAGTACTGATCAACCGCTATGGCTGGACCGCTCCATTCCCCCTTTTGGCTGGTCTCGGAGTGGCAATGATCCTCGTCATCTGGCGGATGATCCCTCATGAAGACGCGCATCATATACGGACAACGGATTCCCGCGGCAATTTCCGCGCGGTGCTGACGAATATCCCTGCCCTCGCAGGCATCTCCATTGCGTTGTGGGCAAGCGCGAGCAATGAACTGGTGAACCTGATCTTCGGCGTGTGGCTGGAAGATTCGTTCGGCTTGAAGATCGCCGCGCTGGCTGGCGCCTCCGCCGTGATCGGACTCTCCGAACTCAGCGGCGAAGGACTCGTCGCGTTGACCACCGACCGGCTCGGCAAAACGCGCGCGCTGGTCATCGGCTTGATCGCGAACGCGGCGAGCGCGTTACTGCTTCCGTTCATCGGCACGACACAAGTCGGCGCACTGGTGGGATTATTCTTCTACTACATCACACTCGAATACATCATGGTCAGCCACATCCCGTTGATGTCTGAACTCGTGCCTGAAGCGCGCGCCACGCTGTTGTCCTTCAACCTGACAGGTCACTCTCTGGGACGCGCCATCGGCACTCTGTTGGCGACCTTCATTTATCAGCGCTTCGGATTCTTCCCCATTGTGATTGCTTCCATTTTCTTCAACATTCTCGCCCTGCTCGCGCTCGGCGAGTTGACAAAGAAGGTCGTGATCTTGCCGCGTGTTCTGGCTTGGTTTGGCAGGGGCGAACTGGCGCGCGGATGAATGTGTTGGCTGGTTGTATCCACGCGTAGATGAGTGCGTTTGCTGATCCTGCCCGCACGGGGATGAACCCTTCGACAAGCTCGAGACAACGCCCCCGTGCGATTCCTACAAAGCCCGCTGAAGCGGACTTCCCGTCAAAATGATCGTCTTATTTTTCCTTGGTATCTCACTCGTTCTTTTCATCCTCGGCGTCTTGTGGATTCTTATTCCCGCGTTCTTTGGTCCGCCATCGGTACCGACCAAACCGGAGCGCATCCGCGCGGCGTTGAAGTTGGCAAATCTTCAACCGGGTGAAAGTCTTTGCGATCTCGGCGCAGGGGATGGGAGAGCGCTCCTGATCGCGGCAAAAGAATTTAGCGCGCGAGCCGTCGGCATCGAGGTTGGACCCGTCCAATGCGCGTTGATCTGGTTGAGAGTCGCCGCCAGCGGGTTCGGCGAAAAGATTCAAGTGAAGTGGGGGAATTATTTCAAAGCGGATTTGAGCAAGGCGGATGTCGTTTTTATCTATGCCACTTCAAAAGAAGTTGTACGGCTGGCATCCCATGTGGAGCAACAGATGAAACCCGGCTCGCGGGTCGTTTCGATTTCGGCTGATTTCCCCGAATGGGAGCCGTCCGCGTTCGATGAACAGGATTTGATCTTTGTCTACGACATGCCGCCAAAGCAGGGGAGCCTGACAACGTATCTTTTAGAAAAGTCAAAATAAGTTATTAGACATTATCGAAATTAAATCCGGACGCTGATTCACGCTGAAAACACAGATTTTTTTCTTTTCACATCAGCGAAAATCAGCGTTTATCTGCGTCCAAACAAAGGTTTTGGGTTATTACCGATAAAGTCTATTTGTTATTTCCCAAATACCTCATGGACTGAACCCAGAAACGACCTGGGTACGGGTAGCCCCAGCCTCTCTGCGCGGCTGATCGCCCATTCATGATTCATTTCAGCAGGAAAATATTGGATTGGTTTTCCTTGTTTTTTCCCCTCCAGTAATTCATCGCGGGCAATATCATTCCCGCCGATGGCGATCAGAATGTCACTGCACGCGACCATGGCTTGGGATGTGGGAGAGAGTTCATTGGAGCCCGATAATTTCCCGCCCGATTGCTTGTCCTGGATAAAACAGATATGCTCCACCGCATCACTGATGTTGTTATCCAGACGCGCCAGCACCTTGGTGGATCTGATTCCGGTGGTCATAAATCCCATTGATTTTGCCAGTGGATATACCGCACCCAAGCCGCCCATGGTTGCTCCAATGTTAACCAGGGTTGTTTCAGGTGAATATTGTGAAAGCGCATCACGAACGATCTTGAACATGCCTTCTTCATCATGATAGTTAATGGAATATCCGAAAAAAGTAACCACGGTTTTCCCCTGCCTTTTGAAAAATGCAACCGCTTCATCGGGTTTCATTCTCCACCCAACGATATGATTTTTCCCGCGCCATTGAAGTTTGAAATAACCGATGAGTTGACGAAGTGTGCTCATGCGATCTCCTGATTAACCCTTGCTGTCAATTCCCATTCAACTTCAAAATATATTCTTCCACGTCGACACCGGCTGGATTCGTATACGAATCCTCTCCAACAACCGCGAACCCGCATTTCTCCAGCACGCGCCGTGAGCCGATATTGTGCTTCGCCACATGCGCAAACAACGGGCGCGTCTTCACAATCTCTACACACTCAGCGAGCGCCTTCGTAGCAATCCCTTTGCCCCAAAATTCTTTTCCGATCCAATAACCGACCTCACGCTGACCTTCCATTTCCCAGCTGCCAATACTCCCTGCCACCTGCCCGTCGAAGACGATGGCTCTGAAAATAACGGACTCGTCTGCCATGATCTTCTTTGAATGTGAATAAAAGGCATCTTTATCCCGCGAAGGGAATGCCGCCATCGCCGTCGCTTCGGGGTCGAGCTGTTGCTCGAAGAGAATGGGCAGGTCGGAGTCAATGACAGGGCGGAGGAGGGTGGAAGGCATGATGTGAGTATAACCGCAAGAAAGAATGCGATTGAAAAGCAAATGGCTTTGTTTGAGAAGTCACATAAAGAGGAGTATGTGATTTATACGCCAGGAAATTAATATACTTCCAACTCCTCGCCCTCGCAAAGCAGGTATAATTTGACAAAGAAAAGCGAGGCAGAAATGACCGCCATGGAAACGATTGCCATAAACGTAACCCCTGAAGCCGCCAAAGCCTTCCGTTCTGCGTCTGATGCGGAGCGTAAGAAGCTGGAACTGCTTCTCAGTCTCCGCCTGTTGGATGCGGCAGACTCGCGCCAATCTTTGGAAGAGATCATGCGCGGCATCAGTAAGCACGCGCAAGCGCGCGGCTTGACGGAAAAGAAACTGAAGGAAATTCTCGAAGAGAAATAAATGCGTTTCGTATTTGATACGAACGTGCTCGTCAGCGCCCTTCTTTTCGAAGAGTCCAAACCCGCGCAAGCTTTCTATTCAGCATTCAACAATGGGGAAATTCTTTTGTCCGCTGGTCTGGTCAATGAAATTCACGAAGTGATTTATCGCAAGAAATTTGATCGCTACATCGCGAAAGAACAGCGCGAGATGTTCCTGATTGCCTTGGTTCAAACAGGTATTCTGGTCCAGATTACGGAAACGATCAATGTTTGCCGAGACCCAAAAGACAATATGATTTTGGAGTTGGCAGTCAGCGGGGAAGCGGATGTAATTATAAGCGGCGATAAAGACTTGCTTGCATTGAGTCCCTTTCGTGGAATATCGATTCTAACGCCAGGAGATTCCATCTCAATTCTCTAATTCACCAATTACCAATTGCTCTTATGCTCATCCACTCCTCCTCCCAACTCCTCACCCTCGCAGGCGGACCCCAACGCGGACACGCCCTCGGCGCGCTCGGTATCATCGAAGATGGCGCGGTTGTGATCCACGATGAAACGATTATCGCGGTCGGCACAACGGCGGAACTCAAAGCCGCCTATCCTGACGAGCCGACTCTCGACGCCAGCGGATGCGTGCTCATGCCCGGCTTCGTGGATCCGCACACGCATCTCATCTGGGCAGGTGACCGCGCCGACGAGTTCGAGAAAAAAATGTCCGGCGTGCCATATCTCGATATTCTCGCGGCGGGCGGCGGAATTATTTCAACGGTCAGACAAACCCGCGCCGCCAGCATGGAAACTCTGATCGCGCAGAGTCGCTCGCGTTTGTTGCGTATGTTCGCTCACGGCACCACCACTGCCGAAGCCAAAACGGGTTATGGTCTGCAAACCGCCACCGAACTGCGCCTGCTCAAAGCCCTGCTCGCCCTCGACGACGAGTCCCCGCTCGATCTTGCCATCACATTCCTCGGCGCGCATGCCATCGCGCCCGAATATAAAGATAATCCCCAGGGCTACACCGATCTCGTGTGCGACACGATGTTACCCATGCTCAAAGAGTGGTGGGGGACTCACGCGCCGGGACTACCTCTCCCATTTGTGGATGTGTTCTGCGAAACCAAAGCCTTCGACTTAAACCAATCGCGTCAAATCCTGACCAAAGCTGGGGCGTTGGGATTCCCTCTCAAGATCCACGCGGACGAATTCGACAACCTCGGCGGCGCGGCACTCGCGGTGGAGTTGGGCGCGGCGTCTGCAGATCATTTGGTCAGGACCTCCGATGCCGACATCGCCGCGCTGGCAAAATCAGAGACCGTTGCAGTGTCCCTTCCCGGAACACCGTTCGGACTCGCCGAAAAAGACTTTAGCCCCGCGCAAAAGATCATCGCCGCCGATGCCTACTTCGCCCTCGCCACCGATTGCAACCCCGGCACCACGTGGAATGAGTCCATGCAATTTATCATTGCGCTCGCCTGCCGGGCGATGAAAATTACCCCTGCACAAGCCATCGCCGCCGCGACCATCAATTCCGCGCACGCCATCCGCCGCGCAGATGCCATTGGCTCCATCGAAGTCGGCAAACAAGCCGATATGTTGATTCTGTCCGTGCCGGATTATCGTCACCTTGGCTATCGTTATGGAACAAATCTCGTGAGGCAGGTTATCAAACGTGGAAAGGTATATTCTGTAGATGTGGGGTATTATCGGACTGCGTAAGGCCTTTTCACCGCGAAGACGCGAAGTGCGCTAAGATTATTAAGGAGAAAGAAATGTCGAGCCCTGACATTGAGGCGATTGCTAAAGACGTTGTTGATTGTGCGATCAAAGTACATAAAGCTTTAGGTCCAGGGTTGCTTGAGTCAGCATACCAACATTGTCATGCATATGAGTTGAATAAGCGCGGGTGGATTGCAGAGACCGAGGTAAAACTTCCTTTACTATATGATGATCAAAAAATTGACGTTGGCTATCGAATTGACACCTTCATCAATAAATTGGTTATTGTCGAAAATAAGTCCGTAGAATCGGTTCTACCTGTCCATGAGGCTCAGTTATTAACCTATATGAAGTTGACTGGCAGTAAAATTGGTTTTCTCCTCAACTGGAATGTGTCTTTGATGAAACACGGGATCAGGCGGTTTGTTTTGAACCTGCCTGGCGAAACGCCCTACCCCAAAAAGCCTTTCGCCCTTAAATAAGAATTCTTCGTGTTCTTCGCGCCTTCGCGGTAAATATTAAACAGGAGTAACACATGCAAATAGACATCATCGGTGTGCCCATTGACCTCGGCGCAGATCGCCGCGGTGTGGATATGGGTCCCAGCGCGATACGATACTCAAACCTTCGTCAGAGACTGGAGATGTTGGGTCATTCTGTCGAAGACATGGGCAACCTTGAAGTGCCGATTCAGGAAACGTGTTCGATCACCGATCCCAAACTTAAATACATTGATTGCATCGCGCCGATGAACCGTCGCGTGGCCGGCGCGGTCGCCACGTCCATTCAGGGCACGCGATTTCCGCTCGTGTTGGGCGGCGATCACAGCCTTTCGGTGGGTTCAGTGAGCGGCACCGCGAAACATAAAAAAATCGGATTGATCTGGCTGGATGCCCACGCCGATTTCAACACACACGAAACAACCCCATCGGGAAATATTCACGGGATGCCTCTTGCCGCCTTATGCGGATTCGGCGATGCGCGCCTGACCTCGCTGTGGGACGAAACGCCTCCGGTTATTGACCCGAGCCGGGTCGCGGTTGTCGGCGCGCGTGACCTCGACCCCGGCGAAAAAGCCAACCTGCGTTCCGCCGGTGTGCTTGTCCTCAGTATGGAACAGGTGGATCGCATTGGCATGGTCGCCGCGCTGGAACAGTGCATCGAACGCGTCAGCCGCGGCGTGGACGGGATCTACCTCTCGATGGACCTCGACGCGCTCGACCCGCGCTTTGCGCCGGGAGTCGGCACGCCGGTCCCCGGCGGGTTGACGTATCGTGAAGGACATCTCGCCTGCGAAGTCATCGCTGAAACCGGCAAACTCATCGGCATGGACATTGTGGAAGTGAACCCGATCCTCGATGAGAAGAATCAAACGGCGAAGATCGCGGTCGAGTTTGCCTGTTCGGCGTTGGGTTCACGCGTCTGGAGCGAGTGAGTCGCCGCAGGTGTGGATCATGCATCTGAAACGGTGGCAATTTCATGTCAAAGGATGAAGCGGGTTTGTCCATCATCCGAATACGGTAAAATCAAGTTATGAATGCCCTATATGGTCCCATCCTGATCGTTGAAGATGTTCCGAATGTTCTTGAATTGCTCGAAGTCACCCTGCGATTCAAAGGGTATGCTGTATTGACCGCGCGCAACGGGGAGGAGGCGCTCGAAGTGATGGCGCGCCAGAAACCCGCGCTGATCATCACCGATATTTTGATGCCGAAAATGGACGGGTACGCGTTCGTGCAGAAATTAAGGCTCACCCCTGAGACGCGCGGCATCCCGGTTATTTTTCTTTCCGCCACGTATGTGACCCCGGAAGACAAGGATTTTGCCTTAAGCCTCGGCGCCTCGCGCTTCATGGAGAAGCCCATTGATACCGAGGATTTTCTATTGACAGTTGCCGAACTTGTCACCCAGCAGCCGTTTACCCAGCCCCTGCCGATGGATATGGAAAAGTTTTATCAGGGCTATCGCACACGATTGGAAAACAAACTCCGTCATAAAAATACGCAGATCGCGCGGGCAGAACGATTGCTCCCCACCCTGCCGACGGATCAAAGGCCGGCGTTCGAGGCGCTCCTTCAACAATCCATGCGCGACCGCGATGAAATCCAGACCGAACTTTACGACATTTACAAAACGCTCGAAGAATTGAAAAAGTAATTTTCAACAAAGCGGCGGGCAGGCGCCGCCGCAATCCTTTTAAAGGGAGTTCCATGCAACCAACGTTGTCTTTTCTCGAAACCCTGGCGCGTGACGCAGGCAAAATCCTCCGCGATGGATACAATAAAGATCATCAGGTGCAGTACAAGGGCGTGATTGATCTGGTCACGGAAGTGGATCATCAGTCTGAGGCGTACCTTCTCGGCAAAATTCAATCGGGTTTTCCTGGGCATCATATTTTTACTGAGGAAAGCGGTGTGATTCAGGGGAACGATGAGCACGTTTGGTACATTGACCCGCTCGACGGGACGGTGAATTATGCGCATCACGTCCCCATTTTTTCTGTTTCAGTTGCCTACGCGTTTCGCGGCGCCTTGACATTGGGTGTGGTATACGATCCGCTCCGGGATGAGTTGTTCTCCGCTGAGCGCGGCAAGGGCGCGCACCTAAACGGAACCCCCCTGCGCGTTTCGCTCACCACTGAATTGCAGAAGAGTTTGCTCGTCACGGGTTTTCCGTACGATACCTGGGACACGCCGCAGGACAACTTTGCCAACTTCGTTCGTTTAGCAAAACTGACCCAGGGGGTGCGCCGCCTCGGTTCTGCCGCCTTGGATTTATCGTATGTGGCGGCGGGTCGCTTCGACGGGTTTTGGGAACTTTCGCTTAAACCCTGGGATGTGGCGGCGGGGGGCTTGATCTGCGAGGAGGCGGGCGCGCGCGTAACGAATATTTATGGCGGCGAGGATTATCTTTCCTCCCCGCTTTCAATTCTCGCCACAACGCCGGGTATCCATGGCTTGATTCTGGCAGAACTTCATAAACCCGCCTCTTGATTCTCCCCGAAAGACCGAATTTGTGACGAAATTTGGATGGATTTTGGCGATTGAAAAAGTGTACAATAGGTCAAGGTCCATCTGAATTCCATGATTACCGCCTCCATCCCGATCAGTAAAACAAAGATCATCGTTCCGAACCGCCGCCGGGAGTTGCTCTCCCGCCCTCGGCTATTGGATAAGTTAAACACATTTCTCGAAAACAAACTTGTTTTGCTTTCAGCCACGGCAGGATATGGAAAAACTTCATTATTGATTGACCTGGCTCATCAGGTAAAAATCCCTGTCTGCTGGCTTGCCCTCGACCCATTGGATCGGGATCCGCAACGGTTTATGGCATATTTGATCGCGTCGTTGGCTCAACGGTTTCCGATGGTGGGGCAATCCTCTCAAAGCTTATTGAACAACCTCAAGGCAATCGAGAGCGACGCGGAATCCCTTCTCGTCACGCTGACGAATGAGTTGTACGATCAGGTGGAGGATGATTACCTCCTCATCGTTGACGATTACCACCTGCTGGACGATGCGCCGGTGATCCCATCGCTGATCAACCGCTTCCTTCAACTTGTGGATGAGAACTGTCACCTCATTATTTCCTCGCGCACTTTGCCTGACCTGGAGGATGTAACCATCATGGTTGCCCGTGAACAGGTATCGGGTCTTAACCATAGTGATCTGGCATTCCAGCCGCGCGAAGTCCAGGCGTTGTATGCGCAGAATCACCGCCGGCATTTATCCGATGACAAGGCAACTGAACTTGTAGGCAAAACCGGTGGATGGATCACTGGCATGGTGCTTTCCAACTCCACCGAGATACAGGTCTCGGGCGTGGATACGTTTGCGTATCTGGGAAAGCAAGTGCTGGATCAGCAACCCAGATATGTGCGCGAGTTTTTGTTGCGGACGTCCCTGCCCGAAGAATTCAACGCGGAATTCTGTGAGATCGCTTTGAGTCCCTTTTATGGAACACCTCAAAACTGGCTCAACTTGATGGGCTTGATCCTCGATAAGAATCTGTTCGTCCTCCCTTTGGAAGATGGTCGCTGGCTTCGATATCATCCACTCTTTCGGGAGTTTCTGCAATCCCGCCTGCGGGATGATTACCCGGAAGATATTCCGCCGATGCTGGAAAGAATGGTAACCGCCTATGAAGCTGTAGGCGAATGGGAAAAGGCGTATTTCACTTGCAAGCAACTCAATGACCCAAACGCCCTCGCGGAATTGATCGAGCGCGCCGGCACACCGATGTTACAGACAGCAATCATTACCCTTGAAGGTTGGATCAACAGCCTGCCGCCGGCGATCGTTCGCTCGAAGCCTGGGTTGATTTCCCTGCGCGGCGCGCTTTCAGCGATGAAGGGAAATTTGCCAGAGGCAAATACCCTGCTTGATATAGCCGTTGAAGCCTACCAGCGAGATCAAAATCAAAGCGGGCTGGTGCTTGCCCTTGTCCGCCGGGCGCATGCGCTTCGGATGCTTGGGAAATACAGCGACTCAATCAAAGATGTGGATGAGGCGCTTAAAATAGCTGAGTCTGATATGTCCTTGCAGGCGCTTTACGCCGAAGCGTTGCGGATCAGGGGAATGAACTCCTTTCGGCTCGGTCAATCTCGCAACTCAGTGGACGACTTGGAACGATCGCTTCATCTTTATAGTGAATTAAAGGAAGCGGGGAGTATATCCATGTTGCTTGCAGAGACTGCCATGGTGCGTGCGGCAATTGGGGATGTGGAAGCCGCAAAAAACTTATATCAAGAATCCTTGAATAGGCTACGGCGTGAAAAAAATTTGCACATGCAGGCGGATACATTGAATAATCTGGCAGTCCTTTACCTGCAATTGGGAGAATACGAATTTGCCTCGGATACGTTCGAAGAAGGACTTGAATGCGCGCGAAACAGCCGTAACCAGCATGCCGAGGCGTTGATACTGGCTGGTTTAGGTGATCTGTACTCTGAAATCGAAGAATTCGACGCGGCGGTTAGAGCCTATGAGCAGGCGGAGAGTGTGGCTAGCGATATTTCAGGGCATTTCATTTCAAATTACCTAATCCTTGCGCGAGCGAATCTCGCTTTGCTTAGGAAAGACGTGATTTCGGCAAAGAATTTACTCAAAATTTTTAGAAAAAAATTGAAGATCAATCCATCCGGTTACGAACGCGGTTTATGGGCGTATTTAGAAGGTAGACACTATTTGCTTGTGGGTGAATATAAAAAGGCGGTTAATCATTTGGCTGAAAGTAAATCCCGTTTTATGCAGGATGGACGGGAGGCGGAATATTATTGGTCCATAATCTGGCTTATGGCAACATATGTTCAATTGGGCGAGGCGGACCAAGCCAGGCTTGAATTTCAACATTTGATGGAAACAACCAACAATTCAAACCATACCTTGTTGATCGCCCTTCATCAGGCATCCTCGTGGTTGTCCTCTTTGCAGACGGATCCTGAAATCGGGAGGAAATTAAGCGCTTTACTTGATAAATCCAGACAATTGAGCTTAAGAATGCCTTCTGTTCGGAGAATCTTGCGACGACTGACTCAATTTATTCAGATGCCCGTCGCGCGTATCAAGATTCGCGCATTCAGCCGCGCAGAAGTGGTTGTCAATGGGAGGGCGGTGAATGTTTCTGATTGGCGAACGCAATCTGTCAGGGATTTGTTCTTTTATTTCTTGTACAAACAGGAGGCGATTACGAAAGAACAAATCGCTCAACAGTTGTGGCTGGATATTGACGATCCCGATTCAATTAAAAAGCGATTCAAGCATGCCATTTACTGGCTTCGACGCGCAGTGGGTAGGAATTCGATCATGTTCGAGGATGAATACTACCGGTTCAACCGCGAAATGGACTACGAGTATGATGTGGAAGCGTTTGAATCCTATCTAAATAAGGCGTATCAAGCTCAAGATGTCATCGAGCGAATTGGATTGTATCGCAAGGCTGTCGAGTTGATTGAGGGACCGTATTTATCGGATCTCGATGCGGACTGGGTTTTCATCGAGCGGGAGCGGCTGGGTCGAATCTATCGTTCTGCTTTGGATGAACTGTCATTGTTGTATCTGGAAATCAACCAGTTACAGGAATGCCTCGATATATGCAAGAAGGCGATTAACGAGGATCGCTATAACGAAATAGCATATCAAGTGGAGATGCGGGCATACGGCGCACTGGGTGATCGCTCTGCTGTTGCCCGCCTGTATCAGGAATTCAAAACCATGTTGATGGAAGAAATGGGGTTGTTGCCGTCTGAGGAAACGAATAAAATTTATCAGGAAATCATACTTAAGTAATGGGCATTTAATGGTTATATCCATTACGATACCCATATATGGATATATTTCAATAAAACTATCCAAATATGGGTTTTTAAGGGATGAGAAAAATAAATTTGTCTAGACTGATTTTGTAGCCTGTTTTGTAGCCTGGGGGTGAGTATCATGGGGAAAATCTTGAGTGAGAAAGAGGTTTCCCATGAACAACAATTTGTCCCTTCATTCACCTTATGATGGCGGTTCCGGCACACGACGTTCGCCCTATGATGGTGGCGCTGGTACGCGCCGATCACCTTACGATGGCGGAGCTGGCACGCGGCGAACCCCGTATGACGGCGGCGCAGGTACACGCTAAACCTTTCCAACCTTATTCAGGAGATCCAAAATGGCACTGCTCACTTTTGACGCCTACACTGTCCCCGCCTTGGGCTATCGCCAGAAACCCGCCGAACGCACGGGCCTTCATCGCCTGTTCGCGGCGGCTGTAGTCAGCGGTCAATTTCGCGAGACATTACTCAATCAACCGGAAGATGCTCTGGCAAACGGTTATTTGGGCCAGCCTTTTATTCTGACGGATCGAGAATCTTCTGTCATAAAGTCAATTCACGCTGAAAACCTTGCTGATTTTGCCCAAAAGGTAAATCAGGCGCTGAAAAGTGCCTAATACATCAGAGATTCTATTAGGTGACGCGGTGACATGGGGGCGTAGTGACGAAGGGAATCACTGTGCCCCGCGTCCGCTGGCTTCTCACCCAATGGAGAAGCAATCCGCTGTTTTGCCGGGGCACGATTCGTATTTTGAATCGGTTCTCAAATCGTTCGCGGATTTGGTTGTTGTGCTGGATGCACAGGGGGATGTGTTGGATTATAAATTTGAAAGTTCCCATCTTGCGGCTCAATTTTCGGGAGAATTTCACTACCAAAGGGTTGGTGAAATCCTTCCGGTCAGACTAACGGGGGAATTTTCAGGTGATTTTCCCCGCCTGTTGCAAAGCGGGCGCGTAATCCCTTTTGAGTTTTGCCTCAGCACGATTGGAGGCCGCGCGTTCTGGTTTGATGGGCGTTTGACGTGCACAGCGCCCTCGCAAGTCATTTTGTTTGCGCGGGATATAACCAGGTATAAACAGTCTGAAACCCGGATGCAACAACAACTGCGGCGATTGGCTGCCCTCCGCAGTATTGATCTTGCCATCGCTTCGGGCTTGGACTTGAACCTGCTTCTTTCCCTGTTACTCGAACAAGTAGCCACTCTGCTGCAAGTTGACGCCGCTTCACTATTCTTGATGAATCCTGAAGTCAACCTGCTTACATTGGCTTCCACGAGGGGGTTTAGCGCCAAGACCCAAAGACCATTCCGGTTGAGACTTGGGGAGGGATACGCGGGAAGGGTTGCGTTGGAAAACAGGACGATCAGCATTCCCAACCTTGCGGTGATTCCATCCGAAGGGATCTCTTCTTCTTATATCCATGACGAGGGCTTTAGGGCTTATTACGGATTACCTTTGGCGGCAAAAGGGAAGGTTTTGGGAGTGTTGGAGGTCTTTCATGGTTCCCCTCTCAAACCAGATGCCGATTGGTTGGAGTTTCTTAACATCCTTTCCGGGCAGGCGGCAATTGCCATTGATAATGCTTTGCTGTACAAAAATTTGCAGAAATCCAATGTGGAATTGGGAATGGCATACGACTCGACCATCGAAGGGTGGTCGCGAACGCTTGATCTTCGCGACAAGGAAACGGAAGGGCATACTCAGCGGGTTGCCGAAATAACATTAAGGCTCGCAATTGCCATGGGGGTTGACAGGGAGGAACTCGTCCATATCCGCCGCGGAGCCATTCTGCACGATATTGGCAAGGTAGCCATTCCTGATGAAATTCTCTTTAAGCCGGGTCCCTTATCGGAAGAGGAATGGACGGTCATGCGCAGACACCCCGCGATTGCCGTGGAATTATTAACGCCGATAACTTATTTGACCTGCGCTTTGGAGATTCCCCACTGGCACCATGAAAAATGGGACGGCAGTGGATACCCCGATCACCTCAAAGGTGAGCAGATCCCTTTCTCTGCAAGAATTTTCGCTGTTGCTGATGTGTATGATGCGTTGACTTCCAATCGTCCGTATCGGGGCGCTTGGTCGAAGATTGAAGCGATCCAGTATATCGAATGTCAATCGGGAAAATATTTCGACCCAAGGGTGGTGCAGGAATTTTTGAAACTCGTTCGTGCAAGGGAACATGCCGCGGTGGAATGGCGATCTTGATCCATGTTCACTTGACCTGACCCGGTTTTTGAACTAAAATCCCCGCCTGCCAATGCCCTCGTAGCTCAGTGGATTAGAGCGCTTGCTTGCGGAGCAATAGGTCGCGTGTTCGAGTCGCGCCGAGGGCGCCATGATGATGAGGAGCGGATGACCGCTCCTTTTTGTTTGCAAATTCAACGGATGGAAAATATGTCAACCACGAAACCACAAATCCTTTTGACGAACGACGATGGGATCCGCTCGCCCGGGCTTTGGGCAGCCGCCGCCTCTCTTTCGGACCTTGGGTTTGTCACCGTCACTGCACCGCGTGAACAATCCTCAGGCATGGGTCGGAGCCTCCCCAACGCGTCAGATGGGATCATTCATGAGGAGCGAGTGCAGGTCAACGGTCAGGAGTGGACCGTGCTCGCTGTTGGCGGGAGTCCCGCGCAGGCAGTTCTGCATGGCATCTACGATGTGCTGAAACGCAAACCAGACCTGGTCGTGTCGGGGATCAATTATGGCGAGAATGTTGCGTCGGGTGTGACGATTTCGGGGACGGTGGGCGCGGCGCTCGAATCCGCATCGCTGGGAATCCCTTCGCTGGCGATTTCGCTGGAAACGGATGCGAAATATCACTTGTCGTATTCCACCGAGGTGGAATTCCCGATTGCCGCGATGTTCGCCGCGAAGTTTGCCCGCATGTTGCTCGAGAAAAGATTTCCCGCCGACGTGCATTTGCTGAAAGTGGAAGTCCCTGCCGATGCGACGCCTGAAACCCCTTGGCAGTTGTCGCGCGTTTCACAGCAACGATATTACGAGCCTGTCCCTGTTGAGCGCGCGTCGTGGGATGAGCCCGGCATGATTGGGTATCGTGAGGCGGGCGTGTTTGATAATGAACCGGAGGATACGGATGTGTACATCCTGCGCAAGAAGCGGATGGTTTCAGTTTCGCCGATGAGTCTGGATTTGACGTCGAGAGTGGATTTTGCCGAACTTGATAAGTTAATGAGGAAATAGTTTAAACATAAAGGACACGAAATTCACAATAGTTTTCCTTCGTGTCCTTTGTGGTAAATAGGGTTTTTAAATGAAGTGTGGAGTGAACCGCGCGACCAGTTTCTCTTTTGGCAGAAAGCCGGTGATGCGTTCCTTGATTTCTCCATTCTTCATAAACAACAACGTCGGGATACCCATCACGCCGAACTGCATCACGAGGTTAGGGTTCTCGTCCGCGTCAATTTTTACAACTTTCACTTTGCCTTCCCACTCGCCTGCCAGTTGCTTGACCACGGGGTCGAGCATCTTACACGGCTGGCACCAGATTGCGCTGAAGTCCACCAGCACAGGCTCGCTGGCATCCATCACTTCGTTTTGAAAGTTCGCTTCATCTACATGTAATAAATCAGCCATTGTTGCCTCCACGTGATGGATGCATCGTCTTTTGGAAGTCTTACATCAGAAAAAAATTAACCGCGAAGCACGCTAAGAACACGAAGAAAAAATGCTTTTCTTGGCGCACTTTGCGTGCTTCGCGGTGAAGGGGTTTTTCGTTGACGCTGACCTCCCTCCCATGTTAGAATGCCCTTCGCTTTCCCAATGACGGGCGCGTAGCTCAATGGCAGAGCAGCGGCCTTTTAAGCCGTTTGTTGAGGGTTCGAGCCCCTCCGCGCTCATATAAAAAAACCGCCTGCACAGGCGGTTTTTTTGTACTACTATACGATTCCACTGTATTTGAGCAACCGCAATCCTTCAAGCCGAACTGCTTCAGGGTATATTGCTTTATAGATTCTGCAATTTGGCGACTTGACATCATATCGCCCGGTTGCTCTATGGGTTGTTAGTGAACATCCCCCTGCACACCAATATTTCCATTCACAGGTCTTGCATCCTTCCTTTTCTTCAACGGAAAGATTTTGTATACCTAGAGTATCCAGTCTGATTAATGACAATGGGTCTTCGACGTTTGCCCTAGCAACAGGTTTGTGAAGTTGCATCTGGCACTTTGAAACCATGCCTTTGTAATCAAACACCATATAATTGTTTCCTACTCCGCAGGTGCGCAAATGTGCCGATGATAAATTTGCCCTATCCACTAACGAACTCAATAATTCCCTTCGTGGAAGATTGTTTTCAATAACTTTATAAGCCGCGAGAATGCCCTTCATTATTTTTTCTTCGTCCAGATCGAGATCTATGTTGTTGAATGCCAATTCATTTTCCCGGTAAAAATTAATATTAAATGTAAGATCGTTCTCTAAGATCCAATGAATTAATTCAGCAAGTCCATCAGAATTTTTGCTACTTAAGGTAATTGAAATGTGAGGAGAAATACCTTCGTCTTTTGCAATTTTTATGCCCCTCTCAACAAGTTTGAATGATGGCTTGCCGTGTTCAAAGTGCCTCTGAACATCATGTTTTTCGCCTATTCCATCCAAAGATATCATCAATGATAAGTTCATTGATTTTATTTTCTTGGCTATCTCAGATGTTATCAATGTGCCATTACTCAAAATCAATCCGTTTAAGGCGATACTTTGAGTCTTGCTTTTCTCCATGGCATAGTTATGCAACTCTTCAACGAATGAAAACCTGATTAATGCCTCTCCTCCCGCATACTTTAGTTTCACACGCGGATAACCATGTATTTTGGCAGATCGAAATGTTGCATCAACAGCCGTTCGTCCAATGTCCATCGTCATGTCTTCACGACGATGGGGCAGGTAACAATAATCGCATCTTAAGTTGCAACGATCAGTGATATGTAACCAAGCGGTTAATATATCTGAATTCTCGACGAGCTTGGGTTCTGCCGACGCATCTATCACTGTTCGAGAATTCAAGAGAGCCATAATGGATGAATTGAACAGATCCTCTCCCCACGAGTCTTTGTAAAAGGGATATATATCGTTTATTTTGGCTGGGATTTCAAAACATGAACGGAGAATATTGCTGGGTCCGTTTAGAACTGTTGGTCTTTGATACGGGCCGTAAAATATAGCAAATCTATCATTGATAATTATCGAATTTGATTCTGGAGAGAGTTTATATTGTACTTCAGCATTTTTGTCATCTAAGATTCTAAGAGATGAAACGTTTGGAAGGCTACAAGCGCAGTCTCCTCCAGAGCAATCACAATCCTTACTATCCTGCCTCTGGGGATCGGCATTTGATGACTCGGTTTGATATATCGCCACGGGAAATTTTGTTGTGTTTTTCATCAAGTTTGCTTGTAAAAAATCCTTCGTAGTGGCTAGTTGTCTTGACTGTTTGTTGAACGTATTTTTTCTTGAATAAGTTGCGTGTCACACCAATGTATAAGAAAAGCAAGACTCTCCTGGTTCTTGTGCTTTAACAATTTCGCCTTCAGTTTTCCTATCATTTTCTTTGCCATAGGAAGGGGTAAATGAGAAATCTTAACTTGAAGCCGCTCCAATTCTTTGGTTATGGAGTATCTACCAAACCCCCCATGTTGCTTAATTAATGGAAGCGCGTCCGCGTATTTTGAAAATGCCAGTGCGAGGTTGCCCTTTATAAGGGCTGTATCAGCCTCGATACGATATATTCGACCAAAGTAAAGGGGATACGCATCGATCTTTTCGGCATATTGCGTGCCCAATATTTTTGCCTGTCTCCCTATTTCATCATATTTCCCCTCCTCATAGTCAAATTCTGCTTTACGAACCACGCAGTGAATCGCATACCGAACATTTCCCACTTCCCTGCTGACGCGGAAAGCATCATCAATCATTTCTCGCGCCTCTTGGCGAAGATTCGGTTGTTTTTTCTGCCACCCCAGATACCATTTTACCGTGGCCGTTAACACGAGAATTCCAGGCAATTCAATTTTATGCCCAAAATTTTCTGAAAGTTGCTTTGCCCTTCCAAATGCTTCCAGTGCCTGATTCATTCTTTGGATATCCCATTTAAGCTCACTTATTTCAGCAAGTTGCGTGCCAGGAACCTCAGCTAGATAAAATAAGGTCCATCCTTTATGAAAATATCCAGAACAAAGCATTTCGTGATCGTCTGGCTCGACGCATCGAAGTATAGCGTTTTCCAACAGCCTCAATGACTCTTCATAATTTCCTCGATCTCTGTGGAAAATGCCTAAAGCGGTTTCTGAGCGGGCAACCTCTCTGTCGAATCCATGCTCTAACCAAGTTTTTTTAGCGTTCTGGCAGTATTCCTCAGCAAAATCGTATTTATGCTGTAAGCCATATACATAACCTAGGTTGTTGAAAGCGCTAGCAATTAAGTTGCTATCGGGATTGTCAACAGCATGTTCAAATTCTAATACAAGCTCATAATATTTTATCGCTTGTGATAGGTTTGCTTGAAGTCTGTGGATATATCCTAACTGATTTGCAACATAAGGAACTGCACTCCTGTTGGTTTGTTGCACAATTTTTAGGCATTTAAGCTGATAATCTAAAGCCAGCGCGAGGTTACCAAGTTTAAGCTCAATTGACCCCAAAGCATTGTAAACGCTCGATTTGTGACTTTTACCGCCCTGGCGTTTAGATAACAATCCAAGAAGCTTTTCTTTAGCGCTTTGTGTTTGCCCAAGGTCATTCAGTAACCTGGCACTTAAGATGTCAAACCGAAATTGCTGGTCATCATCAAATTTCTTATAGAAATCCTGAGCCAATCCAACTAACTTTTCGGCAAAAACATAATTCTTAGCATTATTGCGAATTTTTGAAGTGATGTTTTCCCATAGTTCAAACCCTTTATTCAAATCCGAGTATAAAGTATGGAATATCCATTGTTCCGTATTTTCATCGCGCCGCCTTGCTAATTCTTCCCTTTTGCGGAACATATCCATCTCCGCATTTTGTTTGTTTTTTGCGTCCACCCTAAGCCTTTCTTTCGCCTCGATATGATCTTTGTCTCTCTTCCCGAAATATTCACTAGCTTTACGACTATCCCTTCGTTGACGTTCACCGCTTTCATCGATCTCTTTCCAAAGATATTCGTTGACCATTCGCCGCATCTCATCATGCAAGGAGATTTCTGTGCCATTGGGGAGAGTCTTTACAAATACATGGTTTTTGGCATTATCGAAAAGGTTTACTGCTTCTGATTCAGATAGCTCAAGGAATTCTGCTATCATCGAAACATTCATTGGGTAAACTCTTGACATCAATAGAGTCAAATGATCTAAGTTTTCGCGTTCTTGGGAGATAGAAAAAACTAAATTAAATTCAAATTCCTTGACTAATTTTTCCCTATCGGCCTTTGCCATAACGCTTAGATCAGTTTGAGGAAGCCAATCAGGGGGCAATGTATGTTTGGCAATATATTCAACTGCTAGGTCAATCAGAATTGGGCGTCCTCCAGCTAGGACTAATAAATTCTTTGCTAGATCAGGTTCAAAATTATTAAGCAATTGTCGTTCCTTACGCTCAAGGTACAATGCAACGGCGGCGTCCTCTAGAGGTTGTAAAGTTATAAATTCAACGTCCGACAAAATTTCTGCCAGTAGTGATCTCCAGCGGTTTGACTGTTCCTTTCCTCCCAAAATATAAACAGCATTTTGAGACTTGAGTATTAAGTTCTTTAAATGCTCCAGCGTTTTGACGTTATCAAGTTTGTCAAGCGTATCAATCACAATAACTGCGCGATGATTATTAGATAATTGGTTAAGTTTTTCCACAAGTACATTGGTAACTTTTTCTCTGATTACAGCCAAATTTTCGGGGCTGATTTTGACAAGCTCCAACTGCCGAAGGTCTCGTAATTCAGTTAGATATGTATCCATCAATTGTGTGCCAAACTCGCTAGCAAATCGATATTCGAAGTTTTCAGCTAGAGCAAGTGATCTTTCATCAAAGTCGATAATATGTGTTAGCAATAATCTAATATCTTTCCTGTCGGAAAAGCGTGCGCGAACTTCTTGAATTAATCGTGTTTTCCCAATTCCACCCTGACCATCAACTACAATAACACGTCTTGTGTTAGTTTGATCAATAATCTTTTCAATAATTGCAAGTTCCTTATCTCTGCCAGTTAAAAGAATTCTACCGCTCATAAATGCCTCCGTACTTCCCAAGAAAAATGATCAAATCTTATTAAAGAAACTATTTATAGACTCTTTTATCTTTTCATATGGATGGGTAGTGTATTCATCCTCTCGCAAATAGTAGTTAACGGTAAACTGGAATTCCCAATCTTCATCCATTGCTTGTACCAGCGCATTATGTTCGTCATTAGGATCTCTATCTTTTACAAGGCTTCGCAATACCTGAGGAAGTGTATCATTAATAAAAACATCGCGAATGTTGTCCCTGTGTTGGCTTGACTCAACTGTACTTGCTTTTTGCTGCAAAGCCTGAAACAGCGATTCTATTGCCCATCTTTCTGATTTACTGTTCGCACTAGCATCTTCCAGACGCAGCTTGCAAAGATTTTCAGCTTCAGCACATGATTCGAAAAACATATCACGCGAGTTGTGCCACTGCCAAATAGCTAGTAGCCTCCTTGTAATATCGTCTCGATAGGCCCGATCTTTGAAAGTTAATATAAAATTCTGAGTCAATTCATTCGCAAGCTTAACCTCATCTATCCCTTTCGCTTTCGATTTTTTTATGATATGCCGGAAAATGTAAGAATCTAAAGATCTGTATACGCATATTTCATCTATTAAACCTCGGAGATTGGCTGAGGCTTTGAATATCTCATCACGGATCTTCTCAATTATCGGCCGAGTAATGTCTCTCCAGATAATCTCTTCGTAGTTTTTGAAGAACGCATCTACTTCTATATTTTCTATATCATACATTTCTAAAACTTGAGCCATGGCACCAGGGTGCCCGCCTGTTAAAAATAATAATTTGGCAGCAAGTTTGTTTATTACATTTTCATCAAAAATAGTCCGCTTAGCCAGCTTGTCACTGACTGAAATGCGGATTACATCATAATCAAACGGGGCAAGTTGGCGTGGAACAGGAATGAATTGCTTATGAATTTGTTGACTAATCGACGCAAGGCGCCTCCCGGCCATAACAACTCGAAATCGATTCTGTCTATTTTTAAATATTTCAAGTTCACGAAGGCCCTCCGCTATCGCAGGAATCAGTTCCTTCAGCAGTCCCTCAACCACCTGTTGCGATGGCCGTTTATCAAGATCGACCAGAAGAACCATGCCCTCCTTATCTGCCGTTCTGCCTTTCTTTTCGTTAACCTCATTTATCCAGTGACTTCTCATAGCACTTGCTAAACGCAATGACGGAGCCAGACTTGCGGTTGATGGAGATTGAGAATTGACACCAAGATTTGTCCTTATAGCGGAAATCAGGTTATCTAGAGAATCTCCCTCATTAACAGTGACATACACACAAACCCAATTATTTTTTTGAAAAATTCTATTTAGTTCCCTCATTAACACTGACTTGCCAAAGCCTTCAGGGCCATCTAGCAAATAATAGGCCGGTGCAGATGAATATGTGATCATTTTAATTTCATCTAGCCGGTTAATAAAATGAATTGGCGACTCTTGGTTAATATCGTCAGAGGAATTTGTTTCTGCTTTATCGCGAATGTCCACCATTTCTTGGCGAGATTTATTCTCTAGGTTAGATTGATAATATTCAATAAAATTGTCGAGGTTTTCTGTTTGTTCCAAATAGGATAAAAAATCTGTGGAAGTTAATATCTCCATTTTTTTACCTAAATCTGCCTGCTTCTTATTTATTCTTTGCAAGAAACCCAAAACCAAAGCCTTAAAGCTTTCATCAGAAATCGAATTTAGATTACTTGTTAAATATTCAATTTTATTGTTTGACATTTGTAACCTCATTGTTCTGCCTCATTTACCTGCGCGATTTAGGAGGTAGTTGTAAAAATTATTCAATTCCTTGATTTGAATTAGATAATCTAAAAAGTCTGCGTGGGTTAACAGGTCGATTTTTTTTGGCAAATCCGAAGGTCGCTTCCCGAGTTGCTCAAGAAATGCTAAAACTAACATTTTGTATTCGTTGTCAGACTTCCTGTCTAGTAGTTCTGCAACTTCTACTAATGTTGTTCTTGCGGAACCTGATTTCATGTTTGACACTTCTTTTTGAGAAAGCAATATCTCTACCTTACGCAGAATCTCAGTTGTCCGTAAATCGGAGAGAGCACGAACATTTTCCCGAAACTTCTCATCTGCCAATGCGAATTCCTCAGTTAGGATTATCACATACAAGCTAGTTGCAGAAACTGTGATATCTCCACTTGTATCAGGGAAACTTCCGGTGATGATTATATTCAGCGTATTTTGAAAATCAGGATCAGTTGGATGATCGTAAAACATCTCTATTGCATCCGAAAGCAAACCCAAATTTGAGTCATTCACACCTGCAAACATTTTTTCGGCAAAGGCTTTGTCTGAAAATTCTATAACAAAACGTCTTTCTGAATTTTCCAGCGCGGTTTCAATTGCCAGCACCTTGTCCGTTGGCGCGCGCAGTTCATCCACGAACTTTTCACCAAGTACCCCTTCAACAAAATTCTCCAAAATCGCCAAACTCAATTTGCCAAGTTTTTCGCCGAGTTTTGTCATACGTCAACGTCTTCCTGCCCCAGCAGGCTGTATGAATCTTTGCCTGTGACTAATACATTGGATTTGTCTGAAGGTGGATTGGTGTTGTTCATATCTATTTCCACGCCGTAATTATGGATTGATTCTGGATTTCTAGCTTTCGTTTGATTATAATACTTTTTGATTTGTCAAGGGTACGATCTTTCAGCGGCTTTTTTGATATAACACGACGGCTTTTGAAACGATACGTTACTTAATCATCACTACTTAATCTATCGGGAGGTAGCACCCAAATATTTGGTAGTGGTTCAAAATAAGTGATGCAATTCGTGGGGCAGGAGTTATCCTGCCAAATTAGGCTTATGCGGGATGCCCACCCTGCACCACATCACTTACTTGTATACCACTACCAAATATTTTAAGCCTCCTGCCCATTCTATCCTCGAACACACGTGCTATAATCCCCTCAGTTCTCCATCCCTTCGATACGGCTTCGCCACTCAGGGCAAGTCTCTAGTCTCCAGTCTCTTCTCCCATGTCCTTCGCCCACCTCCACGTTCACACCGAGTATTCCCTGCTCGATGGCTTCTCGAACATCAAGAAGCTGATCAAGCGCGTGAAGGAATTGGAAATGCCAGCCGTGGCGATCACCGATCACGGGACGATGTTCGGCGTGATGGACTTTTACAAGGCGGCGACCGGCGAAGGGATCAAGCCGATCATCGGGGTGGAAGCGTACATGGCGGCGCGCACGATGGGTGACCGCGACTCGAAACTGGATCGCACTTCTTCTCATCTGCTCCTGCTCGCTGAAAACGAGACGGGTTACAAAAACCTGCTCAAGATTTCCTCCGCCGCCCAATTGGATGGCTTCTATTATTACCCGCGCATTGACCACAATTTTCTAGCCGCGCACTCCAAAGGCATCATCGCCACGTCGGGGTGCATGTCTGCTGAGATTCCTCGCTTGTTGCTGGAGGATAAAGCCGAAGAAGCCGTCAAAAAGATGAACTGGTATTACGATGTCTTCGGCAGGGATAACTTTTTCATCGAACTGCAACAGCACGACATCAAAGAGATCGCAGACTTAAACAAAAAACTGCTCGAAATGGGGATGAAATACTCAGCGAAATGTATCGCGACAAACGACGTGCATTACATCAATCAGGATGACGCGCGCTTGCAGGATATTCTCCTCGCGATTCAGACTCAAACGCTTCTTTCTGACCCCGACCGGATGCGCATGACCGACGATTCGTACTACCTTCGCGCGCCAGAGGAGATGAGTCAACTCTTCGCCGAAGTACCCGAGTCGTTGAGCAACACGCTTCTCATTGCTGAACGCTGTAACGTGGATTTATCGTTCAAGGGTTATCACCTGCCCGATTTCCCCGTCCCTGAGGGATTCACGGTGGAGAGTTATCTACGTCACTTGTGCGAAGAGGGGGCGAGGAAACGATACGGGGATCAGGCAACCAGTTTGAAGGTCCGCGAGAGAATCGACTATGAATTGGGTGTCGTCAGCAAAATGGGATTCGAGGCATACTTCCTGATCGTCTGGGACTTGTGCCGTCACGCGCGAGAAAACAACATCTGGTATAACGCACGCGGGTCTGCGGCAGGTTCGATTGTCGCGTTCGTGTTGGAGATCACCGTCGTTGACCCGCTTCAACACGATCTGTTGTTCGAGCGTTTCTTAAATCCCGGGCGCATCTCGATGCCTGATATTGATCTGGATTTCCGCGATGACCGCCGCTCTGAGATGCTCGAATATACAACTCGGAAATACGGCAATGACAAGGTCGCGCAGATCATCACGTTTGGCACGATGGGGACGAAAGCCGCGTTGCGCGATGTGGCGCGCGTGATGGACATTCCCCTGTCTGAAGTAGACCGCGTGGCGAAATTAGTTCCGTTTGTTTCAGGGCGCAACACCACCATGGAAGATGCGCTGGCGATCCCAGAATTCAAAAAGATCTATGACGAACAAACGCACTTGCGCGAGTTGATTGACACCGCCGCGAAAATGGAAGGCACAGTTCGCAATGCAGGGACGCACGCCGCTGGTGTGGTGATCTCAGATAAGCCGATCATGGAATATCTGCCGTTGCATCGCCCGACATCAAATTCGGAAGAGACGCCGATCAAAACGGTGACCCAGTTCGAAATGGGCATGCTCGATTCGCTTGGCATGTTGAAAGTGGATTTCCTCGGGCTCATTACCCTGACCGTGATGGCAAAAGCCTGTGACCTGATCGAGAAGCGGCATGACATCAAATTGGATCTGAATAATATTCCGCTTGACGACCCGAAATCATTCGAATTAATGGGCAGTGGACAAACCGCAGGCTTGTTCCAGGTGGAAGGCGGGGGCATGACGCGCTGGATTGTCCAGATGAAACCCAAGTCGCTGGATAACATCGTCGCCATGGTCGCGTTGTATCGCCCCGGACCGATGGCGTTCATCCCCGATTACATCGCGCGCATGCACGGCGAAGCGGAGGTGGAATATCGTCACCCCGCGTTGCAACCGATCTTTCAGGATACGTTCGGCATTCCTGTGTATCAGGAACAACTCATGCGCGCCGCGGTTGAATTGGCTGGATATTCTCCATCTGAATCGGATGAATTACGCAAAGCCATCTCGAAGAAGATCAAAAAAGATATTGACAAGCATCGTCACAAGTTTGTGAAGGGCGCCGTTGCCAACGGCATGGATACAACCATCGCCGAATCCATTTACAGCGATTGGGAGGAGTTCGCGCGCTACGGGTTCAACAAATCTCACGCGGCAGATTATGGCGTGATCGCGGTGCAGACCGCTTATCTCAAAGCCAATTACCCGACAGAATACATGACCGCGTTGCTCTCGGCATCCGCAGGACAAATCGAGAAAGTCGCGTTCTATGTTTCGGACGCGCGCAGTATGGGCGTGCCTGTTTTGCCGATTGACATCAATACCTCAGGCTGGGATTTTGAAATTGAAGATTCCGCCGCCGCGGACGGCGGCTTGAGCAAGCCCGCCATCCGCTTCGGGATCGGCGCGGTCAAGAATGTAGGTCAAGCCGCGGTGGAGGTGATCCTCAAGGAACGCGACCAGAACGGAAAATTCAAAGACCTCAACAACTTCGCCCGCCGCGCCGACCTGCGCGCTGTCGGCAAACGCGCGCTGGAATGTCTCGTCAAAGTCGGCGCGCTGGATGCGTTCGGCAATCGTTCCGCTCTGCTCGCCTCTCTCGATCGCATCGTTGCCATCAGCAATGCCCACTTCCGCGCGGCGGATGCGGGGCAGATGAGTCTCTTTGGCGCGAACACAGGTGTCGTTGAAGAAATTACTCTGCCCGAAGTCAACAATGTAGACAAACGTGAAATGCTCAACTGGGAGCGCGAACTTATCGGGTTGTATATTTCCGATCATCCGCTCACGCCGTACCAAAAAACCTTCGCGCAAATTGTCAGTTATTTTTCGGGTCAACTCAACGAGGCGCAGCACGAAGAGAAGGTGCGCGTCGCGGGTCTCGTCACCAACGTCCGCCCGTATATGACCAAGACCAACAAGCCGATGGGCTTCGTCACGCTTGAAGACATTCAAGGCAACATTGAACTTGTGCTTTTCCCACGCACATGGGAGAAAACGCGCGAGCAACTCACGGTTGGTCAAATTGTCATAGTCGAAGGCAAAGTGGATACGAACAGCACGCCGCCGAAAATTTTGGTGGATACGGTTCGGACGGAGATCAAGATTCTCGAATCGCTGGACACTTCGACTAAGCTCAGTGCAAGTAATGAAAAACCGCCTCGCTTCGACTCTGCTCAGCGCGAGCTTTCTCAGGGTAAGCTTGTTTCTCCCCAGCAAGCGACTCCACAACCCAAACCGACTCCAGTCACAAACCTCAACATAAAGTCCACGCAACCCAAGCCGATGGCTCAACCCAAACAAATTCCGCCGATGCCAGTTGTGCCTCAAGTTGCTGAACCCGCGCCTGTTTATGCAACAAGTGACGATACGCCTCCTCCACCTGATAACTTCCCCGACGGCTGGGACAGTGAATGGCAACCCTCGTTCGATGAGGCGGTCATCGCGTCCAAGCCGGAGCCAAAGTTCAAGAAGACGGAAGAGGTCACACCGCCGCGTGATGTAGTCTCCCCCCTTTCAGGGGGGTCGGTAGCGGCTCAGGTTGAGATCCATGAAGAGGGACAGGATTCAGACGAATTGGCGCGCGAAGCGGTGGTTACCTCTCTCAAATCTATTTACACTACGCTCGTCAAAGAGGAAGACCAGAAGCGCCCGCCCAAGCAGATCACGATGTTGTTGCGGACAACGGGCGACAAGGAGCGTGACCGGCGGCGCATCAAAACCATCTACGGCACGCTGATCTCGTTCCACGGGCGCGACCGGTTCAGTTTTCAGATTTTCGAAAATGGTTCCGGCCACCTGCTTGATTTCCCCAACGAGACCACGCGCGTCTGCCCCGAAATGCTCGACCGCCTGAAGAAATTAATAGGCGAGGAAAGTTGGCGCGTCGAGGAGATTACGTTTCAATAATCACCCCAGCGCGTGGATGCCCCGCACTTCGTTGCACATCAAACAATCCTCCCGCTCGCACAACAAGGCGAGCGGATTATTTTTAATCAGGTTAACCGTCACATCGAGCAACCGTTTCACGGGCATGGCTTCGATGAAGGCTTTGTCCAGTTCCTCGCGTACGACTAAGTCCTTGATGTATGGCTTGATGGCGTTGAAGCCCCTTGAATCGCCGGGGTAGTTGTGACATTCCACGGTGCGATCCTCCACCAGCGCCCAGCGGATGAATTGCTTCCTGCCCGCGAGTTTTTCCGCGTAGTGAATGCTCGTGTTGACGGTGTGGTCCACGTTGACAAGCACGACCCAGCCATCCTGCTCTGCCAGCGCGGCGATGGGGGCGAGCGGATCATCCAGCATTTGCGTTGCCAGAATCGAATCGGCGTTGATGCCTGCAAACGACAAAATGGGATGCGATGTGCGCTTAGCCTGTTGATGATTCCGGAAGGCTTCGGAGAGGATTCCCATCATCGGGTCAGCGCGCAGATCAGGCTTGAACGAGGTGGACATCTCGTTGGGGATTTCGGGTCTGCCATAGATCATGCCGTTGTTTGGGTGTCCGACGGGCGGCGTGACCATTGTGTAATACGTAAACGTCGGCATGACAATGGTCTTGAACGAGGAGGTCATCGCGCGCAAGATGGCATCGGCTCCATCTTGAATATACCCGAACGGTTTTAGCGACGCGTGCACGAGCACCGGCTTGTCCGGCAGGTTGAGTTGGTCGAATAATGACTTCAATTCAATATAATCCAGCATGTTATTTCCCCATCCAATTAGGTTTCCGTTTTTCGACGAAAGCGGTCATGCCCTCTTTTTGATCTTCACTGTTGAACAGGTTGTAAAAGACCTGCTTCTCCTCAGCAAGCCCGTCTTTGAGGAACGATTCGTACGAGTGATTGATCATCCGTTTCGCCGCGCGGATTGCCAGCGGCGCGCGGGACGCGATCTCCTCGGCAAGTTTCAACGCTTCATTCAAATAATCACTGACGGGAACGACTCGATTCAGCAACCCAGCCTGCAACGCCTCCTGCGCGTCGATCTGACGGGCATTGAGGATCATCTCCATTGCGAGGGCTTTCCCCACCGCGCGGACGAGTCGCTGTGTGCCTCCTGCCCCGGGGATGACGCCGAGGTTGATTTCGGGCAGACCGAATTTGGCGGAGTCCGAAGCGACGATCATGTCGCACGAAAGCGCGACTTCAAATCCGCCGCCCAGCGCCCAGCCCGATACCGCCGCAATGACCGGTTTGCGGATCGTGCGAATCCTGCCAAACACGGCGATGTGGTCACTGCGCGTCATTTGCTCGGCGGTTTTATCCGCCATCTCTTTGATGTCCGCGCCGGCGGCGAAGGCTTTGTCGCTCCCCGTGATGACCATCGCGCCGACCGCATCGTTTTTATCGAACGCGTCGAGGGCGTCCATGAGTTCGGTCATCAGCAAGTTGTTCAGCGCATTCAGCGCCTGAGGACGGTTGAGCGTGATCAGCCCAACCTTTCCGCGCGTTTCGACAAGGATGGAGGGGTATGCCATAAACCTGATTATAAGTTGATTTTTGCCGGGCGTGATGGCATGTTCCCTATTTCGGTAAGATTTTCGTAAATCTCCCCACTCGTCCAGTTGCGCGTTTAGTTGGATAGTCTTATAGTTGCAAGGTTGCGTAGGGGCGGGCTTTATGTCCGCCCAGGTTATCAAGCAATAAAATATTCATGCAATCGGGCGACGATGAACGCCGCCCCTACAAATGAGGTATCTATGTTCCACGGTGGTGGCTGGTTTCAATACATGCGTTCGGGCGACGAAAAACCCAAAGTAACAAGAGAACTTTTACTACGCGTCCTCACCTACGCGCGCGGCTACTGGTGGCACATCGGCGGGATGCTGGTGACGATTCTCCTCACGACAGGGCTGTCCCTCGTCACGCCGTTGATTTTCAGGGAGATGATTGACACGGTGCTTCCATCGAAAGATTTGAATCAACTCGCGGCGCTCGCGCTTGCCTTGTTATTCCTGCCGATTGCAGACGGCGGCATCGGCGTGGTACAACGCAGGCTGAATTCGACAGTGGGGGAGGGCGTGATCTACGATTTGCGCGTGGCTCTTTTCAGCAGGTTGCAACGCATGTCCCTGAGGTTTTTCACGAACACCAAGGTTGGCGAGTTGATGAGTCGCCTCAACAGCGACGTGGTCGGCGCACAGAACGCCATCAGCAACACCATCGTAGACATCATCACCAACATCATTCAAGCCGTCGCCATGCTCGCGGTCATGCTCTCCTTGCAATGGAAATTAACGTTGCTCAGCGTGGTGATCCTGCCGCTCTTCCTGCTCATTGCGCGGCGGCTTGGCGTTATCCTGCGCGACATCGCCCGCGAAAGCATGGACATCAACGCCCGCATGAACGCGCACATGAACGAAACTCTCAACATCGGCGGCGCGTTGCTGGTCAAATTGTTTGGGCGCGCCGATGAGGAAACGAATCGTTTCCGCGAGCGCGCCGCCAGCGTGCGTGATATCGGCATCCGCCGCGCGGTCATTGGCTCGTCGTTTTTTGTCATGCTCGGTCTGGTCAGCGCGGTAGGCACGGCGCTCGTGTACGGTCTCGGCGGTCTCTATGTCATTCAAGGCACGTTCACCATTGGCACCATCGTCGCGTTCGGTTCGTATCTCGGTCAACTCTACGGCACATTGCAAGGACTCGCGGGCGCGCCCGTTGAATTCTCCACCAGTATGGTTTCGTTCGAGCGCGTGTTTGAAGTCATTGACCTGCCGCAGGATATTGTCGAAAAAGAAAATGCAACTGAATTGCACACTGTGAAGGGCGAACTCCATTTCGATAACGTCATCTTCAACTATCGCATGGACGAATCGATTTTACTCAAGGATGTCAAACGCTACGGACGCCAAGAAGACGTAGGCGCGGTCTTGTCGTTGACGGAAAAAAGTAACGGGGAGAAAAAGATGAAGGTCGCCGCGTCAGACGCAGGGATGTCTGTTTCGCCCTCCCAGGCGCGGGATGTCGCCTTGACGGGAATCTCCTTCGTCGCCCACCCTGGAAAGTTGATCGCCCTCGTCGGTCCATCGGGCGCGGGCAAAACCACCCTGACGTATCTCATCCCGCGCCTCTACGACCCCACCAGCGGAGTCATCCGGATTGACGGGCACGACTTGCGCGATGTCACGCTCGATTCGCTTTCGTCCGCGATCGGCATGGTCACGCAGGAAACGTATCTCTTCCACGACACCATTCGCACGAATTTGACGTACGCGAAGATTGACGCGGCGCAATCGGCAATCGAAACCGCGGCGCGCGCCGCGAACATCCACAACTTCATCATGGACCTGCCCGACGGTTACGACACGACCGTAGGCGAGCGCGGCTACCGCCTCAGCGGCGGCGAAAAACAACGCCTCGCGCTGGCAAGGGTGATCCTTAAAGACCCGCGTATTCTCGTCCTTGATGAAGCCACGAGTTCACTCGACAGCGAATCCGAGGCATTGATTCAAGACGCGTTGAAGCGCGTCATGGCTGGACGCACAAGCATTGTGATTGCTCATCGTTTATCCACAATTCTGGCGGCGGACTTGATTCTCGTGATGGATCGCGGACAGATCGTCGAGCGCGGCACACATGAGGAGTTACTCGCGACGGGCGGGTTATATTCTCAACTTTATGAAACACAATTTAACAGGGAAAAAGTATAAGCCCCGACCTGCTGACGATGATCCGTTCGGAGGGTTTGAGGGGAATCTGCTATGCGGAGTGGAGGAAGTAGAAACTTGTCTTGTTTCGGCGAACTAAAGTCCTGCCTCAGTGCGTGGAAGTCCGCTCAAGCGGACTCTATTGCGCCAGCCCGAAGGCGGTGGATTGCGACTAACAGGAGTGTCGAAATCGCTTCCATGCACTGAGTGGTTGTCGAGCCTGTTGAGACACAAGCGGCTTTAGCCCTGCGCTTCCTGCCCATGTGACGTGCCTGTTTTGTTGTATACTGTTATCATATCGAATAGGTAAGGAGGTACCTTATGCGTCTTGATAAGTGTCCACATTGTGGTACAAGCCATGTTGAAAGTGTTATACAACTAGAACAATTGCTCGACCCATATAAAGCAGATTTTTCTTGGCGGGTCGTAAGATGTAATAACCCTAAATGTAATCGTTTGGTCTTAGCTTTTATGGGGCAGGCTGGGAGTGTCTTGGGAATTTATCCGCCAGGTTCGTTTGATCTTGATCCAAACATCCCGATAAGCCAGGAAATACGTGATGATTTCAAAGAAGCTGGGCTTTGTCTTTCAGCCTCCTGTTATAAAGCCTCAATGGTTATGAGTCGAAGGGTTTTGCAGAGATGTTTGAAAGAACAAGGCTGCACACAACGCCAACTTGTAGATGCAATAGATTTTTCTATTAATGAGGGCATACTAAGAAAACCTTTCCATAAAGTGGCTACGGAAATTAGGCAATACGGTAATTTAGGTGCTCATCCTGATGACGAGCAACTTGTTGATATAGATGAAAATAAGGCTAAACAGGTTCTTGATTTTGTTAGACTACTTATCCATGATTTTTATGAAGTGCCAGCGGCTGCTGAAAATTTGCGTCAAGCACGCGAGGATGCTAAGTCAGCATAGATTAACTCGTTGCTATTGTTCAATCTAAATTTGAATTTTGCTAAATCAGCTTATTTCAATTTCTATCACACGTGGAGAAAAGTTGATATGAAAACAAAATCACGCTTATCGAATCCTTCAAACAAAGCTATGGATGAGTTTGTCATTGCGGAATACACTGCTCTTCGAGATGAGATAATAAAAAGAAGTGAGTTTCGCTATCAGTTGATTTCACTTACTGTTATTATAGCTGGCAGTATCTTAACTTTTGGATTACAGCCTAATGCGCCTGCAAGCGTTCTTTTTATATTCCCGATTCTTGGGTGTTTGTTAGCTGGGGTGTGGGCACATAATGTTATAGGCCCACGCTATATAGCAATCTTTATTAAAGAACACATTGAAAGTAGGTTTAGGGGTTTTGGATGGGAAACTATCGTGGAAACCGAGCGATATTCTTTTTCATGGTTGTCAGGTATTATTGCAACAGGTGGAATTTACATTGTAAGCGAGATCGTCACATTAGTTCTTGGGTTTCTAAAGTCCAGTTTTACGCTAATTGATATTGTTCTAATCGGATTAGACATTGTTGCAATCTTTGTTACATTGTTAATACTTCGGTCTGCAACAGTAAAACCGAAAAGCGAACCATACCTTCGTACACGAAAGTTCTTAAAATAATTGTGTGTCGACAGAGTGATTGAATAAAAATTAGATTTCCCCCCTCTTGACATCTCCCTCCCTCCGTCATACAATCCCGCCAATCAAATACCAAAAACGCTGACGAGGACGAGTACGCTTCAAAGCGATTTCCAGAGAGCCGAGCTAGTGGTCGTTTGGGACCACTATTCTGAAAGCAAGGCAAAAGCGCAGAAGCCGAATGGACCTCCGAGTTGAACGGGCGAACACTTAAACGCAAGTAACCCAATTCGGGCGCTCCCGTTATAGAGCAAGGGTATAACTCAGTGACCAGTAAACAGTAATCAGTCGGTCAATGAGCGTACCTGAAAAGAGTGACGCTGGCTTTTCCTCCCTGTTGCATCACACAGGGAAATTTTTGTTAAAGCAATGCGTTAACCTGGGTGGCACCACGAGACTCCCCTCTCGTCCCAACGGACAGAGGGAATTTTAATTTAATCGTGAAAGAATTAACCGCGACACTTGCACCTAACGCAAGTGCAGGTGAGAGCGCTAAGAACGCGAAGAAAAAGACAAAAGATTTTCCTTAGCGACCTTAGCGTGCTTGGCGGTTCAGAAAAGGAGAGCCCATGTTATTAGAAGCAACACCCACAACCCAAACCCTCCTCCGCGAACTCTCCGCGGACCTCGAAACGCCTATCAGCGTGTACATGAAACTGCGCGGTGAGACGCCATCCTTCCTGCTCGAATCCGTGGAAGGCGGAGAGCGCATCGCGCGTTATTCGTTCATCGGAGTCCAACCACGAGCGCAATACATCATCCGCGACAATGACATCGAAATCAAAGATGCAGATGGAACTCGCACTACGCAATACGACGGCGACCCAACCCACTTCCTCCAGGAAGAAATGAATCGATTCAAGTTTTCACCACAACCAGGCGTGCCACGCTTCATCGGCGGACTCGTCGGCTATCTCGGCTACGAGTCAGTCCGCTTTTTCGAGCCAACTCTCAAACCCAGAATGACTCGTCACACAACACTCACCACGCAACACGCACCACTCTCCACGCAATACGCGGTACGCAACACGCAACACGTTCCAGATGGCATCTACCTCCTCGCCGACACCGTCATCGCCTTCGACCATGCGCGGCGAAGTCTATCCCTCATTGCGAACGTGCTCGATGGCGATATTGAATCCGCAAATCGCAAACTCGATGAAATTGAGTCGCTCATCCACCAGCCGCTTCCGCCAACGACTCAACATGATGTGCAAACATCCAAGACGCGCTCGAACATGACGCAGGGAAAATATGAAGACATGGTGCGTGATGCGAAGGAACACATTGTTGCGGGCGATATTTTTCAGGTGGTGCTTTCACAGCGTTTCAGCCGCGAAACGAATGTCGAGCCGTTCGATGTTTATCGCACCGTGCGCCGCCTCAACCCCTCGCCGTACATGTTCTTTTTTGATTTCGGACTCGTGGACGACGAACCGTTTTTCATTGTTGGATCGTCGCCAGAGATGTTCGTGCGATTGGAAGGAAGAACCGCTTCACTCCGACCGATAGCGGGGACGCGCCCACGAGGAGCCGATGTCAATGCTGACGCCGCGCTCGCTGACGAACTTCTCGCCGACCCCAAGGAACGCGCCGAACATGTCATGCTTGTTGATTTGGGTCGCAACGATTTGGGACGCGTATGTGAATACGGGACAGTGAAAGTTTCGGACTTTTTCACCGTCGAAAAATATTCACATGTCATGCACATCGTCTCGCATGTCGAAGGTAAACTCAAACAAGATTTAACCGCGTTCGATTTAGTACGCGCTTCGTTTCCTGCTGGGACAGTCAGCGGCGCGCCGAAAGTTCGCGCCCTCGAAATTATCTCCGAACTCGAACCCGATGCGCGCGGCGCGTACGCAGGCATGGTCGGCTACTTCGGCTTCGACGGCAACATGGACACCTGCCTCGCCATCCGCACAATGGTCGGACGCGGGAAGACGTTTACGGTTCAAGCAGGCGCAGGCATCGTCGCGGATTCAAATCCAACAACGGAGTTTCAAGAGACAGTGAATAAAGCCTCTGCGATGTTGAAAGCGATTGATGTAGCGGAGACAAATTCATAACAAGTAAACTCGGTGGTCGAGTAGTCCCGCCGCGCTGAGCGGAGCGATAGCGAAGTCGAAGCGTGAGCGGGACGTATCGAGACCACCACTAACCAAAGAATTTCTTGTTACAAGAAAACTCTTGAACATCGTTGGTCTCGATACGAGCGAGAACACCGCTCGCTCTACTCGACCAACGGAGTATGACTGAAACAAAAAATTCTCTACTCCTCTAATTCTCTGACCACACGAATTACCATTTACCAATTACCACTTGAAAGGAACCCACCATGACAACTAAACCTAGATTATTAACTGGCGACCGCCCCACAGGACGCCTCCACCTCGGTCACTACGTCGGCTCGCTTGCCAATCGTGTGCGACTGCAACATCAATACGAATCCTTCTTCATCATCGCAGACTTGCACACACTAACAACAAAGCCCGAGCCGCAAGCCATTAAAGAGATTCCGACCTACATCAAGGAAACCGTATTGGATTATCTCGCCGTCGGCATTGACCCCGATGTCAGCACGATATTTGTCCAATCAGCGATTCCCGAAACGTACCAGTTGAATCTACTCTTTGAAATGCTCGTCACCGTGCCGCGTCTCGAACGGATGCCCACTCTCAAAGACATGGCCCGTGACGCCAATATTGACTCCATGCCGTTTGGTCTGCTCGGTTATCCAGTTTTACAAGCAGTAGACATCTTATTGCCGCGCGCGCAAGTCGTTCCCGTAGGACGCGACAATCAATCGCACGTCGAGCTCGCCCGCGAGATGGCGCGTCGTTTCAACAATCTCTACGGCGAAGTCTTCCCCGAGCCCGACTCCATCATTGGTGATGTCCCATTGCTTGTCGGTACGGATGGGCAAAGCAAGATGAGTAAATCCGTAGGAAATGCAATTTATCTCTCCGATGGTGTTGACACCGTCAAACAAAAAGTGATGAACATGTACACCGACCCGAAACGTCTCCGCGCCACCGACCCTGGGACAGTCGAAGGCAATCCCGTTTTCATTTATCACGACGCGTTCAATCCCTCCCGCGCCGAAGTGGATGACCTCAAAGAGCGTTATCGCGCGGGTAAAGTCGGCGATGTGGAAGTCAAACAAAAACTTGCGGTTGCCATCAACGCCTTCCTCGAACCCTTCCGCGAAAAACGCGCATATTACCTCGCGCATCCCATGATTCCAAACGACGTTCTCGCCAACGGTATCCGCCGCATGCAAACCGAAGCCAAAGCGACGATGGAACTTGTCCGCGAAAAGACAGGACTATCCTACTCGCTTGATTTGTTCGTAGACCAGGTTGATATCTTCGGAGAATACGATGGATAACTCGGTGGTTGAGTAGTCCCGCACGCTCTTGGCGGGACGTATCGAAACCACCAGTAAGCAAAGCAACTCTTGTTACAAGATTAATCTTGATAACCTGTTGGTTTCGATACGGCGGCGGAGGCGCAATGCCTCGCAAAGATAAATTGACTCCCGCCGCCTACTCAACCAACGGCGTATGAATGAAACAAAAAATTCTCCAATCTCCAATTCTCCAGTCTCCAGTCTCTAATTACCACTTACCAATTACTCCTCACGCAACACGCAACACGCACCACGCAACACGCACCACGTAACTCGTATCTCGTAACTCGCAACAAGGAACTAAACCATGCTCGTCCTCATAGACAACTACGACTCCTTCACCTACAACCTCGTCCAATACTTCGGCGAACTCGGCGCGGACATTCGCGTCTTCCGCAACGACCAGGTGACGATGAATCAACTCATCGCGCTCAACCCGTCGCACCTCGTCATCTCGCCAGGACCAGGCGAACCGATAAAAGATGACGGCATTTCCGCCGACGCCATCAAACACTTCAACGGAAAGATTCCCGTGCTAGGCGTTTGTCTCGGACATCAATGTCTCGGCGCAGTCTTCGGCGGCAAAGTGGACCGCGCCCAACGTCTCATGCACGGCAAGACCTCGCAAGTGACTCACAACGGACAGGGCATCTTCAAAGGCATCCCCTCGCCGTTTGAAGCCATGCGTTATCACTCGCTCGTCGTCTATGACCCCATCCCTGCCGAACTCGAAGTGACCGCCATCACGCCCGAAGAAGAAATCATGGGACTCAAACATCGTGAGCATCCCACCTACGGCGTGCAGTTCCATCCCGAGTCCATCCTCACCGAACACGGCAAACAACTTCTCAAAAACTTTCTCGATTTGAATCCCGCGCCCGCCGCAAAAGGAGAATTATCCATGCTCAAACCATTTATCGCCAAAGCCATCAATCGCGCCGACCTCACCTCCGACGAAGCCGAGCAGGCGATGAACGTCATTATGACGGGTCAAGCCACGCCCGCGCAAATCGGCGCGTATCTCGTCGCGCTCCGCATGAAGGGCGAGACGATTCCTGAAATCACTGGCTCCGTCCGCGCGATGCGCGCCAACGCGGTCAAGGTCAAACTTGACACGAACGAATCCATTTACGATATCGTCGGCACAGGCGGCGACGGCGCGCACACGTTCAACATCTCGACTGCCGCGGCGTTCGTCCTCGCGGGCGCTGGACGCAAAGTCGCCAAGCATGGCAATCGCGCCGCGTCGTCGCAATGCGGAAGCGCGGATGTCCTCTCCGCGCTCGGCGCCAATCTCGAACTCACCGCCGAACAGGTCGCGCAAGCCATCCAGCAAATCGGCATCGGATTTATGTTCGCGCCCAAGTTTCACCCCGCCATGAAGCACGCCATCGGTCCGCGCAAGGAGATTGGTCAGCGCACCATCTTCAACATTCTCGGTCCGCTCACGAATCCCGCAGGGGCGCACATCCAACTCACGGGCGTCTTCGACCCCAAACTCACGGAGCCGCTCGCGCACGTCCTCAATGAACTCGGCTCCAAAGCCGCGCTCGTCATTCACGGCGCTAACGGTCTCGACGAACTTAACACCACGGGCATCAACCGCGTCAGCCATCTCAAGAACGGTGTTGTCGAAACCTACGACCTCAATCCCGCCGACCTCGGTCTCGCGCCTTCAACCGTTCAAGATTTGCGCGGCGGCACGCCCGACGAATCCGCCGCGATGATGCGCGACCTCCTCAGCAACAAACTAAATGGCGCGCGCCGCGACGCGGTTCTCCTCAACGCCGCCGCCGCCCTCGCCGCCGAGTCAGGCGATTTCAAATCCGCGCTGGACGAAGCCAAAGCATCTCTCGATAGCGGCAAAGCCCTCGCCAAACTCAACGCCCTCGTCGAATATTCACAAAGTTTCCAGACCATCTAATGAGCATTCTTGCAAAAATCATCGAACACAAAAAGCTGGAGATAGCGGCGCTCGACGCCCAAGCCTTAAGACTCTCCGCCGAACAGAGTCCAACGCCTCGAGATTTTCTCGCCGCAATTTGTCCCCCTCTCCCCACGGGAGAGGGGCTAGGGGTGAGGGATGACTCCCCTCTCCTTCTAGGAGAGGGGTCGGGGGTGAGGTCACACCCGAGCCTGATTGCCGAACTCAAACGTTCCTCACCGTCAAAGGGACTCCTCGCCCCACACCTCGACCTCTTCCAGGTTGCTGACATCTACACCCAAAACGGCGCCTCCGCCATCTCTGTCCTCACCGATGAAAATTTCTTCCTCGGCAACCTCACCACGCTACACGCTCTACGCAACACGCACCATTGCCCTGTACCTCTTCTGCGAAAAGACTTCATCCTCCACGAAACTCAACTCTACGAATCAAGAGCCAACGGCGCCGACGCCATCCTCCTCATCGCCGCCGCGTTGACCGATGACAACCTCTTCGCTGATTTACACGCCTGTGCTTTGAGTTTGGGATTAACAGCGTTGGTCGAAGTCCACGACGAACATGAAACCGAACGCGCATTGAAATTGAAAGATGTGAGACTGATTGGCATCAACAACCGCAACCTCGCAACGTTTGAAGTTTCACTGGAAACAACAGAACGCTTACGCCCCATGATTCCTTCTGAAATCACTGTCGTTGCTGAGTCTGGAATTTTCACTGCAAATGATGTTAAACGATTGGCAAAAGCGAATGTGGATACAATTCTTGTCGGCGAGGCATTAGTCACGTCGGAAGATATTCCTGCCAAAGTACGTGAATTAAGCGGCACGAGTCCCCTCTCCCAGCGGGAGAGGGCTAGGGTGAGGGAGAAGTCGTGACCAAAATCAAAATCTGCGGAATAAAAACTCTCGACGATGCCCTTGCTGCCATCGAAGCAGGCGCGGATTATCTGGGATTCAATTTTTATCCCAAGAGTGTGCGCTTCATTGAAATGAATTCTTGCGCAGAGATAACATCTGTCTTGAAGAAGGAACGTCCGCAAATCACACTTGTTGGCGTGTTTGTCAATTCAGCGGTTGAAGAAATGAAAGACATCATGGAAACTTGTTCATTGGATTTGGCTCAATTGCATGGCGACGAAAAGCCTGATGTTTTGAGTGCCCTTGATGGAAAAGCGTTCAAGGCGTTTCGCGGAATTCCTGACGCAGAGCGTATAAATGGTTTTGCGAGAAGTGATGTTCCATCATTTTTGGTAGATGCCTCAGTCAAAGGTTTATACGGCGGAAGCGGAGTCACTGCCGATTGGAACGGCGCGGCGGAATTGGCGAAGAAGTATCCGTTGCTGCTGGCAGGTGGATTGACTCCAGAAAATGTCGCGGAGGCGGTCCGCAGAGTCAAGCCTTGGGGTGTGGATGTGGCCTCGGGTGTTGAATCAGCCCCAGGTCAGAAAGACGCGGCGAAGATGGTCGAGTTTGTGAAAAAAATCCGAGAAGTAGAGGAGTAGAGAATTCTCCAATCCTCCCAATTCTCGTTATGAGGAAACCATGACATTATTAAATCCAAAGTTCGGTCCCTACGGCGGACAGTTCGTTCCCGAAACGTTGATGCCCGCGTTGATTGAATTGGAAGAAGCGTTTGTGTCTGCCAGAGCGGATGTCGAATTTCAAAACGAGTTCAACAAATTGATGGCGTCGTTCGTGGGGCGACCCACACCGTTGACATACGCCAAACGATTGTCGGAAAAATTGAGCGGCGCGCAAATCTATTTGAAGCGCGAAGATTTGGCGCACACGGGCGCGCATAAAATCAACAACGCGTTGGGGCAGGCTTTGCTCGTCAAGCGGATGGGGAAGCGGCGCATCGTGGCGGAGACGGGCGCGGGTCAGCATGGAGTCGCGTCGGCGACGGTCGCGGCGTTGCTGGGACTCGAATGTGTCGTATACATGGGTTCCATAGATATTGCTAGGCAGGAGCCGAACGTGTTCCGCATGAAGTTGCTCGGCGCGGAGGTGCGACCCGTGACTTCTGGAACGCAGACGTTGAAGGACGCCATCAACGAAGCGATACGCGATTGGGTGACGAATGTGCGCGACACACATTACCTGCTCGGCTCGGCGCTGGGACCGCATCCATACCCGACGATTGTGCGCGAGTTTCAGTCGGTGATTGGAACGGAAGCGCGCGAACAGATGATGCTGGAAGTGGGACGCCTGCCTGATACCGTCATTGCGTGTGTGGGAGGTGGGTCGAACGCGATCGGTGTCTTTAGTGGATTTGTGAAAGATGAACATGTGGAGTTGATTGGCGTCGAAGCGGGCGGAAGTGGAATCGAAACGGGCAAACACGCCGCGCGCTTCGGCGACCCGTCGAGGGGACGCGTGGGAGTCATTCATGGAACGAGAACTTACGTCTTGCAAGATGAAGATGGTCAGATTGCAGAGACACATTCCGTCTCGGCGGGATTGGATTACGCGGCGGTCGGTCCTGAACACGCGCTGATGCGCGATAACGAACGCACCTTTTATACATCAGCAACAGATGAGGAAGCGTTGAACGCGTTTCAGATGTTGTGTCACACCGAGGGGATTATTCCCGCGTTGGAGTCATCCCATGCAGTGGCGGAGGTGATTAAGAGAGCGCCGACGATGCGGAAGGATCAGGTGATTCTGGTCAATTTGTCGGGAAGAGGGGATAAGGATTTGAATACGGTGATAAAAGAGATGGGTAATTTGTAATTGGTAAATCTGGTGGTCGAGTAGACGGCGTGTCCGTCCGCCGTCGTATCGAGACCACCACTAACCAGAAGAATTTTTATCAGCAAGATTACTTTTGCTTACTTGGTGGTCTCGATATGCCCTTCGCAACGAACGCTCAGGGCTACTCGACCACCAGCGTATGAATGAAAGAGGAATTATTATGAACCGAATCGAAAATGCCTTCAAAAACAAACCCATCTTCATGCCCTACTTCCCATTGGGCTACCCTGACCTGGACACATCCATTGATGTGATTGAAGCATTAGCCAAAAACGGCGCGGACTTGATTGAGGTGGGCTTGTCCTTCTCCGACCCGCTGGCGGATGGACCTGTGATTCAGCACGCGACACAAATTGCATTGGAAAAAGGAATCACGGTCAAGAAGTCGCTCGAAGCCGTGAAGGAAATCCGCAAACGCGGCGTGGACATCCCGTTGATTCTGATGGGCTATTACAATCCCATGCTGGCATACGGACTGGAGAAATTTGTCCATGACGCGGTGGAGGCGGGCGCGGATGGATTCATTATCCCTGATTTGCCGATGGAGGAGGCGGATGAATTCGTAAGGGCGAGTCATGACTCGCCCCTACCTCTCATTCAAATGCTCGCGCCAACCTCACCGAATGAGCGCATGGAAGCGATTGCGCGAAATGCGAAAGGATTTATTTATCTCGTTTCAGTCACAGGTGTGACTGGTGAACGCAAATCCATTTCGGATGGACTTGGTGATTTGATTGCTCGCGTGCGTGAGCACACCTCCGCGCCTGTGTGCGTGGGATTTGGAATCGGTACGCCTGAGCAAGTCAGGGAAGTCGGCGCGCTGGCGGATGGTGTCATTGTCGGGTCGGCGTGCGTGAAGACGATTGGGGGGAGTCAAACGCCTGTTGAAACAGCGAAGCAGTTTGCGAGGGAGTTCCGAAGCGCCTTGGGTCCACAATGATAGAATTGATTACGAAGGATGTCGCGCACATAATGGGGGAAGGGAGGCAATCTTCTCATGCCTTTTCCTTTGTGCTCTTTGTGTCCTTCGTGGTGAAAAGGAGTACGAAATGTTGATCGTCATGAAACCCAACGCCACGCCGCAACAAATCGAAGCGGTGATAAATACTGTCAAGTCGCATGGGTTGTCCCCGCATATAACGGCTGGGATCGAAAACACCATCATCACCGCGGTCGGCGAACTACTCGACCCATCCATTGAACCGTTTGAAGCGCTCAACGGAGTCGAAAGCGTCAAACGTATCTCGCAACCGTACAAACTTGGGTCGCGGCAGGTGCACCCTGAAAACTCCGTGTTCCCGATTGACGGATTAAGTGTCGGTGGAAACGACATCATCCTTATTGCGGGACCCTGCGCGGTGGAGTCGCGGAGTCAGATTTTGGAGACAGCCCAGGCTGTGAGAGAGGCAGGCGCGAACGCGCTTCGCGGCGGAGTCTTCAAGCCGCGCACGTCCCCCTACGCGTTCCAGGGACTCGGCGAGGAAGGTCTCGGCTATCTCGTCGAAGCGCGCGAACAGACGGGCATGCCCATCGTGGTCGAGATCATGTCGCAGACCCAGCTCGACATGATGATCAAATATGTGGACGTGTTTCAAGTGGGCGCGCGTAATATGCAAAACTTCAATCTCTTGCGCATGCTCGGTGAAACGCGCAAGAGCGTTCTGCTCAAGCGCGGACTGAGCGCCACCATCGAGGAACTGCTCATGTCCGCCGAATACATTCTCGCGGGCGGCAACCAGCAGGTGATGTTGTGCGAGCGCGGCATCCGCACGTTCGAAACGTCCACGCGCAACACGACCGACATCAACGCCATCCCCGTGTTGAAAAGTCTAACGCACCTGCCTGTCATTCTCGACCCGTCGCATGCAACAGGTCACGCCGATTACGTCGCCGCCATCGCGCGCGCCGCCATCGCCGCGGGTGCGGATGGTCTCATCGTCGAAGTGCATCCCGATCCCGCGAAGGCAGTCTCTGATGGAAAGCAATCGCTCAAGCCCGAAAAATTTGCCGAGATGGTGAAACAGGTGAGGGCGATTGCCGAAGTGATGGGGCGCCGCATTGCTCCGATCCATAAGCCTGTGACGATGGGATGGTAACGGGATGACGTGCTTCGCTTCACGCGTCGCCTCAACCTGCTCTGCCAACTCAACATTCACCACGCCTCAGCCACTCCCTCATTGACCACTGATCACTGATTACTGACAACCTCTTTCCTCTTTCTTCTCTCCCTCATTCATCCTTCATCCTTTCCAATGCGCATCACCCCCATCCCTCATCCCCTCAACGCGACCGTCCGCGTCCCTGGCTCCAAATCCCTCACCAATCGCGCCTTGCTCATTGCGGCTCTCGCAAACGGAAAAACAAAATTAACCAATGCGCTATTCTCCGATGATTCGAAATATTTTGCCCAGGCATTGCAGACGTTGGGTTTTGACATTCAACTCGATGAAGCAAGCCGCGAGATGACCGTGCAAGGTCTCGGCGGAATGATTCCCGTCTCCAAAGCGTATCTCTTCATCGGCAATGCGGGCACCGCCGCACGATTCCTCTCTGCCTTCCTCACACTTGGCAATGGAGAATATATTGTAGATGGCGATGTAAGAATGAGAGAAAGACCCATCGGCGATTTGGTAGAAGCACTCACTCAACTTGGCGGCGCGCTTTCCCCTCTCCCTTTGGGTGAGGGTAGGGTGAGGGAGATTTGCCCGCCAATAAAAATTCTCGCAAATGGCTTGCCAGGCGGAAAAACAAAAATTGCTGGAAATATTTCAAGCCAGTTTTTGTCTGCCCTGCTCATGATTGCCCCCTACGCCAAATCTCCCATTGAAATCGAACTCACCACCGAGCTCAACTCCAAACCCTACGTGGACATGACCCTCGCCATCATGCAAGATTTCGGAGTTGAAGTACAACGCAACGGCTATCAATCATTCTCCATCCAAATTACCAACTACCAATTACCCTATCCGAACCCCCAATTCCCCAATCCTCCAATTCTCCACTCTCAATCTCCAGTCTCCAATCTCCAATCTTCAGTCTCTAATCCTCAATTCTCCAATTCTCCACTCCTCTCTTCCTACCTCATCGAATCCGACGCCTCCACCGCCTCCTACTTCTTCGCCGCGCCCGCGATTTGTGGAGGAACTGTCAAAGTCGAAAACATTTCTCGCAACTCAAAACAAGGCGACATTGCCTTTCTCGATGTCCTCCAACAAATGGGATGCACCGTCCAAGAAACAGATAACTGTTTACTGATCACTGGTTCTACTGAACTCCACGGCGTTGACGTGGACATGCGCGACATCCCCGACACCGCCCAGACCCTCGCGGCAATTGCACCCTTTGCAACGTCACCCACGCGAATCCGCGGCATTGCCTCTGCCCGAGTCAAAGAGACAGACCGCATCCACGCCACCTGCACCGAACTGGCACGGCTTGGCGTCCAGGTGGAAGAGCATGAAGACGGAATGACAATTTACCCCTGCTCAAAGTTCAAACCTTCAAACGTTCAAACATATAACGACCACCGCATGGCAATGGCATTCTCCTTAATCGGCTTGCGCATTGAAGGTGTCACCATCGAAAATCCATCATGCGTATCCAAGACGTTTCCAGATTATTTTGATGAGCTGGAAGCCTTGCGTACCCCCTCTCCCATTTTGGGAGAGGGTAGGGGTGAAGGCAGACCATGACCATCTACCACCTTGGTCTCGCTGGCTACCCCCTCAGCCATTCCCTCTCTCCCCAACTCCACACCGCCGCCCTCAAAGCCTGTGGATTGCAGGGTGACTATTCGCTATTTCCCATCCACCCCGACGATCAACAGGGATTGAAAGATTTGCTTGCCCGCATTCGCACAGGCGAAATTCAAGGCCTCAACGTCACCATCCCGCACAAACAAACTGCGATTGAACTTCTTGATGAACTAACGCCTGTTGCAAAAGCTATCGGCGCTGTGAATACGATTTATGTGCGGGGTAACAAACTCATCGGCGACAATACCGACGCGCCTGGGTTTTTATCTGACCTCCATCAATTTCTTTCCAATCGTCAATCGAAAATCGTAAATCGTAAATCGGCAATCGTGTTAGGTGCAGGCGGTTCTGCCCGCGCAGTTGTTTATGCTTTACTCAACGATGGTTGGAATGTCGCCATCGCCGCCCGCCGCATCGAACAAGCCCAACAACTCGCTTCATCACTCTCCAATTACCAATTACAAATTACTGGTTTAACTTTACCCAGTCTCCAGTCTCTAATCTCCGATCTTGTTCTCATCATCAACACCACTCCCCTCGGCATGACTCCAAAAACAGACCAATCTCCATTACCCGCTGATCTGTCATTGCCTTCAAATGCTTTTGTTTATGATTTGGTCTACAATCCACATGAGACCAAACTCGTCCGTGACGCGCGCGCGCAAGGGTTATCCGCCACCACAGGCTTGGGCATGCTCCTCGAACAAGCCGCTTTATCATTTGAACTCTGGACAGGCTACAAGCCACCAAGAGAAATTTTGTATGCCTCGGTGGTCGAGTAGGGGCGGTGTTCGTCCGCCCCGTATCGAGACCACAACTTACTGGAGACTGAAATGCCCCTACGCTTCCTCACCGCGGGCGAATCGCACGGACCCTCATTAACAACAATTCTTGATGGTATTCCTGCTGGCTTGTCGCTATCCCCCGATATCATCAACAAGGAACTCACCCGCCGCCAAAAAGGCTACGGCTCAGGCGGACGGATGAAGATCGAGAAGGATTCTGTGCAAATCCTTGGCGGAGTCATGGCTGGCGAAACCACAGGCGCGCCGATTGCCATGCTCGTCGAAAACCTTGACCATGCCAAATGGAAGGGCAAAGCCATCGAACCAATGACCGCCCCGCGCCCTGGTCACGCGGACTTAACAGGCGCGGTTAAATATGACTATAAGGATTTACGCCCTGCCCTCGAACGCGCATCTGCAAGAGAAACAACAATGCGCGTAGCGAGTGGTGCTGTTTGCAAACATTTTCTGAATCAATTTGGAATCATTATTGGCGGATACGTTGCCTCCATCGGCAAAATCCAAGCCGACTTCGGCAACATGCCTTACGAAGAACGTTTCGCCCATGCCGAAGAATCGGATGTTCGTTGCCCGATTGACTCGTCCGCGCAACAGATGCGCGATGAAATCGAAAAAGCGATTCACGGCAAAAACACCCTCGGTGGTGTTCTCGAAATTGTCGCGCTCAACGTTCCCGTCGGTCTTGGCAGTTTCATGCAATGGGACAAACGCCTCGAAGCAAAACTCGCCATGGCAATTATGTCCGTGCAGGCGATCAAGGGAGTCGAAGTCGGTGACGCGTTTGAAAACGCAAAACGATTGGGAACGCAAGCGCATGACCCAATCCAACTCCCCCCTCTCTCCGAGGGAGAGGGGATGGGGGTGAAGGTGATAATCCGTCAATCCAACCGAGCAGGCGGAACCGAAGGTGGAATCAGCAATGGGCAACCCATCGTGATCCGCGCGGCGATGAAACCCATAGCCACCACACTTCTTCCCCAGCCGACAGTTGATCTCGCTAGCGGTCAGGAATCTCCTACCAAATACGAACGCTCTGATTTCTGTCCCGTACCGCGTGCCGTGCCTATCCTCGAAGCGATGGCCGCCTTTGTTTTAGCAGACGCGCTGATCGAAAAACTCGGTGGCGACTCGATGAATGAAATCAGACCGAGATTTGAGTCTCTTCGTAAGGCAACGCTCGATGATTTACAAATGGATAACACGCCTCACATTTTCTGGGAATAACCTGAACCTTCATCCTTAATCATGCCCCACCTCTTCCTCTACGGTCCCCCAGGGACAGGCAAATCCACGATTGGGAAAATTATCGCCCGTAATCTCAATCTCCCCTTCATTGACCTTGACCGTGTCATTGAAACGAATGCAGGGATGCTCATCCCAGAGATCATAGAGGAACAAGGCGAGTCATCATTTCGTGGATTGGAAACTGCCGCCTTGAAGAATCTCGCCAATGAAAAGGAAAGTGTTGTTGCCCTCGGCGGCGGCGCGTTATTGCGTGATCAAAACCGTGCCTTTGCAGAAAGCAACGGCAAAATAGTTTTACTGACCGCTGAGTTGTATACGCTCGTCGAAAGGCTCGGCGAAGATTCAAACAAACGTCCCTTGCTGGCAGGAGATTTGGAATCAAAACTTTCAGCATTGCTTGAAAATCGTCGCGAGCATTACAACTCCTTCCCGCTCAAACTTTATGTGGATAATAAGACTGCCGAACAAAACGCACATCAGGCACAAATCCTGCTGGGTCGCCATCACCTCTCCGCGATGGGAGAGTATGATGTCATAGTAGGACAAATTGCCAATTTATCCTACGCAAACTCAATCATCATCACCGACGAAAACGTAGCGAAATTCCATGCTGATAAATTCACAAACCCGAAAATAATCCTCCCCGCAGGTGAGGAACATAAAAATCTTGAAACCGTTTCGCATTTGTGGAAAGCATTCCTCGAAAATGGACTCAACCGCAACAGCACGGTCATTGCCCTCGGCGGCGGCGTAATCGGCGATCTCACGGGCTTTGCCGCGTCCACGTACATGCGCGGGATTGATTGGGTCGCGGTGCCAACAACTTTACTCGCGATGGTGGATGCTTCGATTGGAGGAAAAACTGGAATTGATTTACCCGAAGGCAAAAACCTCATCGGCTCTTTCCACCCTCCGAAACTGGTTCTTGCCGACTCCAGCCTTTTACTCACCCTCAGCGACCGCGAACTGCGCTCTGGCATGGCGGAAGTCGTCAAGCATGGCATCATCGCTGACCCTGAATTGTTTGCCTTGTGTTCCAATGGACTGAATTGGGTAAAAAATAATTTGGATGCAATCATCAAGCGCGCGATGGCGGTGAAGATTCAAGTGATCGAAGAGGATCCGTATGAAAGAGGAATCCGCGCGACGTTGAATCTCGGTCATACAGTTGGTCATGCGGTGGAGCTTGTCAGTAAATTCAAACTCAGCCACGGAGAAGCCATCGCTATCGGCATGACGGTCGAGGCGAGGTACGCGGCTCAGATTGGGCTGGCAACCAAAAAGACGGTTGAAGCGATTGAGTCCACACTGTCGAAATTGGGATTGCCTACTAACATCCCCGATGAAATGCCGCGCGAAAAAATCATCCGCGCGATGTGGGTGGATAAAAAGAAACATGCGAAGTCCATCCGCTTTGCGTTGCCAGTTGAAATAGGCAAAGTGGAGTTGGTGGATGTGGATGATTTGGAATCTGTTTTAGACGATGGACGATAGACCATTGACCATATCGTCCATCGTCAATGGTCTATCGTCAAAAATGGAGACAATATGAAAATTCTCGTCCTGCATGGACCCAACCTAAACCTGCTCGGCGCGCGCGAGCCCGAAGTGTACGGTTCGATGACGTTGGATGACATCAACAACAAGGTAATCGAACTCGGCAAAGAGTTGGGCGCGGAAGTGACATGTCTGCAATCGAATCATGAAGGCGCGTTGATTGATGCCTTGCACGACGCCCGCACGTGGGCAATCGGTGTGGTCTTCAACCCGGGCGCGTACACCCACACTTCGATTGCATTGCGCGATGCGATCTCTGCGATTCAAATCCCTGTGATCGAGGTGCATCTTTCGAACGTGTACGCCCGCGAAGAGTTTCGGCATGTCTCGATGATCTCGGCAGTGTGCAAAGGAAAGATCATAGGCTTGGGCTGGAAATCCTACATACTTGCGCTGCGTGCGCTGGCTGAATGACTCCCTTCTCCCAAGGGCGAGGGGTTGGGGGTGAGGGAGGTTAGCATAACAACAAAAAACTGGACAACCTCTCGGCTGTCCAGTTTTTTGTTGATGCGGACTCACCTACGAGTCGTTTGACGGTTTGAAGATCAGGAAGATCGCGTTGAGCAAAATGCCCATGACCGCGGCGGTGGCAATGGCGGGCAAACCGCTGGGGAAGATTCCCTGCAAGAATGGGATGGGCAGAAGACCGTTTGGATACCCGATATTGCCGCCGATGCCGAGCACCATGATCACCGCGCCGACTGCCAGGTTGCGCGGGTTGAACATGCTGACCTTGTGTTCCTGCATCAGGGCGATGCCTTGCATGCCGATCACGCCGAAGAGGTAGATTGCCAAGCCGCCGCTTACCGCCAGCGGAACTGTCTGCATCAATCCTGCCAGCTTGCCAACGAAGCCGAGCAGGACCGCGATCACGCCTGCGCCAATCAATGCAGGTCCTGAATAGTTTCGGGTAATTGCCATGAGCGAGTTGTTCTCGCCATAGTTGGTACCCGCCGTTGCTCCAAACAAACCCTTCATGGTGTCGTCAACGCCATCGAGGATTAAATTGAAGCCGATGTTTTTGTCCAACCCGTATTTTTCCCTGCCCGCGTCTTCCGCCGTACGATCAACGTACAGGCTGATCTGATACAGGTGGGCGGTTGATTCGGGAATGGTCGCCAATGCCATGACAGCCACACTGAAGATCGCTGTTACGACGAACGCTCCGGTAAACGTTGGGAAGGTGATGTTTGGCATGGCGAACCAGGCTGCGGTATTGACGGCATCGAATGACACCGAACCGGGCTGAAGCAACGCCGAAGCCACGTAGCCGACCACTGCGCCGAGGATCACCGGCAACATACCGATGAAACCCCTGTTTTGCAGGTATACTGAAAACAGGATGGTTGCCAGGAGGGTAATGAATGCCACACCCCAATTGACAGAAGCGAGACCGAGGGCGGCGAGGGCGAGACCAAAACCGATGATCGCGGCTACCGAACCGGTGATAACGGGAGGTAGAACCTTATCTACGTTCTCCTTGCCGATCCAACGAATGAAGAAACCAACAAGGATATTCAAAAGACCGGTGACGACAATACCGGCTTGAATGGTGCTAAGCACTTCATTCGGCAGGGGTACACCAAACGTTGCAGTGCTTCCCGTCATTGCCGTGGCGATTGTTTGGTAGGCGGCAATATAACTAAAACTTGAGCCGTAGAACAGAGGAATAAAACTCCCGATCCGCGCTTTTGAGAGTAAAAGGGCAACGATGGTGCCCAAGCCAGACATCAAAAGAACGGTGCCTACATGGAAGCCACACAATGCAGCCACGAAGGCTGTAGCGGGAAACATCGTGAGTACATGCTGGAACCCGAGCAGGATTAGTTGTCCCATCGGGGGTGCATCATTGGGCAGATAGCCCATCATATTACTTTTAGCCATTGCATTCTCTCCTGTAGATTGGGTTGGTCTTGCTTGAACTGCTTTTGATTTGCTTGCTTTTGCTTTCGTTGGTTTTGCCTTGCCGGTTTTCTTTTTTGTAGCCATATTTCATTCTCCTCATACGAACCTGTTGGGCAAAATAAAACTATGTTCAATGACACCTCCTGACAAAAAGTCGCCACGCGGTCAAGCATGGCGACAAAAGGATAGTGAACCGGCTCACGGGCAATGAGCATGTTGATTGTGCACGCAATTACCTGGGCTGGGAAATGGCGCATCTTACATTAAGTAACCCTCGTGTTCAGACCGAGATACGCAGATTTTGCCCTTTTTCTGGATTCGAAAACCCGCCTCTCGCACAGCCTGTGCCTGTCTCTGTTTCGGACGCGTCTGCCTCGCCCCGTTGACTCTCGCCATGACTCTGTGCTACACTCTGAAAATCCAGCGACCCAAGCCAACATAATTTGAAAAGTTCGTCCCTTCAAACATCCCGTCAGCGAGTTGACCCGCGAATCACTGAAAGGAAAATCAGATGATATTAAAGGGAGACGTCACCATCCGTGTGCCGCGGAAAAGAGTGTGGGATTTCATGACCGACCCGGACCAGATCGGGCAATGTGTTCCCGGCGTGGAAAAGATCGAGATGATCGAACCGTTGAAGAGGTATCGCGGCATCGTCTCCGTTGGTTTTGGGGCGGTGAAAGCGCGCTTTTCGGGGGAAGTGGAAATCCTTGAATTGGAAGAACCGCATCATGCAAAGTTAAAAGCTCATGGTTCAGCCTCCGGCAGTGTGGCGGATGCGCTCAGTGAAATGAGTTTGAGCGACGGACCTGATGGTTCGACCATTTTGCATTGGACTGCGGACGTCACTGTTGCAGGTCAATTGGCGAGTCTCGCCGCCCGCCTGATGGTTCCTGTATCCGAAAAACTCGCCGGTGTCTTCTACGATCAGGTTCGTAAAAAAATAGAATCAGAGAATGTAAAAACCGTTTCCTAAAAAATTAGCCTTGCGAAGGTTTGGCTCGCTTGTCATGCTTGCGTTTGATGAACCTTCACAAGGCTGGCCCAGATGCTTTTTTACATAGAAAACAATGAAGTTCGAGCCTGTGCCTCTCTCCGAAGCAAAAGGGAAGATCCTCGGTCATAACATCGCCGCGGCAAATGGTCAGCGCATGTTGCGTAAGGGCAAACCCTTGACCGACGCTGACCTGGAGAGTTTGCGCGCGCTGGGCCGCCTCTCGGTTTACGTCGCTCAAATGGAGCCGGATGATGTGGATGAAAACAAAGCCGCGCGGCGCGTGGCGGAGGCTATCTGTGGGCAGGGGTTGCACATCACAGGGGTTGCTTCCGGGCGGGCTAATTTACTAGCTGATCGGCAGGGGATAGGGCGAATTGATGTCGAAAGACTGGCGCAAATCAATGAGTGTAATGGGGTTACCATCGCTACTGTGATGACCCATTCGCCGGTTCACGCGCGACAAATTGTGGCGACGGTCAAGATCATTCCGTATGCCGTGCCGGAGTCCGTTGTCGGCGAGGCGGAGACTATTGCAAACCCCGTCCGCATCGTTCCAGTTTCCAAAGCAGCGGACGGGGCAAACGGGAGCAGGCAGATCGTGCGCGTCGACGCGTTGCCGTTCCGATCGGTTGGGATGATTCTATCCGGTTCCGCGTCCGTACATCAGAAACTGGTTAATGATTTTGCGCCACTGCGCAACCGGATTGAAAAACTGGGCTCTGCGTTGACGCGCACTGATTTCGTCGCGTTGGATGATGAATCCGATGAGGCCGCCCTGGCGGATATGCTGAGGCAACAAATCTTCGCAGGCGTGAAGATGATCCTGTTGGCTGGCGAAACGGCAATCATGGATGAGCAGGATATCATCCCGCGCGCAATTGAACGAGCTGGCGGGAGGGTTGAGTCGGTTGGCGCGCCCGTTGACCCGGGCAACCTGCTGATGCTGGCGTATATTGGCGATGTGCCAATCGTCGGCGCGCCCGGTTGCGCGCGCAGTAAAAAGATAAATATCGTGGATTGGATCCTGCCGCGCCTGCTGGTGGGTGACCGATTGACCCGCAGGGATATTGTGGCGCTTGGACATGGCGGTCTTTTAGAAAATGTGGCGGAACGCGGGATGCCGCGCGATGTCAAGGAGGCTGATATTGATCAAGATACAGAATCTGAACCAACGACAGCAGTGATTTCCTCAAGTGGGTAAAACTCCAGCCGCTTCATCAGAAGTGGACTGGAGTTTTGTTTCCAGCCGGAGGAACGTCCGGCATCTTGACTCAGAAGGAGGAGGTTGTTATGGCGCAATCGGTTTCGATCACCGTCAACGGCACGGCTTATGAACGAGAGGTGGAGCCGCGTTTATTGCTGGCGCATTTCCTGCGCGAAGCGATTGGGTTGACGGGCACAAACATTGGATGCGACACCAGTCAATGCGGCGCGTGCACCGTGTTGATGGATGGCGTCGCCGTCAAGTCCTGCACGGTATTGGCGGTGCAGGCGGACGGAAGTAGCGTCACCACGATTGAAGGATTAGCTTCAGAAGGCAATCTGCATTCGGTGCAGAATGCCTTCTGGGAGAAGCACGGACTTCAATGTGGTTTTTGCACACCCGGCATGATCATCACGGTGGTGGATCTGTTGAACAACAACCCGCATCCGACCGATGAGGAGATTCGGCGCGGATTAGACGGAAACATCTGCCGGTGCACTGGCTACGAAAACATTGTCCGTGCGGTGAAATATGCCGCGGACGCCATGCCAGAGGAGGCGTAACATGTCCAAATATGTTGGCGCTAGTATGAAGCGGCGTGAGGACCCACGCTTTATCCAGGGGCGGGGCAGTTATGTGGCGAACCTCAAATTGCCGAACATGGCATATTTAGCCATCAAGCGCAGTCCATATGCGCATGCGAAGATCAAGAGTATCAAAACTGATAAAGCGAAGAAATTGCCCGGTGTGGTAGGTGTGTTCACCGGCGCGGATACTTCTGATGTCGGCATGTTGCCCAGCGGCTGGAACGTGCCAGGCATCAAGGTTCCAGCGAATCGTGTATTGCAAACCGACAAGGTTCGGCATGTCGGCGACCGAGTTGCAATGGTGGTTGCCGAAGATCCATATATTGCTCAGGATGCACTTGACCTGATCGAAGTGGATTATGAACCGCTCCCCGCGGTGACGGATGCGAAGAAGGCAACCGAAGCCGGCGCGCCTCAAGTGCACGATGATGTTCCCAATAACACCAGTTACACATGGGCACTCGGCGACAAGGAAGCCTGTGACAAGGCATTTGCAGAAGCAGATAAGGTCGTTGAACTTGACCTGATCAACCAGCGGCTGATTGCCACCGCGATTGAACCGCGCGCGGCAGTAGCGCAATGGGACGCCTTCAAAGAGGAAATGACTCTGTGGACGACTAGTCAAAATCCGAACCTGACACGCGTCGTGCTGAGCGCATTCCTGATCGGGATTCCGGAACATAAACTGCGCCTCATCTCACCGGATGTGGGCGGCGGCTTCGGGAGCAAAATACCGACCTACCCTGAAGAAGCGTTGGTCCCGTGGGCAGCGCGCAAAGTGGGACGCCCGGTCAAGTGGGTCGCCACACGCTCCGAGTCTGCCATGTCTGATACCCAGGGTCGCGACCATGTGACTCACTGCAAACTGGCTCTCAGGAAGGATGGAACGATAACAGGCTTGCACGTGGCAACCTGGGCAAATAACGGCGCGTACATCTCACTCGTTGCATCACTCATTCCCACTGCGTTCTACGTGACGCTTCTCTCCGGCTTGTACAAAATCCCCGGCATTTATGGCGAAGTCTGGGGCACGCTCACCAATACCGTTTGGGTGGACGCGTATCGCGGCGCGGGACGACCGGAAGCGGCTTATGTGGTGGAACGCCTGGTAGATGCGGCTGCACGTGAAATGAAGATGGATCCAATTGAATTCCGACGTAAGAACTTTATCCCGGCTAGTGAGTTTCCATACCAAACACCCGTTGCCCTGCAATATGATAGCGGCAACTACGCCGGTGTCATGGATAAAGCCGTCGAACTTTCCGGTTATTCTGCTCTGCGAGCGGCGCAAGCCGAAGCGCGGAAAAAAGGCCGGCTGGTTGGCGTCGGTATTGCCGCATGTATTGAAGCCAGCGGTCCGGTGCCATCCAAAGTGGCTGGAGCGTTGGGCGGCGTCACAGGCTTCTGGGAAAGCGGTGGACTGCGCGTCCACGCGACCGGCAAAGTGACCGCGCTGACCGGTTCTCATTCCCATGGACAGGGCCACGAAACGACGTTCGCTCAAATCGTCGCGGATGAACTTGGCATCAGCATAGACGACGTGGATATTGTGCATGGCGATACCGCTGTGATTACGAACGGCATGGGCACGTATGGCAGCCGTAGTACGTCGGTCGGCGGCAGCGCGCTGGTGCGTTCTGCTGAAAAAGTGCGGGCAAAGATGATGAAGATCGCGGCTCATCAACTGGAAGCACCGTTGGATGAATTGATCTACGATAAGGAGCAGGGCAAGGTCTATGTAAAAGGTGTGCCCAGCAAAGCCAAAGCGTTTGGTGAACTGGCATTTGCCGCCTATACCGCGCACAATCTCCCCGAAGGCTTGGAGCCGGGCTTGGAAGAAGATACTTATTATGACCCCGCCAACTTCACATATCCCAACAGCGTTCACATCGCGCAAGTGGAAATAGATCGTGATACCGGTGAGGTGACGATCCAGAAATATGTCGCAGTGGATGACGTGGGCAAAGTGATCAACCCGCTCATTGTTGAAGGTCAAGTCACAGGTGGTGTTGCGCAAGGAGTGGGGCAGGCGTTATGGGAGCACGGAAAATATGACGAGAATGGTCAACTCATCTCAGCGAATCTCCTCGAATATGCCATGCCGCATGCTCATCAATTCCCGCCGTTGCAAACCGGACGAACCGAAACGCCTTCGCCGCACAATCCGCTCGGTGTGAAGGGTGTGGGTGAGATGGGCACCATTGCCTCGACGCCCACTATCGTCAACGCAGTGCTGGACGCGCTGGCTCCGCTTGGCATTCGTCATCTGGATATGCCGCTCACGCCCGAAAAAATCTGGCGCGCTATGCAAGCCAAGAGTTGAGAGAGAGGCTTATCATGTATTCTAACAATGTAGATTACTATCGCGCCACCTCGGTGGCAGACGCCGTCAAGATGCTCCAAAAGAACAAGGGCGCAAAGTTGCTGGCTGGAGGTCACAGCCTCGTCCCTGCGATGAAACTGCGCGTGGCGCAGCCCACCATGCTGGTGGATATCGGACGCATCAAGAGTCTCTCCGGCATCAAAGCCGGCAAGAAGGAAGTGAAGATCGGCGCGCTGACGACTCACGCAACCGTCGCCGCTTCAGCCGAACTTAAGACTGCATGCCCGATTCTGTCCGAAGCCGCGGCGTTGATCGCCGATCAGCAGGTGCGGAACCGCGGCACGATGGGCGGAAGCCTCGCCAACGCCGACCCCGCCGCCGACTATCCCACGCTGATGCTGGCATTGGACGCGACCTTCACCATCACAGGTTCCAAAGGTGAACGGGAGGTCGAAGCCAACAAATTCTTCAAGGACCTGTTCACGACCGCGCTCAAAAGCGATGAAGTGCTGACTTCGATTACCGTCCCCGCGTATGGCAACATGCCCGGCATGGGCGGCGCGTATCTCAAACATCGTCACCCCGCTTCGAGTTATGCAGTGGTGGGTGTCGCCGCTATGATTGGTTTGATGGATGGCAAGGTCGCGCGCGCCGTTGTGGTGGTGGGCGGCATCACCGGGAACCCGATGCACGCGGTAGCCGTTGAGTCCGCGCTGGCGGGTTTGGAACCCACCGAAGCGAACATCGCCGCCGCCGCTGACAAAATGGACATCGAAGCGACGATGGGCGACTCATACGCTTCATCTGAATACCGCGCGCATCTCGCCAAAGTGATGGCAAAGCGCGCGCTGACGTTGGCGGCGCAACGCGCGGGAGGCTGAGGAGACCTCTCCGTACTGTCATTCTGAGCGTAGCGAAGAATCTCTGACACTGTCGTAGAGACCCTTCGCTATCGCTCACATCGTCCCGATGTTCTTCGGGAGGGTGACATCGCTAAATGAGGTTTATACTTAAATTAGGAGGCCTCCGAATCGCCTCGGAGGTCTCCCTATTGTTGGAATTTGACTGTCAACTTAGTGCTTATCCCATGAGTTACCCGGCCGAGTCGTATGAAAATCTCGTGGTGCCAGGCTTGTTCGCTCCGTGGGCATCTTACCTGGTCTAGTCTGCAAATGTGCAGCCCGGCGAGCATGTCCTGGATGTGGCGTGCGGTACAGGGATCGTTGCCCGGCACGTCGCTCCATGCGTTGGATCGCAAGGTACCGTCATCGGACTCGATCTCGATCCGGAGAAAATCAACGTGGCTCGAGTCGCGGCTGAGCGGGAGGGTCTCGCGATTGAATGGCATGCGGGTCCCGCTGAGCGGCTCCCTTTCCCGGATGGTAACTTCGACTTGGTATTATGCCAGTTTGGACTGATGTTCTTCACAGATCGACACGCCGCGCTTACGGAAATGCACCGTGTCCTGAGACCGGGCGGGCGCGTCGTATTGAGCGTCTGGCAAAGCCTGGAGCGCGAGCCGTTCTATCAAGCGCTTGACGAGGTGAGCCGGCGACATCTTGGGAGATCAAGTGTGGGAGCAGTCTTTTCCCTCGGCGATTCTGATGAAGTACGTGCATTGCTGACAGGTGCTGGCTTTCAGAAGGTTGAGATCGAACCTGTGTCAATCAGTGCGCGCTTTCGGAACCCCCAGGAGTTTCTCGCCTGGGAAATTGATGTTGACCCTGCTGAAACCCCCGCACTGCAACACCTCGATGCCGAGGCACAGCAAGCCATCCTTGCTTCGCTGCACCAGGAGATGCAATTGCCTTTGCACGAGGTCATGCAGGGTGATCAGGTAGTGATGCCGTCCCATGCACATGTCGCGCACGCCGGACGTTAACCTATTGCAATACTAAAGAGGCTACATTGAACTTCACCTCCATTGACTCCCTCCAATCTGCCATGCGCGAGCGGAACTACATAGCCGAACGCGGGCTGGCGACATCGTTATATCTGGCATTGAAACTAGGTCGCCCGCTCTTTCTCGAGGGAGAGGCGGGTGTCGGCAAGACGGAAGTGGCGAAAGTTATTGCATCCCTGCTTGATACTGATTTAATTCGTCTGCAATGCTACGAAGGGCTGGACGTTCATCACGCGGTCTATGAATGGAACTACACACGCCAGATGATGCACATCCGTTTGCTGGAAGCGCGCGGCGAGAAGGCAAATGAGGCGGAGTTGTTTGGTCCCGAATTTTTATTGCGCCGTCCGCTGTTGCAAGCCATTGAACCGTCGCGTCAGAAACCAGCCGTGCTGTTGATTGATGAACTTGACCGAAGCGATGACGAGTTCGAAGCGTTTTTACTTGAAGTGTTGTCTGATTTTCAGATCACCATCCCTGAGATCGGGACGATCAAAACAGCGAATCCGCCTGTCGTCATCATCACCTCCAATCGGACGCGCGAAGTGCACGACGCGCTCAAACGCCGTTGTCTTTATTATTGGATTGATTATCCGTCGTTCGATAAAGAGTTGGAAATCGTGGGAACGCGCTTGCCCCAAGCCCCAGCGAAGTTGGCGCGGCAAATCACCGGCTTCATCCAGGCATTGCGCGAAATGGATTTATACAAACTGCCGGGTGTTGCCGAAACGCTGGATTGGACGACCGCGCTCGTGGCATTGGATCAGAAAGCCCTCGACCCAGTCATTGCGGATGAGACGCTTGGGGCGGTGTTGAAGTATCAGGACGACGTAGACAAAATCAAGGGCGAAGGGGCGCGCCTCATCCTCGAACGCGTGAATGCAGAGGTCGGTTGAGCGGTCAACTCCTGCATAACCTTTTACTCTTCGGGCGCGTCCTGCGGCGGCTTGGGCTGGATGTAAACCCGGGGCGCATGATGGATTTGGTCAGCGCGCTCGATCATATTGAAATTGGAAAGAAGTCTGATTTCTACCATGCCGCGCGTACGTTGCTCGTACACGAGCGCGAAGACCTGCCGTTGTTCGATGAAGCCTTCGAGTTGTTCTGGCGCAAACCCGCAGACGCGAATTGGAATAATTCGCAGTGGCAGGGACTCACGCGCCGCAGAAAAAAACCAGGACCGATCGTCACGCATCCGCCGTTGAAAGAAGCCGCGCCTGAGTCAAACGATTCAGCCTCGACTACAACAGAACCGATGACAGTGATCGAAGTGACCCGCACCTACAGCGACCGCGAAATTTTGCGGCATAAGAATTTTGCGGAAATGAGCGGCGAAGAATCGGAAGCGGTCAAACAAATGATGTCGCATCTCCTTTGGAAAATAAGCGAACGCCGCACACGTCGTCATCGTCTGGGCAAAGGCAACCGGATTGATTTGCGGCGTACACTCCGCCGCAGCCTGCGCTCCGAAGGCGAAGTGTTCAGTTGGTCATATCGTGAGCAGAAATCCAAGCCGCGTCCGCTGGTTGTCATCGCCGATATCAGCGGCTCGATGGAGCGTTACACGCGTCTCCTGCTACATTTTATCTATGGGATGAAAGCCGCGCTGACTCAACCTGTGGAGGCTTTTGTCTTCAGCACGCGTCTGACTCGCATCACGCGCCCGCTTCAAATCCGTGACCTGGACCTGGCTCTCAAAAACGTGGGCGACCTCGTCCACGATTGGGCGGGCGGCACGCGCATTGGTGAATCGTTGAAGTCCTTTAATTTCGAATGGGGACGGCGCGTGCTCGGGCACGGCGCAATCGTGCTGGTCATCAGCGACGGCTGGGATCGCGGCGACGTGGAACTGCTTACGCGCGAGATGGCGCGCTTGAAGCGTAACTGTCATCGCCTGATCTGGCTGAATCCATTGCTCGGCGCGGCGGATTACGAACCGCTCACACGCGGCATTCAAGCCGCCCTGCCGCACATTGACAATTTTCTGCCGGTACACAACCTGGCGAGTCTTGAGGATTTAACGAAGCGATTGGCTGACATCAATCGTCGATCCAACGGGGGCGGTTCTCCTGTAGTTGACAGGAAAAAGCCTAACCACGAAGGGCACAAAGTACACAAAGGACTTGGCTTTCTTCCTTCGTGACCTTTGTGTACTTTGTGGTGAGAATGAATGGAGATAATCATGCGCGATATTCTGCCTGACCTTGACAACTGGCGCTCAGATAATAATCAATCAATTGCTCTTGCAACAGTCATTCAAACGTGGGGATCATCGCCGCGCCGCGCCGGCGCGAAGATGGCGCTCACGCTCGACGGGAAGATCACCGGCTCCGTCAGCGGCGGATGCGTCGAAGGTGCGGTCTTTGAGGAGGGAGTCGAAGTGTTGAGAGCGAATCGTCCCAAACTTCTGCACTTCGGTGTGGCAGATGAGACCGCCTGGGAGGTGGGACTCGCCTGTGGCGGAAGCATTGATATCTTTGTGAAACCGCTTGATGTGGAACTCTTCAAGTCATTGCGTTCTGTATTGGCGGATGAAGATACAGCAGTTCTCGCGACTGTTGTTCGAGGTCCCGCTGAATTCTTAGGTCACGAACTGTTGGTGCGAGATGATGATAGTGTGACAGGATTCATCAGTGATGAATTGAATGAGCGCGCATTGAATCTGGCAAAAGAAACTCTGGCGCAGGGCGTATTGCGTCGTGTTACGTTGAGCGAGGATGTTGAAATCTTCATGGAAGTAATATTGCCTCCGCCCACGTTGATCGCGGTCGGCGGAGTCCACATCACGATTGCATTGATGGCGCTGGCGAAAACGCTTGGCTATCGCACGGTCGTCGTTGACCCGCGCAACGCCTTTGGCAATGAGGCAAGATTCCCTAACGTGGATCAACTCATTCAATCCTGGCCCCAAGAGGCGTTTCAACAAGTTCCGCTGACGCGATCCACAGCGGTTGCGATGCTCACACACGATCCCAAGTTGGACGATCCCGCGTTGAAGATTGCTCTTCCAAGCCCCGCGTTTTATGTGGGCGCGTTGGGGAGCAAAACGACACAAGCCAAACGCCGCCAGCGTCTTCTTGACGAAGGACTCAGCGAGGCACAATTGAATCGCTTGCATGGACCGATTGGATTGGAGATCGGCGCAGGGATGCCTGAAGAGATCGCCATATCCATCATGGCGGAAGTTGTGGCTGTGCGGAATAAGGCGACAGCGGGAGTGTAAAAACTAGAACTCGTGCAGTCCGGGGAGAGTTACCAAATCCGGTTTCCCGTGTTAATATATCCATGTTTGATATCACCGTCTTGAGGCTGATCTTATGAAACCTGCTCTATTTGAATATCATGCCCCGCGTTCGCTTGAGGAGGCATTGACGTTGAAAAAAGAACACGGTGACGAGGCGAAAATTCTGGCGGGTGGGCAAAGCCTTGTGCCTGCGATGAATTTCCGTGTGGTGCAACCCAGCCTGTTGATTGACTTGAACCGAGTAAATGAATTAAGTTTTATCCGCGAAGATGGGAATACGATCCGCATCGGCGCGATGGCGCGTGAAAGACATTTGGAATTTGATGCCACAATCGCGAAGCAGACTCCATTGCTGCATGAGGCAGTGCCATTCATAGCGCATCCACAAATCCGAAATCGCGGCACGATTGGTGGAAGCATCGTCAATGCCGACCCGGCCGCGGAGTTGCCCGTGTTGATGCTGGCGTTGAACGCACGACTCAAAGCAAAAAATAAATCTGGTGAACGCTGGATTGATGCACAGGATTTCTTTGTTGGCATGTTTACGACCGCCCTTGAACCTGACGAAATTCTGGTTGAAATTGAATTGCCGTTCAGCCTGCCTCGGACAGGCTGGTCATTCATGGAAGTTGCCCCTCGCGCGGGAGATTACGCGATGATGGGCGTTGCCGCGCTAGTGACGCTGGACGAAGCGGGGAAATGTAAAGCCGCGAAGTTGGTGTACTTGAATGCTGGCGATGGACCTGTGAATGCTGTCGAAGCCGCAAAACTTTTGGAAAGTGAAGTTTTGAATGACAAGTTGATTGAAACCGCCGCGTCCATGGCGAGTGAAAAGGAAATCAACCCGTTTGGAAATATGCACGCTTCGGCTGATTTCCAGCGTCATCTCGCAAAGGTGTTGACGAAGCAAACATTACAGAAAGCAGCCCGACGCGCGGGAGAGATGATATGACCCAGGTAACCCTCACCATCAATGGACAATCCTACACTCGCAATGTTGAGCCGCGCATGTTACTCAGTGATTTCCTGCGTCACGAACTCGGTCTGATGGGTACACACGTCGGCTGTGAGCACGGCGTATGCGGCGCATGCACAATTTTAGTGGATGGAGAATCAGCGCGTTCGTGTTTGATGTTCGCCGTTCAAGCAGATGGTCTTTCAATTACAACCGTTGAAGGGCTGGCGAAGGATAAAGATAATCTTCATCCGTTGCAGCAATCCTTTTGGGAGGCGCATGGTCTTCAATGCGGCTATTGCACGCCTGGCATTTTGATGTCAATGATTCCGTTTCTCAAACAAAACCCGAATCCAACCGAAGATGAAATCCGCCACGCGCTTTCGGGTAATCTCTGTCGTTGCACAGGCTATCAACATATTGTGGATGCGGTCAAGTTGGCAAGTGAGAAGATGAAGTAATTGGAGTACTCGATGGTTGAGTAGTCCCGCGTGCTTGTGGCGGGACGTATCGAAACCACCAGTTTTCAAAAATAATCCTGCAACCAGAATTGTTTTGCTTACTGTTGGTTTCGATACGGCGGCGGAAGAGCATCGTCGCCTACTCAACCAACAAGCATGAATAAAACATAAACCATGAACCCAACCGATCTCACCCGCGCCTTCCGCAACAACCAATTACCAATTACGAATTACATCTCTCAACTTGAGTCTCATTTCGATTCGCGCGAACCATCCATCCTCGCCTTCCTTCCCGAAGCGAATCGTTTCGAGCGATTGATGAAAGAAGCCGAAAAACTTGTCGCGCGTTATCCCGATTCCAAAAATCGCCCTTCGCTGTTTGGAATGACTGTCGGCGTGAAGGATATTTTTCATGTAAATGGATTTACAACGCAAGCGGGAAGTAAGTTGCCATCGAATGAACTTCAAGGCAACGAAGCCGCGAGTGTTACCAAATTAAAAAATACGGGCGCGCTCATTCTCGGAAAAACAGTTACGACCGAATTCGCCTACTTCACACCAGGTCCCACTCGCAATCCGCATAACTCTGAACACACGCCTGGCGGTTCGAGCAGTGGCTCGGCGGCAGCAGTCGGCGCGGGTCTGTGCGATCTCGCACTTGGCACGCAGACCATCGGCTCGGTGATTCGTCCCGCCGCGTTTTGCGGCGTCGTCGGTTTCAAGCCGACGTATGAACGAATTTCTCGTGCTGGTGTTATTCCGCTTTCGCCAACATTCGATCACATCGGATGTTTTACTCCTGATGTTGTTACTGCGAAAAAAGTTGCAAGTGTTTTAATTGGGGATTGGAGACTGGAGACTATTAAACGAAAGCCGACTCTTGGGATCCCCGAAGGCACATACTTGACGTGCGCTTCAGACTACGCTTTAGCCTGCTTCAACACAATTTGCATTTCCCTATCTGGTGCGGGGTACGAACTACGCCGCGTCCAAGTCATGGACGATTATCAAGAGATACGCAATCGCCACGACGTCATCATGTCGTTCGACGCCGCAAAGGTCCACAAAGACTGGTTCAACAAACACGAAATTCTCTACTCCCCCAAATTCTCTGATTTAATCCATCGCGGTCAATCAGTCTCTAATCTCCAGTCTCTTCTCACTGCCCGCGACCGATCCCGGGCCTCCATCACCCAAACCATGAATGATAACACCATTGACCTCTGGATTTGCCCTCCCACCATCGGTCCCGCGCCAAAGGGACTCGACAGCACAGGCGACCCCGTGATGTGCCTGCCCTGGACTCAAATCGGCTTTCCTGCCATCAACATCCCTACAACAAAAAATGAAGAGAGTCTGCCGATGGGATTGCAAATTGTAGGGAAATTGAACTCGGATGAATCCCTGCTCGCATGGGCAGAAGACATCGAGAAGGTTGTAAGAAAACTATGACAGTCACCAAATGGAATGTCCGCGCGGGAGCGTATTACGACTCAGTTGTGTTGATGCAACTTCAACGCGGCTTGTTAGGTTTACCTGGCATCATGGATGCAGGCGTCGTGATGGCGACCCCAGCCAACCGTGACCTGCTTGCGGCGAACAATCTCTTGCCAGAATCCATTTCTGCCAATCCAGATGATTTGTTGATTGTTGTCAAAGCGGATGATGATGCTTCCGCGACCGATGCAATCAGTAAAGTGGACGAATTACTCGTCCGCAGAAAATCCTCCACTGTCTCGGAAGATTTCCGCCCGCGTAGTTTGAGCGCCGCGGTCAAGCAATTGCCTGAGGCGAATTGGGTGTTGATCTCAGTTCCAGGTCGTTACGCGGCGGGTGTCGCGCGCGAAGCGCTTGATCTTGGTAAACACGTTTTTCTTTACAGCGACAATGTCTCGCTTGAAGATGAGATCGCCTTGAAGAAGACCGCCCGTGAAAAAGGTCTGCTCGTGATGGGACCTGATTGCGGCACAGCGATTATCAACGGCATCGGGCTGGGATTCGCCAACCGTGTTCGAAGGGGTTCAATTGGCGTTGTCGGCGCTTCGGGGACGGGAACGCAGGCAGTGACGGCACAAATCCACAATCTCGGCGCGGGCATTTCTCATGCCATTGGAACAGGTGGACGTGACTTGAAATCTGATGTTGGTGCAATTACGGCACATCAAGCACTAGATGTTTTAGCACGTGACCCTGAAACAAAAGTGATTGCTTTAATTTCCAAGCCTCCTTCACCTGATGTCGCGACTCAATTAATCTCCGCCGCGCAAGGAACAGGCAAACCTGTTGTAATTTATTTCATTGGTTATCCCCCGCCTGCGAGGAAGATTGGCAATTTGCGATTTGCGATTAGTTTGAGTGAAGCCGCAGAAATAGCAGTAAATAGTAATTGGGAATTAGTGAGTGGCGATGAATTACCAATTACCAATTACTACCTGCGTGGTCTTTTCTCTGGCGGCTCGCTCGCTTACGAGGCACTCCTCGGCTTGCAGGCATCTCTCTCTCCAATCTACTCGAACGCCCCAATTACTAATAACCAAAACCTCAAAGATCCTCTTCACAGCGAATCCCACACCATCATTGACCTGGGTGACGAGTTCTTCATGGTCGGCCGCCTGCATCCGATGATTGACAATGATTTGCGAATCCGCCGTATGAAACAGGAAGCGGCTGACCTTGAAGTTGGGATGATTCTGTTTGATGTCGTTTTGGGTGAAGGTTCGCATATAAATCCTGCGGGAGAATTAGTTCCTGTTATCAAGGAGATTAGAGAAAAGAGATTAGAGACTGGAGAACCTGCCCTGAGTCATGTCGAAGGGTTGGAGTTTGTCGCGATTGTTATCGGCACAGACGATGACCCGCAGAATCTTCAATCTCAAATTGAGCAATTGAAAGAAGCAGGCGTGGTCGTTTTCCGCACGGCAACCGAAGCGGTCGAATATATTAGTTTGCGATTCGGCAATCGTGCATCCAATGAATCTCCGCCAGTAAATCTTGAACAATTGAATCAACCGCTCGCCGCCATCAACGTTGGGCTGGAATCATTCTACGACAGTCTCATCTCGCAGGGAGCGCAAGCCGTTCACGTCGAGTGGCGTCCGCCTGCGGGTGGGAATGAAAGACTCGCCGCGTTGTTGCAAAAGATGAAGAAATAAACTCTAAAATGTCATCCTGAGCGTAGCGAAGGATCTCTAACACCAACATTAGGCGACTCTTCGGTCGCGGCGAACGCTCCCTCAGAGTGACATATTCCAGGAGATGACTATGGATATTGAACAAGCCAATACCACCGCTGTGAACCGCCTGATGGAAGCACGCCCTATTCTCAAAGGCGTCGCCACCGCGCGCGATGTCATCCCTGGGATGAAGGATAATCTGTTCCTGCACGCGGGTCCGCCGACTGAGTGGGGGCGGATGTCGGGTCCATTGCGCGGGGCGATTGTCGGCGCGATGCTGTTTGAGGGAATCGCCAAATCGGAAGCCGAAGCAGGCTCAATGGTAGAAAGAGGCGAGGTCGAATTTGACTCGTGTCATCATCACGGCGCGGTCGGACCGATGGCGGGAGTCACATCCGCTTCGATGAAAGTTTACGTGGTGGAAAATGCCGAGCATGGCAATAAGTCATTCTCGAATCTAAATGAAGGCTATGGAAAAGTTTTGCGTTATGGCGCGTACAGCGAAGATGTGTTGAAGAAGTTGCATTGGATGAACGATGTGCTTGGTTCAGCATTGGCAGACGCGCTTGCAAGTTCAAGTGGCATTGATATGCGCGCACTAATCGCCGAAGCGTTGCACATGGGCGATGAGGGACATAACCGCAACAAGGCAGGGTCGTTGTTGTATTTGAAATTGCTCGCGCCATTGATTGCAAAAGTTGTAAAAAATGATGCGGTTGAGTCGGAGGTGTTGCAATTCATTGGCGACAACGCATTGAGCGTGTTAAACCCAGTCATGGCGGCGTGTAAGGCAATGACCGATGCTGCACATGGCGTTGAAGGCAGTACGATTGTCACGACGATGGCGCGCAACGGCACGGACTTTGGAATCCGTGTGAGCGGACTCGGCGAGAAACAATGGTTCACCGCGCCCGCCGAAATTCCAGTGGGTCTGTTTTTCTCAGGTTTCACACAGGATGATGCAAACCCCGACATCGGCGATAGTGCAATTACGGAAACGGCAGGCATCGGCGGATTCGCAATGGCGACCGCGCCCGCGATTGTCACGTTTGTGGGCGGCACGCCAAAGGATGCAATCAACGCAACGCTTGAAATGTATGAAATTACATTCGCTGAAAGCAAATATTTCACGATGCCCTCGCTCGATTTCCGAGGCACACCCACGGGCATTGATATTCGCAAAGTTGTCGAATTAGGAATTACGCCGCGCATCAACACTGGCATCGCACACAAGAACGCGGGCGTTGGTCAGGTGGGTGCGGGGTTGGTAAGACCGCCGTTGAAGATATTTGAGGATGCGTTGGTGGCGTTTGCGGAGAAGTATAAAATCTGAGAATTAGAGAAAAGGAGAATTCGCGGTGGTCGAGTAGCCGCGCACTTGCTCTTTGTGGCGTATCGAGACCAGAGAATTAGAGGATTGGAGAATTTTGTTATGCCTACTTCACTTGAAGATGTGAGAGTATTGAAGAACGTCGAGCAGATTGCGGATGCAATATACAGGGTTTCCTCACGCTGGGAGGATTTTGCCAAGGATGTGGTTGGCAAGCAGATTTCCCGCGCCGCTGATTCAATCGGGGCAAACATCGCCGAGTCTTTCGGGCGTTTTCATTTCGGGGAGAAAATTCAGTTTCTGTATTATGCGCGCGGCAGTCTGTTCGAGACGAAGTATTGGCTTAATCGAGCGTCTGCGCGGGAGTTGATGTCAGCCGCTGATTCGCAAAGTTATGTAACGCGCCTGACTGATATTGCGCGTCAACTCAACTTGTATGTTTCGAGTCTTAAAGGTCAACGCTCTGGTGAAGTCACTGTTGCCAAGACTGTGAAAGAAACCCCCGTCGAATATCTGACCTCACGCCTCCCAGACGATTTTCCTAATGTCCTTTTTGACGAAACCGACATCGCGTGGCTCGAATCTCCACCCTCAATTCTCTAACCCTCCAATTCTCAAATCTCTATCCCACAAAAGGAGTTTCAAATGACCAAAATCTACGATCTCTCGCAAGACCTCAACCAAGACTGTTCCTTCTGGCCCTTCTACCCGCCGTTTGAAGTGAAATATATCAAGCGGAAATCGGAGCATGGAGTTAATGCGCAGTATATTCAGACATCCAACCACATGGGCACGCATCTTGATGCGCCAAGACATTTTGTAACCAAAGGCAAGACAATTGATCAGATTCCGATTGAATGGTGTTATGGACCTGGCGTGATCGTGGACTTGAGCGACATGCTCGATGATGTGGGTCTCTTCACGCCTGAAGATATAGAAAAACGTGCAGACGTGCAAGAGGGTGATATTCTTTTCATCCACACAGGCTGGCATAAGTATTCGTTCTTCAGCGAAGAAGCGGATGAGGAGCGATACATCCAGCGTCATCCGGGACCGCATTTTAGTATTTGTGACTGGCTGTTGAAGAAGAAGATTCACATCTGGGGCGTGGACATGATCTCCACCGACCATCCGATGAACCTGCCCATTGGTCGCTTCCTCGGCAAAGGTGGATTGGAACACTGGCAGAGGGTCCGCGCGAAGACAGTGGAAAAATTTGGCGAAGATCAAATGGATGTGCTCTTCCCAGATTCCGCGTACCAGCTAACTCACAACGCCCTGTTCCCGCATGATTGCATTCACGTGGAAAATCTTGGCGGTGATATTGGCTTGAAAGAATTACATAACAAGCGCATCACGCTCGGCGTCTTCCCGTGGAAATTCAAAGGTGGCGAAGCAGCATTTTGTAGAGCCGTGGCTTGGGCATGAGAAATCCGTTGGTCGAGTAGCCCCGCATGGTTCTGGCGGGGCGTATCGAGACCAACAGTTATCAGGAGTAATTCTGTAACAAGAGTTGCTTTGCTTACCTGTGGTCTCGATACGTTCCTCGCTATCGCTCGGAACTACTCGACCACCGAGGTTGGATGAAACAAGAATTTATATGGCATGGATGTATATTCTCAAATGCGCGGATGAATCATATTATGTTGGTTCAACAAAGAATCTTGACCTGCGTATTGCTCAGCATCAATCTGGGAAGGGTTCAAGATATACGTCAGGAAGATTGCCAGTCGAACTTGTGTATGGTGAAGAATACGACAGAGTGTCTGACGCGTATTATCGCGAGAAGCAGGTGCAAAACTGGGGCAGGGCGAAGAGAGAAGCATTGATAAATGGCGACCTGGAAGATCTGCCGCCGCTTGCAAAGAAAAAGTTTGAGAAGAAACAAAGTAACAAGAGCACCCCGTTGGTCGAGTAGGGCGAAGCCCGTATCGAGACCAACAGTAACCTGCAAACAAAATATTTCATGAAGCGTGGTGGTCTCGATATGCCCTTCGCAACGAACGCTCAGGGCTACTCGACCACCGAGAAATGTTTTAATTGGAGATTGTTATGGCAACCAATACCACCCTGATCGAAAAACGAGAAGAACTCAAACGCCGACTGATCGCGGGTGAGTATAAAACGCTGGTTGATGTGTTCTTGAATTGGGTTAATCGCGTGATTCAGAAAATCACACGCCGACCTAAACCTCTTCCGCTCTGGCTCATTACGATAATCTTGAGCCTTGTTGTGAATTTTATTGTTTTTATGGCGAGCTATCTTACAGGCGGTTTGATCGGTATTCGTAACAGTGTCGAGTCGTTTGGGTTAGGGTATGGATTAGGTATCCTAACAACGATCTCGACGTATGTATTCAGTATCGCCACTATAATCGTAATCAATCAATCCATACGCAGGATCTTCGTGCTCTGGCGTGATGACATTCTCGACGCTACCGAATCAGTGCCAAGTTTGCAGGCGTTTGAAGATTGGGTAGAGAATACATGTAATCGGCGACTACATTTTCTCGTATCAATTTTTTTATGTTCGTTCTTTGTTTTAGTTGCGTTGGCTTTAACAAGCACCTTGCTGAAGCTATGGTTTAGCAATGGCTTCACATTTGGGTTTATCATCCTGTATTTGATTAACGGAGGTCTTTGCTATCAGCTCGTAATGGTCGTACTTCTACCGACGATGCTGCACCGATATGATTTGAATCTTTTCGCCGCAGACCCAGCCTCTTCGGAACTCCTATCCCGTTTGTCTAGCGAACTAATTTTTTTCGTCTATTTCATTTCATTCTACTCAGCCTTCTTTTCATTAGCTTTTGTTGCATTATTCAGGTTAACCGAAGTTGCCTAACAGACAGTCCTGCGGTATGAAAGAAGCCGAGGAGCAAATCGGGGCGACGACGCAAGCGCGCAAAGCCACGATTGAGCATAGAACGAATTTCTTCTT
>Ga0247727_10000686_pt1 | contig 82991 bp, 123 predicted proteins | sample WisWelCaveWW1625_FD_202498 | JGI IMG/M metagenome (GOLD analysis project Ga0247727, IMG submission 202498) | Biofilm microbial communities from Wishing Well Cave, Virginia, United States - WW16-25 | ecosystem: Environmental > Aquatic > Deep subsurface > Groundwater > Cave microbial mat...
AACATTAGAAACTTATTACGTTGACATGAATCCAAATGCCGATTCTTGGGGAATAGCTAGAAAATGAAAACAGTAATAGAAGTAATTAATTTCTTACATGAGTTAGACTTACTAGAAGCGCACCTTGACGAGCATCAACACTTTATAAATAAGACAGTGATTGTTGAATCGGAAATGACTTATTCAGGTATGCATAAGCCATTGATATTCAAAAATAACATGGATAGATTCAAGAGATTTAATCTTCAATATGAATGTATACCATCGGATTTCTTTGAACAGATACCGGCTAGTTATTCTGAATCAGATAGAAAACAGTGGCACGATGCTAGAAGGCGCAATAGAGAAAAGCAGCAGAATTTTATATTTAACAAATATAAGAAAGAAGCTGATTATATTTGTAACACAGACGTAGATGAGATATGGTCTAGAAATAAGTGGGATGTTATTTACAATCTTATTAAGCAAGATTATTGTTACATAGCGCCTGTTATCAAAAGCTTTTACTTTTTCATTGATTCTCCAGGGTCCAGTGTAGAACCCTGGCGTATTACAAGAAATGACATGCCTACTTACCTAAGACAAAAAGGCACTAAACGTGATCGAACGTCCGTTGGAGTTGGTTGGCACTTTAGCAGTTGTTACAAGGACATGAAAGATTTGTGGTATAAGGCAGTGGGTATCGCTCAAAGCTCTGGTTATTTAGGATGGAAAGCTGTTCCGTCACCTGACGAGCTTAAAGACTCTTTTGAAAAAGGTATTATACCCATTTGGAATCAGCCTTTAAAGTTTAACAATGTGATGCCAAAGGATTATAATTGGTTACCAGAATTCATGAGAAATAACATTCACTTATATCCAACTGTACCTGATAATTTAAGAGAAAACATACCTATTTATGAAGGGTTTAAATTATGATGGTAGAAGCAGTCAATAAGTATAGACACATTACAATTGATCCTAAATTTAATACAGGGCGTTGGATGACGGAAGAAGAGTCCGATCTAATGCGCTTATTAGTTAAGCAGCATGACATAAAATACGTTGTGGAGATAGGCACTGCTAATGGCTATAGTGCTTTACACTTCGCCATAGCTGGCGCTACTGTTCATACTCATGACATTGTAGACCGACCTAAATTGTGGGATAAGCCTGAGCTTCAGCATTTAAAGAAAAATATTACTTTCTACTGTAATGCTTTTACCAGTATAGCCTTACCTACTTCTGAGAATGTACTATACTTTATAGACGGAGATCATTCTATTGATGCCATAAAGAAAGATTATGATAATGTCTTAAAGCAGTTAAAGTATAAAGATATTGTTGTATTTCATGATACGCTAAGTGGAGATCGTCAACATAAATACTGGAAACGACTTATAAGAGAGCTTCCTTCTAATTTAGAATCAGAACATTTTAAAACCAAAAACGGCGTTGGCCTGTTGAAGTTCAAGCATGAAACTTAATATTGGATGTTCTAATGTGTCAGGATCTTATAGGCACGGAGGATGGGTCAATTTTGATCTGGTACGGCATGATTATGTCACAGTTATAGGTGATTTAGTACAACTGCCGTTTAAAGATAATTCTATTGATGAAATACACTGTGTTCATGTATTAGAACACTTGACAAGAGATAAGCATTTACCGGCACTATTAGAAATGCGAAGAGTATTGAAGCCGAATGCTATAGCTTATATAGAAGTCCCAGACTTCAAAGAAGTTATAGATTATTTACATAAAGCATTATTAAATAACGATGAACAAGCTATACACATATGGACAACCAGTGTTTACGGTAAAACTGAAAGAAAGGGCATGGCTCATCACTTCGGGTTCTACGAAGACAAACTAATATCTCTTTGTAATAAAGCTAATTTTAAGAAAGTTGTACGTTCTGATAAAATGATAAGCACTCACTATAAACAAGAACCCGTATTGTTAATACGGGCTGAAAAATAGGCGGACAGCCATGCGAATATTAGTAACAGGTGGAGCAGGGTTGATCGGGTATCACGCTGCTATGTACTACAAGAACAGGGGCTACGATGTTGTGGTCCTTGATAACCTTGAGCGGTGCGAACTTCTAGGACATAAAGTATCTAGTAAGCGTCAGTATTTTAATCTAGATGCTTTGAGAGCTGCTGACATACACTGGATTAACGCTGATATCAGTAATCCTAAGGTATTTGATTGGTTAGATGTTCGTGACCGTTTTGATTACATTCTACACTTCGCTGGACAGTGTGGGGTGCCTACGTCAATTGAGAATCCTCGTAGAGACATGGAAGTCAATTACATAGGCACCTTTAATGTTCTGGAGTTTGCTAGACGTACAGGAGCAGCGGTAGCGTTTGCTTCTACAAACAAGGTCTATCCTATCCATGACGTATTTGTAAAGAATGAGAATAAGGAGCGTTGGGAATTCGCCAACCGTACTTGGTCGCTCACTGGTTTCCCGGTGACGAACGACTTGGACGGCAGCCGGACGCCCTATGGTGCCTCCAAGTACGCCGCTGACGTGCTGTGCCAAGAATACGCACACACCTACGGTGTCAGGACGGGTGTTTTTCGCATGAGCTGTCTTGCAGAGTGGCAGCTTGTTTCTACTTATTTTGGCACTAAAATGATTTCTGATATAAGACCCGAAGACTTAGTATGGACAGGTAAGAATTGGACTAAAGTTATTAACTGTTGGAATAATGGTAAAAAATATATATTTGAATTAACCACTAAAAATGGATATAAACTTAATTTAACGGCAGATCATAGAGTTAAAGTAGTAAATGGATTTAGGCAATTAAAAGATTTGATGCATGGAGATTTAGTTGAAGTGTCTCCGCAAACATCCTTGCCTGCGCCTTATAATGAAAAAGAATGTCATAAAGCTGAATTGTTAGGGTACCTTTTTGGCGACGGGACTTTGTATAAAGTTAAAAATAAACCTAATTCTTACATAATAAGTTTTTATGGTTCAAAAACTGCTTTAATTAATATAAAAAATACTCTTAATATATTAGGTATTGATCCGGGAAATATAGTTTCTAGCTACAGCAATAGTGACGTAGCTACCGGTACAAGCTATAAGTTACATTTTTCTAATAGTCTCTTTGGTCAAGAATTGATTACAATGGGGATGCCAATTGGCGATAAGACTTCTCAAGCCATTGATGTGCCAACCTACATAAAGGATGGATCTGTTTTCTTGAAAAGAGCGTTCTTGAGAGGTTACTTCGGCGCAGAGTGCTGTGCTCCTTCACATAAAGACACATGTATTACATTTTCACACAGTAAAGATATAAATATAACATCAGATAAATTTATATCTTCTGTTCGTGATATTCTTTATAAAGACTTCCACATAGAAACTTCTGTAACTGTTAAGCCTCCTAAGGTTTGGAAAACACGCACTACAGTACAAACTAATGTGCGCATTGTAGGCGGCGTTAAAGGAAGAACTGCGTTTAATAATATAGGATTTGCTTTTGAAGAAAAACGAAATAAGATATTATTAACAAGATTAAGATTGTTAGAATATGATGATAGAATCTTTGATTCTATCGACTCTATCGAATATAAAGCACACGGCTACGTGTACGACCTAGAAGTAGAAGACACTTCTCATGTATTTACGGCTGGGAATATTATAGTACACAACTGCATCTACGGCCCGAATCAGGTTCTCTCGTTTTCCGAGCAAGGTTGGGCGAGCTGGTTCAGCCTTGCGACCCTGAAAAGCTGGCCTTTGACTGTCTACGGTGACGGCGATCAGGTCCGAGACATGCTCTATGTAGAAGACTGTGTGCGCGCCTATGACTACTTCTTAAGATCCAAGATAAAGCACGGGGTATGGAACCTGGGTGGTGGTGTACAGAACACAACCACCCTGAATCAGCACCTACGCTTGATGGAACGAATTACAGGCAAGCGCTCCGCAGTGTCTTTTGAAGATTGGCGTCCTAGCGATCAGAAGTGCTATGTCTCTGATATTCTTCCCATTAAGAAAGACTTAGGATGGGAACCACTAGTTAACCCTGAAGAGGGTCTGATTAAGGTAACGGAATTCTTTAAGAACAACCTAGACTTGTTCGAGGAATAGCGACCGCACGCTAGTAAGGTCGCATAAACAAAAAAAGCCCGCCCTAGGGTGTCCTATGCTTCACATAGGGCCTTCAATGGGCAGGCTGCTTTAACATATTATAGAAAGCCGGTACAGGATTTACCCGTACCGGCTTTTCTTTTATAGCGGAATACCTAGCTTTAGTGCGTTTAACGCAATTCCTTGCGCCGCATCCAGTGTTAGGATCAGTTCATCACCTTCACTCCAAGTGAAGCCTAATGCACCTTCTCTTCCGTCATTCGCTGACAATCCTAAAGTATCATTTTCCTTAAATTGCACGGTGAATCTACCATTGTTAATTTCAGGAGGCAAAGCTTTTAAGGACTCCATACTCAGTGCGATATTAACAATCTGTCTAATAGGTTCACATTCACCCGTTGTGAACCTCATTAGCCCACCATTTCTGGTGAGCGTTATGACGCCTCTAACATGCGTAACACTGTAGCCGTTAATCGTTTGTTGACTCATCGGTTTCTTCCTCCGCACGCTTCATTCCAGCGCGGAACTCTTCTTCCTTGGCTGCAATCTCGGGATTTTCACCTAGGAAGAATTCACGAGCTACCTTTGACGGGAATTCACGGGGCGGATTGGTTACGAACACTGAACGCTCAGGGTCAAGAACGTTGCGGCGTCTGGAAGTATCCTTCTGGACAACCGTTTCATACTTACCGATGAAGCGCTTGATGGTAGCACACTTTTCTTTCAGCATGTTAACACCAAGTTGTTCATTTACATTATGAACTTGCTCAGGTTCTAGCTTAAGGCCCTGTCTAGCGGCAAGGTCTGTATAAGACTTAACCTTGCTGTTTAGCAGATCCTCACGCTTCTTCAGAGTCTTCTGAAGAGTCTCTAGAGCTTGATTCTCATAGGGTCGATCAGTGTTGAAAAGGAATATGCCTTCTGTATCAAGGATCTCATATACCGCTTCTTCACCGGCCGTACCAGGGCGATAGTCTTCAAACTGTGCCATCGTAATGTCAACCTGACCAAAAGCCGGGATTGTAATAACAACGCCCTTCTCATAAGCAAGTTGCACGTCCCACGGTGTCGGATTCATGAGCTTGGCAGCAAACGCCATATCTATACCTCTTCTACATTAAACGGAACTTCTGTCGATTCTACGGTAACAACTGTACCGCTGGGCCGACGGCCGCGCTTACGCAGAGTTACACCATTCTTCTTTAGCACGGTTCGGATTGAGCCACTTGATACGCTGAACGAATCAGCAATCTCACGAAGGCTCTTGCTCTGTAATACATAAGCCGTAACTATTTCATCTGTCTTGTCAAGTAGTTTAGCACTCATTTGGGTTCCCCTTGGTTGTTGACCTTTCTTCGGTCCTACATAATCATACCTTAATCTTTGACCGAAAAATCACTATTTCACGTAACGTTTAAGATTTATTTAACTTTAATAGCTTTGTGTCGAACATATAGACTTCAGCCTTAGAAAGACCTAAGGCACTTATGCCCATGATCTTTTCTACTTCTGCACTAGGAGCAGAATAGACAATCAGCTTAGGCTGGGTAGCAAAGATTATCTGGTGAGTGACCTTGTTAGTAGGTTTTTCGTGAAATAGTAGGATATCAGTAGGGCCTGACGAACACGCCTTTTCAAATTCTTGGCGAGTGTAGTGACGATGTGAACGTTTACCACTACCACCGTTGAATGTGGATTCTGAATAAACCTTACCAAATCCCGTAATTCTGATATTCTCATCCCAATTACCTATGTTTGTTTTGTAACCAGTAGCTAGCCAGTGGACGCTAGGGAGCACTTCCATGTTCCTAGCAGCTTGACATTGCTTTAACCACTGATGATCCTCATGGACTCCGCTAACGTAGACTGTCTGTACTGCGTTAGGAAAGCCCTTAACGTACAGGGAGGCAAAGTCCCCCGCTCCTACGCTTTGGCGCGTCCCACGGTCAACCCTGCGCGGGTCAGGCCACGTTCCAAAGCTACCAGTGCAAAGACACCATTCAGGCTGATGTACCTTTATCTTTTCATAGAAATTGACTATATCTCCATCAATTTCGCCAGCTAATAGCAACTTCATTAGAAGCTCCTCTTCTTCAAAGCATGTAACTCTTTCTTAAGTCTTAACCTTTCACCATGTAGATCGGTACTAGGTAGAGCTAAGAATTTATACATTACATCGGCTTCATCTTAATACAGCCTTCTCCATCAAACAAGCCTGCTGCATAAGCACTATTCAACTGTAGGTTCCTCAATAGTAGACTTACCACGCTTCTCCAGCTTGGCTAGTCGCGCTTCCATTTTGGTAACGTCCTTGCCAATTTCTGTGAAGCCATCGCCTACTGCCTTCTGCATGGCTCGAATAAGCTCAACTGCACGTTCTCTGGCTAGACCTTCTATGGCATCCACGACCTTATCTGAAGTCTCTCGAAGTCTTTGCGATTGCTCAATGTTCATTGTGAACCCAGAGGTTCTAAATAACTGGAACATCAACACTGAAAAGTCTTGCTTTAGATCACTCATACTAATACTCCGTCAGGCTGGTAAGATACGGTGCCTGTGAAAATAAGGTTAAACCACTTCTCGAATTGATTGGCTGCTTTGATTCCAATATCCTGCTCGACAAGAAGCATAAAGTCTATCCAATTGCGTTTGCAGGGATCTTGTCGGAACTGTTGGAACTTCTGCATGACCGGCTCTTTGCCGTGGAAATAGCGAGCTACAGTGACTAGATCAGACGTTCCATTCTGGATACGATCTAGCTCTTTGGCTACCCGGTCGTTGACCAGTGCGAACTGCTCTATAGTAGGCCATTTGTCTATGGTTGTGTCTGCTGTCACCTTTTCTTTAGGCGGCTCTGGCAGTTGAATTGGCCGGTAGTAAAACTTCTCACTCATGTTAATCTGACCTTCTTATATTTCATTAGCAGTGCGATCCGAATACCTTTCGGGATCTCTTTCCTACACGTCTTACACTTATCTTCGTTAGGAGGCATAGCTATTTGTGACAAAGGTATCCCCTTACCGTAGTAAAGATAAGCAGGATGATTGTCGTTACAAACATGAAATAGGCTAGGCTCGGTCTGTTGGGTGTTTTCATCCATATACCAGTTATCAGCTAGCATCTTTAGTAAGTCTAACCGGCAATATGCGCCCCGTTCTACTGCTCCGTACAGTTGCGGTGTTTTTGTCTTTATAATTGAGTAAACGTTCTCCAGGATATTTATAGGAAAGCCCTCGCCGCACGCGCATGTCCCGTCTACTGATTCTAACCAAGAAGTCTGCGTACCATGTCTCGTGCCATGTCTCGTGCCAGAACTTTTCAATGGTTTTGGGTGACAGTGTTTTATCGAGATAGAGGGAATGAGAATTTCTCTTTCGGCGACGTTTACGTTCCAAAATCCTTTTTCCTCTCTTTGAACAGGAGCGAACTGTCCATGCCTATCGAAGTAGTAACTTCTTGAAGTAATAACGTCATATGCTTTCACAGCACTAGTTTTCCCGCTGCTGCAATAACAGACAGCATTTTGTATAGTTTTCCGTCAAATTCACCAAAACATTTGGAACAGAACATCACCTGAGGTGAAAATGGGAATATGATTCCACAGTGTTGTTTCCAAATGTTGAATAGATCGTATTGTCTGCCATTCTTATCTTTCCTATCGTTGAGAGCGGCCAGTAATTTAGCTGCTCTACAAACGTGCAGTACAAGTGGTTCCATTTCACCTTTAACATTAACAATCTGTTCATTTGGAATGAAGACTATAGAGGGGCCAATTGCCTTGTATTGTTCCGTTCCACTTAACTTGACTGCTAATACTGTAAGCTCTTTCTGTGCATCAGGATTCAAGCGCTTCATTTAGCTTCCTAGTTAGAGCCGCTGCAACGATGCCGCCGGGAACCTTTACGTTACAATCAAGTAGTCTACAGTGGTAATGTATACCCTTCTTGTCGTCGTCTTCTAAGACTGCCATATCCCAATGCTCACGAGGCGAGCCTACTTCATGCCCGTGCATGATATAGAACTTCTTTTCGACCCAATTGATTCGCCATTCTTTTCCGAAGACCTTGTAGTCCTGCTTCTGATTGCTCATGTTGAACCCGTGCTAATGGTCATTTGTGCTCTCCCAATAATACCTTTTTCTTTTCTGATATGCACCATTAAAATTATGGTATAATTGAAAAGAGGTGATGTGTCCTATGAATGTTAAAGAAAAACATTGGTGCAGTCGCCATCCTCTTTATAAGAAGTGGAATGGCATGATGACTAGATGTTATAATGAAAACCATGATAATTATTATCGTTATGGTGGTAGAGATATTACTGTCTGCAAACGTTGGCATGATGTTAGAAATTTCATAGCAGATATGGAATCTACTTATGTAAACGGATACTGGTTAGATAGAGTTGACAATGATAAAGGATACGGTCCTGAAAATTGTAAATGGACAACTCCTTCAGTAAATCTGAAGAACACCAGCAGATCAAGACACAGTGATATTGAATGTGTAAAGTACCATCATGGTGCTAAAATTTGGAGAGTAATTGTACAATTCAAAACTAAAAAAGAAGCTGAAGCTTTCGCTAATACTGTCATTATACCTCACATTTAGCTGCGCGTCCCTGACGTTGCCTGATGGTACCCGATTAGAAACGAAGGGCAAGGCTACCGCGGCGATCATCACTTCTCGCCCCGCGTGGAGTCCTGCAATTATACCTTTATCTTTACGCACGGAGTCAGAATTAAAAGACTCAGAGATTCCCGGCTGCGCTATTGCTGCCCTTTGGGCCGCGGCATGGTTTCCATGAAATACGACGCAGTGTTAGAGGGTGGAGGAGTCAAGATCCCTGGGCTTGTGGGAGCCCTATATGGGTTGGAAAACAACGGCTTCGAGCCTAGCCACTTGGCAGGCACCTCCGCGGGTAGTATTGTAGCATCCCTTCGGGCTGCTGGCTACACCCCGGAGGAAATGAAGGACATTCTACTTCATCTAAACTTCAACGACTTCCTCGATGGTAATGGCTTCGGACGCAAAGCGTGGAATATTGCTAAGCACAAGGGAATCTACACAGGCGACGCGCTCTTCAAGTTTATGGAGAAGCTATTAGCGGATAAAGGCGTACATACCTTTAAGGACTTGCTGTCTACAGAGACAGACGATCTTCTTAACCAGAAATACCGCTGGCGTCTTAAGGTGTTCGCTTCCGACGTTAGCTTGGAAAGGCTGGTCACACTGCCCGATGACGCCACCCTATATGGGATGGAACCGGATGACGTATCTGTGGCATGGGCTGTGCGTACAAGCATGAGCATTCCTTTCTTCTTCAGGCCCGTAAAGATTGGGGAATCCTATCTTGTGGATGGAGGGCTGATCTCAAACTTCCCTATCTGGTTATGGGATTCGTACAACACGGCACCCACTTGGCCGACCTTCGGCCTACTGCTAGACGAGCGGGACGCCTCGTCCAGACAGGAGCCAAACAAGATTGGGCTGTGGCCGCATGACTTCTTTCGTGCTATGTTCCGTACCATGATGAAGGCTAATGACAGAAGGTTCATTCGTCCTGATGACTTTGAACAGCGTACCATTAAGATCCCGATCAAAGGCGTCGGTACAGTGGACTTCGATCTCTCAGCGCAAAAGAAAGAAGAACTCTTCCACAGTGGACGTAAAGCAACAGAAGACTTCTTAGCTAACTGGAACTTCGATGAATACGTGGCCTGGGCTACAAAAGCAAGGGGAATAAAATGAGACTCGATCTGGTAGGTAGATGCGTAGAGGTACTAAATGAGGTTAAGTACATCTTGGCTGGCGGCGCAGTAAGAAAGCCGCATTTGGATAAGGTAGAAACCAAACTTCTTGCTATGCAAGCTGAGATTACTAAATTTGAAGCAGCGCCGCTCATGCGTGTTGCAATTGTAGAAGGTAGGGATGGTACTAGATTCTTGGAGATATTCCAAAACCTAGATAACAAGAACTTCCGCATAAAGTTCATGGATGATGGTGACAGTGATATTGAATTTCCCTTCGAGAGATTAACACAACTCCGTTCTGTACTGGATGACGTAATATGGCAAAAAGGAAGGTATACGCACATACCCAACAAAGGTTCATAAGCCGACCCAACGCGCCTTGGTTCAAGTGGGCTGGAGAACGTTGGGAAAGGATACCTAATACCTCGCATCGGCTTTTTGTTTCCAACTATGGTAGGGTTTACAAAGAAGTCCACCGTAATACTAAACACCAGGGTTATTGGACGGAAATGACGGTAAAACTACACCGTTCGCACAATGGTCTTGAAATCCGCATCAAGAAGAAGCCTAAATATCACAAGATGGTGCATGTTATAGTAGCTGATCTGTTTCAGTTGCGGGCTGCAAAAGAAACGGTATTATTTAAGGACAAAGACAGGTGGAATCCGCGGCTGTCTAATTTGATGATCCAGCGCGGCAAGACACGCTGGAAGCTAACGGAAACACAGAAGAAACTGTGCAAAGAACTGTTCAAGATATATCCTCAATCTCCCATCATAACAGAGCTAGCCGAAAGATACATGGTTAACTATAAAACTATGTGGACACTTTACAAGGAGTTTAGAAATGAAAACGCTACTAATGGCATTACTGCTTACGACCACCTCGCCAGTGACTACCGATCACTGTGCTGGGCTAAAAGCGGATCACTGTGAGTTTAACAGTGAACGCTTGTTCGTAGACGTATCGGATAGCATGTTCCTAGGGGCAGGTTCCCTTGGTACTGAAATCCGTAAGCGGGCTACGGCATATTGTCTAGAATTTCCTAGAGCAAGAGTGGTTGTACAATTTGGCAACGGCAGAACAACTAGAGACTGTAGATAATGAAGCTAATCAGAGTTAGGACCGACGACGTTCTCGTACATTCCGATTCTATGAAAGGCGCTGAGTTTGAGAAATGGCGTAAACATCATCGATGGGTACTAGAAGCGCCCGCATACTTCTACCATGTTGCTGCCATTCTATGCAAAGACATTCAGGACTTCCCTAAAGCTATAGACTACATTAGACAAGAAGTCGCTGAAGGCCGCCTAGGACTGGACCTTCATGGTTGGGAACACATTGACTATTCTAAGATTCCTCAGGAGCAAATTGAGGAACACCTTGAGAAGTCGTTTGAATTCTTCCTTAAGACATTCAATTGTCTACCTAGTAGATGGGCTACGCCTTGGGGTAACAATTCAGAAGGTATCAAGAAGGCAGCCAGGAAATACTCTATAGCTGTAGAGGGCGTTACCGATCCTGTCATAGATCAATCACAAGCTGTAAACATCGTACACCACTTCAATAGTATCACTCCTCTACTTGGTAAGGTAATCATGGTTCATTGGTTTGAACGTGGATTAAAGCTTTGGAGGATCATCCAAACAGCTAAGTATGGTACGTGGACCAAAGCAGAAGCAGCACATCCAACAGAGTTCAAATAGTGTCATTCGATGAAAAAGTATTCCTTTGGAGTCTAGCTAGTAGGTCTGAAGATGCCAAGGTATTCGTTGGTATGTTCAAGCCCGAATGGCTAGTCGATCCTGTGCATCAGGTAATCTTGCGAACCATCTTTGTGTTCCTTAAGAGTCATAAGGTTCCACCGGATTTTAATACGTTGGAAGCCATCCTTAAGAAAGAAGACGAATCCGTCTACAATTTACGGCTAAAACCAGTGGTTGATTCACTACGTAAATTGTTACCTGCTGTACCGGAGCAAATCTATGTTCTGGATCAAGCTAAGAACGTTGCTATCGTTCGTTCACTAGAACAGATGATGGCTCAAAATACGTTCCAAGCCAACATGGCAAGTTACGACGGCAAGGTCGTACTCCGTAACGTAGCTCAGTGGTTCAACCAATTTGAAACCTCAACAGACGAGATAACACTACGCATGGACGAAGCTACCGAAAGATTAGTACGTGAAGCAAGCTTCAATTCAGCACCGTTTCAGATGCCTACGAACATCGGCCCTATTGACTACTGGACTGGCGGCGGGTTACGCTCACGCCAGCTTGGTATCTTTATCGCGCCAACAGGTCACGGTAAATCCGCTGCCTTGATGAACATTGCTTTCAACATGGCTATTCAAGATGAAGTAGATGTATGGTTCCTCACCAACGAGCTGACCATAGAGGAACAAGCAGAGCGTTTCCTTTCTCGCATCACAGGTGTTGAAGTCAACCTAGTGCAGAATGACCCTTACTCAGCCTATCATGGGATGGGGCAGCATTGGAAGTCAGAAGTCAACAAAAGACTTCTCATGACCAGCGTGAACCGTGAGATTAGCACAGATCATATAGAAACCCTCATGCTCAGACATGCCAACCTGTACGGATGGAAGCCTAAAGTATTGTGTCTTGACTTCATGGAACGCATGAAGCCTAACGAGACTGGATACGACCGTTCTCAGGAATGGAACTGGATCGGAGCGGTTGCCAGGGATCTTGTACGTCTAGCCAAGCGGCATAACATGATTATATGGACTGCTGCTCAGACCAACCGCTCTGGTATGAACGATGACCTTAGCATGAGTCTGTCAATGGCTCAAGGTTCGATCAAGCACTTGCAGGAAGCTACCGCAGTAATAGGTATGCGTCGGGTGTTCGTAGAGGGAGAGGAAGGCTCTGGTACTGAAACTATCGGTATGGAAATGGCACCGCTTAAGATGCGACACGGTAAGACAGACTCACCTAAGATCCTTCGCATGGACCTAGCCAAGATGCGTATTACAAACGAAGTCATAGAGCGTCCTGTGGAAGTGGACACGGAGGAGCCAGACGACGACAATGATAAGAAGACTTCCTATAAGAAGGGCAAGAAGAAGTACAAGAAATGAGAGCTTTAGGTACTAAAAAGAGATATCACGGATTAAGTAAGCATCCTGCCTATATTGCCTGTTACGTAACTTATGATAAACAAAGTGAAAAGTGGAAAGTTAGAATTTCATTTGAATTAAAAGAACAGGCTGAAGAGTTTGTTAGGAGAATTCAAAGTGAAAAACTGGTTTAATAAGGCGTTTGGTGTTAAGAAAATAAAAGGCAGTGAATTAAATACAAATTGCCCAGTATGTGGTCATAAAGATTTTCATTTTAATATAAAGTCAAAAGTTGGATTTTGTCATAGAGCAGGATGTCATTACAGTCCAACCTTAGAAGACCTAGTAGAATTAGCTGGGTACACTCCCGATGAAGTAGCCTTCATGCCGGACGCCCCCGAGGAAGTGACTACTCCTGTTAACGTAGAGCTTCCAGGGGAGCTACTGTGCTTCTACTCAATGGGTCAGCTAATGACCCAAAGCCAAGAAGCTTTAGACTACATCCTGCGACGCGGCTTAACAGTGGATGACATTATACGCTGGAAGTTTACCTTCGACGGTCAGCGTGTCTATGTTCCCGTTATGAAGGAAGGCGAGTTATACAACTACGTCGGTAGAGATATCACAGGAACTTCTGAACGTAAGTACAAGTATTGTCACGGAGTTAAGACAAGTCACTGGATATTTGGTTGGGACGAATGCAAGGATTGGGACCACCTGACATTAGTTGAGAATACTTTTAACTCAATTCTATATAGAAACGACATAAACTGTACTACGAACTTCGGCTCCTATTTAAGCGAAACGCAGCAAGGCTTAATACATAAGTCAAAGGTTAAATCGGTTGGCATCATGTGGGATGAAAACACCCACGGGCCTGCCGAGAAGATCGTCAAAAGATTAAGGTATAATGGTTTGAGGGCCTGCTATTGTTGGATGAAGGGTCAGCCTGATAACTGGCCGAAAGAACAAATAATTGAAATAGCTAAGCGTATGAAAGTCTTGGCTGAACAAAACATTATAGAGTACGATCCCTTTAATATAAAGAAAGAAATATTAAGACGACGATGATAGTAAATTGTGATAAGTGTCAAAAAGAATATGTACGTAAAAGAATACGTTATAACAGAGACGGGTTACTACTATGTCCTGCGTGCAAAATAACGAGTGGATTAAGAAGTATTATAAGACTACAAAGGGTAAAACATGTAGAGCCCAATGGGAATCTGATAATAAGATATATCGTAATAAATATAAACGTAATAAACGTTTAACAGATATTAATTATAAACTAAGAACTAGTCTGAGAAGTAGATTGAATGCGGCTCTGAAACATGAATATAAATATGGCTCAGCAGTTAAAGATTTAGGGTGTGCTATTCATGAATTAAAAGAATATTTAGAATCAATGTTTCAAGAGGGTATGACGTGGGAAAACTACGGACGTACTGGTTGGCACATTGACCATATTATTCCACTTTGTAGATTTGATTTAACTGATTATGAGCAACTTAAGAAGGCTTGTCATTATACAAATCTTCAACCTTTATGGGCTTCTGAGAATCTTAGTAAAGCAATTTCAGTAAAGGACCAATAATGAAAACTGATACACCTGTTGAGCAACCGACACCTTTAAAAATAGTTAGCTGGGTTTCTATGATGAAACATGCCATACGCACTAATGATAAATTTATACTTAATGATGAATTAGAACACGTACTTCGTCTAGCTAATCTTTGTGAAGAGGAACGGCAAGAATCCAATGAGGAAATTGCTGCTTGTCGCTCGGAATCAGCAGGAAAAATACACGAGCTTAAAAATAAACTTCTTGATGTATCTGTTGCTTATAGTAATAAATAAAGGAATTAGATGCCTACTTACACCTATACTCACATTGACTCTAACAAGATTGTGCGCAATTGTCAGTCACACGATTTTGATGTATTTCAAAGCATTAAAGAGGACGCACTAACGCAATGTCCTACTTGTCTGAAACCTGTTAAGAAAATCATAACCTCTGCTCCTAGCTTTACCATGCAAGGTGGGACACCTAAGTTTCATGGCTGAAGTTAAACTTTGTCAAAAGATATGTAACCCTGACTTGGGTGGGACACCTCTCTGCAATAGAGGGAAGACAGTCACACCTACGCAGGTAGAATTCCAAGGTACTGCGTACTTAAACGTTCTGCATTCCTTCCACAATCACAAACGCACTATCGTACAGTCAATGCCTCCCAAGATGAAGGGTGCGTTTGACGTAATGCTTGTAACTGATTACCCAGCTAAGCAGGACGTGTTCAGTAGACTTCCGTTACAGACAGATGCAATGCGTGTTCTACATGAATTCATTGAGAAGAGTCGGCTGCCACAGGATAGGATCTATGTTACTCATATCCTGAAATGCCCAGGTGGCTACATCAAGCCTAGTGTCTCCGAGATCAAAACTTGTAGAGACGCCCACTTGTTCTTTGAGATCCAACTCATTGAGCCGAAGGTTATCATCCTCCTAGGTAACACTGCCCTACGTGCTTTCAACCTGCACGGCCAGGGAGCCATGAATATCATTCACGGCAAGGTGTACGATCTACCCTTGCCTATAAAAGATGCGCCGAAGGATGCGCCTACCTATAAGGTGATCCCTACCTTCCATCCGTCCTACTTCATTCAGAAAGAAAACAAAGCGTTGCATACTAGAGTTGTTAATGACTTCCGACAGGCGCAGGCCATTCTATCAGGGACGCCTGGACAAGTGGCCTACCAAGCGAGCTATACACTGTGCGATACCGTCGATAAGGTAGCAGAACTGGCCGACGAACTAAATGCTAGCACAGCATTCGCTTTCGACACAGAGTCTACACGACTAGGTTTCACCACTGCTCCTGCCCTGTGTTACTCCATTTCACTTGGAAAGGAACGGAACTACATCGTCCCCATCTATAGACACAACCCGGAGGCACAGCCCTGGAAGATTAAGGCGGCGTGGAATGACGCTGACCGTGGGAAGATTCACGACCTGCTAGCCGTTCCCTTTGAGAATCCGAACATCGTCAAGATAGCTCACAACATCAAGTACGACGTGAATGTTCTGCGACATTGGGCGAGAAAGTCAGATGGCAAAGGAATCCGTATACAGGGCTTCTTTGCGGATACTGCATGCTTCCATCACCTACTACATGAAGAGGGACCGCATGGGCTTGACGTGTGCGCTGACGAGGAATTCGGGTACGGCGATTACTCAGAGCCGGTACGCAACATTACAGGGCAGGGTCGCGAGCTAATCAACACCTTCGACTGCGTGCCCGACGAACTGTTATGGCCTTACTCTGCGACAGATGCGGAGGCGACTTTCCGTCTATATGAAGCGTACATGCCGCGCCTGCTTGCCGCTAAACACTTGTGGCAATTGTATATCGAAGAAACGGAGCCGATGTCACGCGGACTTGCGGAGGCCGAATACTACGGCCACAAGCTTTCTCTGCCTACCATCATGGCGCTTCGTGCCGAATACGACAAGAAGCAAGCAGACATGCTCGTGCATATCCGTAGACAGACTAATCCTGAATTCAACCCGAACAGCACCAACGACGTGATCCAGGCTGTAATCAACAAAGGGTTTGCTGAAAAGATCCGGGACAAGAAGAAGAATTCCGGGTATACAGTAAACAAGAAAGCCTTGATGGATATACGAGATGACTGTTCACTGGCCGGTGATATACTTGACTTCCGCAGTAATCAGAAGATCATTAGCACGTACCTAGAGAACGCTCAGAATGACGTTGACCATGAAGATAAGGTACGCCATTCATGGTTCCCTTTGGCTGTAACCGGACGCCTTACGTGTTCGTTCTTCCATCAGATTCCTAAGGTAGACAAGGCTCGCGTCAAACTAGGACTGCCCATCTTAAAGGACATGTTTATAGCTGATGATGACTGTGATCTGGTGCAGGCGGACTATGCTCAGATTGAGCTATTCATTCTAGCCATCGTTTCTAACGATAAGGAAATGTCCACCATCTTAGCTGACAAGACTCGGGACTTGCACGCTGAGACAACGTATGACTTCCTTAAGGACTACATCAAGGGTTATACTTTAGAACTAGCTAAGGACGATAAGTACAACAGAGCGGAATGCGGTAAGCGCATTAACTTCGGTATCGGTTACGGTAGCCAGGGTTCGGCTCTGGTTAAGACTGGTAAGTGGAAGGATGTTAATGGTCAGGAGCGCAGCTTTACTTGGCCTATGTTGAATGTCGGTATTGGCATTTGGAAAAAGAAGTTTCATGGCGTAGCTGACTACATAGACAACTATCCTGACGAATGCCGTATGCGGGATGGCGTAGCGCTGTCCGCATTCCTGCGAGAGCGTAGGGTCCAGAATAGACTAAATGGTGCAGACGAGTATGTTCGAGGCGAGGCCGAACGGGAGTGCATCAATTTCAAGATTCAATCATCGGCAGGAAGTATCACTAACCGTACAATAGGATTGGTATATTTAACCGTTCGCGGGCTTATAGATCAAGGTATAATTGAGGAAGGCGACATACGACTCGTGAATACGGTTCACGACTCAGTGATCTACCAGGCGAAAAAGCACTTGACGGAATGGTTCATCAAGTACATCTTACTGCCGATTGGGCAGCGGCCGATTAAGGAATTGAACAATCACTGCTTCGGTATGGGTGTTGGATTCGGACCCAACTGGACGCAAGCAGAACTAAGGGAGACAAAATGAGAACGGTAACATTAAAGCTATTGCATAAGGACAGCACTGTTGTTGAACTAAATGTAGACGTAGACGAAATGCACAAGCTAATTGGCATTCTAAGCTACGGTGGATGGAAGAATCCTGAAGGTGTTAAGTTCGTAGTAGACGAATACTACATCACTGTATTCCAACCTTTAGAAGTTCATGTCGTTCTTCAGACTGAAGAAGAACTGAACAGAAAGACCTTGAATCAATTTGCAGGCTTGACTCAGGACTTTCAGCAAAGATTGACTCCACCCTTCTCGCGCCGCACTAATGAGGATCTTAACTAATGCACATAGATTATGAACTTTACAAAGACGGCGCATGGACACGAGTGGTTCAGGAAGTGAACCTAGAAGTTGACTTCAAGATTAACCCGGATAATCTTGATGGCGAGCTATGCAGTCTGCCTCAGAAAATGATTCAGTACGGGCAGATATACTCTCAACTCAAATCAGAGGTTAACAGAAAAGAAGAATTGGCAAAATTCATTTACGCCTCTCTGGCTCTCAAAGTGAGGGCGACTGATAAGGTAACTGAAAATGCCGTCAAAGAGAAAGTAACAACAGACCAACAATATCAACAGGCTCTAGCAGAGCAAAATCATTCAGAACGGAACGCCATTCTAGCAGAGTCTTGGTGGCGCTCAATCAACAAGAAAGCAGATTTGATTCAGAGTTTAGTTTACCGAGAATCAAGCGAAATCAAAAGAGGTGCATATTAATGCCTTATATTCTACAAGAAAAAAGAAACGAATTAGATCCCATACTGGAACAGCTATCTAAGAAACTAGAAGAGCTAGGCTGTGTTGGTGGTGATCTTAACTACACAATAAACAAATTAGCAGACCACTACATTACAGTTAGAGGGTTGAGATATCAACATCTTGAAGCCGTAATGGGAACACTTGAAAGTTCAAAAGCAGAATTCTACCGCCGGGTAGTAGCGCCATATGAAGATACAGCCATCGAAAAAAACGGTGATTGTTATAATAACGTAAACAAAGGAAACAAATAATGGAATTTCATCAACCTAATGCAGAAGCCCTAGACGCAGACCGCAGCAAGGACGCGAGACAAGTCGCGGAGCAAGGTGGCGTAAAGGCATTCTACCTACAAGCCGGAGTAACGAATGTTCGCATTCTTCCGCCTTTCAGTACCAAGGGTGTTTGGTATCGAGAGTTATTTGAGTACAACGTCGTAGTCGATGGACAACGCCGGGTATTCACAGCACCCGTAGACGGTCCCGATCCTATTGAAGAAAAGAGACAATCGCTTCTTCAAGCAGGTGGTGACTTCAACATCAAAGCCGCAGAAGGTCTAAAGGCTACTCGGCGTTATTTGTTTAACGCTCTAGTATGGTTTGCACCTCCGGGCGTTGAGTTTACCCGCGGAGAGGTAGTCGTATTGAAGGCTCCTGTCACTGTCAAGCGTCACCTTCTGGAAATGGATCGTGACGTACAAGGTGGCTGGGCTGACATTACGAACCCGGCCTCTGGAGTAAACATCAAGATTAGCCGCACGGGTAAGGGCCTTAACACTGAGTACAGTGTTGCCCCTCTACCTAAGCGTTCTGACCTAGCAACGGACTTAGCAGCAGTGCAGGTTGACGTTAACTTGTTGAACCTGTTTAATCTGGACGAGCTATACCAGCCGCTTTCTTACGATGACCTTAAGCGGGTTGCTTCTAAGATTGGTAACGTTGTAGTACCGGGGGCAGCCGTACCGGCTGTGCTTCCTGTACAAGTAGTAGCTCCTGTAGCCCCTGTGACAACTACGGTTTCACCTGAAGCCTACATTCCGGGAATGGACATTCCCCCGCCTCCTCCGGCCATTCGCTAATGGCAAATCATCCTAAGTTGAATTCGGATCAGATATCCGAAATGAAACGACTGTATGAAGAGGGCGATAAACAAGCCGACCTAGCTAAGCGTTACGAGGTATCCATTACCACGATTCGTAACAAGCTAGGACTTGGTAAGCCCAAAGAGGAACCTGTCGGCATAGGGACTTTCAGTCCCGAAGTCGAACCTCTAATGGAGACGGTATATCCTAGCGACATGTTCGTTGAGGATAAAAAAAAAGACAAGCCGAAGAGACGAATAGTAGGAGTGAACGTATAATGTCACAACTTGAAGAAATAGTGAAGCTGACCAGAGCGGGATTGAAGAGTGAGAAGAATGACTATGTAGCGGTTCACATGGCGGGAGACGTAGGCATCTACAGTTACGTTCCGTTCCCGTTCCCGACAGGGTTAGCAGAGCTAGATTTTCATTTAGGTGCTAAGGGTGGTTTGCCTGCTGGTAAGATCGTGGAATACTACGGTTTACCTGCAACTGGAAAGACCACTCTTAGCTACCACACTATTGCTGAGTGTCAGAAGATGGGTGGTATGGCCTTCTTCATTGACACTGAGCATTCGTGGGACGAAGACCGCGCTGAGGAAATTGGCGTGGACATTAGCAACATAGCGGTAGCTAGCGCACGTAGTATAGAGGCCATCTTTAATACACTGGAGAATTTCCTTGAGTCTTGTCAGAAGACTAAGTTCAATGGACCTATCATAGTGGTAGTAGACTCTGTTACAGGTGTACCTACGCAGTCGGATCTGGAAGGACAGATGACTACTGAGATTAGAGTAGGTCAAGAAGCTCGGCAAATTAGACGTGGTGTACGAAGACTTCAAGGTATTCTGAGCACCACTAAGGCTCTGGTAATCTTCATCAACCATGCCGTATCCAAGATGGCGACCGTGCCTTATGCCAAGCAAACACAGGCTGCCGGTGGACACGGAATCAAGTACATGGAATTCATCCGTGTAGAATTGAAGAACGTGGGTCACATTAAGAAGGGCACAGGAGAAGATGCTGTACGTATAGGACAGAAGATCGGATTTGAGATTGAGAAGTTGAAGAACGCAGCCTTACCTTATCCGAAGATAAAAGAAATCGCATTGCTTAATCATGGCTTCGATAAGATTGGCAGCTTGCTAGAAGCTTGTATCAAGACTGAGTATGTTGACAAGAAAGAGACTGGCGAAATCTGCACTATGTTCAAAGGTACAGATGTAGTACGTCAGTTCAAGGTTGACGAATGGCCGCAGGTAATGGCAGAGCTAGGCGGATACGATAAGGTGTACAAGGCTTGGGTAGAGCACGGTAAGCAAACAGGAGCATTAAGTCCTTGGGGAAGCTAACATGTATATAGCAACTTATGAAACTAGTCAAGGTAATGGGTTCGTAAAGAAGTTTACATCTAGAGTTAAAGCTAATAAATGGTTAAAACAGATGCATTTCGCCTATACCGCTTTGAATGCTGATGAATTTGAAAAAGACTTTAAAGAGTGGAAATCATATGGAACATTCACAGCTAAGGTATGGAAAGTATAGTGTCCAAAGCACTAGTCGTTAGCGACGTTCACTTCCACAGGTGGCAGTATGGCTCAACAATCGTTGACGGCTATAACTCTAGGCTTCTGGGGCAATTAAAATACTTCTTCTTGCTCAGAGACATCTGTGTAGATCGAGGGATTAAGCACGTCATATGCCTAGGCGATCTTTTCCATACGAACCAAACGGTCCATGCTGAAGTCTTAAGTGCTGCGTCGCAAGCTATAAGATGCCTTGCCAATGCTGGAATACAGTTCCATTGTCTAGTCGGTAATCACGACATGGCAAGTAAAGACGGTAAGATACACTCATTAGATTGGCTTCGGTCGTATGGTCAACTAGTAGATCGACCGCAAGTGCTTACCATTGAAGGTCGCCATATTGCAGCTTGTCCATATACGGAGAGTGTAGAGCAGTTGACAGACTTCTTAACCAAACCTAGACTTAAGGCAGAGTTGGTACTGTTACATCAAGGAGTTAACTTACATGAAAGCAGAGGGTCGGCCTGGGTTCTCAATGAAATCTTTACTAAGGAAATGGTACCGGAATACGTTAAGCGTGTACTCACAGGTCACTACCACAAGCCAATTGACGACGGTAAGATTAGTATTGTTGGTTCTCCAATGCAGCATAATTGGAGTGATTACGATGATGCCGCTCGCGGGTGTATGATCCTGGACCTTGATACGCTTGAAACTGAGCGCATACCTAACACGTTCAGTCCTACTTTCTTGAAGGTTGATTATGAGAATATACACGCTGATATTGCCAACAAGTTTGTAAGGATGATAGGCTGTCCAACTGACGAGGTGGAGACGATCAGAGAGATCGTTCTCAAACTAGGTGCTGTAAGCGTAGAGTTTGACGTATCATCAGTAAATAAGAACTCTAATGAGGAAGTGCAGTCTACATTTACTACGCTGGACGAGATCCTGCATGAGTATGATGAAACAGTTGACGGCAGACGCCGAGAAGTTGGTAAGTTAATTAGAGAGAGTGCATATGAGACTCCTAAGTTTTAAGACTAGTCGTAGAAGACACGGACATAGTAAAACTGCATTCTATCATGCTTGGGAAAACATGAGAGCTAGATGCTATAGGGTTAAGCATCCTGCATATAAATGGTATGGCGGTAGAGGTATAATTGTTTGTGATAGATGGGTGGAATTTAAAAATTTCCATAAAGACATGTTTTCTACATGGAAAGCTGGTTTACAATTAGACCGTAAAGATAACAGTGGTAACTACGAACCTAGTAATTGCAGATGGGTTACTAGATCACAAAATTGTAAGAATAGAAGATCAAGTAATAGAGAGCATCAAAGTACAGTTGATAACGTACACTATGACTCAGGTAAATGGGTTGTAAAGATACGTTTTAATTCAAAAGAAGAAGCAGAAAGATTCGCCAGTGAAACTTTTAAAACTTGAAGCCAGCAACATATTCAGTCTGGGACATGTGGAAGTAAACCTTAAAGACAGAGGTTTAATTCTTGTTACAGGGCATTCTTTAGATGAAGGATCAAGTAACGGTTCTGGTAAGTCAAGTATCGCTAACAAAGCAATACTGTGGTGTTTGTATGGGTACACAGCAGGTGGATTGAAAGCGGACGACATTCTCAATCGACACGGCGACACGAAGACTGGTTGGGGCAAGATCGACTTTGAAGGATCTGATGGAAGCCTGTATGCTGTCCACAGGGCGCGACCTGCCAAATTGGACTTCTATAAGGATGGCGTCTGCTACAGCATGAAGAAGGCCGCGGAGACGCAGGCGCTCATTGACCACGCTCTAGGGCTGGATTTCAAGTCCTTCTTACATACATATATGTTTGGTCAGGGTCGTTTGTTTTCCTACGCATCACTGCCTCCGGCAGACCAAAAGGCGATCTTAGAGCAGATACTTCCTGTTGAGCAATTGGCTGTATGGGTTGACTACGCTAAGACCTGTGTGTCAGATTTGCACACTGCTGAGGCAGCTCTAGCTTCTAAAGGTGCGATTTTACAAAGTGAAATCAATACCCAGAAGAATAACTGGCAGCAGGTTCAAGACAAGGCTATTCATTGGAATACGTTGCGTGAAAATAAGCTCAAAGACTCTCTTAACGACATTGCCGTACATAAGGAAGTGCTAGCAGAACGCGACTCCAGGCTGGTTGTCTTAAAAGACAGACTTGCTAAACTGCCTGATATTGCTCAGGAAATCCGAAACATCGACACTAAACTTGAGTCTCTTAACTCAGAGATCAATGATTGCCAATCCAAGATGCATCTTCTGGAAGAACGTAAGAGTCAATGGGACGGTGTGCGTTTATCGTCAAGTGCTAAGATGCACAAGATAGTCGATAGTAACTGTCCTACTTGCCATCGCGCCATTACTGACGAAGCTGTGAAGAACAAGCTGCTGGCCGATAACGTCATGCACTCCGAGAAGATGGCGGAGGCCGCCGTGAACATGGCTACATGCGCGACCATGTATCATACGGTTTCAGGTGAGCGCGGAGATAAAATTGATAAGTCACAAGAGCTATTCAGAGCCAAGATGGAACTAGAGGTTGTACGAAAAGAAGATACGCACTTTAGAGTGCAGATCGCAGAGTTGACAGCCCTGGAGAACAACGAAGAGAAGTACACGAAGCGGGCTGAGCAAATCGCCTCCGAGCGTAATCCATTCTTCGATCTAGTAGCGTCGTTCGATAAGGGCATATCTGAACTGCTAGTGAAGCAGGCTCCGCTTGAAGAACATAGATATAAGGTCAGCCGTGAGATTGAACATATCAATCACTGGCTCAAGGTCTTCGGTCATGATATAAGAATCAAACTGTTCGAGTCCGTGTGCAACTATCTGGACACACAGACCAACGAATATCTTAAGCAATTAAAGAACCCGTGGCTGAGGGTTCAGTTCAGTACGATTAAGAAGCTCGCCTCTGGGGAGGTGAAAGAAGACTTTAACGTTCGAGTATTCTCGGAGAAGGGCGGTGAAGGCTTTGAGACATTATCTGGAGGCGAGCAACAGATTGTATCCTTTGCTATTGGGAAAGCATTAGGTGATCTTTCCAAAGCACAGACAAAGGGTAGCTCTGAGTTAACCATTTTGGATGAACCCTTTACAATGCTGGATTCTAGAAACTGTGAAGCTTTAGTTGAATTTCTTACAAAAGAAAAAGGTACTATCCTACTAATCAGTAACGATGAAAACCTAGCCAACTTAATTCCTGATAGAATTCATGTGATTAAAGAAAACGGAGTTACAAGAATTTCAAATGCCGTCTATCAGACTTTTAACTAAAGCTCTCGCCTACTTAGAAAGTTATGGTATAATTGATACCGAGGTGGCGTTCGGTGGGTAATAGAAAGTGCTTATACGGTCATATGCCGTGTAAAAAAAGACCTATAAGTGGTAGTCTTGCTAATAAGTTAACACAGCATAAGTACCAATTCAAAATAGTTCATGCGTGTATTAAGCATTTTAAAAAAGAAATGAGATTAGTCAATGGCGGCTGAAGATAAGCTACTGAAGAAGTACGAAGCCTTAGACTACACTCACGACTCTGACATTGATCCTGAGCATTATCAGATATACCTCTTCGGCAGGGAAGATGCAAAGGAGGACATGGAGTTCGGTGAGCCGGGCGTTGAGTACAAGATGGCTAATAGGTTCATTAAGAACCTGCACTATCTGTCAGGCAGAGATCAGAAAAGACCCATTCTTATTCACATGAAGACATGTGGCGGGCATGTTGAAGAGGGTATGGCTATCTACGATACATTGCTCTCTATTCCTAATCCTACTACTATCATAAACTACACGCACGCACGCAGCATGTCAAGTATAATCTTCCAGGCTGCTAATAAGCGCATAATGATGCCTAACAGTTACTTCATGTTCCATGAGGGAGAACAGGCTGTATCGGGTACATTCAAACAGGTAAACAGTATCATAGACTTCGGTAAACAGTTCAGCGATACCATGACAACCATATACGCTGAGCGAATGAAGCATACTCCCAAGGGTGCCCACAGGACTTGGACTATGGCTAGGATAAAAGACTGGCTCGTGCATGAAATGGACCGTAAAGAAGATGTACACCTTACCGCTATTGAGACTGTAAACATAGGACTGGCTGACGAAATATTCGTAGACTACGAAAGTGTATTTGCTTACACTAAGCAGCAGTTGAGTATAAAGTAATGAAGTGTGTAACCAAAAATTGTAATCGTAAGACAATAAGTCTTAGAGAAGCCCATGTTATTGAAGCCATGCACTTAAAGGGTACAGTCGAATATAGTACACAGATGATATATGTTTGTAAAAAACACTACACTGAGTACATAAAGATGATGGGATATTAAATGACCGCTAAGCGTACTAGAAAAGCTGGTAAGAGAAAGTGCAGAAGATGTAAAGTAGTCTTTGATACGCCGGATAAGTACGTGCAAATTTGTCCTAGATGTATGAATCATTGTGTAAGATGTGACAAAGAGTTAACTAAAGAGAATACAACTATAGGTAAAGGTAATCATAAGACTTCATGTAAATTTTGTCACGCCGAATTACAAAATACCGATAAACGGAAGGATGCACGTTTAGTAAAGACATATGGTATTACTTTAAATGAATATGAGAAAATTCTTCAATTACAAAGTGGAGCGTGTTACATCTGTGGAAAATCACCGTCAGAAACCGCCTACGCTCTATCTGTAGATCACAAACATGTAAAGAAAGATAAACAACAAAATCCACGGGAGACTAGAACGCGAGTTAGGGGACTACTGTGCTGGGTCTGTAATAAAGCGATTGCTAAGTTCAGAGACGACCCTGCTAGATTGAGAAAGGCTGCCGAATATTTAGAACGATGGCCTGCTCAAGAAATCCTGAAAGGATAATACAATGAGTGCTATGCGTATACTTCACCTAGATATTGAGACGACACCAAACAAAGTCTACGCCTGGGGTCTTTTCCAACAAGACATTTATATAGATCAGATCGTAGAAGCCGGTAAAACACTATGTTGGGCGGCGAAGTGGCACGGTACCAAAGGTATGATGTTCAATTCCTTACACAAGGAAAAGACAAAGGGTGCTATGATTAAAGAGATCCATGCTCTGCTGGAAGAGGCAGACGCCGTTGTTCATTATAACGGCAAGAAGTTTGACATCCCGGTGCTCAACAAGGAGTTCATTCTAGCTAATATAACTCCTCCTTCTGGCTTCAAAGAGATTGACCTTCTGCACGTAGCCAAGCAACGCTTCCGCTTCACTAGCAATAAGCTAGACTATGTAGCTCAGACGCTAGGCATTGGTTCCAAGTTGCACCATAAGGGTATGGAGCTTTGGAAGGGTTGTATGGAGAACGACGCTAAGTCGTGGCAGACAATGGAAAAGTACAATAAGCAAGATGTTAACCTACTGGAGAAGCTGTACGTAAAGGTATTACCGTGGATTAAACAGCATCCTAACCACGGTCTATATGTAGACGAGAATCGTCCGGTTTGTAAGAACTGCGGTAGCCCTAAGGTTACTAAGAAGGGGGTTGAGTTTACCCAGGTTGGTAAGTACCAGAGATATCGGTGCAGCAGTTGTGGTACGCCTTTGCGCGGTTCAATCTTGCTTAACCCGATTGAAGAACGCAGACGATTGCTGAAGTAAGGAGGCCATATGGCTAAACGAGCGATATACTTGGCAGGAGCAATGGGTGGTCTATCTGTAGCTGACGCTAACAGTTGGCGGCAAGAATGCGAGATCGAGCTTAAGGGATGCTACGCTGTACTGAATCCTATCTCAGTACAGTTTGAGAAAGACCCGAAGTTCATATTCTCCAGCATAGAGCCTAACCTAACGGCACAGCAGGTGACAGTAAAGGATCGGTTCTACATTGACCAGTCTGATTTCATTCTAGCTAATCTGTCCGACCCGAAGGCGGTGTCTATTGGCACAATTTGGGAAATGGGCTATGCTTATGGGAAGGGCAAGAACATCGTGACCGTGTGTCCGACTGGCACGAAGTTTTACGACGGCCATCCGTTCGTGATGTGCTTCTCACACGTAGTCTTTCAAACCCTAGCGGAAGCTATTGACTTCCTTAATGACATAGCCGTGTAATCGTGTGGGAATTTTCGGCTGAAGAAATCCAGGCGTGGGTAGCTGCTAGTAATGTTGTTACCGCGCCTGTTCTCATTAAGGGTATAACATACCGCTGTGATAGCTGTAAGCGGTTCATGTCGGCCCTTGAAATGAGAGTAGAGTACAGCACGTTCTACTCCCATTTGACAAAAGAGTGTCTGACTAAGTTCGCTAACAAACACATGAAGAACTTAGACTTATCTAAAGCACCGCAACAAATTCAAGTAACAGGAGACGTTTAATGTCTAAATTAGGTCGATTCGCGGAAACTATTTTTGTTCGTACATACGCCGCAACGCATGACGAAACTTGGGATGGTTGCGCAAGACGGGTAGCTGATTACGTAGCAGGCGACGATTACAAACATTTGGCAGATGACTTTTACAAGGCTATCTCTGAGCGTAAGTTCATGCCTGGAGGGCGATATCTAGCCCAAGCTGGTAAGGATATCCCCCAGCTAACCAATTGTTTCCTTTTGAGCGCAGAGGATTCCAGAGAAGGGTGGGCTCAACTGCTTAGGAAGCACATGATGGCATTATCTACCGGAGGCGGGGTCGGCACATGGTACGGAGACGTAAGACCGTCTGGACAGCCGATTAAGCGGTTTGGCGGGGTATCCAGTGGCCCTCTCGCCCTCATGTTCATGGTAAACGAGGTTGCACGTCACGTACTCTCGGGCGGGAAGCGTCGTAGCGCCTTATGGGCTGGACTACCTTGGAACCACGGCGATATCGAAAAGTTCATTGTATCTAAGAACTGGTCTACAGCTATTCGGTCAATGAAGGAAAGTGACTTTAACTTCCCGGCTACGTTGGACATGACAAACATCAGCGTGGCTCTAAATGATGAATTCTTCCAGAAGGTGAACAAAGATGATAAGGTATGGGACATCTACTATCGGGTCTGCAAAAACATGTGCAAAACAGGAGAACCGGGCTTTAGCATTGACACAGGAGTTAACGCTAAAGATGTTCTTCGGAATCCTTGTACGGAAGTTGTGTCGGCTACTGATTCTGACTGCTGTAATCTTGGTTCTATCAATCTAGCGAGGGTCAATGATATTGACGAACTAAAGAAGCTTACAAGACTTGCTGTAAAGTTTCTGTACCTGGGGACATTTCGTAGCTGGATGCCGGACGAATCGTTTGCTAAGATCCGCGAGAGGGATCGCCGGATCGGCCTGGGTATCATGGGTCTGCACGAGTGGTGCATAAGACATGGAGAAAGATATGAGCCTAACGGCGAACTCGGCAAGTGGCTTGCTGCTTGGGCGAATATTAGCGACGATGAGGCCGTTAAATTCAGTAAGGGAAAGGGAGCAAAGCCCGTTGCAGTTAGAGCAATCGCCCCAACGGGCACTATCGGAATTATAGCAGAAACAACGACAGGAATAGAACCTGTATTTTGCGTAGCCTATAAGAGACGCTGGCTTGGCACTGACGGACAGTGGGCCTCAGAATACGTTGTAGATCCTACAGTGAAGCGCCTACTAGATGAGGGTATCATTCAAGATCCCAATGACATTGAGGATTCAATCAAGCTAGCTCGGCATGTTGAACGTCGCATTCGGATGCAAGCCTTCGTTCAATCCTTCGTGGATCAGGGTATCTCCAGTACGATTAACCTTCCTGAATACGGAGAGGCTGGTAATAACAATGTCAAGCAATTTGCTGAAACCCTTTTGGAATATTTGCCGAAGCTTAGAGGAATCACTGTTTATCCTGATGGTGCCCGCCCTGGTCAACCTATTACTAGCGTAAAGTGGGAGACAGCTATTAAGCACGCTAAAGTCGAAGAACCAGAAGACAAGTGCTCCCAAGGCGCGTGCGGCATCTGAGATAAACGTCTGCATAGAACATGAGTGGCATAGTTATATGGGTGAACGTTGGTGTAGTAAGTGTAACAAAGGATGATAACATGAATAGAATCAAAAGATGGCTTCAATTGTACAGGCTGTATCGCTTAACTCGTATGCACACTTTAGACTTGTACGAGGAAAAGCTACGGATAGAAGATAGACTGCTTGAGGTACAAATCATTATTCAAGGAAGATCGACTATCTATGATGCCCCGATCGAAGTTAAAGAAGCAGCACTGTGGCGTGACCACGATAACCACGATCTACCTCCGGTAGATTCATTTCAGACAGTGGGAAAGATATGAAGAAAGAACATGACGGAATGTACTCAACCCTAGCACCTGTTGAATCTAAAAAGCGTGAACCTAGTTTGCTAGATACGTGGTTGGCTAATACCGATAAAACCGCAGTTTATCCTGATTCCTTTAACAAGGAACTCACTGGTGCTGTATATCTCACCCTGGGGTTGAATGGAGAGGCCGGCGAGGTAGCCGATGAAATAAAGAAGATCATACGCAATGATAATGGTATTATTACACCCGAGAGGAAGAAGAAGCTGTACCTTGAGATGGGCGACGTGATGTGGTACTGGCTCCGGCTGACCAAAGAGCTTGATCTAGATATCGAAGATATCATGGCAGAGAACCTGAAGAAACTGAGTCAGAGGTATGAACATGAAGTCAAGTAATTTATTCTGGGGTATTTTTAATCTGTTTCTAGGTGCGCTTATAGCTTCAACTATATTATGGCACAGCGGCTACTGGCACAGGAAAGTAGTGGAGAATTGGAAGGAACAAGGATATGAGTGCTTTAGAGTCTACAAAGAACATGAAGAGGAACAAGGATATGAGTGCTTTAGAGTCTACAAAGAACGTGAAGCTGGTATCCGTTACGAAATCGCATGTTGATGGTATCCCGACAGCGGAAGGTCTGATTTGCTATGTTGCTCGTGTTAGCAACCCTGCTAACCAGATGAACGAGCAATCGGCTCCTAAGCTTCTAAAGTATCTTATAAAGAACAAACACTGGAGTCCGTTCGAGTTAGTCCATATGACGGTAGAGATCAAGACGAGTAGAGCTATCGCTCAGCAGATCCTTCGGCATCGTAGTTTTAGCTTCCAAGAGTTTAGCCAGCGGTACTCTACAGCTACGTCAATGGTATACTACAGAGCTAGACGGCAGGATGTTAAGAACCGTCAGAACAGTATTGATGATCTATCTGTTGAAGTGAAAGAACAGTTTGAGGAACTTCAACTTGACGTTAACCAGCTTTGTGCAAACCATTACTCAAGAGCTTTAGAGTTGGGCATTGCCAAAGAACAGGCTCGGTTTCTCCTCCCTTTAAGTACAGCAACCACACTTTATATGTCCGGGTCCATGCGATCTTGGATTCATTATATGCAACTGCGTATGGACCCTTCAACGCAGTTAGAGCACAGAGAAATTGCAAACGAAATATACAGCATCTTTGCTCATAACTTTCCTAACATAGCGGCGGCACTACATGACAACCAAAGAGACTAACCCTAAAGATGCTGTAGGAACAGGTAAATATCCGTCTTCTACTGTTCCTGCTCCTGTTATTGGTGAAGTAGGCTTAGCCATGTTGGAAGGGGCACGTAAATATGGTCGTCATAATTACCGGGTAGCAGGGGTGCGAGCTAGCGTGTACTACGATGCCTGTAAAAGACACCTTGATGACTTTTGGGAAGGCGTTGACATTGATAAAGACTCCGGCCTACCGCATGTTGTTAAAGCTATAGCTTGTTTAGTTGTATTGCGTGATTCACAGATGCAAGGCAATTGGGTTGACGACAGACCGCCGCCAAGTCCTAAAGACTGGCAAGATGTGCTTAATAAAAAAGCTAAAGAAATAATTGCAAAGTACCCTAACTCTAAAGATGCATACTTGGCATCGGATACAAAACTATGAAGAAGCAGAAATACTTTGATGGATTCGGCAACCTAGAGGATGTTATTAGAGACTTTGAGATCGACACCGATCTTAATGACCGTAACATTCTATTTGCTTCTTATGCTACAGAGGCTTATGAAGGAAGTGCGTTCGTCCTATTTAAGAGAGACAAGAAGCTCTATGAAGTCAATGGTTCACACTGCTCGTGCTACGGCCTAGAGGGTCAGTGGGAGCCGGAAGAGACTTCATGGGATGCGCTGGCAATGCGAATAAAGGTTGATGCTACCTTAAAGGGTAGTAACATGAATAAAATAAGAGTAAATATTTATGGTGTTGCTCCTGAAGGCGTACCGTATCTAGTTGAGCTAATCAAGAAGAACGTGAAGGTAAAAGATGCCGTTTGATAGAACGGGTAAATGGACGGAGCCTGGATCGGAAACCGAATCCGAGTTCGTAAATGCTATTACGGCTCAGTCAAGTGACGGGCAGGAAGTTGCACTTACTCCCGACGTGGTGGCTAAGATCGAGGCTGCCATCCGTTCCAACGTTGGTGACAACAAAAACGTTGGCCGGCTCAACACACTTTCCTACTCCACCTTAGCTAGTGTAGTTAATAGTCCTGGGCATGTAAGCGTTGTCATCCCTATCTACGGCGCTCTCAATCTAGTTAAGAAGGCCATTGAGTCTGTATTCAAACATACCTATTGGCCCTTTGAGCTTATCCTAGTTGACGACTGTTCTCCTGATCCTGCTGTCCGTGACTACCTTAAGACGCTGGAAGGTCAGAACAAGTCTGACAAGTGCATAGGATTGAAGGTTATCTGCAACAAGAAGAACAAGGGCTTCGCTGCCACCTGTAACATCGGCATGAACGTCGGCACGGGTAAGTATTTCTGCGTTCTCAATTCGGACGTTCTAGTTACTCCCTACTGGTTAACCAAAATGGTTACTGCCGTAGAGGCTGATAAGTCACATGTCATTGTTAATCCGGTAACCAATAATACGGCCCTGATTAACGTGCAGATGGAACCTGGTAGATCGTATCTGGATATGAACCGTGCGCTCGAACGTAAATCACCTAAGAACTATCCTGAGATTATGCCTACCGGCTTCTGCTTGTTCTTCAAGCGTAGTCTCTTAGAAAGGATAGGAGGGTTCGATGAAGCCTACGTTTCCTACGGGGAGGATACGCACTTCTGGTTCCAATCTCTTAAGCTCACCTCTGATAGCGGTGAGTACCTTGGCAACAAAGCTGTCATGGCTGACGATTGTTACATCTTCCATGAACGTAGCAGCAGCTTCAATCAAGTAAGTTCAGATGAACATATGGGCCTTCGGCGTTCTGGCTCGGAGCGTTTCCACAAGCTAAATCCTTCTTATGCAGACTGGAAGAATGGCTACAATGTTAACAAGGTCATGTCAGAGATCCGCTCCAAGACACCCGACTCACTGTTTGACCACGATTACAAGTACAATTGCGTTTGGGTTGTAAAATCAGCCGACTTCTGCGGTGGTATGAAGTACATAGCAGACATTGTAAATGAGCTAATTGAGCAGAATGTCAACGCTAAGGTTTGTGTTATCAAGAACACTCCTGACGCTCCTGAGAATGTCCTCAATGATCTACATACTGCGCCTATCTTCTTTAAGGATGCAGAAGACTTTGTAACTAACTTCTCCACGCGCTGCTTTACCAACGGTGTCGTAATTGCCGCTGTATCTGAACTTGTGTCGCCCGTAGGCATCCTTTGTCAGCGCATACAAAGTCTTACTCCTATTCATCACATTCAGTCATACGATCCTGAGCTTACTGCCATTCCTGAGTTAGCCGCAGAGCAAGCTCAAGCATATGGAAAGCTACGTTATTCCATATCGTCAAGTAACTGGATCACTGAACATCTACAGAAGGAAGGCGTTAAAAACATCATCTTCACTACTCAACCGGGCGTTGATACGGACCTATTCCATCATGGCGACCGAAGCCGTGGCGACGATAGGTTTACCGTGATGATAGCTTTGAACGCTCAATATCCTTTCAAGGGTGCTGAGCGCGGCATTGAGGTTGCCAAAGAGATTATCAAGCGGGACAAAAATATCCGCGTCCTAGGATTGGGTATGGACTTCATTCCCGATTGTCCGGCCATTGTAGGACTCGGTAAATTGTCACAAGGACGCTTGGCGCACCTCCTACGCACTGAGGTAGATGTGTTTATAGATCCAAGCTACATTCACAGTTACGGCATGCCTAGTTTGGAAGCTCTTGCTTGTGGCGTTGAAGTTGTCTGCTGGAATAACCGAGGCATTGGTGAGTACGCGAGCAATAAGTTTAACGGCGTTCATATCTTCATGCAGAACGTGATACCCGAAGAACTAGCCGATAGGTGTCTAAAGATTAAGGAGAATAAGTCCGCAGTCACTCTAGTTCCCTTATCAAGAGAAGACAGTGTTAATAGCTTCACTAATCACTTTGAAATAAACTTAGGTCTGGTACCATTCAAGAAACGGATTACTGTAGTCACCCCTCACGCACGCAAACACGGTGGCCCGACTACGATCATTAATTTCGCTAACGTCTTGGGTTACTTGGGACACGATGCGCGCCTAGTATCAATCTATGACGATTTCAACAATGAAGTAATAAGCTTCAAGCAAGTTCCGCTATTCATAGGCGTTGATTACATTAAAGAGTCTGACATGGTTGTTATCAACTCTGATAATCCGTTCATTGAGCAGATTGTCAATCAGCCTTCACTTAAACATGCCAAGAAGGTACTTCTAAAGCTCAGCCACAATCCTCGCTTTAAGGCCATAGAAGAAGCTAGCTTGCGCATGCCCATATGGGATAAGATACTTTGTTCCACAGAGCATCTACGTGAGAAGTGTATCAATCCTATGCCTGATTGGCGTCACATTGCGTGGAGCCCCGATAAGGTTCAAACTATCGGCTGGTATCATTACACGTTCCCTGTGTTCAACGCTCCCCCGGAGACGAGACAGTACGGGGTCATTGACAAGCAGATGCGTATTGGGTATCTTATGCACGACCATCCCACAAAGGGGACGACGTTCGCCAATGCCATCGTCAAGGCTCTTAAGAACAAGTATGGCGCTAACGTAGACATCGTGACCGTTGGTGAGGTAGCGCTTAAGTATAAGCCGCCGTGGATGACTTACGTGTTCAAACCTAACCGCCCTGAAATGGCACAGGTAATGAAGCAGTGCGATATCTGGTTGGGAAGCTCCTTCAACGAAGGACTAGGACGTATGACACTGGAAGCTATGGCAGCGGGTTGCGCTATCGTAACTACCGACACTGGTGCAGAATTCCTTAAAGACCAAGAGAACTGTTTACTATACCCTCCCGGTGAGGCACAACAAGGCGGTGAAGCTGTAGATAAGCTACTATCAGATCCTAAGCTCTTCCAGAAACTAATCAATAACGGCTACCAAACAGCAGGTAAGGCAGCAGACCCGCACCAGTATGTACATACATTGAGGCAACTAGTACATGAACTATGCAAAACCTAGAACTAAAGCTTTTAGCGTCACTATTAAAGACTGCGAGGTTGAGACGTTTCGGTGCGGCGGGCCGGGCGGACAGAATGTCAACAAAGTCGAAAGTGGTGTCCGCGTGCGCCATGTTCCTTCTAGTGCTGTGTCTGAAAGTCGGGAGTTTAGAGAGCAACATCGGAACAAGGTTAATGCCTTTATCAAAATGGCTAATTCGCCAGAGTTTCAAAAGTGGATACGAGTCGAAGCTGCTAGACGAGCGGGACAGCCATCAGCAGAAGAAATAGTGGAGAAGATGATGGGCTCTAAGAACATTCGAGTACAGTATAAGGTGGAGGGTAAATGGACGACAGTAGAATAAGGCGCGGGGTTGGAATTTGCCACTATAACCGGCAGAAGTACCTTAACGAGATTATCTTCGCTGTACAGAATACAGTACCGAAAGGTACTCGCGTTGTGGTGTGCGACGACGGCTCCAACCCTCTAAACATTCTTGAAGATATTACACTGGTTCAAGGTAAGAATCTTGGTGTAGCAGCGAACAAGAACCGTGCCTTGTGGGCGCTTCAGGACTGTCACTACATTTGCATCCTAGAAGACGACCTTAAGCCTATCTCTAAGGGTTGGTTTGAAACCTATGAGAAGGCTGCCAACCTGTCCAACATTCACCACTTCTGCCGTGTTCAAGACAAGCACGTCCAAGAAACGTCTCCTGAGTTTGCTCAGTATATGAAGACGCATGGATTCACGCCGATTTACGGTCCCACTCCGCGTGGAGACTTAACGTTTATAACACACAAGGTTGTGGAGCGCATTGGTGCTTTCAACCCTCTCTTCATAGGCGCTGGTCACGCGCACGGGGAGTGGAGCCATAGAGTATGGAAAGCGGGGCTGATCGGCCACAACAATAAGTGGGTTGACATCATGGAAGCCCGTAATATGTTTGAACAACTTGGCGATACCGAAGGCGGACGCTGGGTTCTAGATCCTAAGGATTTACGTAAGCAACTTATCAGAAACGAGAAAGTGTACAAGGATCTTCAGAAGACAGCCTACAGCCACCTTCCTTTGAGCCTGGAGTAACAATGGAACAGTATACAACAAAGTGCGGTGTGGAGCTTCCTCAAGTAGACCCTGAGAAAAACTACGACATTCTGCTATACAAGATAGGGAATGATTGGGAAGAGTTCCTTCGCTGCGATACTATGCACAAAGTCACTGACCCTGCTGACGAAGACTTCCGTAAGAAGATCGCACAGGCAGCTTGCACAATGTATACCACTCGCGGTATTGGTATTGCCGCTAATCAATTGGGCTTCAAAGAGCATTGGTGTATCGTAGATACACAATGGCCTCAAACTGGTATAAAGGTTCCGCGCGTAATCCTCAATCCCAATACAAGAGACAGCGTACTAGTCGAGACTCAGAAGGCCAGCCACGAAGGCTGTCTAAGTGTGCCTATGGGGTTCAAGGGAACTGTGGCTAGACATTCGGCAGTAGACCTTTACTATACTGACCTTATGGGCAATGACGTATCGTGGCAAGCATTCGACCTTGATGCTGCCGCCGTCTTACACGAGCTAGACCACCTAAGAGGGCGATTGTTCATTGACAACATTTCCAATCTTCGCTTAAGCTTCCTAGAAGGTAAGCTTCGGAAGGTACAGAAGATGGTCAGGAATCGCATTAAGAACAACAACCGCAGCGTAATTGCCCAGGTTAAACGCATGAACATCATCTACTCATGGAGCGCACAGAAGAGACTTGATCTCGCTGCTAAGGAAGCAGAGAAGCTTGTGGTTGAACAACCTGAGGTAGTAGATGAATAAATACCTTATGAGCGAGGGTAGCGTACAACTCGGCATGGTCTTTATAGAGAGACACGGCGGGTTTGTTACTGGATCTCATAACGCACCGCTAATCGGGTACTTCTGTAAAGTATACGATGAAGATTCCGATGCTTGGAATGCACAGGGACACGGACTTACATATGATCTAGCAATGGTTTCTTTGTACCTTCTGCGTACCAAAGGTGAGCTACCTAAGCCACCTGAATACTTCTCTAAGACTAACTTCTATCTGGAAAACTAATGAAGATACTACTTGCTAAACATCTATGGGACTACGAAGGTACGCCTATCGCTACCTACGCTACATCCCTGTCCAGAGCTTTCACACAGGCTGGACACGAAGTCACAGAGATAGATAAGCAGATCATCCTAGATGATAGCGTTTACAGGGCACACGATCTTCTGTTCGATATTGACTGCGGTAAGGATATGAAGGGGGATCAGAAGTTTCACCTTTGCCATCCTAAGATCCAGTCCCTAATTAAGACTGTCTTCTTTGCAATAGACTCGCACGGAAATGCTGATATGCACCAACGACTGTCACGCTCCGCAGACTATGTATTCTTTGCTATATGGGATAAGCGCGACCTGTTCGCCGACCATCCTTCAGCTACTTGGACTCCAAGTTTCACGGATCTTGCTTACTTCGACGGTGAAACGTTTACCTCGGAGAAGACAAAGGACTTCTGCTTCCTAGGCTCCCTTGGCGGGCTTGATAGAGCAGATCCTATGGTGAAAGCGTGCAAAGACAATAACTGGACTTTCGACGTGGATGAAGTAGGCCGTAAGGGAAAGCACACATGGCCCAGGACCGCTGAGCGCATGGGTGCTTGCAGGTTCGGGTTCAACCACGGACAGAAGCACGACGGACCTAACCTGCGTACTATAGAGACGATGGCTATGAAGTTGCCGCTTATCTGCGACCAAGACACGCGAGACGGCAAAGGTTTCCTCTTCGAGCCTTGGCAGCACTACATTCCCTACAAGGCGTATTCGTATGAGGGACTGCTGGAGCGCATGCAGTGGTGCATGACAAACCCCGATAAGGCTGCTAAGATTGCCAAGCAAGCATATGATGAAGTGTGCCTAAACCACCTGGCCTCGCACCGCGTACAGACTATACTGGAGGTAGTATGCAAATCCTGATGTTCACACCTGCCCACAAGGATGAGTTCATAGCCAAGGCCAAGACCATGAAGAAGCGTTACCCTGAAGTAACTATTGTCTATGATCTAGAAGACGGTGTGCCCGCGACAGAGAAGAAGCGGGCCTTTGAGAACGTGAAGAAGCACGCCCGTACAAAGGATTGGGTTCGCATTGACGACAACATGACATATGAGTTATACGACCTACCTACCGTACAAGCCATAGTCATTCCTAAAGTCACGCCTTACGTACTTGACCGTTACGTCGATATGGACGGTCGAAACAGCTTTGGCTGTGATAGAGTAATCGCTCTCATTGAAACTGCTGCTGGCGTTGACGCTGCTAGTTACATTGCCGAGAAGGCTGGCGGTGTCATATTTGGGCAATATGATTTCATATTATCAATGAATTCCGAACTACACACTGACTACGCTAGATCACGGATCTTGAATGCATGCAAGGCTGCTGGCATTCCTGTGTATGACAGCCCTGACTACTCCCTGGACTTAAACACGATCATGCATAACGCTAGGCAGGCGTACTGCCTAGGCTTTGACGGCATGGCAGTTCTACATCCTGACCATATCAAGATCGTGAAGGAAAACTTTAGAGCGCCTTACAACCAGAGAGTATGGGCGAAGGGTATCTTGAAGAACGCTGGAGACGGACTGACTGTCTTCCAGAACACAATCATCGGCCCGCCCATAGTTAAGCGTGCCAAGCAAATACTACAGAAATGAGAGTGGTTGCTATCCTCATAGCAGTTATCTTGGTTCTCACTATTCCGTGAAAGGGCATTCATGTATAATGTAGGCATCATAGGATTAGGCTTCGTAGGTGGTGCAACGTCACGCGCGTTCGCACAATACGCAAACGTTAGGGTTTACGACAAGTACAAGAACATCGGCACTATCAAAGAGGTAGCTGAGCAGGCTGTTGTGTTCGTATGCGTGCCTACGCCCATGCGCGCGGACGGCTCCTGTGACACCTCAATCGTTGAGAGCGTTGTAGCCGACCTTAGTACGTTCCCTAACGCTGATAGAGAAGTGGTAATCAAGTCTACCTGCCCGCCTGCATTCTTCTCTAAGCTACAGGCTACATATCCGCTTGCCGGGACTATCATCTTTAACCCTGAGTTCCTAACAGAACGCACAGCGGACCTAGACTTCATTCAGAGTACGCGGTTCATCTTTGGAGTCGAGCTACCTAATGCTGCTGCAAAGTTTATCGTATTGAAGCTACATGAGGAGCGGTTCCCTGGCACACGTCTTGCAGTGATGCATTGGGAAGAAGCCGCTATGGTTAAGTACGGCTGCAACGTGTTCTTCACAGTCAAGCTAAGCTTCTTCAATGAGTTAGCTCGTGTCTGTGAGAAGCTAAATGGTTTCACGAGTTTTCCCACTGTTATCAATGAAATCCTACAGGACGGGCGTATTGGGAGGTCACACTTTCAGGTACCCGGCCACGATGGCGATAAGGGATGGGGTGGAGTCTGCTTCCCTAAAGATAACAGAGCATTCTCTATATTTGCAAAAGAGTTGTGTGTGAACAGCCATATGGCAGATGCCGCTTGGCAAGTTAACCAAGAGGTACGATCAGATCGTAATTGGGAGAAGGAAAAGGGCAGAGCAGTAAGTGAATAGTAAATACAAATGCTACAGATGTCGAAAGTACATTAAGCCTAAGCGTGTTCCACATGCTGTGACGTGCTTTGACAAGAATCTTCCTAGATTTATACCACAAAAAGGCAGAACATACTGTGAGAAATGCTGGCCTGTAATACTTAGAATTTGGAAACAAAATGAACAACGTAACACCCGTAGTATTAGTTAAGAACGATGCCTTCTGGCTCCCATATGCGTTAGAGTCTATCTCCGGTCACTTTGAACATATGGTCATCTACGATGTGGGAAGTACTGACAATACAAGAGATGTTATAGATTGGTTTGTTTCCAAAGAATTATACACCCACTTCATAGTAAGAAAGCTTCCGCACTGTCCGCCTGAAGTACAGCTCTGTTTCCGCAACTCAATGATTGCTGAAGCCGGAACAGGAACATATCTCATCCTTGACGGCGATGAAGTCTACAACAGAGAAGACCTAGAGAAGATTGACAAAATCGGCGATATCTTACTAGAACATCATGGTGAAAACAGTCGTGTGCGCTACACAACGTTCCGTCGGGTAGAAGTGAGTCCCGACCTGTTGCAGCGCTATTCGGAAGAAAGAACCCATCACAGGCTATATCATCGGTCAGCGATATGGAACGGAACGCACCCGGGGGAAGTACCCTTCTTTGAGCAGAACAGTAAGTCCGAATTGGACTTTACTTCAGATATGCGAGTTCTGCATTTGCACAATACGGTACGCTCGCCCAAAGAGGACGAAGCGTTAAGTCGTATTAAACGAAAAAGCCAGCGCTCCTATCACCCAGGAACACTGGCTAAGTTTAACGTATTAGAGGAATTTCCTTTGCTTAAGCAAAGGTTGCCTTTTCCCGTATGCCCGGCCCTGGAGGCGTTATGGGGATAGCGAAATGTGTATGTGGTAGGAACACTGACTTCGGAATACTCTGCGTATTCTGTAGTCGGGATAAGCTCCTAGACCGCTCTTACGATGACGAAGAGGCTACGCCTACTGAGAAGGATACTCCTGAGCTTTCTGAAGAAGAGGAAGAGAATCCTTAAACTTACCTAAGCCTGTATTGCAATCTGCACAAAGTAACGTACTTTATTGTACTCAGGAGTTGCCATTATGCCGCCTTGCACTTTCTAGTTCGCGCTTCCAAAAGATCAGGATGAACGCTCAAAGTAAACTGTCTTACTTCAGCCCAGAACATCTTAGCAGCAGGTGACTTTGACGAGTTAAGTCTCTCACCGGCTACTTGATGCAGTGCCCCGGCTTCAGTGTAAACTTCTAGCGCGTCTATACATGTCCACTTTTCCATGTACGACGGTAGCGGTTTGTTTGGGTCAGCAGGTGCCATCAAAACTAGTGACAGTAAGAATATAACTGCTAGTCGCTTCATTAGAACAGCCCCGAAGATCCGAACCCTTCTGAGCCTAGGTCAAAGTCAAAATCCATATCGAATCCTATTGCGTCTCCGCTTTGGTGCTTGCTAAATTGACGTGCAATGATTTCTCTGCGCAGTTCTTCAACGCGCTGATCGCTAAACTCGCCACGGTGCTTAATAGCAAACGCGGTAGCTTCCTTTAGACGAGCCTTTAGCTCTTCCTCACTGAACCTCTTGTACTGAGGGTTCCTACGAAGTTGAGGAATTAAGTCTTCAATGCTGGCAGAGAACTTTGCCTGTGCTTTGCGCGGATCATCGTACTGTTGTGAGTAGGTGATGAAATAGTCCTGCATTAGACTCGCAAAGCTTTCCTCGTCACCGTTGATAGCAGCGTTCGTCATCTTACGCTTTATTGACGAGCGGAACGTCTTTAGGTTATCGTCACGCATCTTGTCATTGAAAGCCTTTGTTCCAGGGTCAGCCTTCCAAGACTTACCAAGGCCGGCTACGCTAGTAAGAAGCACATCGTAAATAGGGTTCCCGCGCTCACCTGTCTTTGAGTTAACGCGCATACCAATGTCTTCTTCAAAGCGGCTTGTGTCAATCTGACTACCTAGAGCAAGACCGGCAGTAGCGCCTGCGGCTATACCAGGGATACCTAGCTTTCTGCCAGCGATAGCTCCTGCGGCACCCGATAGTGTCATAGTTGAAAGCTGATCCAAACCAAAGGCACCCTTAGTAGGAGAGCCTACTCTAAGCCCGTACTTCTGAATCCACGGAGGGGAGATCATACCGAATGTCTGTACCAGAGCCTTACCCATGTAGTCCGACTTACTGTCAGCTACAATCTCCTGACCGTACTCGTCTTCACCCATTATTAGGCGTAGAAGAGGCATCATAACGGATAGCGGTTCAACGGGGCTTACCTTCAGCAGTTCCTTTGCCATGTTTGAGCCAGGGTCCATGTGAACATCGTAGGTCTGAGGCAGGATGGCACTATGAGGTAGGAAGTCTAGAGTCCAGGCTCTTAGTGAGTCTTCACCCTTAGATCCAAAGTAACCCAGTCCTGCACCTGTTATAGCACCGACTGAAGAACCTACAGCGAAGCCAAGTGGCCCGGCCTTTAAGGCTCCAGCCATACCAACGGCAGCGGCACCTGTGAAAGCACCAGCCGCAACGCCTTGTCCTTCTGAGGTACCAATAACAGTCGTAGGCTTGTTTGCCCAGAACGGTGCAGATTCTTTAGCTTCGTTAATCTGCTCAGGTGATGTAGGAGCAAGTCCTAGTCCTGACATAACTGATTGATGCGTGCCCGCAGCTTGGAACCACATAGCAGAGGCTAGTGGTCTGTCTACCATGTTGTTACGCATGATACGGGTTACTTCAGCAGGGAACGTAGCCCAAGGAAACGCCCATCTGCGAGCGCCCTGGATAGTCTTACCAACAGTCTTGTACTGAGGGAACTTACGCGATACCTGCATTACTGATTGCTCAATACTCAGGCCGCGCTTTCTAAACTGCATATACGTTGCCAGCTTAGGCGTCATATCTTCTGCTAGATAAGCAGCGGACATTCTCTTTAGAAGAGGTGTCTTGATTGTCTTCTCTAGTATCTTGTCTGTACCTTCAATCGCCTTAACGTACATCTTAGCAAGGCCAGCAGTGGCATTGTCAACGTAAGCAAGCTTACCAGCATTGTTCTTTTCAAGATGCTCATAGAACTTGTGGATAGCTGAGAAACCTTCAGCGTTATCGAATGACTGATCTTCAATCATTTGACGTACACGCGGGTCCATGATCTCATCTACAAGGTCTAGCCTAGTTCCAGCGTTTGTAATGATTTCGGTATTAGCACCGGCCTTTCTGACGATTTCCAGTAACGAAGCACGGTCTGACATGATCGACGTAGCGTTACCCTTCTTAGCGGCAATTTCCTTAGCCACGCCCCATACAAGGCTGTTGGCATTCTTCATGTCCGTAATGACAGAACCCTTGAACGGGTTAACTCCAGCCATAGGCATGAAGTACAGAAGGTTACTTACTACGTTCTGGAAGTGCGACGGAAGGTTGAAAACTGTCTTTGCGGGCTTGTGCATCGCCGTTAGCATCGAGATAGCATTGGCAGCATTGTGCCCAGCATTCAGAGCACCACCATCAGGGTCGAAAAACTCGTCTATGACGTTCTGGTGAACGTAAGGCATGCGGTCAATTTCTTCCGCTGTCTTGCTAGTTGACTTGGCTACCATTCTCTTTAGGCGATCAGATACGCCCCTCCCAGGTAGATCATCAAGGCTGACCCATGCGGCTTTAGCCATACCACTTAGCTTGTCGTAGGACTCAGGGTTGATGGCGATTCTGTTTGTTGAAGAGTCGCCTGCCTTAAGAGCAATGTCACGCATGAACTTATAGCCTACGTGCAGTAACTCGTCCTTAACAATGCTTGTTCTGTGTACATCGTTGATGTTAGTGATAAGCTCACCATTGGAAGCAGCGTCGATAACCTCGTCTAGCGTCTTCTTACGCTCTGTTAGCGTAGGAGAGAAAAGCTTAGGGTAGGTACGAACCTTACCAGTGCCTTCAAGGATCTTGGCTCCACCTGTTACATCGGCTACGGTACTAAGGTCTGTATTCTTGTAGATAGCCGCAACGTGGGCCTTACCTACGCGCGCTACTGTCTCAGGAGACATGAACCCTGATTCTACGGCTGCCTCTTGGTGTTGCCAATAGCGGTTACGTGTCCTCTCGAAATAGCGTTGCTTGGTTGGAGATAGCTTAGCAAAGTCAGCAACATCATGCCTATCATTAAGGAACTTGTAATAGAGAAGATTGTCAGCAGGCTCAAGATCATGGATGAATAGTTCGTCAAGTTTGGCGTTATCCCAAAAGTCATTCATGTTCCTAACATATGCCTTGTTAACCTTATTCCCAATGTTGAAATAAGAGTTGGCAAACTTCTTTTGCATCATGTACTGAGCTTGCTGCTTAAGAGATCCACCACCTGATTCTACAAGTTCTGCTAGTTCCTTCATGCGTCCGCGTTTATCTGACTCAAGAAGAATCTCTTGCAGACGCTTACGGCCACCCAACATTTCAAGGCGCTTACGGGGATCGGTTTCTGTCTTTACTACAGCAGCGAATTCGTCATCGAAATACTTAAGGGTCTGAGACTTGGCACCAAGGGCTACCGCATCTTCGTCCACTACGTTTAGTAGTTCGTCACCTAGAGCGCTCCAGTCATCTCCGTGCTTCAGAAGACTCTCAGGTAGAATACCTACTTTACGTGCAGCTCCAGCGACCATACCAAGCTCGGCACCAGGGGCAATCATCGTAGCTAATTTACCTACTTTGGCACTCTTTCTTAAAGCACCCACGAAAGGGAACGCAACTCCGGCTAGAGCTACAGAGGACATGATCGGGTGATCCGACCACATTTCTTCGGCCGTCTCAGCCTTCCACGTTAAGCCATCTTGATCCCATTTAACACCCATGATCGCCATTTCATCACCGAACAGGAAGTTAGCGGTGGAGCGAATAAATGCCGGTTCTTCAGCCGGGTCATTAGGGTCAGGGTTGTTCGCGCGGGTACGTAACGTGAGGGAATTAATATCACCCATCGGGTATTCGTCAACTTCCCTATCTTCTTCTTGCTCAATCGGAAAGGGATTCCACCTATCTGCGTCTTCAGCAATAGGGGCAGCAGCGCGCATAGCTTGGCTAGTAAATCTACCAGCACCACGCGGAGTCGGTTCAGTTGTTTCTTCAACAACCTCTTCCTCTGTATCTATATCTATAGGACCGAATGACATGCTAGATACTCAGCGGCATTTTGTACTATATCGAGATTATCTTGCAACATGCCGATTCCTGTATTACATTTTCTACAAAGTAAGCCGCGAACTTTTCCAGTTTCATGACAGTGATCTATGCATATTGTTTTCATTTCTGTTTTACAAATTTTGCAACTACCATGTTGACTCTCTAACATTTGAGCATATTCATCTTTTGTAATTTGATACTTGCTCTTTCTACGAATACCTTGTCTACTTACTCTATGAGTCCGCTCCCATTCTTGTCCGTACTCTGGATTCTTTGACTTCCAGTCACTATTTCTGGCTGCGTGTTGAGTTCTATTATTAGCGTAATATGAATTACGAGCTAACCTTCTGCATTGCTTGCAGACTCTAAATCCATCACGAGGAGTTACGTAAGTATTTTCTTCCGTAAACTCATGGTTTCGTTTACAATGAGTTATCATTAGAGGATTCCGGTCTTAAGTGTCTTATCCAGTGTACTCATGCGTTTTTGTTTCTCTTCTGGGCTAGCCATCCAGTACGGTACAGAGGCATCAATAGCCGGACCTAGAAGTGTCTTCCCTCCGCGTCTTGCTTGTTCCTTAGGTACAAGTATTCCCGGCGGTCTTTGTCCACCAAGAGGCACAAGTCCATAGCTAGGATCGTCAAGGTTAACCATACCTTCTTCAACTTCACTCATCATTAGTTTAATCATCTTCTTAGCGTTCTGAAGCGCCGGTCCAACACCGAAGTCAGGCGTGAAAGCAAAGGGAGCATCAGGGTCAGCAAGAAGCTTCTCAAAATTAGCGTAAACAGTCTTCATCTCAGCTAACTTTGAAAGATACTCTTGCTCAGGCAACCCTTGTCCGTAAATAGACTGGCGCTGTCTGAGATTATCCATTTGAGTATCAATGTCCTTCATAGCGCGCTTAGCATTGCTGATCTTAACAGCCCTAGGTGTCTTCGGATTAGCAGCAATGTACCCAAGCCAGTCAGTGTAATTTTCTAACTGCATGATTTCACGCTGTTGCGTATCTGGGTTTAGCGGAGAATCCTCAGGAATGTCTTGATCTCCAAACGGATCTTCCGGGTCGCCTGAGTAGTATTCAGACGGCTCTTCAGAAGGTACTTCTACCTCTGAAGTTACTTCCTCTTCAAACTCTTCAGGTAGTAGTTCCCGCACCATGGCTTCAGGACTCTCGAATAGTCTAATCTGTCTTGATACGCCACTGGAAGGGTCAGGTAGTTCAACGCCCTTATTTCCCTTACCGACACCGAAGGAAGCTCCAAGTTGTCCAGTATTAATTAGATACTCCGTAGCATTCCTTACAGCATTCTTCATAATGCCTTCACGAACGTCAGGATTCAAGTTAAGAACCTCAGCACGGATAGCCTTTTGAAGCTTAGGATCTTCAATCTCAGCAAAGGTCTTGTAGCCCTTAGATATAGCTAAATCTTCCAATGCCTGTATCGTAGCCGGATCGGCACCTAAGGCTTTCTTTTCTTCTTCTTCCTTGAAGCTTGTTATGATAGCAGTACCGGGAGCACTGTATCTTAACCAGTCGCCGACGTTAGTTAGGTCGATTCCAGGCGGCACTGTGGCACGACCTGACTTCTTAGCCAATTCAACTTGCTTTATTTGGTCAGCTATGTCGATCTGGTGCTTGTAGTATCTCTCCAAGTTATCGTTGTCGTCCAGGGCTTCAATATCAAAGCCATCTGCGGCGTTTAGTTCTCTACCGCGGGCGACCATAGCACGAGTCTTAGTCATCTCTTCTTCTTGATTGAAGAGTTCTGCATCTAACTTACCCATTTCAACTTGACGCTTCTTGGGGAACAATTCCGCAGCTAACTTAGCCTTACGGTCACGTTCTTGCATTTCCATCATCTGATTCTGCTGATCCATCTGCTCACCCGCTATCTTAGCGGCTGTAAGCTGACCCTCGAACGAAGATTGAATATGATTCATTAGCTGCTTAGCTTTTTGCTCAACGAGAGGGTTATTAGGATATTCGCCAGCAGCATCCATGAAGTCCATACTAATATGTTGTAGACCGCCTATCATATCAGAAGCAGCAGTGTTAAGATGTGTGTTTACTGCCATAAAGTCATCAGCCGGTATAAAACTGGTAGTGATCGGAGCACCATCAAGATCATACTCGGAATAATAACCTTTTCTAAGCTCTGCCGGATCTTGTCCCTCAACGCCTACCTCTGTGGTCATCTTCGTGCGGTTCTTATAAGAACCCATGTTTTCGTTAATACGTCCCTGAGTTTCCTTACCAGTAGTGGCCTGGAAAGTATTAGCTTCTTGTCTCCACCATTCTTGACGCAGATATTCCCCTACAGCTTTACCTGCTCCGGGTGAACCCATTTGAGACAAGCCTTCTTCAAGCAAGGCTGCGCCAACCGCGGACATGCCACGCTTGGAATCTAAGTCTTCCTTAGTACGGTATTCTTGTTCTGCGCGATCTCTAAGTGCCACTATGCGACTCCAGATACATCAAGGTAACTTTGTCCGCTCATGGTGGCGTTCGCCGCGGGCGTCGCGCCAGAGTTTGCGTATGCTGTCATTATGCCTCCACCGATTGCCTTGATAGCCCCTGATACTAGATTGCCCATTGATTCATCACGGCTAGCTTGTGCGGCAGCCAAATCTGCCAGAGTGTTAGAGTTGTCTCTAGCCATACCAGCGGTATTACCAGAAGCACCTACAACAGAGGGTAGAATCTGAGCACCGTAGAATTGCTGTGCGTTCTGCATCATGCCTGTGAAGTTATCACGAATACCATTTAGGTTCGATACCCAGCTTTGGTTGAAGGCAGTTTGCAATCTAGCATTGTCCTGAGTCCACTGTTTGATGGCAAGACTTGATGTCCATAGCGCCGTAGTACGGTCACGAAGGATCTCATTATTTGCCTGAATCTTGTTAGCCACAGCAACCGCTCTATTTCTAGAAGTACCGCCACGAGCGGCGTCTCTAGCTAGAGACTCCTGTAGTTCGCGGGCAGCTACGGCTGACGACTGTATAATAGGATTCGTTACAGACTGCTTTAGCTTTTCCCACAGAGGGCCTTGTTGACGGGAAAGCTGATCGGCTTCCGCTGTCATACGGCTCATCATGCGGAACTGGCGAGACTGCGATACGTTCTTAATGTATGCGTCAGGATCAATAATCCACGCCTTACCTTCAGACGTGGTACGTTCAGGATCTACTTCGGCACCGACAAGACCAAATGTCGTCTTGTAGTTACTAGCAGCCTTCAACTCTTCCTTAGTGTAGATTCCCTTGCCCTTACCAGGGAGAGCTTCTACAGGGAGCTTAAGAGGTTCACGTACCTGAACAAGATTGAACTGTCCAGTAGGTGCGCCTACGCCTGTACCGCCGCCAGCATTAACAAAGTCTTCATATGACTCTTCATATGTACCGGGCGTGCCCAACAGGTCAAAGATACCTTGACGGGCACGTTCGGTTTGAACCATAGATTCCTTGCCAAGCTGATTCTCAAGATCAGACGTTCCAGTGGCAACCTCTTGATTGATAATGGCACGACTCTGCATCGCCTTGCTTGAACCGGGGACTCCACCGGCAGAACCGCCCTTGGCGGACATAGCAGCACCGCCTACGGCTGCTGCTGCGCCGATGCCTGCTACCGCTATGGATGTTGCCACTTAACTATTTTCCTTGAAGGACTTAGCATGCATTTCAGCATCTTCCTTAGTGTTAAATCTACGAATTACTAACCAAGCTGACTTATATTTATCGTAACATACATAATCTATATCGCTTTGGTATATTGATTTCATACGTCTATTCTTAGAATTCTGAGAAGGCGTAGACCATACGCAATTGTCAGGTGAATAATGCCCATCATTATCTTTACGGTCTAGTTGTAACCCTTTTACCCATGTAGGAAACATATCATCATAGAAATTCTTAAAATCTAACCAACGGTCACAGACTCTAATACCACGAGCACCGTAGTCTTTATATCCTGTGTTTTTAGGATTTAAACATCTCTGTTTAAAACTAACCCATGTCGCATAAATAGCGTGCCTGTTTTTTCGGCCGCACATTCCATGTTTAAGACTCATTTGCTTCTTCCAATTTAAGTTGCCATAAAGTTGCGTAAGGGACGCCGCCAGCTTTCTCGGCAGATGCGACCCTCTTATCAAAGTCCGTACCGCCGTGCTTTATTTCACCGACTACACTGTCAAATTTCATATCTTTAAGCTGCTTCTTGCCTTCTGCCCGAATCAGCATCGAATAACCTCTACGTCTAGCTTCTGGCTTTACGTATGTGCCGAAGCCCACTGCTCTCTTAGAGTCCATATGGAACGGATCGTTGTCTCCAAACCCGCCCCACATAAGGACTGCCGAATCGCCTATAAATAGCACAATGCCTGGAAGCTGTCCACTGACAAAGAAGTCAAAGAACATAGAGTAACGGTCGAGGTTAAAGTCGTCCGGTTGGATCTCTGAGTCCTTGCTATTATAAGCCTCCGTAAGATAGTCTTTCCAAAGTTTTCTAAAGAGGTTACGATCACCTTCCTTAGCATTCCTAACGCGAGGCCCCTTGTTCTTCTTAGCCATAAATCCTCCCGATACTACCTAATTATACCTTAAACATTCGTACTTAAAGCAAACTGTTCCGCTTCTTCCTGTGTATCAAACCTGTAAATAACTTCCCACTTATTACGTCTAGCATCAAACGTAACGTTATCTACTGGACTCTGTTTTATAGCTTTACGTCTTGTATTTTTGTTATTTTGTGAGCTAGTAACCCATCTACAGTTACTAGGTTCATAGTTACCATTAACATCAATACGATCTAACTGCAATCCTTGTTGCCATGTAGGAAACATATCATCTCTAAAGTTTTCAAAAGATTTTAACCAGCGTGTACAGACCTTAATCCCTCTGCCGCCATAGTTGTAATAATATTTATCTTTGATATAATGACAACGTTGTCTCATACCAATCCATGAATTATATACAGGGTGTGTTTTCCCTCCTGAGGTAAATCCATGTTTTAAATGATTACTAGGCATAATTATCTCCTAAGTAATTATACCTTAATCTTTATTCAATCAGTTAAATAAAGTTCAACTACCCCTGTCCAGCCACATTTGCACCCACTACGATGCCGGGCGCAGGGTGTACATTTAGGTACACTCTCAGACCTTGGAATACAGCGTTCTTACCTAGCTCACTATGGGTGATAGTAAACCTAATGTATTCGCCTCCGCTTAGTCCCTGTGGGCGGTATCTCTGAATGCTACTTCCGGCCGGGAAGGCGAAAGTAAACGTTTGGGAATCCCGTACTGTTTGAGATAGGGCCGATCCGTCAGCCGTCTCTACCAGCACTGTCCAGTTGTGTGCCTCTCCATCCTCTTCCCTGGCCCGTAGCTCGACGTAAGAGGGTGATACCCGTCCTGTGACACCCTCGAATTCTGCGCCTAGGCTACCGGCTCTGATCCAGCCCGTTTGCATTTGCATTGTGACCGCCGAGGCCGCACCAGCGGCATTCGTGTAGTTGTCAGAATCTTGGTTGAAAAACTCGTACAACATCCCGTCGTTCCCGCCGACAAAGAGGTGATAGTCCCCGTTCGCATCTTCCATTTCTTCTGCACAGAGTAACTCCACTCCACTAGGCGGACTAAAGGTCCACCACCAACCATTACGAATATCATCATTTCCACCGTACTGATATACTAGATACGTTGTGTACACGTTATCGTCATCCGGTATGGCAAATAACATTACGCTACGCCCTAGACTATGTACGGACCATATATGCTCAAGGTTTGTACGCTCGAAGTCATCAAACTTGTCCCGGATTATGTCCGTGATCTTATTCGTGTCTCTAAGGTCGAATAGTCTTACGCCGTCGCGGTCAGTCGCCCACCCATGCAGACGCGATTCCCCGCACGCGCGGAAGCCAAGGTTTCCCATACCCTTGCGTACCTTATCCACAAAGTAGTCAGGGTTATCACCCATGACACGCCAATAGTCTGTGCCTGTTGTAACGATAAGGCCAAGGCTGGTTTCATAGATACCAGTAATAGGAGTATCTAACTCGAATCCGTTGATTACCGGATACGACTCAGGCTCGTCATCGCTACTGTAGTATAGAACGTTAGGATTAAGCGGATCACCAGCCATGAACACTGTGCGCTTCCAAACCTTCATCATAGCGGCGAAGGGAGGTGGACTATTATCGTTGAACTGTCCAAGTTCAGGCGGTGTCGAAACACCTAACTCTGTGTCTGCAATAGTGTCATTGAATGTCGTAGTAACGTTGTCATTAATTGTACCTACGAACAGGTATTCTGAACCGCCGGCTACCGTTCTGTAAATCTTACGAGCTACAACGGCAGGATCTACAGAAACAGGAATGCTTGATAAAGCAATCGTTGAATACTTGCTCTCATCGACAATACGAAGATTGTCTATTCTTATATTAGCCGCTGTAACTAAAGTATCAATAAATGTAAACGTGTACTTAATGAAGTTGAGATTAGTTATAGACGGATCACCTACTTCATTATCAGGAGTATCAAGATCCATAGTAAGAGTAGTGAACCCATTTTCTTCAAGTTCATCTCTATCAAAGAAGTATTCAAATGCGTTACTAAATGAAGCGTCGTCGCCTATTTGAATCTTAAGGGCATTAGGGTCAAGATTAACCCGAGTACCAGTAGGAATTGAAATGTCAACAAATACTTGACCACTTTTAGCTTCTGTGAAATTTGCTTGAGAGAAAGCAGACGCGGCTGCATTTACAAGGGTTGTTGTGAGTGTACCGGCAGTGTGAGTTATAACTACCGAGTGAGTACCTTGAGTTCTTGTTGTGCTGAATGCTACAGCAGCTCCACCTGCTTGAGTATAAGTAGTGCCGTCATCGTCATAGTTGTCAATGACGATTGTTACCTGTTCAGCTATTAGTGTTAAGTCAGCATCTATTGACGCGGGGCCGCTATTACTTTCCGTCCCGTACTCGTTTACGAACGTGATTTTGTAATTCCAAATCGACGTTTCCGAAGGTACGAATGTAGTACCTGCCGTTGAGAATGCGGGCGTAAGTGTGCCTCTGTCCAGAGACACAAGATGATCCCAATAGAGATCAACCTCGGCCGCTGTACCAGTGGCATTAAATAACGCCTCAAAGCGGTAAGAAATTACAGCGCTTTCAACTAAATTCCCGCCTGATGTACCAGTATTACCAGTAGGAACAGCCGAGAAGTCGAATACTAATGTGTTCCACCCAGGACCGACTTCACCGACTCGGAAATCGTACCTGTGGAAGTTGTTACCTAGCGTAGCATCAGACCCAAAATAGACCGAGATTGCACGGCCTGATGTTGCCAGATTACGAAACTCATCCTGAGGAATGTAAATACGGAGTTCGCCGCGGTCTTCAATTGTAGTATCAAAAGCTGAAGCCGACGTATTAAGTAGCTCAAAATAGCAAGAGGCTTGCCCAGCAGTCTTAAGCATCTTGATTGAATTATCTTTGTAGGCAATAATTTCTTCAAGTGAAATCGTACAACCAGAGATACCAAAGCTACCTGTGCCTTCAAATCCTTGGACGATCGTTTCTTGACTACCTGGAGCAATGACGCCCCAATTTGACGTGCGATAGCCGTCATATTTGAAAAATGTGCCACGGCGGCCTCCTTTGAAGGGGTCTTGTGCAGTTACTAACATAAGACGGTCGAAGTTACCATGAGAGCGGAAAAGCTTATTAGGCTGACCCGTAAGCATCGAAGTTGTCGTGCCGTCCGTATTAATCTTACGGACTGTCGTACCTAGCTGTGCTATTACGCTGCGGAGAATCTGTCCTGAGAAGTCTTGGCTCTTGTAAAACCCGATCCAAGACGTAGGCTTAGCCGCACCGCTTTCTGTGTAGATGGCAGCTAACTTTCGACTGTTACCACGCATCTTCTGTAGTGAGCCGAATTCATAATAGAAATCGACATTCTGACATACAACTAGTTGATTGTGTTCCAACAGGTCTGGATTCAACTTGGTGGCTAAACCCTGGAAATTCAACATGTCTATCGTCGGCTTTGTATTACGATCAGGCGAGGCCATTATGCGTCTCCGTAATTACCACAGAAAGGTACTACTGCGCTCTGACTGGTTATGCGCCCATCCACGTACCTCTCCCACTTGATCTCAAACTCTGATCTAAGTCTGAGAATTGTTTTGACTACCCCGTTCTCCTGCATCAACTCTGTATCGAGCCCGGCAACAACCGTGTCGTAAACCAGAAGTGAGGCGAACGTTAGCGGGAAGTCAGCATGGAGAGTATCACCACCGGCTGTCAACCTAGCAGGCAACCCGTAATACTCAATCCGTAGGGCATCTATATCGTCATCATTAGGAGCAGGCTCTAGTACAAAGCCTGATCCGATAGGACGATAGTTAGGTAGGTAGTTGTCCCCGCTTGCGCTGGGGGTTGGATTAACACCTTCATGCCGTTCATATCTCTGAATAGGAAACGTAGAGCCATCATCCCTAACCATCTCTAGCTTGATTAGTCTTTCAAACCCAGGCGGCCAAGGATATCTTGATTGGCTTGCTACAAGGTCTGTGACAGCTACGTCGGTGAAATAGCCTTCGTGCGCGATAACTAGTTCGTTACAACGCATGCGGTACTGGTCGTTAAACAACTCCTTCAGCAAGTCATCTGTGTGATAACTCGCCGAAGCAGTTACTTCGTGGAGCATGCGGCGGACACGTTGTATGTAGCCCGAAAATGTTTCACTTGATTGGGCCATTAGTTAACCTTTAGTAACGGTACATACTTCTTTACCTTACCGCGAACCTTAGAGCTAGCTAGCTTAGCTAGTCGTCCTTCACTTACCTTAACATCGTGTAGAATAGAAGGACGTATTCTATTCATGCCAAGTTCCTTGGCATAGTGCGCGCGTGTACGCCCGCGCATGATAGAGCCTTGCAGCCAATCACCATACTCATTCTTAGTATACATCTTATCGGCCGGCTGACCATATACAAGATTTCTCAGTCTACGTTCTTCAGGCATTACTTACCGATCCACGTAGAGCCAATAGCTATAACTGTTGACACAATTACGCCAGCGATTGAACCCCATACGCCAGCCTTTGACTTAAGAGACGTTACGTCCAATGAAATCTTAGTAACACCACTAGTAATCAAATCACGTAGTTCTTTAAAGTTTTCAGTATCCGATTCCGTATGCTTTTCTACAGTGTCGTTCAATCTGTCTAACTCTGCTAATACGTGATTCTTCCATCGATCCCAACCGTTATCTTGGCCTTCCATATTTAACCATTTCTATTAGTCGTACTATTACCTGACGCCTAATGACTTTCCAAATGCACGTCTACGCAATCTGCCAGGGCTTAGTTTCTGTAAAGACTGCGCTGTGCGTGCTCTTGAATAAGCCGCAGGGCTACCAGTAGCGCTGCCTCGCATTGTTCCAATACCTTGTCTTATTCCCGATGATCCTGCTAACATTATAGGCTCCTCAAAATTGTTCTAACTTGTCCCTTAGGCGGCGGATTCTCGATCTTCTCTTGGTACGCCGCCCGACGTGCTACCAAATCTGCGAATGTCTTAGGACCAGCTATTCCGTGTTTCTGATCCATTTCCTGAGCTAGCTTGAGCGATGCAGCTTCCGCTTTATCAGCCTTCTTTGTATACTTAGCCGACTTATTTACATGGAACCCTGCCGCAGTAGCTTTCTCACGAAGCCTGCCGGCTTTACCGTAGTAGTAATTAAGAAAGTCAGACTTGCTAGGTTGGTCCTCACTTCCAAATAAACCACCAAAAATACCACCAGGATCTAAGATACGATTAGCCTCGCCTTGCCAACCTGAACCACCGCTACCAGGCACAAGTCCAGATGCCACTTGCTTAGGGCTTAGTGACTTTATAAATGTACTAGGCCGTTTAAATGAAGAGTAGGCCCTGTCCATATTTATAGTGTCAGTTGCACCAAACACAGGCTTACGTTTAGGAGTATGAATAGGAGTGTATACCATTACTTACTTGCTCCTTCAGTCTGCTCGACTTTCTTTCTTAATAATACCTTGCGCGGAGCGCGGCCAAGCGCGGTAGAAGGCTTAGGACTGCGCTTTTCTACCCTTGCATTAAGCCTTGCAGCCTTCTTAATCTTACCGGCTTCCGTCGCGGCCATCGCTCGTTCGCGCAAACGCCCTGTTTTCTCTGCACGCTTATCCGTCTTAGGTGCTAAAAGACCACCACCTGTCTTCGGCTTCCTATAATACTTACCATGTGCCTTAGAGGCTGCCTGTGCCGCTGATGCTACTGATGATACTAACATAATGGTCTCCTTTAAATGGTAGCGGCGGCGGGAGTTGCGCCCGCGGAGGCTGGCTTATGAGGCCGGCTTGAATGCTCATTCTCACCGCAACAAACTATCTCATGCTTGTTCCGCGTTTGTACTTCTTTGAGAAGTGCGCGGCTTCTGCTTCTGTCTTAAACTCAATATACTCGCCCTTCTCTACAGCACTCTTTAACGCGCCAGTAGCAGGCCAATTTAACTTCTTTGTCGGTCGATCATACGTAATGTTGGGGAACGCTATGTGCTTACCTTTTAGCGGGCCGCTTTCCATCGACTTATAACTCATTTGATGACTAGCACCTTCATTCACTGTAACTCATCACTGGCCCATGCTTTATCTTCTAACTTACCCATTATCTTCTAACCTCTAATATCGACAGAACAAGATTCTGTGTAGTAAGAAAGCAGTCATTTCCATTGGATGCCGTTGTATCGCGTTCTTGCTCTATCCTATACTTCAACTTATGTATCCCGGCTTCCAATACTTGTGGAGGGCCGACAAGTGTTACAGTGTCTTGCCATCTATCCCATTTAGTTATAGCTGCATCTTTAAATCTTTTATTAAATGTAAACAGTGCTTCTTGACCGTCTAAATATAGTCTAAATCTAATACTGTCCGATCTTTGTATACCTTCGGAGCCAGCAGGCGTACCTTGCTCACCCCAAAGATATTGATGCATTACAGTAAAAAGACAAGTAGCTGAAGTTGGCAGGTTAAACTGCGGAATATCTAAAATCTGCTGGTCATAATCTGTAACTCCGGGAGCTGATGTAACAAGCAACACATCGAAAGCTGTAGCACTGAATTCATACTTGATTACGTTACCAGCAGCACCTTCCACAAGGTTAGTGAAGGTAGCCTGTCCAGGTTCGATCTCAAACGCTACCGACCAATCACCTTCATCGTGGAAGCCACGCTTCACGCGCGTACCTACCGCACGCACGCGCATACGATAGGTGCGAGCTGGGTCTAATGTAGCAGGGAGTACGAAGGACGGTACGTTTACTTTGAATCTTGTAGCACTGGTAAAGGCTGCGTTATCAGCGAACTCTACTTCATATCTATTTATATTAGCATCTACCGCGTCCCAATTTACAGAGATGGCACCTGTAATACTGTCGTCTAGTTCCAACCCTACCACTCTAGGTAGTGGAGAACGATTACGACGTGTAGCATTTGAAGAGACTTGATAGTTAGCAGCCTGACGCTTCTCTAGCTCAAGCTCCATCTTACGTAACCTTGATTCAAGCTCCTCGTCGTCTGTCGTTACGCCTAAGCGTTTGCTGCTAGTTGCCATCGGGTGTCCACAGACCCGCTTCCTTATCAGTCAAAGGTCTTACTATCTTCTTATTGGAAAGGTTAGTGATGATTTCCTTCTGAGGATTAGTAGGTCGAGTTACACCGCTGGCAAAGTTAGCTGCGGCCTTCTTCATAAACCACGCATTCTCTGTCTGAAAGGCAGTCATCATACTGGAACGTTCCATCATCATCTGCTCACGTTCCTTTTCTTTCATAGTCTCTAGTAGCCTATTGTATGACTTTGCGCCGTAGCGGTCACTCCAGCGCGCCTGTGCATTCAGTCTAGCAGCGACTAGCGACAGATAGTCACCTTCAACCGACTCAAGGCGGAGAATGTGCGCCCAAGCACCAGCAGGCTTACAGCAACGCCAAACATGCCAAGCGCCGTAGTTATTAGGATGCCATTCCTTATCATATTGACCCTGTTCAAGTAACGGTTCTCCGTGCCTATTAACTAGGACATGTCCGAAGTTAAGCTGACCATAATCAATGTTGATAGTATATCTAGGATCTTCCAAGCTCCCCGGATCTTGATTGATGAAATTATCCCATAGGACTTGGTATTGGTGCCATACTAGATATAGGTTCTCGTCAATACCCTTAATGTTGTCGAAGAATATGGAAGGTACATCTAATCCGAGCATGCACCTGCGGTATCCAAAATACTGCGGTCTAAATAGCTTAGGTAGTTCTGTTATCATGCTTCTCCCAGCATACGACTGTATGCAGCAATGGCTTCTTCTTTGGTATTAAATCTTTTAGATATAATCCAACGATCTTTCGATTTATCATATATTACGTAATCAACATCACTTTGTTTGGGAGCTTTAGTTCTGCGATTTTTTTGATTCTGTTAAGATGTTACCCAGCGACAATTACCAGGTTCGTAATTGCCGTCATTATTGATACGGTCTAGCTGTAAACCCTCTTCCCAAGTAGGTAACATATCTTTTGCAAAGTTCTCAAAAGACGTTAACCATCTTTCACATACCTTAATGCCACGGCCGCCGTAGTACACTTATACGTTGATAACTTTTTATTATAACAACGTTGTTTTATACTTCGCCAACAATTATAAGGAGGGTAATTTCTTAATTTACTAGGCATCTTAATAGAAAAGGCAAAGCATCTCCCTAAGAAACACCTTGCCCTTTATCTCCCTTAATATTTGAAACCAGTTCCTTACTTAGAAACCGTAGATTACCAGTACGCCTGTTTCTGCTACAAGGCCAGCGTTTGTAAGCGTGATTGTGCGCCCGCTGATCTCTACTAATGTTCCAACATCGTTTGCGGCTACTGTCGCTGATGTGGGTACGAAATAAGCAAATACCGGACGTTGAAGGTTCGATGTAACCGTATCGGCAGAGTTTACCGCTGATAGGTTAATTACTTCCTTCTTCATCGGTCCTTCTACCGCTGTGAATCTTTGAGATACTGTTGCCATTACTGTCTCCTATTTGAGAATTTCTATTTCTCTCTTCTTGAGTGTTCGAGCACGTCTATCATTGGACACCTTTGCGGCCCAATTTACTCGCATGCTTTTCTTACAATCGGAGCAGTAGTCCCTAGAGATAGCACCTTCCTTTAAGAAGATAACATCTTTGCATCGAGTACAAATTGCTTCGGTTGTGTTCATAAAGGGTCAAAAAAATGGGGGCGCATGGGTTACATACACCCCCATTCCTTATTTCTGTGCTATAAGCTATGTTAGCTTATAGAAGTTCGACATCCATTACAGAGTCGCCTTCAGCTACGAACGATAGTTCGCTTGTAGAGCTAGCGTCTTGGAATACACCGCTTGTTGTTAGCACTTCAAACACATAGAATTGCTGTGCTGAAGCTGAGTAAACGGCTGTTCTAACAACAGTGTTGCCGTGTTCCTCTACTACCTTCAGAGAAATATGGTCGATAGTCGATAGTCCTACGTCAGCGGGCGTCAGGCGTTCACCTTCGCCCGGGCTTCCGCCGGCCGCTGCTGTTAAGGTGATACGACCTACTGTTCTCGTCTTTCCCTGTACCGGAACACCACCTGCGGTGCGCCCTGCGCCGGGAATCCATTGCTTAAATGTCGGTTTAACTGTTCTTGCCATTGTCTTTTCCTTTTTCTCAAAGTTATCCTTTCCTCATGGGAATAGCCTTACTTCAAATTTGATTGTGAACGAGCGTTCCTCACACCCTTTGTATGAAACTATACGCTATACGTCTTCGTCTTCGTTAAAGTTCTGCGCGCCTTGGTGTACAGAGACAATGAGTACATCATCGCCTACTGCTCCTGCGAGCGTTACTGTTCTGAAAACGCCATCTGAGTCTGCATCTGATGCAGTTACCGTTACAGTAGGATCGCCGCTTCTTTCAAGCTGCTTTACTGAAGCTGTTGAACTTGCAGGTTCAGCTAGAGTCGGGATTCTAAATGTGTCCGATGCTGATACTAGCTTAAAACCATGAACGCCAACTACGACGCCACGAGTCTTATCACGTAGATCAAACCATTGCTGCGATTTAGGAGTAATTAATGCCATCTAAAGCTCCTTATCCCTTTGAACCGGCTACTGCTGTTTGGTGATATGTAATCACGTCTACTAGACCTGACCCACCACCTGAAACAGTAACGTTCTTTTGGAAGTCTGAATCGCTCGAACCCAGAGTAACAGTAGGTGCAGTTTGTCCATCAGTAGGTACCGCACGAACGATATCTGCTGACTGATCTACGCTAACTGTGTTTGATCCGCCGTCGTGTCGAACCTGGGTAATGACGTATTGGCGTCTACCTAGTCCTTCAACTTGTTTCTGTCCTAAAATGCCTAGTGAAGCCATTGCTTACTCCTTTATTGAAAAGCCTGTTTTACCATGTTTTATCTTAGAAACATGTGTTTGGTGTACACCAAATCTTTTTGCTATATCAGTAACTCTGTCACCGTTAGACAAAGCCTGTTTTATATCTAATAACCTTTGTTTGATTTCTAGCGGAACATCTCTCCTTTGACAAGTTGACATATTCTGTCTCGCTACACCTGATATCTTTCTACCAAGCTGTGCTTGACTTTGCTTTAATTTAGCCTCTAAAGATCGCTTCTTACCTTTATTAGCTTTAGAAATCTTCTGTCTAACTAACTCAGGCATACTATCATGAGATAGGTTACCTTTACTTAGTATATTATATCCAAATGGACTTAATGAATTAAATCGCTTAATCAATTCTTCCTCCATAGCATTTGCTGTGTCAGAGGAACAATGTGATGTGTAAATTACTACTAATTTATCAAGACCATGTTTATTAATAGCATTAGTCAATAAATAACCTCTGCCACAATTAGCATTATACACATGTCTTGAAATACGATCTAACGGGTATTTTGTAGTTTGACCTACATAATGTTTACCGTTCATCGTATTCTTTATAACGTATAGTGAACGATCCGTCATCGGTTAGCATGCACGCTTATTAGGCATTCCACAAGACCAAGGGCTACAGAAACAGTGAAGCCGTCGTCAGTTTTATTCTGCCACGGCGTTAATCTTACATGAACACCTAACGCTATACCAGCATTAGCTCGTACCGTTAGTTTCCAAAATTCAAAAAACTCTAACGAGCCAATTGCTGACAAGAAGTTCATTTGTTCAAACGATCCTCAATCTTCTTTAGTTCGTGATCCTTAACTGTCTTTCTGACCTTATCAAGCCACGCCATCTTCTTAGGATCTTCGCAGTCTGCCAGCCCAAGAGCATCATCTAGCTCCTTAGCCTTGGCTACTAGTTCCTCAAAGATATCTAACGGTGTCTTTGGTTTAACAGCATCATATGTGAGCTTAACCGTGTTGTCCCATACTTGAGGCACCCACTTATAAGGTTGGATCGGATAATACTGTTCAAATATCATACTCACGACGCACATGTTAATCTCCTGTTCATGCTTAATTATACCATAAACAAAAACCCCGGGAGAAAGAATGTTTAGTTCTCTCTCCCGGGGCACGTTTTTAGACTAACTGATTACTCAGATTAGTACGTTGGGAGTGTTAGGTTCGTGATTTTAGCACTCTGGTTAAGATAGCGCCCGACTGTTTCCTTATATGCTTTCATAAGGACAGTAAAGGCATCCTGCCCAGGTATCCAGGTCATGTTAACCCGTTCGTCAATTGATAGCGGGCGAATTACGCCTCTTTCAATCGCATCTAGGTTAAGGAAGAACACTTGATCCGGTAGTGCTGCCCAGGTTACAAGCCAAGGACGACCCTCGAAAGTAGTCAATTCTTGACGTGCGCCAAGTTCAAGCGTCATGTCATTGAAGCGCCGGAACGGTAGGGCAATTTCAGTATAGCGGTCGTACTGATCGTGGTTTGAAATCATAGCGAACCCGCTTAGGCTCTCTACGGCTGTTTCGATCATCAGACGCTTACGTAGTCTACGTAGCATGCTTTCGTCAAGCGCTGTTGATGCAGCATTGATTACTTGGCTTTGTAGAATCGGGAAGGTTGTTCTCGAAACGTTGTAGATTGATCCTGTTGCTGATACTAGAGCAGGAAGCCCTAGCATTGTTACGTCAACAGGCGGTGCTGTACCACTTTGTTCGTTAGCAATGTAAACGCCGTCATTGTCTGACAGAGTTACTGCTGCGGACACAGTGATTGTGCTGTTTGCTACGCTTCTGCTCTGTACTTGAACCGGACCAGCTTGGGTAATACCCGTGCTGTTGTTCAAGAACACTACAACTTGTCCTGAGCGGAAAGTTCTAGCGTCGTCTACAGTGATTACTGTAGCTGCTACGTGAGCACCGTTAACGTTAGTTAGGCGGCCTGTTCCATCTGAACGAAGGAACGTAGTTTCAAAGTTTGCACCAGCGCGCTTTACGGCTTGGCTGATTGCGTCGGTAATACCGGCAGCGAATGCGTCTTCACCACCTCTGCGGCTAACAGCTTCGGCTAGTCCTGAGAAGGTTACTACGTGGTAGTATTTCTTAGGAGTTACACGAGCCTGCTTGACACGTTCATTACCTGCTGAGGGTAGAGTATTGTCTTCTGCCGCGCGCCATCCACCGCCGCTTTCATTTCCGTCAATTCTGACTGCGAAGAACGCACCTTCACCCGATGGGGTGAATCTGTTGTTTTCCTTCAGCCGTGAATAGACAGGAGCAGAAAGTTGCTGCATTTGGCCGATAAAATCGACCACATAGCGACGTAGAAGTAAGTCACCTAATGTACTAACTGTTTCCATTTGTTTACTTAATTTCCATCTTTAACTCAACAGTAGAGTCATACTAACCTTTAGTCTTAACGACGACCCATTTTCATGACTCTAGCAAGAGCGTTGCGGAAATCTTCGTCCGAGTGTTCGGCTCCGATAACCTTACCTTCTGCTGTAGTCTTGACTTTGCCCCAATCCTTATCAAGAATGCCTTTTAGTTCATCCTCAGGTTTGACGGCAAGAGTCGTTGTTTCTGCGCCTTGTTGAGCTTTCTGTTCAAACTGACTAATCTTTAACTTCAATGCCCCGCGCGGTTCGCCATAGGTTTCTACAACGTTCTTCAAAGAAGCTAGCAGCTCTTGTCTTAGACTATCGGGGTTCTCCTCGATACTGTCCCAATCCGTTGCCGGAGTCCAGAGCTTAGCAATAGCTTCCTTATCTTGTACGTCGTACTCATCGCCTAGAGCGTCGAGCATTTGCTCACTAACGGTCTGTACTTGCTGCCAAAGCATGTCTGCTCTAGCTTGTGCAAGTGCATCCTCTAGTTGCACTTTATGGTCGTCAAGGAGTCTCTTGGTAGCTACTTCGCCTTGCTTTTCAGTCTTATCGCCTGTCTCAACTTCTTCATGGATGCCCTTCAGAGCCCTATCCAAAGTTTCAACAAGAGGCTTGTAGCGATCATCTTGAGCGAGCCCGCGTAGACGTTCGATAACATCATTCGCGCTTTCAAGTTGCACCAGCTTTACGCTAAGCTCCTTGTCTCTCTCTGTCAATACATCAAGCTTGGCCGTAGCCTTCTCTAATGCGTCAACCTTTTCCTTGAACCGATCATACGGTACCGACTGACTTTTTTCCTGTGCCTTCTGGCCGGGTTTAGTAGTCTGTTCCGCGCTAGCTTTAGTTTCTGAGCCTGCCGGCTTGTCTAAAGCTTCCTTAACACTACCGGCCGCGGTAGCATCGTCATCGTTAACGGCCTGATTTAACTTGTCCATTATTTCGTTAGACATTCGATTATCTCCAATTAACGCCCTGGGAGAAGGATGGGCGAAGGTTTACTTTTACGCGCGAGAGGGCAACCCAAAATTGGGATAGTATTTACTACTCGCTAATGGTTAAAAGTCCTCAGACTTCATACCTACTTAATTATACCTTTATCTTTGCAAGATACACCAGTTATTTAGAATACCCCAGCACAGCGGGGGAGGTACACTGTGCTGGGGCTAGGCTGCACCGGGAGAAGTGCAGCGCTTAACGTTTACTTACCTATAGCCGCGTCCCTTAAAGACACGCATTACATCTTCGGCTTCCTCAAATGCCCCACGCTGCGCGCCTATTGTACTTTTAACCTTTGGAGTCAGCTTTGGAGTTATCTTCGGTCCCATCTTAAAAGTAGATTTTGGATTTGTATACTTAGGCAAAGGCATCAAAGTTGCCGGTAACTCATACTTATACCTATGAGGTTTCGTAGCCAATTGTTTTAATCTACCAGTAGCCATTGTTTCTCCTAACCATAAAGTCCGCCCAGGCCACCTTGAGACGGCTTCAAACCTTGAACGCTAGTGCCGGGCATTGAATTTTGCATCCCAATCATAGGAGATTGCAGTGCCTTGTCCTTAAGTTTTCTTTTTCTTGATGCTGGTAGGTTAACCAATCCGTCTTGATCTTGACGTAATCTTTCTTCCTGAGCCATATTAGTCAATTGTGGCTGTTGTTGATAGAAAGCCATATTCTGACTATTAGCTCGTGCGAGCGCTCCCGATAGCGGGCGCTGAAGCATGCTATTGCCAAGGGCTTGTACGTTACTTAGGATGGGCATTATTTCTTCTTTCGAGCCTCAAAGACTTTCTTTTGCATATCGCGTGCGCGTCGTTCAGCTTTTACATATGAACTTTCTTCTAGGAACTCACCCCAAGGCTGTCCTTCTCTAGTTTCCCTCTTCCACGTTCCTGCTGTCTTAACTTTACCGCCATCGAATACAGATACATATTTAGTACCAGATGCAGCAGCTTTCGTAGCCTTTTCTTTGAGATAACCTATAGTTGCCATTATTCAAACTTCTCCGGTCTGGTCTTGATTCCAGGCTTATGACTTCTCATCTGTCTAACATCACGTTGTATGCTCTTTAACACAGGCATCCCTAATCCATCTTCAATACTTTGGTTTTACGACGTTGTTTCATAGCATCTTTAATCATACGTGTACCTAGTTTAGCATCTTGTTCTTGCTTCTTTAAACTATGAAGTTTAAGAACACCGTAACCTAATTCTGCTGCTGTTCCAATTAAACCTGCTCCGACGGGGAAACGATGGCGGCCTACCATACCAGTGCCAGCATTTTTTGTCATGTTAACTAGTCCGCGTGTTACTGCCTTATTTCTTAGATACTTACCTGCATTAGCTCGCCCGATAGGATTTCTAGTAGTAAGTCTAGTAATGTCTGACTTTAGTTTCTTAGGAGTATCGTAGGCTCTCATATCGGGATTGGCGTCATACGTTACATCTGCAAGACGCCTTCTCTCAAGAGTCGAGAAACTTCTAGGGCCACTACGTTCGATAACTCTAGGGCCACTACGTCCGATAACTCTAGTTATAGTGTCACCTGTGCGCCGAGTGCCGCTCGTAGGGCGTGTATTTGTTCTGCGTTCTTCAGACATTACTTGAATTCCTCTGCACGTTGTTTCTTACCAGGACTTGATCTTAATTGTCTAACATCACGTTGACCCATAGCAGGTACTCCAGGGTATTCTCCTGACTCGCCACGTCTCATTAGCTTCTGAACTTCGTATACAGTACGTCCGTATTGGGCTTCTGCTTTTCTGCGAAGACGACCAACAAACTCATTCTTAGTATCCATGTGCTGTAGAATGCCAAAGGTTGCCCCAGACGACCTTATGTCCTTGCGAACACGATTGTCAATCTTCTCAATGGCAAGCTCCTGCCCTGCTAAGCTACCCTTAGTCGGGTGTTGCTCATCAAGAGCAGGAATGTCCTTAAATGATTTCTTCACTACATTGTTCCTATCGGAGCTGCTTTATCTTCTAAATCCTTCTCAACAGGAAAAGCATGTTTCATGTGCTTAGTCAGAAGCTTAGTTTTCTCATCCATCATAGATTCCATCATCTCATGACTGTCAGGGTGATCTTTCTTAAACCGACCCTTTCCCTTCATTCGATCGTAGTCCTCAGCGTGGTAGCGCATACTAGAAATACGTGAACCAAGTTCATTAGACTTCTTGTCTGCGCCTTCTTTCTTACAGTCATCACAATAATGCATTAGAGTTTCCCTAAACCGAAAGGTTCATATTTTGAGTTGTAACCAGCATGTGTCAGCCGCTCAGACATTCTGGGACCGGCATATGAGTTGTATGAATGAACAATGAATAGGCAACCCTCAAACGTTGCTGATTCAATATTTTCTAGATACCTGACTACTTCCATGCCTGAATTCTCATTCCCACTGTGCATAGGGATCTCTTCAGATTCACCACCTAAGTCATGGTCAAGATATACTTTCTTCAATCTCCCGGCGTAGTCCTTGAGTACACTGATGCACTCTGCGGCTGTTTTACACCAAATCGTATGATTCGCGTCTTCCGGTATCATGCGCTGGTAGGCCAGTGCCGCCCGTTCCGGTGAATCATCTAAAAATAGGATTGCGTCTCTCCCCATCTTACTTTCCCTATTACCAGCCTCGTCTTTTAAGTTGAGAGTTTAATCTCTCTTGAACATACATTCTTTGTGCAGTTGTAACTCTACCTGCACTAGGATCTCCTGAAGCTATACGTGCTGCTATAGTTTCTTTAACATCTCGTTTTAAAGAACTATACCTTTTAAATGCATTCTTTTGTTCTTTAGTTAATGCAAATATAGGATGACTCATAGCTTTTCTCATAAGAAGTCTAGAACGTTCATTTTTAACTACTGCATTCTTTTGCAGCAAGGTTAAACCAGAAAAAGGATTTAAAATGACCTTATCATCAGAAGTAGCCATGCCGGCGACCTTAGGATTTTTCCTAAAATACTTTGACTCAGATTTATACGGCTGACGTGTACTTCCAATGGTATCATCGGCCATGTCTACGGGCCTCGCTAAGTGAAATCGCGATGGCCTGCTTGCGATTTGTTACAATAGGTCCACTCTTAGAACCACTGTGCAACTTCCCTGCCTTCCATTCATGCATCACTTTTTCTGCCTTACTGCGTAACTTACTCACGAATCTTCTCCAAATATTCAATAGCTCGTTCTAAAAGTTTTACTGAATCTTTAAATCGTCCCAATCCATTATTACAACTACCACACAATGGGCCACGAACTTTACCTGTTTCAGCCACTAGTTCACCTTAATATTACCAGGGAAGCCTTCACGTCCAGGCTCGCTTAATGCTTTCTTCAGCTTAGCATATTTCATACCACTCTTAAGCATCTTTGTACCAAGTTTAGCTTCTCGTTCTTCATGCTTAGCTTTAGCAATAGAAATAACACCATGTCCTAACATACCGGCAGTTGAAACTAAAATATTAGGAACTGCCTCTATATTAGAAAGTAGCTTACCGCCAACTTTAGCAGCAGTACCTATAGTTCCCATAGCTCCCTTAGTAGCTTTCTTAGCTAGATAGGATTCAGCAGACGCCGTACTACGCTGTAGTAAGCCGATGCGTGTTCCCTGAGCACCGCCTTGTCCATACGTTCTAACTCTGGGCAATTCTTGTGTAATAGGAACTTTAGGTATTTTAGACTTCTCATGATACTCTATAGCTTTGACTGCTCTATCATGAGGATTAAGAGAAAGCTTCTTTGTGCGCCTATTAGAACCACGCATGGTTCCACTAATTCTGCGCTCAGAAGTGCCTGTACGCTTCTCACTAAATATATGTTCTAAAGTTTTCTTTGTAAGATCATCTGACATACTATAATTTCCATACCATTAATTCTGTGTAAATTTCATTTATACCTGTTATACCAGCAGCATTGCCTGCTGAATCCGCAGCAACGTTATCTGGAAAATGCTGTAATTCTATAGCACCTTCTGCACCAAATACTATAATACCACTAACAGGTAGTAAAATCGTCACATTAGCTACGCCATACATAGGCGGCCCTGTCAATAAGACAGGGTTGTTAGGACCAACTCCCAATGTCACATCTACTATTCTAGCCTTTGCAAAACTAGTTTGTCCATAATGTGAAGTCCAACCGTCTACATAATATCTACCTGCTGGTAGAATAAGCTGACTAGTGAACACTCGTGAGGCACCAACAATAGTGTTACTTATAGTTGTATTTAAAGTTCTAGAATTCCAAGCATCAGCAGTTAGTGTATTATCCGTAGAATCAACACCGGACGCTTGTTGCTCTACAAAGTGTCCTATTTTTATTGCTATAGAACCTTTAACATCTAAATTGCCGCGGATTTTCATTACATTCCCTTAATACGGACTCTGGCTTTACCAACCAGTACAGTCTTTTTACGGGCCTGAGGCTCTTGGTGCTTAATAGCCTCATTATTTGCAGGAGAAGCTTCAATCTCACCAGCGTTAGGAGCATAAAATCCCATTCTGGCGAAGTGGTTATTCATGGCTTTTCTCTTAAGAAGATTGTCAGCCATTACTGGAAACTTCTAGTCAGGATAGCAAATTTTTCAGCTTCTTCTTTGGTATTAAATCTACGTAATACGACCCACTTATCGTCTTGTTTATTGAAATGTACATGATCTACTTCACTTTGAATATCTGAAGATACAGAACGATTTTTCATATTCTGTGATCTAGTTGCCCATCGACAGTTATCAGGTGAATAATCGCCGTCATTATCAATACGGTCTAGTTGTAGCCCACGTTGCCATGTAGAAAACATGTCTTCTATGAAGTTATTAATATCATGCCAGCGGTCACAAACTTTAACACCTTTTGAAGTATAATATTTATCTTTGCTACATCTATAATGCATAGCATAATAATGTTTTGCAATTGGATGTGTAGACAACCCATGTTTTGTGGCATTAATATTATGATAATCCATTATTTACCTGCCGGTGATGGACGTGCTTGTTTAGTTTTAATTTCCATTTGTAGCATCTTTTCTTGCATCGCAAGAGCTTGACTTTCGCGTGCCTTTATTTGGTCAGCATATAACTTGATGAGTTGAAGTAACAACAGTTGTTGTTTCTGATCTAAATCCCAAAATGATTCAGATTGTTTCTCTTGCACTAGCATGGTATGAAAAATATAAGGATCGTCTTCGATGAAAGGTATAATCAGCTCAAACTTACTTTGCTTCAATAGACTTACCATCTTCTTAACACGATCAATTTGCGGCCCCTGAGGAGTCAGCGCCTTAGCAAACCCTAGCTCTTCTACGATGGCTTGTCTTAGACCAACATCGGGAATTTGCATTAAAGCAGGAGCGTACTGTAGGAATTCAAGTACCTTGGCTTCTCTAGCTTCCTTGCTTACAAGGGCTAGAGAAACCGTATCAACACGTACTTGTACGTTATCGCTAAGGTCTGTACCACTAAAGGTCTGAACCGTCATTCGACTTGTCTTCTCACGCGCGAGCACGCTCAGGCGCTCGGCATAGCGAGCATCGTTACGAACGTGTTTGATAGTTTCCATTAGAAGCGCTGAACCTTCATCTTGCAGTGATTCATCCCATGCTTGTAGAATAGGAGAACGACTCATAAGGGCTTGCTTACGAAGTACGTCCAACATCATTGCGCTGTTGACGCCGACCGGCCGTTCACCATGAAGGATAGATTCTGTGCCTGCCATGCTCTCCATTTCAGCAATTTGCAGGGCACGTTCATCCATCGCTGCCGATGGGAACGGCGGAGGGTAAACCGGCTCGGGCTTAGCGTTGGCAGTACGGCGAGGATCGTATTGCCAAACGCCACCAGGTCTACCCGTCCACTGATCTTCAACGGGCGCTGTACCCTTCGGAACAATCCATGTTGCGATAGGTACTGTGCGCCGCCACATAATCAGGGCGGTGTCAATAGCGTTAACTCTCTTTAGCTTCGGAAGAAGCTTAGATACTAGGGATCTACCAAAGATTGATCCAGGCTGACCTTCCCAGCGGAATCTTGTATAGGGATGCCAGCGCTTAGGCCATCTGGGGTCAAATGCTCTAGCTCCGATTTCCTTAGGGCTGTCATAGATAACAGAGTCCCCAACAGAAATGATAGTACGACCCTTAGGCCACTTTGCATTAGGCTTACGATCAAATACACGAACGATGGCGTAGCCATCCCATTGATCGGGAGAGCCTATGTAAATGTTCGGACCAGGGCCTTCAACTAGCTCTGAGATACGTTCCCACCACCATAAAGGTAGGGAGTATGGATTCTCAGACTTAATGTCTTCAAGGTTATCTAAGTGCCATCCTTTTGTCTTTGTCATCCCTGCCTTGTTACGCGGAGGTGTTAGGTACTTGTCCTTGATTGTGTCAATGTGAGCATATGTCTCACGCATAACCCAGCCCATGCCAAATTCCTGATCGTGCCACCAGTGAGTGCTAGGCATGTGCATTTCAAACGGAGATATAATATTAGCTACTACATCACCGTAGTCAATACGGTCCTTAAGCTTCGGCCTACCTTGCTCATCAGTTATTGTAATTTGACGTTCGATGCGCTTAGGCTTAACGAACCCGCCTTGTATTTCACCTGCTATAGCACCTTCAGTCTTAGTTTCAGGCACTAACAGGTAACGAGGTTTGGTAGGATCATAAGCTACTTCCATCCAGCATGTGCCGCAGTACAGAAGAAGTCTTGCAATTTCCCGATGCTTCTCAGGCATCTCCAACATTTCCCACAGGAATTCTAGAGTCAACTCTGAGAGGTTGGCAGCCTGTATGTCTTCGTCCCTATCACTCTTAGGCGTCACACGCGGGCGTGGGCGGTTCTCAGTAAGTAGGGCTATGTTCGTTTCGATGTACCTGCCCAGCAAATCGTTCGTCGGCTTAGGAATGTTCCTAGCCGTGTCCTGTACTACAGATAGATCACCTGAGTTACTTTGAGCAATCCTGGAAATAAGTAGATCGTCGTGGTATTGCCTGCCTTGACCGAAAAAAATGTTCTCTATGTATTTTACTGACCGCATCCAATGGAGACTTTGCCGTTGCCGGCTAATGCTGTCACTGTAAGTCTTTAGCGCTGACCCGAGTTCGGTAGCGCCATTAGGAACATCGTCGATCGCGTGCATCTGGCCCCTGAGCCAACTATTACGGTAATCAACCATTAAATATCTCTAGTTAGAATCGCAAACTTTTCAGCCGCTTCTTTGGTCTTGAAGCTTCTCAAAACTTGCCACTTATCATATCGCTTCTCATAGTATACATGATCTACGTCACTTTGAACTTTAGAACTATTGCGTCTATTTTTACTGTTCTTTGATTGAGTAGACCATTGACAATTAGAAAGTTCATAATCTTTGTCATTGTCTATTCTATCTAGACATAATCCTTCTTTATATGTACTATACATATCTTCCATGAAATTCTTAAACGTCAACCAGTGGTCACATACCTTAATACCGCGCGCTCCATAGTCTTTATAAAACATGTGCTTAGAGTTTGTACATCGCTGTATCATATTACTCCATACAGCATAAAACTTTGTCTTATACATACCATGCTTATACATTCCAATTTTTCGCATAATTAACTCTCCCCATTGTCATGCGTTGATTTACTAGACATGAATTCATCAGCAGTAACGCCAGTGAGCATTCCAATCATATCGTCTGCGTCCACAAAGGTTGGAGCTTCCATCCTGTAAAGCAGCTCTGCATTTATGTTGGCTTGCTTCTTATGTCGCTTTACTTCTTCAGGGTCAACAGTAGAATCAGATTGATCTGCTCTACGGTCATTGTACGCAATTGGAGCTGTTGTAGCGGTTAGAGCGTCTTGAAGTCTATCTACTTGTGCAATAAGTCTTTCTATTTCTTTATCTTTACTGTTCAGTATAAGTTCCAAACTTTCTATTTTCATTTCTAATTTTAGAAGTTTTATGTTACTCATAATTAGTCTCTATAAATCTAGCTAGTCTTTCAGCTTCCTCTTGTGTTTTAAAGTAAAAAGCTGCTGTCCATCTTTTATTTCTACTATGATAATGAACATTGTCTATAGAACTTTGTTTAATCGTTCTACACCGCCTATTCTTCATTTGTTCAGAACGTGTAGCCCATTTACAATTTTCAGGCGAATAATTACCATTATTATCTATACGGTCTAATGTTAAACCAGGCTTCCATCCAGGTAATATATCATTGAAAAAATTAGAACTATTCAACCAGCGTTCACAGATTTTAATGCCTCTGCCGCCGTAATAATTATAATAAGTATTTTTAGGATTTAAACATCTGGCTTTGATGTTTAACCATGTCTGATAAAGCGGATGTCTGTTATTCTTCCTAGCAAACCCATGTTTAATTTCATTCCTCATCGGTAAAACTGAACCTCCCTTTTTCTTCAAACCCCGTTATCACTCCCTCATCAATTCTAACGTTAGGAATGCCCCTTTGAGCCGCTTCTACCATCTTACGCTCATTATCTGTAAGTTGACCATTTTCTGATCTTGATACAGCTTGCCCGGCTTCCTTAGCTAATTGCTTGTTAGAATCCCTAAGAGCAGCCGCCAATCCCTTTGTCATGTTCTTTTCCAAGGCATCTGCACGCACTTTCGCCCGTTCTAACTTTTGAGACTCCCTTTTTATTAGGGCCTCATTAGCTGAATGATAGTCGTCGTTATATTTCTCATTATTCATATACTCTCCCATTTAATTATACCTTAATTATACTTTAATTATACATTATTTATACTTTAAATAGGAGCCCCTAGTACCAGATCATCGGCTGATGTAATACCAGTATTATCGTCCATTAAATCTATATTCTCACTTTTAGCTCTACCGTAATCTTTACCCATATTATTTGGGTCAGCTTCATACAGCCACCAGTGTTGTAACTTTTTACCTGACCTATATTTGCCTTTGTTTTTAAGTAAATTTAAATTAGCCACGCCATTATTATAAATAACAGGAACTTCATTAACATTTATGGCTTTATTCCATACAGCATATGAATAGTGACGCCGGCTTGAAGCGCCAATTCCAACTGTAATACTGTCTACAATAAAACTACTTTCATCCGCTAGTGCCTCATCTGCTATTTTTGTAGGTGTAATTAGAATACCGTCCAGGTAAATAAGAAGTTCCTCAGATGCTCCTCTGTTAACTATTAATATTAAATTACGCCAAGACGTACTAACAGGAAACGAGTTAATTCTGTAATTTTTTTCTACTACAGCACCAGTTCTTCTTATAGTAATTCTAAAATCTGTAGCAGAAAGTGGATTTATTCTAACTCTAACTGTGGCGGCGGCAGCTATATCACTAAGAATTGCGCCCGATTCAGCTTCTTTTGTAAACCAAATACTAATAGTAAAATTATTTCTAAAGTGGCTGCACGATACAGAAGTTGAATCTTCTAATTGCTCTCCGGCAATATCAAAAAATACAGACTTATTATTAGAATTAGGAATAATTGGTGCTTTTATTTGGTCATCAGTAATAGCAGTTAATTTAATTAATCCCATATCAGTATCTTAATAGAACATATTATTTGCTGAAGTTGTGAATATTCTATTTGAACTAGGCGAGTAATGAAAGCTATAGATATCCATAGCATTTGCTTCTAAAGTGGGAGGTACTTGATCTCCTCCTGAAAATATGAAATTTCGACCAAATGTAACATTGTAAAATCCAACAGAAGGTTGTTTAATTACAAGATTTACTTGCTGAGCACCAGCAGTTTTATAATTCGTAGGCTGATGTAAGGTCGTATTTTTTTGAAGGGATAAGAAAAAGCTGTTACCTAAATTCCAATCCCAAAATATATTCTTAGAATCCCCACTAAGGACTATCTCTCTTTCTTTGAACCCTTCTCCTAAGTCCCAATTTACAACAGGATCGCCGCTACTACTGTCTTTTGTTAAATAGAAATATGTAGTGTTAAAATTAAGTTGATCCGCAGCAGGATAGGAATTCGGCCCCTGAGCAACTTCTATAGTACCACCAGGCGTTATATCTGACTTATAAGCAGTTTCACCAAATTGTCTAGAATAAAATCCACCTTCAACAGAGAACTTGTCTACTGCTATTCCTCGTAACTTTAAGTTACCAGCTATGTCTAAATGGCCGATGTGTTTCATATTAATTTTTAATAGTATTTATTACCGCCGTTAAATTATTTAAGGCGTCTTGTAAACTAATTAATTCTGCTGGTGTTATTCTAACAGATTGATCTTCTGAGAACTTATTTAATTCTTCTGCGAAGTTATTTGCTAGAACCATAGCTCGCTTTTTAGTTAAACTACTATCTGTGTCAACAATAACATTAGTATTTACAACTGTAGTAGTTAATGCTTGAATTTCAACTACTTTTAATACCGTAGCTGGTCTACTTATTTTAGCTAGTAGAGCATCAGCTTCAGCCTGCGCTTGCGTATCTGAAATAACAGTAACATTTGTTTCTATTTGTTCTCGTATTCTAACTCTATAAAATGCCATAATTATTTACCACAACCTTTCAATATTAATTTGACTAAATCCATTAGCCGCAGATGAAGTCAAAATTGTAGTAGAGTCAGCATTAATTTGTGTACTAAATCCAAATTTAGCATCTGTGGGAGCATTAAATCTATGTGAGAATGTAAGCGTATTATTAAAATCAAAATCCACATTACAGAACCAAGTATTTCGTAATGTTTCTGATAAGATACCATTTGCTCCAGTGTATAGTCTTATAGTAACCTGTCTTAATCCTGAAACACCGGCATGATCGTCAAAGTTAATAGTTCCGGTCAAAAGATAAGAAAGTAATCCGTTTGTAGATCCTGGGAACAACAAACCTGTCCCACCAGTTATATTTGTTTCAGTAGTTGTAATTGAATCATTGCCAGGTAATATAATACTGTTAACATTACTTTCAATATTAATTACAGAACCGCCGGTAGCCGTTGAACTTCTTGTTAGATAGAAATGGTCGTGATTTACAGATAGATTTTTGTAGTTAAGATGGGCATTAGTGCCGTCACTTATTTGAATATTTCTATCTTCTAATCCGATATTAAAGAATATTCTACCAGTTGTAGCGTTTGATCTAAGAACTATACCTATTGCTTGTCTTAAATTCGGACCAACAGGCGGTGTAGTAGTCATAGCTCCTGGTGTTGTGGACACATACAATAGTGCCCCATATGCAAATGCTGAAGTATCTAGCCCTCCTACAATACCTCGCAGTAACATTGTTAGTGTACCAGATACCCCTGTGCCATTTAAAGCCACGCCGATCGCAGGTATGGCAGGTGCCGCACCAGTGCTAGAGGCGTCTGCCAGCGTGACACGAATGACAGAGGCGGCTGCTGCGCCGGCCGAAGAAAAAGGAGCTAATATTTGTCCTCTTGTTATTGATGCTCCAGATAGATTTACACCGGAAGTAACACTATCTCTACTTAGATCATATGGCGGCGGTGTAGTTATAGTACCAGCAAGAGTTAGTCCGCCAGATTGAACCCATAATCTAGGAAGATTACTAGCAATCTCTCTAGCGGTGAATAAAGCTACAGTATTATTTTGAAGTTCTGGAATTTGAGCAATATTTGACGTTGACTCTGTTGTAACAGGAGCATATTGTAAATATGCTCTATTTACCCACTTATTAGCTCGTCCTTCTTCTGTTGAATAGAACTGAAGAAAGTCATATATTTGCGGATTACTAATTTGTACGTCTTCAAGATTACTTAATTTACTATAAAATAAATCTATTCCGCTACCGATAGCAGCTATCGTAATATCGTTAGCACTAGGGGTTAACGTAATATTAGAACCAGCAATTAAACTCTTAAACTGAAGATCAACATTGGACTTTTGAGCAAATACACCAGAACCAGAACCTAAATTAGAAGCGGTGTTAACTTCGCCTATACTTCTCAAGGATACTGTGGGCTTATTTACTGAATCTGAATGTAAATAAAACGCCTGACTATCAAATATTAAAGTATCATTACGGAAAGTAGGAGGATTACCGTCCGATTCTCGGACAAAGATACCATAGAACCCCGGAGGTGTTTCTGTTCTAAGTAAGTATTGAGTATGGTCGTCATCACCAAGTCCTGTAAGAGCACCGTGGTCTGTAATTACAGGCGTTCTATCTCTTAAACTTACTAAAACTTCATCAGTATTAGGAACATTTTGAGTGATATAAAAGTCATTAACATCAAATGCTACTACATTAATTCCGCTTAAACTTTCACTGTCATTTGAATGTTTAACTGTGATACCATAGAAATTCGCCGCATCAGCACTTGTTATATCAGTAGACATGACAACTGCTTTACCACTTACAGCAGAACTAAAGTAGAAAAAAGCAGTATTTGGACCGCTAGTATCAGCTTCGTCAAATCCTATAACTCTATCATCATTATTAAATGCTTGAACAATTAAGTTTTTGTTATTTAAATTGTGATTTATAGTCCATTCAACAGCAGCAATTCCTTGAGTATGAACAAATGCTGCTGCATTTGTTGATGAAATAACAGTAGTAGTAGTCTGTGTTGTACTTTGATTTCGTAAACTTACAGTTGGCTTACCAGTCGAATCTGAATGTAAGTAGAAATCGGCACTATCAAATATTAAAGTATCCTTCTTAAAGGTAGGAGGATTACCGTCCGATTCTCGGACAAAGATACCATAGAACCCCGGAGGTGTTTCTGTTCTAAGTAAGTATTGAGTATGGTCGTCATCACCAAGTCCTGTAAGAGCACCGTGGTCTGTAACTCCGCTCCCGCTACCTACTGAACCTCTAAAGTTAACTACAACTTCATCTGTATTAGGTGAATTCTGAGTTACGTAGAAATCATTAGAATTAAAAGCAATTACATTAATGCCACGGAAACTTTGACTGTCATTACTGTGTTTAACTGTAATACCGTAGAATCCTGGATTCGCGGCAGCAGAAACTATAGAATCAACTATAGTTGAGAGGTTAGCAAACCTATCACCTAAACTTATAAAGACTTTATTATCATCTTTATAGTTTACATAGAAATCTTCTGGATCAAGTAATAAATCAGCAAACGGTGTTAGTCTAGGTACATTGGCATTGTCTGTATGTCTGACAAGAAGATAAAATGGATCTAGCGGTAATAATTCAGCGGCCCCTAGAGCGCCTGTTGATACAATTACTCTACCATTAATACTTGAATCGAAGTAGAAGAATGCCGTATTAGGATCGCTTACATCTGCTTCACCAGGAATGATAACCCTGTCTTGGTCATCAAATACTTGTACCATAACAGGAGAGATGCCGAAGTTGTGGTTAATAATCCACTCGCCGCCTGAAGCAGAGAAGATCCTAGATAAGCCAAATGAATTCTTAGCATTAACAACAGCAGTTCCTCTAAACGGATTCCCCTTTTTAGGAGTTAAATAGAAATCACTAGTGTTAAAGAAAAGAGCATCTGTAAAAGGAGGACTAAATGATGTAGCTGCTTCCGCACCAATCTCAGCAATTCTTTGCATCCTTTGATCGGGAAGGCCGTAGAACCCGCCTTCCGATCCGATACCCAATGCGCCAGCATCAAGACCGATAACCGTAACCATGCCTGTAACTTGGTCAATGCACAGGTAATCAACCCATACAGGGACTAACTCTGTGCCTGTGTTACGCTGAATACAGAACTTATCTAAGGTTTTATCGTAGAAGAGCCTAAACTGATTCTTGAACGTTACCGTATTACTAGTCTGTTCACCGAACTCTAAGCCTGCTAGAACTCTGTCAGCGTTAACAAAATCATCACCTGTCTCAACGTCCTGTACCTGCGCACGCGCGACCGCTTTTAATACAGCAAAATCTTGACGAAAATTTCCCCACTGGAAATTCAAACGTTTACCGAATAGCGGTAACGGACTGTAGAATTCAGGGTTAGACTGAATCTCAGGCATTAAACTTCACCATCCCATACGTCTCTAACGTAGAATACTGATAGAGGTTGGTCGAATGTATACCAGTTAGGCGTGCTCAATGCACTTTCCTTTGTCCATACTGTTTCATGTTCTTGTATGCGCTCCGGTACAATATCAAAATCTTCGGGGTTTAGAAACAAGTCCTCAGGAGAACCAGTGTTTAAAAGATGTTCGTCATTGATCGGTAAAGACCATATTGAACTTTTAGCATCAGGTTCCCTGACACTTCTAAGACGTTTCCACTGTGTCGTAGCCACATTAGACGCCTGGACGCCAGCTTATCGTTACAACTACACCAGACGCTAAAGCGGGTACACGGAAACCCTTATCAAATATCGCATGTGGGTTCCATTCAGTAGAATTGTCTGCGGGGACCGTAACATCACCTACACCTACCGTAATATCGCCTTTAACAGAGCCTTGTGTGAAAGCTATATCCACAGCACCGGCTGTAGAATTCGCTACCAGTACGTTATGTACTGCTACTGAATCTCCACCGTTTAACTGCGTAACACCGCTTGTACTATCTAGTCGTGTTACCACGGTTCCATAATGACTCATTATCTGCTCCTTTAATCGTAGTCCGAACAGACTACTACTCTATGTAATTATACCATATTCAAATCACTTCAAGTAAACATATCACATGTCGGCCAAAGATTAAGGTATAATTAAGTGATAAAGGGAGAGGATCAAATAATCGAGGTATTATATGCACTACAAAGATATTTCAGGACAAAGATTTGGCAAATTAATTGCTGTATCATATGCGTACAATAAACGTTATGCTTACTGGCATTGTATGTGTGACTGTGGAAATACAGCCGTAATAAGAAGTGATACATTAAAGAATGGTAATACTGAGTCATGCGGTTGCTTAGCTAAAGAGTGGACACAGACAGGTAAGATGAACCGTAAACATGGTATGCGTAAACATACTATTTACAAAGCCTGGATTGCAATGAAACAGCGGTGTAATAATCCAAAGAATAAATCTTATAAAGATTACGGAGGACGCGGTATTAAAGTCTGTGACCGATGGTTAGAATCATTTGATAACTTTAGAGATGACATGTTTCCTACGTGGCAAGAAAGTTTAACATTAGACCGAGTTAACAACGATGGCAACTATGAACCCGGTAATGTTAAGTGGTCAACATGGAAGGAACAAGGCAATAACAGAAGGTCAAAGACATGCATGACTTCATAAAAAGCCTATATGGCCGTCCTAGTACCATTACTACCTATAATAGTCTGTTCAAAAATCACATAGAACCGTTTGTTATAACACCTGTAACTGAACAACACCTTACTTCTTTGGTAAAACACTGGACCAGAGAAGGGATGTCAGAGAAGACTATTAAACAAATGGTCCAACTTACTAATCAATATGCTAGATGGACAGGCCAAGCTCCTCTGCACACAGCACCTATAATTAGGAAGATTCAAAAGAGTAAACAAGAGACAAAGATAAAGTCACTTACAAGTAAAGAAGCTAAATTACTCTTAGACTATTTAAGTGCTAAACAGTTATCGACATTGTATATTATCTGCTTGTTCGGAATACATGCGGGACTGAGAAGAGGCGAAATCTTTGGTTTACAATACGGGGACATAGATCCTTTGCGTAATCGCATAACCGTGTCTAGGCAGTACGGAGGTGCGCCGACAAAGAACGGGAAGACTAGGCAGGTACCGTTGAGTGAAAGATTAGCCAAAGCACTAGAACAACGAGACTACTTGACAAAACCGTCTAGAGAGGCTATTTTCAACGTTTTCGATCCCAACCCTGATTTGAAGAAGGTGACTATATTATTAGGAATTCGTGATATTACAATACATGATTTAAGACACACATTTGCAACCCTAGCCCTGGAATCAGGTGTCTCACCTAGAACGGTGCAGTCGTGGTTGGGGCATTCATCATTAACAACAACTCTAAATATCTATTGGAGTTCGTTGCCCACAGAACAAAGGATGGATTTTGCCCCGTAAAGATCCTACAGTGGCTAATCAACTATTACGAGAAAGAAAGATCAAAACATGCGCATTACTAGAAGAATCATCAATCAGTGCTCTTTAGTTAAAGTGGAACACAAGCAGAGCACTTGGCAGTATGAGGACTATTATGACTTTTACTACTACCACAAGAAGGTCTGCTCTGCGTTCTTCAACTCAGAACACAACCAGACCATCACAGCAATATGTGAGCCCTGGTCTTCAGTGCGTAACGCTAAGAATGAGATGTTTCTAACTAGAATCAATAGGATAGAAGACGAAATTCACGGAGTAGACGTAATAGACGCAGAATACATCCAAGCTCTCTACATGGAGCATAAGGCCACAGAACAGGCTAGAGCTGCGCATTTATCTGATGAACATAAGCAAATGACAGATCCCAGGTTAAACCAGTTCACAGCTAATGAATTCGCTAAGATGTACCAACAGAACATCGAAGACCTAATGAATAAGTGGAAGATCATATCTCCTACTAAGATCAGTCCTAAGGTGTACTCCCAGAGTGTAAAGATCACAACAGTAAAATGACCAAAAGAAACGATATCAAAGGCGTATCCATAGTTGTCTCCAATAAGGTTGACTATAAGAATTACGGCGAATTGAACATCGTTTACGAAAATAATTTAATCTTAGAGGAATTATCTTTCTTTATTTATTACGATAACTTCGTGAAGGTGACACACTAAACCCTACGTGGTCAAATACTTTGGCCTAGTGGTAGAGTGGATGGTAAACCATCAGCTAGGCGAACACGCCCCTTTCATTCGTAAAGGTACACTATGTTCATAGACGATGATCTTTTCAACAACTACACAGTAATGATAACTAGCGGCAACGGCTATGACTACATATGTATCCTAGGCTGTGGTAAACAAGTCACCACGTTCCGTATAGAGAATATTATCTATAGTGACACCCTTAACTGCCCATCTTACATATTGATTAAATACCATGCAGGTTGGGAAACCTATGCGCCCTTGATAGTAGAGTATTGCATCAATGATTTAAAGATCAACACTCTAGAGCTGATTGATGTATATGCCTGCAACTAGAGCACTATTCAGTAAATACCATGTAGAGGCATGGCCCGGTCACGGGGTTCATAAGACAACTAACATCAGGTTAAACTTTGTGGCCGATAACGTTATAGTGTCCTGGGGCTCTATCTACGTATTTGACGGTAAGGACATAGAGCTTCACTGCTCTTATCGCTTCTTACCTCTGGCCGTTGAGTGGCTGGTGAACGAATATCCCTCTAGGAGCTTCTACCGTGTTACGTAGAGACTATAATCGTTACAAACTATTCCCGTCACACAATAGGTCTTTTGTATACATTTTTTATGACTACAATCTTGGATACTTCATAGAGCATTTGAAAATTGACCTTCTTAACGTTATTAGCATCAATAAGGCATTCCTTGGTACCCGCACCTCTTAGAGTGGCACGTAAACCGCTTTCCAGCTAAACCTGCACCTAAGTTATCTCCACCAAATCGGCAAAATACCTGGGCACTCATGATAGACCCCGGGGGGCAATGCTCCCGCTGGGGGCCACCCCCCCTCGAACTTGCCTGTTAGTTGCCTATCCCTATCATTACAGTGCATCTAGGGTACAGTAACACGCAACTAGGTAGGCTAACCCATTGATATTGCTAGACTTGCGCATTCCATGCGCATATGTTGCGTGTTTATTTAATCATGGGATTAAATAGTCAATATGTCCGCTCACTTAACCCATCTTTTACCTATAAACATCACAATAACTGCACACTAATAGACCCATGTTGCCTGTTAGTTGCTCCGCAACAATCTGCACTACTGTACTCTACCCAACCTGTCCTGCACACCCCTGCCCACCGTATGCGCATCAAACGTGCAATTAACCAGCAACTAGGATAGTTGCTTATTGTCTGCCTGTTATCTGCTAGCTATTTGCATACGCAATTGATGTGCAACTAAACGGCAAGTATGATGATTGCGTATTAGTTGCCTATTATATGCTGGTTAATTGCATGTGCAATATGCGCTCTCTTGACCGTACACTGTGCAGAGTCGGAGTTGCCTATTCATGTACCCTAATTTGCTAGCATCTTCCTATTAGTTGCTAGCATTCTGCGCATTGTGATCCCGGCGGGGAATCACACTCTGGATTCTTTAATGAATTCGCAGAGTTATAATGTTTGTTGCGCATTACTTGCGTGGTCATTGCGTGCTTACTTACCCTCTACTGCTTACAGATTGCTAGCATGTTGCACTAGGTCATTGTGCAACTATCCTCCTAACCAGAGCGTATCCATTACGTTATTCGTCAGACTCACTGTAGCCTGCCCTGCTAACGTTATGCCTTGCCCCGCCCTGTACCAGCGCCTTGTAGCCGATCGTCGATCCTGGAGCATCCTAGAACGTGGCCGAATTTCGTCAATGATTCCGCATACTTAGCTCGTGTCATGCACACTCCTGAATAACTCAATGAATTCGCATAGTTGCGAGCTTAGTTGCCTACTTGTTAATGTTTGTCGCTCCCTATCTCTTATATAGGTTTTCGTCCCCGGGGGGGCGGCAATAATGACAATTTCGTCATGTTCAAAAAAAAGCGTCACCCTTTCCCCTGTTGGGTCACTCACCCTTGACGATACACTTTCAACGGGAGCTAAAATGTATACTCAGGTCCAATTCAGCTACCGCAAAGGGCGTAAGGTTACGTATCTTTGCACGTTCATGCGAGACGGTTCGGTAGAGTTTCTACCGATTTCCGCGAAGGTCGCTGCGCGCCTTATCAAGCGCGGCATGGGATCGGGGAGCTAACGTGGACGACGTAACTTGGGAGCTACTGTGCGAAGCGGATCGACTAGCATCGGAAGTGCCGCTATGCGCGGAAACGATTGCGCTTGTCGATGCACTCGTTTCAGGAATCTGCGAGGATTTCTAGCCTTGACGAATAGGTTAGGGTTGCTAACCTTAGCCTATCGGTCAACGTTAGCTTACCTAAAGGTAACATCATGCGCGATTCTGTGACACTGGAAAAACTAGGCTTCTCTTTCGGGATGCTGAATGGGACCGCAGGCTATGTCAAGCTATATCCCCAGGGTTCGCTGGTAATCGTGCCGCGTACTCGCAAGGGATGGGACGCAATGTCCCCGAGACGTTCCAGGGTTCGCAAAGGCGTCCTAGTGTCGCTAGGTTGTCATAAGGGCGGAAAGGCTTTCCGAAAGTGGCTCCTATCCCTTGACGCAATCGCGCGGATTCCCGCATCTTGGATATGGAAGGATGATTCCACGGGATCGCTGAATTCCTCGCAAGGTGCGCGCATCGTAAAGCGCTTGCATTGGAAGGGTGGGCCGCATGCTCGCTAGTGTGACCGAAACGTCACATTTGACACTTTCTTAGATTCTGGTACACTCACTCAATAGACGCCGCTTGAATGTTTCAATCGGCACTAACTCAAGAAAAGGATAAGGTTAACATCATGGCAAAGAATACGACTACGACGACTTCGACCGTCAAGCCTCGCGGCGGTAGGAGTGGCAAGGCTCGCGAGCGGCGTTCATTCTGGAGCCGCGCGCTTCAGGCTCCGAAGGTTCAGGAGGCTCTGACTTCGCTGAACGTGTCGGAGGCCGCTTTCGAGAAGGCTTACAACTCCACCCGAAAGATGCGCGAGCGAGGCGAGATTTCCGAGGCGCAAGTTGCGGCACTCAAGGGTTTTTCGGAGCATCGCAACCTTCGGAAGCTTGCCGAGGCAATCGGCAAGTCGGATATCACGGCGGCGAATCTGCTCGCGCGTGGTATCGAGTCGGGACTCGTGAAGCTTGCCTAACTCTGGTTAGGTGAAACCGATTAGCCTAGGTTGTGAGCCTAGGCTAATACGTTTCAATTAACTAGAAAGGTTTGACAATGATTACGCTGCACGACGATGTTTCGGATGCGTACAGGGTCGCACAAAAGTACGCTCCTGCGCTTTTGAACGCGGTAGTCTATCAGAATGCGAGCGCATTCTTTTGGGCCGCGCTCTCGGATGGTAAGATGCGAGCGGCTGAGTTGTCACTCTCGCGACTCGCTGATATGGGCAGATAAGAACCTTTGGAGTTAGCTAAGATTGAATAGGTTAGGTTCGTGCCCAATTGCACGGTAATATAACCTTCCTAATCTATTCAATCTTAGCTAAACAAGGAATAGGTCATGAAATCTATTAATATCAGAGCATTCAAGGCTTTTAAGTATAAGGCCCACGGTATTGATAGTGTGTTCTATACCTTGAAATGGAAAGGTAATAGAGTCGGGCTTAAGCTATTCCAGAGCCCGAGTGAGTGTAATAAAATCCGACGCTTTCAAGTTAAGGGATTCAGGGGCGGTGTAGCTCCTGCTGTGTTGGGTGCTACGTTTAAGGTGATAGCTACGAATGGTAGCGCGTTCGGGTACGGATACCTAACTGAGATAGCGGACGTAGATTCGCGTAGGATCTATAAGAAAGAAGTTTACGAACCCTTGTGTGAATTGTTTAACAAGGTATTTGGTTTCTACCATACTGACTTTCACGAAGGTAACGTAGGTTACGTTGAAGTAGGTAATCAGAAGCGTCTAGTATATGTAGACTTCGGGTTTTAAGTATGACTAAGAAAGACTTGATCCGTGTATAAGGTAAACGAACGACGATGAATAAACTATATTCTGTATGGCTACAGCGTAATAAGCTACGTGCCGAGGGCAATAAGCTACATGCCGAAGGCTATAAGTTATATGCCGAAGGCTATAAGCTACGTGCCGAAGGCGAGAAGCTACATGCCGAAGGCTATAAGTTATATGCCGAGGGCGAGAAGTTATATGCCGATGGCGAGAAGCTA
>Ga0247727_10000687_pt1 | contig 82982 bp, 89 predicted proteins | sample WisWelCaveWW1625_FD_202498 | JGI IMG/M metagenome (GOLD analysis project Ga0247727, IMG submission 202498) | Biofilm microbial communities from Wishing Well Cave, Virginia, United States - WW16-25 | ecosystem: Environmental > Aquatic > Deep subsurface > Groundwater > Cave microbial mat | place...
GCAAAAGCCGGCCGTCTGTGACGACTGGCTTTTCCTCGATGCGACCACCGGTGAGATGCTGGAGGGGGTAACCTTACGGACCGAGTCGCTCGCTTCGCCCTCACCTGCCGGTTAGCCCTTCCGGGTTAGGGCGCTCGCATGATTCAGAGCCCGAACTCGGTGGGCTCTGCCACAGCTTCGGTTGACTTGAGGGTCTGCACCCAGGCCACGCTCATCACCGCAGGGGCAGAGCTGCGCGACGAGCTGGAGCCCCTCAGCGAGTTCAAGCTCATCACCGCGTGCGCGGCCCTCGAGTCCCAAGAGCCGATCGGAGATTCCGATGCCGCTATGCGTCACGTCCTCGGATCCCTCGCCCGGCGCTGGCAAAGGCTCCACGAGGAGATCAAGGTCCACACTCGCCAGCTCAAGCAGATCACGACCGCGGCTGCTCCGCAGCTCCTCGATGCCTACGGAGTCGGATCCGACGTCGCGGCCGAGATGCTCGTCACCGCCGGCGGCAACGCCGGGCGGGTTCGTTCAGAGGCTGCGTTCGCCAAGCTGTGTGGTGCGTGCCCGATCCCGGCGGGCTCGAGCAAGACCAACGGTCGACATCGCCTCAACCGCGGCGGGAACCGCCAGGCCAACGCCGCGCATTACCGCGCGGTGATCGTGCGCATGCGCTGGCATGAGCCGACGATCGCCTACGTCGAGCGGCGCACCCGAGAGGGCCTTTCCAAACGCGAGATCATCCGATGTTTGAAGCGCTACCTCGCTCGCGAGATCTACGGGCTCTTGCCCAGGTCATCGGAGGAGCTCGCCTCGCTTCGGGCCGCGCAGATCGACTTGAGGATCTATAGGAGCATCAACGCACGAGGAAAAGGAACTCTCCAACCTCGGTTCAGTATGACTTCAACGTAACTATCTCGGGCAGCATCACGAACTCCTGCTAGGTACGACGCTACCCGGTCAGCCGCGCCGCGACGTGGCGCGTTTCGCGTCGCGTTCGGCGCGCTGCAAGGCCAGCTCGCTCTCGAGGGCCTTCGCCTCGGCGGCGGCGTGCGTCGTCTCCAGGGAGTCGAGCCTTCCACGAAGCTCACCGAGCTCGCGCGCGAGCCGATCGGCCTGAGCCCGGTCACGCGACGCCGCCTTCGCGGCGGCGTCGCGCTGGCGTTGCAGACGGCTCCGCTCCGCCTTCGACGGCTGCGCTGCGCGCTGCGCCGCGGGCTCCCCGGCGCGGCCACCCGCCATACCGGTGAGCCCGACGACCTCGCCGAATCCCGAGGGCGCGCTGGGCGCGGTCTCGAACGTGCCGGCGCCGAGGCTCCTGCCTGCGTCCGCATCGACGGAGGCCGCCTCCAACGCACCCGCGAGGCGATCGGACTGCGCCGCGCCGCCGCTGCCCAGCTCGTCGAGGGCGGCGGTGGCGACCGCCACCGCCGCCGCGATCGCTTCCCGGCGCGCGACGGTCGCCGACCGCAGGCGGTCGGCGCCGCCGCCGCCCGACAACGTCGCCTTCTGTGCGGCGCGTAGCTCGGCGCCGGCGTCGAGCAGCTCGGCCACACCGTCGGGGTCGCGTTCGGCGAGCTGGTTCAGCGCCCAGACCACGAGGGTCGGCTTGCGGAGCGCCTTCACGGCGGCCGCGTCACCATCGCGCCCTTCGGCCAGCAGCCGATCGACCAGCGCGCTCCTCGTGGCGACGAAGTCGCCCGGGAGCGCGCGGAACAGCTCCGTAACCTCAGCTGGCAGCTCCCCTTCCATCCACACAGGATGAACCGATGCGGCCATCGGCGCCACGTCCCCTCGGACGGCGGAGGGTTGCCGAAGCTGGTCGGAGACGGCGCCGAAGCGTGACACCTCCGGTGGTACGGTCGCGAACGTGGCGACCCCCCTCGACGTCCTCGACGTCCTCGTCGGTCTGAACCATGCGCAGCGTGAGGCGGCCTGCCTCACCCGCGGACCCGTGGTCATCCTCGCCGGCGCGGGCACCGGCAAGACCACCACCATCACGCATCGCATCGCGCACCAGGTGGCGAGCGGAGCGTTCGCGCCCGAGCGGATCTTGGCCGTGACGTTCACGACGAAGGCGGCGAGCGAGCTGCGCGAACGCCTCGCTGCCCTCGGCGTCGGTGGGGTCGACGCTCGCACGTTCCATTCGGCGGCGCTCGCGCAGCTGCAGTGGCTGTGGTCGCGGTACACGGGCGAACCGCTGCCCGAGGTGCTCGACCACAAGGCTCCGGTGATCGGGCCGCTCGCCCGGTCGCTCCCCATGCCCTACCGCTTCGTCCCTCGGCGCGAGCTGGCAGGCGAGATCGAGTGGGCGAAGAACCGCCGGATCGAGCCCGGACGCTACATCGACGCCCTCGATGACCACACGCCGCCCATCCCGGCCGACCTGATGCACCGCGTCTACGAGGGCTACGAGCGGCGCAAACGCGCGGCGGGGCGACTGGACTTCGAGGACATGCTCGCCCTGGCGGTCAGGCTCCTGGTGGATCATCCTGACGCGGCACACCAGCTGCGCCAGAGGTTCCACGCCTTCACCGTGGACGAGTTCCAAGACGTCAACCCGCTGCAGGCGGCCTTGCTCGATGGATGGCTCGGCGACCGTGACGACGTCTGCGTCGTGGGCGACGACTACCAGACGATCTATTCGTTCACGGGCGCGTCGCCCGGCTACCTCACAGGTTTCGGGCGACGGTTCCCGGGCGCACGGGTGGTGCGGCTCACCGACAACTACCGGTCGACACCGCAGGTGTTGACGCTGGCGAACGCGCTCGCCAGGCGTCTGGACCCCGAAGCGCCGCGCGAGCTTCGAGCCACGCGCGAAGGCGGCGGGCAGCCGGCCGCCCAGGCGTTCTCGACGGAGGGCGCCGAGACCGCGGCCATCACCGACGCGGTGCGCCAGCTGCACCACGATGCCGGCGTGCCCCTCGAGCAGATCGCGGTCATCTACCGGATCAACGCGCGTTCGGAGGCGTTCGAAGAGGCGTTCGCGGCTGCTGCCATCGCGTACCAGGTGCGCGACGGGGCTTTCCTCGCGAGACCGGGTCCGCGCGCCGCCGTAGCGGCTCTTCGCCGGCTGGGCGGCGAGCCGGTCATGCCGGCAGTTTCAAGCGTGGCCCATCGATTGGGGTACACGCCGGGCGTGATCCCCGACGCCGCCGACGAGGTCACGCGGCAGGCCGACCTGGCGCGCCTGCTGGCGCTCGCCGACGGATACGCCGGGGCGCACCCCGGCGCCGATGCGCGCGGCTTCGTCGACGAGCTCGAGGACCGGTTCTCGGTGGAACGCGACGGCCGGGGGGTCAACCTGCTCACCTATCACCGCGCCAAAGGACTCGAGTTCGACGCGGTGTTCCTGCCACGGCTCGTCGACGGCGAGCTGCCCTTCCGCGCCGGCCGGTCGAAGGCCGACCCCGACGAGGAGCGCCGGCTGCTCTACGTCGGGCTCACCCGGGCTCGGCACCACCTGTTCTTGACCTGGTCGCGCGAAGGCAGGACCACGCCCAGCCCGTTCCTGGCCGAGATGGGGCTCGCCACCGAGCGGCTCAAGCGCCCGGCGCGGAAACGGCCGCTCACACGAGGTACTGCGACAGCCCGCGTTCGATGAACCGGCCGTGCCCCGCGCGCCCGGTGAACGTGTCGTCCTCGATGACGACCGCGCCCCGCGACAGCACCGTGTCGACCTTGCCATCGACGACGAACCCCTCGTAGGCCGAGTAGTCCATGTTCATGTGGTGCTTGGCCTCGATCCCGATCGTCGTCGGCGTGGCCGGGTCCCACACGACCACGTCGGCGTCTGACCCCGGCGCGATCACGCCTTTGCGTGGGTACATGCCGAACATGCGCGCAGGCGTCGTGCAACAGGTCTCGACCCACCGCTCCAGGGTCAGCTCCCCCGCGACGACCCCTTGGTACAGCAGCTCCATGCGGTGCTCGACCCCGCCGATCCCGTTGGGGATCTTCGAGAAGTCGCCCAGACCCATCTCCTTCTGGTCCTTCATGCAGAACGGGCAATGGTCGGTGCTCACCACCGCGAGCTCGTTCATGCGCAGACCTCGCCACAGGTCGGCCTGGTGATGGCGGTGGTCGTGGATCGACCTGATGGGGGTGGAGCACACCCACTTGGCGCCTTCGAAGCCGGGCCGGGCGAGCGTCTCTTCGAGCGTGAGCCACAGGTATTGCGGGCACGTCTCGGCGAACACGTTGCGGCCGGCGTGACGCGCGGCCGCCACCTCTTCGAGCGCATCCCCGGCCGACATGTGCACGATGTACAGGGGCACATTCCCCGCCACCTCCGACAACACGATGGCGCGGTGCGTCGCCTCGGCCTCGAGCGAGGACGGTCTGGTGTACGAGTGGTACTTCGGGTCCGTGTCGCCGCGCGCGAGCGCCTGCGCGATGAGCACGTCGATGGCGATGCCGTTCTCGGCGTGCATCAAGATCATGGCCCCGCACTCCGACGCCATCTGCATCGCACGCAGGATCTGGCCGTCGTCGCTGTAGAACACGCCGGGGTAGGCCATGAAGAGCTTGAAGCTCGTGACCCCCTCGTGCTCGGTCAGGTACCGCATCGACTTCAGCGAGGCTTCGTCCACCCCGCCGATGATCTGGTGGAAGCCGTAGTCGACGGCGCAGTTGCCGTCGGCCTTGCGGTGCCACTCCGCAAGCCCGGCCTGCACGTCTTCGCCGGTGCGCTGCACGGCCATGTCGACGATGGTCGTCACCCCACCCCACGCGGCGGCGATGGTGCCGGTCTCGAACGTGTCGCTCGCGAACGTGCCACCGAAGGGCAGCTCCATGTGGGTGTGCACGTCGATCCCGCCGGGGATGACGTACTTCCCCGTGGCATCGATCACCCGGTCGGCGTTCGCGGCGGCGTCGGCGAAGAAGCCGGGAGCGCCGACCGCGGCGATCGTCTCGCCGTCGATCACGACGTCGGCCGCGTTCAGGCCGGTCGGCGAGATGACCGTGCCGCCCGAGATGAGTGTTCGTGTCATGCCGTTGCCCCCTTGCCTTGGCCCTGCCGCGCCGCTCAGCGAGCGACGATCTCGTCGTAGGCGTCGGGGCGGCGATCGCGGTAGAACGCCCACCGGTCGCGCACCTCACGGATCTTGCCCAGGTCGAGGTCGCGAACGATCAGCTCGGGCTTGTACGCGTCGCCCACGTCACCCACGAACCGCCCCTCGGGGTCGACGAAGTAGCTCTGCCCGTAGAAGTCGTTCTCGCCGAGCGGCTCGATACCCACGCGGTTGATTGCGCCGACGTAGTACATGTTCGCGACCGCGGCGGCCGGTTGCTCCAGCCGCCACAGGTATTCGCTGAGACCCCGGTGGGTGGCGCTCGGGTTGAACACGATCTCGGCGCCGTTCAACCCCAAGATGCGCCAGCCCTCGGGGAAATGCCGGTCGTAGCAGATGTAGACGCCCACCTTGCCCACGGCGGTGTCGAAGACCGGGTACCCGCCGGTCCCCGGTGCGAAGTAGAACTTCTCCCAGAACCCCTTCACCTGGGGGATGTGCTGCTTGCGGTACCTGCCGAGGTAAGTGCCGTCGGCGTCGATGACGGCGGCGGTGTTGTGGTACAGCCCCGCCTGCACGATCTCGTACACGGGGAGCACCATGACCATGCCGAGCTCCTTGGCCACGCTCTGGAACCGCGCGATCGTGGGGCCTTCGGGGATGGGCTCGGTGTAGCTGTAGTACTCGGCGTCTTGTACCTGGCAGAAGTACGGCCCGTAGAACAGCTCCTGGAAACACATGACCTGGGCGCCTTGCGTGGCTGCCTCGCGGGCGGCTTCCTCGTGTTTGTCGACCATGGCCTCCTTGGTGCCGGCCCAGTCGGTCTGCAGCAGCGCTGCCTTCACGATCGTCGACATGGCGGGGCTCCTTCGCTCGTGGTGGCGGGTCCGGTGCCCATGGTAATGAGGCGGGGACGTGCGCGCGACCCGCGCGCACGTCCCCGCCGACGACCCAGGACCGAGCGCCGCCGCTACGCGCCGCCCTCGGCGAGCGTCACCTCGATCGGCGCGAAGCCGCCGCCCGTGGTGTCGACGCCGAGCGCCTGCAGTGCCGCAAGCGCCTCGGCGACGATGTCGTTCGTGTAGGCGCCGTCGGTCGGCTCCTCGGTCAGCACCGTGGCCCCTTCGAGGTTCTTCGTCTCGAGCGAGATGGCCACCGTGCGGTCCCACGCCGCCTGATCGGTGATGCCCACGCCGCCCGGGGCCGGCCAGATGAGCTTGTTGATCTCGTTCATCTGCCACAGCTGGTGGCTGTCGCCGAGCTTCGAGCCCTTCGCCACGACGATGTCGCGGCATTCCTCGACGTTGTCGCGGCAGTACCCCCACCCCTGCAACGAGGCCGTCACGAACCGCACCGCGATGTCGCGGTAGGCGGTGTCGGACTCCAGGCGGTCGGCGTCGGCCCAGATGGCGTCTTGCAACATGCCCACGCCCTCGTCCTCGTACGACACGACGTTGAAGTCCTCGGGCGCGTACAGCTCGCCGGTGTCGGGGTTCACGGCCTCGAGCACCTGCGCGTATTCGTTGTAGGTCATGGCCTCGGCAGCATCGATGTCACCGGCCAGCAGCGCCGCCATGTCGAACTGTTGCTGCACGAGCTCGACGTCTGCCGCGGGGTCGAGCCCGGCCTGCGTGAGCGCCGCGAAGACCTCGTATTCGTTGCCGAAGCCCCAGTTGCCGATCTTCTTCCCCGCGAAGTCGGATGCCGACGTGATGCCTGCACCGGCGAACGAGACCTGCAGCGTGCCCGAACGCTGGAACACCTGCGCGATGTTCACGATGTTCGCGCCTGCCTCGCGGCTCGCGAGCGCCTTCGGCACCCACGCGAGCGAGAAGTCGACCGCACCGTCGGCCAGCTGCTGCTGGGGCACGATGTCGACCCCGCCCTCGACGATCTCGACCTCGAGACACTGGGCGGCGTAGAAGCCTTTGTCCTGCGCTGCGAAGTAGCCGGCGAACTGCGCCTGGATGAACCATTGCAGCTGCAGCTTGACCTGGTCGGTCGTCGCGCACTCCAGCGGTGCGGCCGACGTCGGGGTATCGGTCTTGTCACTGCACGCCGTCGCGACGAGCGTCAGCGCCAACGCGCCTATCGCGACGACCTTCAACCGTTGTCTCCTCATCGTGGTGCCTGCCTCCCCCGGGGCTGCGCCCCCTCTTCCGTGCACCGCATCATGCCCCATCGCCGCGGCGCCTGCCGGCCCCACCCGGTGTCGCCACGCGTTCGAGCGACACCGAGACCAGGTAGAAGGCCAAGCCGAGCAGGCATGCCGCGAACACGTAGGCCCAGGCCGTCGCGTTCGACGAGATCGCGATGTTGCTGACGATCCGGCTCCCCAGCCCGTTCTGCGACCCCCCGAAGTATTCGGACACGAAGGCGGTGATCACCGACGCCGGCGCCGCGATGGTGAGCGCCGTGAACAGGTACGGCACCGCGTTGGGCACCCGCAGCTTCCGGAGCACCACGACGTCGCCGGCCGCGTAGGACCGCATGAGGTCCAGTTGGGTGGGGTCGACCTGGCGGAGCCCGCGCGCGACGTTGACGAGCACGATGAAGTACACCACCAGCGTGACCATGAGCCGGCGCGGCACCTCGCTGGTGATGGAGAACATGTTGTTGAAAACCGCCACCAGCACGAAGATCGGCACGGCGTTGAGCGCGACGGCGAGCGGCGTGAGCATCTTGTTCACGACGTTGAACCGGGCGAGCACGAACGCCATCGACACGCCGAGCGTCGTGCCGACGAGGAGACCCACGAGCGCGTTCGCGCCCGAGACCGACGCGGCGGCCCAGATGAACGAAGCGTTCTGCACGAACTCCGACCAGATCTCCGAAGGTGGTGCCAGGAAATACGGCTTGAGGTCGAGTACGCGAACCGCCGCCTGCCACGCCGCGAGGAACACGATGCCGAACACGACCGGTGGCCACACGGCCGAGGCCGCAGAGGCGATCGACGAGGTGGCGCGGGGTGAGCGGCTCACCGGTCCTCGACCCCCTGTGCGATGTCGGCCGGCCCTGGCAAGCCCCGCAGCGCCTCACGCACCTCGGTGATGGTGGCGAAGAAGTCGGCGGCCTCACGCGTCGCTTCATCGCGGTCGCGACCGAGCCCGACGCCGATGCGGCCGGTGATCCGCCCCGGTCGCGGCGACATCACCACGACCTGCGTCGACAGGTACACCGCCTCGGGGATCGAGTGCGTTACGAACACCACGGTCGACGACGTCTCGCCGCAGATCCGCAGCAGCTCGCCCTGCATGTGCTCACGCGTCATCTCGTCGAGCGCCCCGAACGGCTCGTCCATCAACAACAGCGGAGGGTGGGAGGCCAGGGCGCGTGCGATCGCGACCCGCTGCTGCATGCCGCCCGACAGCTGCCATGGCAGGTGCTCCGCGAACTCGTCAAGCTTGACCAGGTGCAGCATCTCCAGCGCCCGGGCGCGGCGGTCGGCCTTGCTCCACCCCTTCAGCTCCAGCGGCAGCTCGACGTTCTTGGCGACGCTTCGCCAGTCGAACAGCCCCGCCTGCTGGAACGCCATGCCGTAGTCCTGGTCCAGGCGCGCCCTGCTCGCCGGCTTGCCGTTAACGAGCACGTCGCCGGTCGTGGGCTCGAGGAGGTTGGCGATGAGCCGCAGCAGCGTGGATTTGCCGCACCCCGACGGCCCGATGAGCGAGACGAACGAACCCGGCTCGATCGTGAGATCGATGTCGACCAGCGCGTCCACGGAGTCCGGGCGACCGGCGTTGAACACCTTCGACACGCCGCGGACCTCGACCGCGTCGACGCTCATCTCGACGCCTCGCCGGGGCGGTTGCGCATCGTCACCAGATCCACGAGCGCGACCGCGCCGGTGATGACCAGGCCGAGGGCCGCCGCGCCGAACACCGCCGTGTACACCTTCGCCGGGTCGCTCGTCGCCTCGCGCGCGTATTCGATGATGAGCCGGCCGATCCCACCGGCGAGACCCGTCGAGATCTCGGCCACGACCACCCCGATCACGGACGCCGTCGCGGCGAGACGGAACGCCGGCATCATGTACGGCACGGCCGAGGGGAACCGCAAGGTGAACAACGTCTGTCGCCACGACGCCGCGTAGGACGCCATGAGCTCGAGCGCCGCAGGCGGTGTCGACGTCAGGCCTTTCAACGTGCCCACCGCGACCGGGAAGAACGCGAGGAAAGCGCCGAGCACCGCGGCCGAGAGCCACCGGGGCCACTCGAACCCCCCGATGTGGAGCTTGCCACCCCAGCTGACAACCAGCGGGGCGAGCGCGATGAGCGGCACGGTCTGGCTCAACACGAGGTACGGCAGCAGGCCCCGTTCGACCACCCTGAACCGCGCCATGAGAACGGCGAGGCCGAGCCCCACGATGGCGCCGAGGGCGAACCCGGCAAGCGCTAGGCGCAGCGTGAACCACGCCCCCTGCAGCACCACGAGCGCGATGGAGCCGCCCTGACCACGCCGCTCCGGGCGGGCGTAGCGGGCGAGCATGTCCGTGACGTGGGGCATGGCCCGGTCGTTCGCACGCGGCAAGAGCTTCCAGCCGAACACCGTGCCGCCGTCGGGCGGACCGACGAGCTTGTAGAGCTCCCAGAGCGCGGCGGCGGCTGCGAGCGCGAGCACGAACCACACCGCGCTCGAGAGGCGGCCCCGGAACAGCTCTTTCACGACTTCGCCGGCACCGTCTCGGCGATCGCCGGCAGCACCCGCTCACCGTAGGCCTGCAGCGTCTCGTCCTTCGCGTCGTGTTGCAGATAGACGGCGAACTGGTCGACGCCGAGGGCCTGCAGCTCGAGCAGCCGCCGAACGTGCTCGTTGACCGGTCCGAGGATGCAGAACCGGTCCACGATGTCGTCGGGGACGAACGCCGTGTGCACGTTGCCCGCCTGCCCGTGTTCGTTGTAGTCGTAGCCCTCGCGGCCACGGATGTAGTCGGTCAGCGCAGCGGGCACCGCCGAGGACTCACCGTAGCGAGTCACGATGTCGGCCACGTGGTTCCCGACCATGCCGCCGAACCACCGGCACTGCTCGCGGGCGTGCGCGAGGTCGTCGGTGACGTAGGCCGGAGCAGCCACGCAGATGGTGATGGCACCGGGGTCGCGGCCTGCGGCCTCGGCCGCCTGCCGCACGGCGCCGATGGTCCACGCGGTGATGTCGGGATCGGCGAGCTGCAAGATGAAACCGTCGCCTACCTCACCGATCAGCGCCAGCGCCTTGGGGCCATAGCCCGCGATCCATACCTCTACCCGGCTGCGTCCCGCCCACGGGAACCTGATCGACGATCCCTTGTAGTCGACGGCCTTGCCGTTGGCCAGCTCGCGGATCACGTGCACGGCCTCACGGAGCGTCGCGAGCGTCGTCGGCTTGCCGTTCGTGACCCGCACCGCCGAGTCGCCGCGCCCGATGCCGATGACCGTGCGGTTGCCGAACATCTCGTTGAGCGTCGCGAACACGCTCGCCGTGACCGTCCAGTCGCGCGTCGCGGGGTTCGTCACCATGGGCCCCACGATGACGTTGCGCGTCTCGGCCAGGATCTTCGTGTGCACCGGGTAGGGGTCTTGCCACAAGATGTGGCTGTCGAAGGTCCAGACGTGGCTGAAGCCATAGGCTTCGGCGCGTTTCGCGAGGTCGACGACGCGTGCGCTGGGCGGGGTCGTCTGGAGCACGACACCGATGTCCATGGCGGTCCTCCCCTGCGGCCGTTCGGCTCCCCCGGCGATGCACGCCCCGGGAAGGGCGCGACGTTACCACCTCACCTGTCCTCAGGTGTCCGCGCCGCGTCGGGCGCCGCCGGCCACGATCAGGCCAGCCGGTCGCCGACCTGGCGAGCAAGGTCCAACAACGCGGTGGTGGTGGACATCGAGTAGTCGACGTGCCACGCCACGGGCCACGTGGAGAGCTTCGCGATCACGACCCTCGCTGGTGCGTGCACGACCACGGCCTGACCGTTGATCCCCGTGCCCATGAAGACGGGCCCTGCCGGGTCGATCACCCACCACTTGTTCCGGTAATAGGAGCCGGCCGGCAGCTCCCTGGCGTCGGCGGTGGCGGCGAACGCGGTCACGGTGTCGGCGTCGGGGGTGAGCGTGTCGCGCACCCACGAGCGCGGCACGACCTGCACCCCACCACGCCTGCCACCGTCGAGCATGAGCTGGCCGAAACGCGCGAGGTCGCGAAGCGTGCAGCAGACGCCGCCGTCGGGCATCGCGTTACCGTGCGGGTCGACGGTGATCTCGGCGTCGTTCTCTGCGCCCATCGGGCGCCACAGCAGCGCCGACGTCAGCTCGGCGAACCGCATGTCGCCGGCGCGCTCGAGCACCCACCCCAACACGTCGGTCAAGACCGACCGGTACTCGAACGGCCCCCCGTGCGCACCCTGGGCCACGAGCGTGGGGTAGTAGTCGGTGATCGCGTCGGGCAGCCCGTCATGGCTCCTCGGACGCCACCCGTAGATCTGCTCGTAGATGCGCACGTCTGCCTCGAGGTCGTCGTAGTCCTCGTTGAACCGGATCCCCGCACGCATGTCGAGGAGGTGGCGGACGGTGCATCCCTCGAACGCCGAGCCAGCGAGCTGCGGCACGTGCTGGGTCACGAGGTCATCGGGGTGCAGCCGGCCCTGCCCGACGAGCACCCCGGCCACGGTCGACGTGATCGACTTCGACACCGACATCAACAGGTGCGGCGTGGACGGCGTCATGCCGTTCAGGTAGCGCTCCGACACCACGCGACCCCGATGAAGGACGAGCAACGCATCGGTGTAGGTCTCATCCAGGAACGCCGGCAGACCGAGACGCCGGCCCGCCGCCTCCACGGTGAGCCCGTCGATGTCCGTCTCCGCCCGTGGGAGGCGGCGGGCCGGGCCTTCGCCGCGCGCGATCTTCGCGGTCGGGATGAGGTCGCGGACATGCTGGAAGCCCCAGCGGTTGTACGGCGGGTCCTGCCAGTTCGCGAGCGACACCAGCCGCTCGGGGTCGATGGGCGGCGGTCCTTCCATCAGCCCGAGCTCGGCGGCGGAGGGTGGCCGGCTCGTCACCCGCGGCACCCTACCCCACCGCGGCGTAGGCTCGCCCCACGTGACCAACCGGCTTCTTCTCGACGTCTCGAGCCTGATGTACCGGGCGTTCTTCGCGCTGCGCGACGGTCTGTACGCGCCCGACGGGCGACCGGTGGGAGCGCTGCACGGGTACCTCGACATGGTGGCGCGACTGGTGGCCGCACGACGGCCCGACGAGGTCGTGCACGTCTACGACCACGAGTGGCGACCGGTGTCGCGCACCGACCTGTATCCCGCCTACAAGGGGAACCGTCTTCCCGACCCCGTCGACCTCCCCAACCAGTTCACGCTGCTGCGGGAGGTCTTGTCACCGACCGGGACGCTGCAGGCCCAGACCGAAGGCTGGGAGGCAGAAGACGCCATCGGCGCGTTCTGCGTCGAGGCGCGCGACGACGACCGCATCCAGATCGTCAGCGGCGACCGCGACCTCATCCAGCTGGTGCGCGACCCGGTAGTCAAGCTCCTGTTCACCGTTCGCGGCGTGACCGAGCTGCTCGAATACGACGAGGCAACAGTGCTCGAGCGCTACGGCGTGTCCGCCTCGCGCTACGGCGACTTCGCGATCTTGCGTGGCGACCCCAGCGACGGGTTGCCGGGAGTCAAAGGGGTGGGCGAGAAGACGGCGAAGATGCTGATCGAGACGTTCGGCTCGCTCGACGGCGTGGTAGCCGCGGCGCTCGCCGGCGACGAGCCGATGAAGCCCAGGGTGCGGGAGGCGATCGCGGCTTCGGCCGGCTACCTCGCCACGATGCAACGCCTGGTTCCGGTGAACGCCGACGCGCCGCTCAGCGTGTGGGCGGGCGAGCGTGACGACGAGGCGTGCGGGGCCCTCGCCACCACGCTGGCCATCAAGGGCCCCATGCAGCGGCTCCTGGCCGCGCTGGACGGCGCCGGCGCCCGCTGAACGGCCCATCGACCCCCGCCAGATGGCTGATGCCCACGGGGGCACCGGGGGTGTACCGTGTCCGGTCATGCCCCCGGGTGACGGGGCATCGGTCCGGCACAGGAGGAACGAGCCCACGATGGCGATGGCGTCGAGCGAAGATCGCATCGCTGCGATCGACGGCAGCTTCGAGCACATCGTTCGCCGATTCCGGAACTCATACCCCACGTTCCGGATCAGCGACGACGTGATCCGCCGCTACCACCTGGCCATCTCGACCCGCGGCTTCGTGATCTTGGCGGGGCCGAGCGGCACGGGCAAGACGTGGCTCGCGCAGGCGTACGCCGAATGTGTCGCGGCCCGCCCGAAGCTCGTCGCGGTCGACCCGAGCTGGTCGTCGAACGAAGACCTGCTGGGGTTCTTGTCGCCGCTCGACGGCTTCTACCACGGCACCCCCTTCAGCGAGTTCACGAAGGAGGCGGCGCGCGAGTGGGACGCCGCCAACCGCGAATACCGCCCGCCTCGGCCGTTCCACGTGATCTTGGACGAGATGAACCTCGCGCGCGTCGAGCACTACTTCAGCCGGTTCCTCTCCTCCATGGAGGTGCGCTCACGCGAAGGCGTCGCCAACCTCGACCTCGCTCCCGGGCACCACGTCGAGCTCACCCCCAACCTCCGGTTCACCGGCACGGTCAACATCGACGAGACGACCCACGGCTTCGCCGACAAGGTGTTCGACCGCGCGCAGGTGATCGAGCTGCCGCTGGCCCGCAGCGACGTCCAGAAACACCTGGAAGGCATGCCGCACGCGCAGCTGTTGCTCGCCGTGTGGGACACGCTCAAGCCCATCGCGCCGTTCGGGTTCCGCGTGCTCGACGAGGTGAACACCTACGTGCAGGCGGCCGACGAGATCGGCACCGACTGGCGTCAGGCCTTCGACGAGCAGCTCGTGCAGAAGGTGTTGCCGCGCGTTCGCGGCGACGAGTCGGCGCGGCCGGCGGTCGAGGGCTTCCTCGCCGTGATCGGCGACGGCTTCCCGCTCGCGCAGGAGAAAGCCGAGCGGATGCGACGCGAGCTGGATGCCCATGGCTTCCTCGCTTTCTTCTAGCGCCGGCGGCACCGGCGACGACGTGACCGGCGAGCTGGCGGCGCTCCGCCGCGCGGTGCAGGGCGACGGTGTGCACCCAGGGCTCGTCCGCGTGTTGCCGGAGCTGCAGATCCGCCACCGGCGCGAGCTGCGCCGCGAGGAGCGGTGGTCGAAGGAAGAGCTCGTGCGACACCCCGAGCCTCGCCAGCTGATCCGGGCGATGCGCAAACCGGGCAACCTCGACGAGCACGGCCGGCCCCTGTACACGCTCGACGAACGCCGGTACACCACGGCGGACATCCACGAGAACCGCTTCGTGAAGGGCGTGGTGAACGACGTGACCGCGCGACTGCAGAAGTTGATCGATGCAGGGAACGACGAGGCCCGCGGGCTGCGCCATGAGCTGGAGCGAGCCCGGGGCCAGGCGTCGTTCTTGACCGAGGTGGGTGGCCCCGGCCGGCGCGGCAAAGATCCGACGGTCACGCTGATGCGAGACCCCCTGTACCGCGCCGTGGTGGCACTCCGCTCCTGAGCCCCTCGAGAGGGAGGAAGCTCAGTCCCTGGAGCGCCTCGCCCGGCGCTGGGTTGCGCGCCGGAGCGGGCTGATCAGACGGGCTCGTTCGGTGGCGATACGCAGGTCACGCTCGCGTGCGCGAAGCTCCTCCTGCCGGAACCCGGCTGCTTGCGGCGTCCATGCCATCTTGCTCACCTCCCGTCATCCGTCGTAAGCTTCGACGTCAAGATACTTCACTTGAAACTTTGATGTCAAGAGATTCCACATCGAAAGGAGCGGGCTACGATGCAGCCCACGGTGGCGGGCAAGCGGCACGATGCGATCGACGTGTTCCTCGAGCGGGTGCTCCTGCTGTACCCCACGCTCGACCCCATGGTGGAGGCCGCCGTCGATCGCATCACCCACCTCACGAAGGCCCTCGATCGCTCGGCGGAACGCACGTTCGCGGCGTTCGGCCTGAACAAGGGTGAGTTCAAGGTGCTCCTGCGTCTGCATTCGTGCGAAGGCGGGGGCCCCATGACCGCCGGCGAGCTGTCGGAGACGCTCTCGCTGTCGTCGGGTGCCATGACGAACCGGCTCGACGGCCTTGAGGAACGTGCGCTCGTCACGCGGCGGCGCGACCCCGACGACCGGCGAAGCGTGCTGGTCCACATCACCGATCACGGCATCGAGGTGCTGGGCGCGGCTGTCGCGGCGCAGGGCGAGCAGGAGCGTCAGCTGCTGTCGGTGTTGTCCGAGCCCGAGCTGGAGCGGCTCAACGGGTTGCTCCGCAAGCTGATGCTCGCCGACGAGGACGCGCGCACCGAGGCGTCTGCGTGACCGGGCGGACGCTCACCCTCGACCACCCCATCTCGCTCGCGGCCACCGTCTTCCCCTTGCGGCGCGGCCACCGCGACCCCACGACCCGGATCGGTGACGCGTGGGTGTCGCGCGGGCTTCGCACCCCCGACGGCCCGGCGACGCTTCGCATCGTCCAACGCGCACCAGAGGTGGTGCACATCGACGCCGAAGGACCCGGTGCCGGCCACGCGCTCGAGGTCGACGCGCCGGGCCTGGTGGGCGCACACGACGACGATGCCGGGTTCGATCCGGCACCGGGCGTGATCCGCGACATCTGGCGCCGGCACCGCGGCGTGCGGCTAAGCACCGCCCCGGTGCTGCCGGTGCTCCTCGCCGCCATCTGCGAGCAGAAGGTGACCGGGGTGGAGGCTCGCGCCGCGTGGGCGTCGCTCGTGCGGGCCACCTCCGAGCGAGCCCCGGGCCCCGATGACCTGTGGCTGCCGCCCGACCCCGAGCGCGTGGCGGCGTTGCCGTCGTTCGCGTGGCACCGCGCCGGGGTCGAGCGCCGTCGCGCCGACGTCGCGCGGCAGGTGGCGTCGCGGGCCGTTCGTATCGCCTCGTTCACCGACGGTCCCGCGCTTCGCGAGTGGCTCGTGCACCTGCCGGGCATCGGTGTGTGGACGGCCGCCGAGACCGCCCGCATCGCGCTCGCTGACGCCGACGCCGTCTCCGTCGGCGACTACCACCTGCCCGACGTCGTCGCGTGGGTGCTGGCCGGCGAGCCGCGAGGTGACGACGCGCGCATGCTCGAGCTGCTGGAGCCGTTCCGGGGCCACCGCGGCCGGGTGCAACGGCTGCTCGAGGCGTCGGGGCTCCGCGCGCCCGCCTGGGGGCCACGCGCCGAGGTGCGAACGATCGCGACGATCTGAGGCGGCGAGCACCTACAGACCCAGGTATGCCTCGAGGTCCGCGTCGACGTTCGGCACGACGTTCAGCACGTACCGACCCAGCGTGCACCCCGGGCACCAGCTCGACGCGTTGATCGCGAGGGCGGTCTGCATCGCCGGTGCGCACCGCCGGAGCGACCGGACGATGGCGCCGTAGCGGTAGACGTCCCAGCCGTTCGCGATGGTCTCGTAGGTCCCCTGCAACCCCTGGGCGAGCGACACGAAGTTCTGCACCCCCACCGAGTTGAAGTCGGTCGATCCCTCCATGCGATGCGTGGTGGCGAGCGGGTTCCAGGCCGCCTGTGTTCCCTCGGCCGCCTGCCAGGCGACCACCACGACGACGTTCGCCCGGCACGCCGGCGCATCGAACATCTGCAGGAACAGCTCGGCCCAGCGACCGTAGCTCACGTGATGCTCGCCCCGGAGAGCGTCGTCGAGCCCAGACAGATCGAGCGAGAACCCGGGCGCGACGCGTTCCTCGAGGTCCGCGATCAGCGCGATGACCTCGTCGCGAGCGGCCGCGAGCTGCGCGTACGCCGTCTGCTCCTCGGCTGCGGCGGCCGCGACTTCGTCGCGGCCGCCCTCGAGCGCCGCGACGGTCACGCGCTGCTCTTCGAGCAGCGCGTCGACCGCCGCTGCCCGCTGCTCGAGGTCGGCCTGGAGCCGCTCGACCTCGAGCGCCACCTGCCCCGTCCGGTCGGCGACGATACCGGCGAACACGACACGGTCTGCCGCGAGCGCGGGCTCCTCGCCACCCAGCAGGGCTCCGAGAGGTCCGGCGTCGAGGCTCCCCGTGCCGGCGGCCATGAACGCCGCGGCGGCGAGCGCGCTCAGCTGGTCACGAGCGTCGAGCCAGCGTCGTTCGGATGCGGCGAGGTCGGCTTCGACCTGGATCTTCGTCGACACGATCAGACCGAGACGTTGGGCGGCCTCGTCGTAGGCGCGCTGGGCCACAAGCAGCCGCTCGCGCCCGGTCTGAAGCGCCGCCCCTTGCTCCCGGAGCCGGTCTTCGAGCCGCTCGACCGCTCCCCTGGCGCGCTCGAGCCGCTCCGCGGGGGACGCCTGCACGGCGAGGCTCGAGCCGGCGATCAGGGCAGCCGCGAGCACCGCGGTGCAAGCGCGCTCGAGCCTGCTCATCGCCCGCGCACACGTCGATGTCGATGGCATCCCCCGGTCGTGCGTCACGCTGCCGGTATCGACGTGGTCGCGCAGCCGATTGAATCCGTTGCCGTGTAGTCCTCAAGAACCATGCCGGTATCGGCCGATATACCGACCATGTCGACCCCTGCCCGCACGCGGCTCCTGCCCCTGTTCGTCCTGCTCATGGCGTTGCTCACGGCGAGCGCTGCTTTCGCGGCGGCCGGCCGGAGCGCCCAAGACCTCGCCGATGAGCCTGGTTGCGAGGTGCCCGAGACGGAGCTGCTGCGCGAAGGGCCGGTGGCGCCCGTGGACGGGGGCGACGACCCGGTCGAGGGTGACGACGGGTGCACCGGCGACGGCGAGCTGCCCGACGAGCCGGTGGATGAGCCTGGCGAGGGAGAGGAGCCAACCGACGGCGCCGAGCCGACCGAGGAAACGATGGGGCTCGACAACGCCATCGAGCACGTACTCGCGAACTTGCTCAAGAACCCCGACGCGCCCGGTCTCGTCAACGCCCTCGGACGCCTCATCGAGAACCGCGAGCGGCACGAGACCCACGAAGCAGCGAAGGTTGAGGCCGAGGAGGCGCGCGACGCCGCCAAGGCCGCGCGGGCCGCCGCCCACGGCACCGAGGAGCATGGGAACGGGCACGGCGACGCACACGCCAACGGGCACTGAGCCCCGCATCGATCGCATCGATCGCGGCGATCAGCTCGCGGGACCGGCGGCCGGCTGCGCCTCTGCGAGCAAGGTCGCGACGTCGGCCACCCGCATCGCCGAGCCCTTCGCCTTGGCGGCGTCATCCAGCATGACGAAGCAGTAGGGGCACGCCACCGCGACGGTGTCGGCCCCGGTCGACACGGCCTCGGCGAAACGCGTGTCGTTGACCCGCGTCTCACCGCCTTCCTCCATCCACATGCGGGCGCCACCTGCGCCGCAGCAGAACGAGCCCTCGCGGTTCCGCGGCATCTCGGTCACTGCGCCGAGTGCCTGCCGCGGCGCGTCGAAGAGCCCGTTGTGGCGGCCGATGTAACACGGGTCGTGATAGGTCGTCCCGCCACCTTCGCCCGCTGCGACCGCGGGACGCAGACGGCCCGCCTTCACCAGACCGCCCAGCAGCTCGGTGTGGTGCACCACTTCGTACGTGCCGCCGTAGTCGGGATATTCGTTCGCGAGCGTGTTGAAGCAATGCGCGCAGCTCGCGACGATCTTCGTCACCCCGGCGTCGTTGAGCGTGCTCACGTTCTGCTCGGCGAGCATCTGGAACAGGTATTCGTGACCCATCCGCCGGGCCGGGTCGCCGGTGCAACGCTCTCGGGGACCCAAGATGGCGTGATCGATGCCAGCGGCCGCGAGCAACCGGGCGATCGAACGCGTGGTCTCGCGCGCCCGCTCGTCGAACGCGCCGGCGCACCCGACCCAGAACAGCACCTCGGGCGCGGTGTCGCCCGGCTGCAGCACACGGACGTCGAGCCCGTCGGTCCACTCGGTGCGAGCCGCCGCCGGCTGCCCCCATGGGTTCTGGCTCGGCCCTTCGACACCGCGGAGCATGGTGCCCGCCTCGGTGGGGAACCGCGACTCGGCCATGACCAGGTTGCGGCGCAGATCGACGATGGTATCGACGTGCTCGATGTCGACCGGGCACGCCTGCACGCACGCGCCGCACGTGAGGCAGTCCCACACCACCTCGTCGGTGACGGCGTTCGGGACGAGCGGCTGCAGCTCGACGACCCCGGTCCCGTCGCTGCCGCCGGCCGCGATGATCGCGCCGCTCTCGCGCGCGACGTGATCGCGCAGATCCATGATCAACAGCTTCGGGCTGAGGGGCTTCCCGGTCGCCCACGCCGGGCACACGTCCTGGCAACGGCCACACTCGGTACAGCTGAACAGGTCGAGGATCTGCTTGCGTGACAGGTCGGTGGCCACTGCCGCGCCGAAGCGCAGGTCGTCATCGGCCGCGTCGAGGTCGATGCGGAGCGGCTCGAGCCGCCCGCCCGGACCGTTCTTCGCGAAGAACACGTTCGGTGCCGCGGTGATGATGTGGAGGTGCTTCGACTTCGGCAGGTAGGTCAGGAAGCCCAAGACGAGCAGCAGGTGGGCCCAGACCAGCACCCGCTCTGCCACCTCGGTCCTCGCACCACCCCCGAAGACACCCGCGACGAGGTTCGCCACCGGCATCGAGGCAGCGTGTTCGGTCAGCCCGAGTGCGATGCGCGCCGCGTTCCACGCCACGAGCGTCGTGACGATGCCGGTGATCATCAGCAAGATCAGGTCGGCCTCGCGCATGTGGGAGCCGCGGAACCGCTCGGGGCGTTGGATCTTCCTGATGACGAAGGCGATGGCGACCCCGACGGCGACGAGCGTGGCGAACACGTCGACGACCGTTAGGAACCACGGCGCGTCACCCAGCAACGGCAAGGTCGCGTCGCGGTCGACGATGGCGATGGCCGCCTCGACGATGGTGGGCAGCAACACCACGAAGCCCCAGAAGATGAACGCGTGCATCAGCCCGGGGACGAGCTTCTGGAAGAGCTTGCGCTGGCCGAGCACGTGCACGAGCTCTCGGGTGGCCCGCGTGGGCAGGTCGTCGGTTCGCGAGACGGGACGGCCGGCCTTGAGCACCGCGACGCGGACGCGGGCGCGTCGCGTGAACACCAAGACGGCGCCGGCGAGGACGGCGGCGAGGGCGAACGCGCTCACGACGCGGTCCACACGCCCCCCTCGCCCACGACCGGATGTTACGCGGCGGGGCTCGCCGGCGTGACGCGCCCGGCGCCCGGGCCCGGCTCCGCCAGATCCAGCCGCACGAGGACCCAGAAGGAAGCCTCGACCACCGGGCCGACCGACAACGCCATCGCCAGCGTGCCGACACCCGCCGTCCCGCCGAGCGCGAGCCCGATCACGAGCACCGACACCTCCAACACCGCGCGGACCAGACCGATCCTCCACCCGGTTCGCAGGCTGAGACCGAGCATGAGCGAGTCGCGCGGACCGGCGCCGAACCCCGCACCGATGTAGAACGCCGATCCCACACCGAACAAGGCGATACCCACCACGACGAGTCCCGCGCGACCGGCGAGCGGCAGGCCGATGAGATCTTGCACCCAACGCCACCGCAGCAACGCGTCGACCGTGAGCCCGATGACGATGGCGTTCGCCACGGTGCCGAACCCCTGTGGCAGGCCCATGAGCCACGCGACGACGAGCACCGCCAGACCCACGACGATGACCGAAACACCGAGCGACAACGGCGAGTGGGCGGCGATGCCGAGGTGCAGCACATCCCATGGCGGCGCTCCGAGCCCCGACTGCACCAGGGCGACGATCCCCGCGGCGAAGATGGCGAGCCCGGCGAACAGCGCGACGAGCCTCGCGACGGGCCCACCTCGCAGGCGGGGCGCGTCGTGCACCTGCTCAGGGCTCCTTGACGAACACCAAGATCACGAGGGCGGCCGCCGCGATCGCGAACGCGACGGCGATCACGATGAACAGCGAGCTCGACCCGCTCACCTGCAGATCGGTCGACAGCCGCACGCCGAGCGACCCGTAGATCGAGCTCAGCTGACCGGACGTCTCGGCCGTGAACGCCTCGGCGCCGGTCGTCGTCGCGATCGACTGCAACAGCGCGACGTTCGCCCCACGATCTTCACCTTCAGCTACGGAGCCGAGCACCACCGTGAAAACGGGAACCTCCATCGCGCGCGCGCGTTCGGCCGCCGAGATCGGCGGCACCGTGCTGCCGGTGTCGAGTCCGTCTGACAACAGCAAGATCGCCGCCGGGCGAACGCCGTTGTCCCGCCAGTCGGCCTCGATAGCGTCGAGGGTCGCCGCCAGCCCGTCGCCGATCAACGTCCCCTTGCCACGGGGGGGATCGTCGATGGCGCTCAACACCGACACGTGGTCGAGCGTGGGACGCGAGAGCGTCACCGGCGCGTCGGCGAAGGTCACCAGCCCGAGCCGCACCACGTCGGGCAGCTCCGAGACGAACGTCCGCCCGGCCTCTTGCGCCGCGGCAAGACGCGACGGCGCGACATCGTCGTTATCCATCGAGTTCGAGGCGTCCAACGTGAGGATCACCGTGCCGCCCGTCTCCTGCTTCGAGAACCGGAACCCCGTGACTCCCAGGAGCAGGCTGACCACGGCGAGCGCCAGCAGCACGACGGGCGCGATGCGCACCCACCGGGGCAGGCGAGGACCGAACGACAGGGCAGGGACCTTCCTGACTGGGTTGCGGGGGCGCGACGTCGAAGCGGCGTGGGGCAACGAGCGGCTCCTGGTCGACCCGCGGCCGCTCGGTGCCTTCTTGTCGCCGCGGCTGATGAGCACCATCACGCCGACGCCGACGGCCGCGACCAGCACCACCAGGACCAGAGCAGGCATTCGCTCCACGGTACGGCACACCGGCACGGCCCGGCATCGGCCGGCCGGCCGGTCATCGCCGTCGATAGGCTCGTCGACCATGGACGAACGCACGCCCGCCACCGAGTCCCTCGATGGCACGGGCCTGGCGTTCCGGCTGGTGCGCACCGAACGCCCCACCAGCGCCGAAGAGAGCGCCGAGCTGCAAGGCATCGAGCTCGGACAGCTGTTGCGAACCATCGTGGTCCGGCGCGGCGCCGGCGACTACGTCTTCGTGCTGGTGCCGGGTGGTCGCCAGATCGACTGGCCGTCGCTCCGAACCCATCTCGGCGTGTCGCGGCTGTCCTTGCCCGATGAAGCGGAGGCGAAGCGGGCCACTGGCTACGAGCGCGGTGCTATCACGCCGTTCGGGTCACGCGGGGCGTGGCCGGTCATCGCCGATCGCAGCGTGCTCACGCACGAGACCGTCGCGATCGGCGCAGGCGCCCGCGGCGTCAACATCCACGTGGCGGCGCGCGACCTCGTCTCGCAGCTCGGGGCGGCCGTCGCCGACGTGACGAAGCCCGGGTAGCGCTCAGCCCCGCTCGTCGCGGAGCAGTCGCACGACCTGGTCGTGGAGGTGGCCGTTCGTGGTCAGGAGCGTGCAGCCGGGTCGGACCGGCTCGCCGTCGAGCGTCGACATCCGGCCGCCGGCCTCGGTGACGATGACGCTGAGCGCCGCCCAGTCCCACACGCCGCTGGGCTCGTGTTCGAGCAAGGCATCGGCGGCACCGCGCGCCACCAGGACGTGCCCCCAGAAATCGGACAGACCCCTCGTGCGCCGGGCGGTGGTGGCCACGGCGACGAGCCCATCCCAATGGGGACCCCGCGCCCACTCCTCCATGCCGGAGTGCAACACGAACGCCTCGTCGAGCGACGCGATGGCCGATGTATGCACGGGCTCACCTCCGAGCCGGGCGCCCCCGCCGCGAACGGCGTCGTAGCGCTCACCCAGACCGGGCGCGTCGACGACACCGAGGACCGGCTCGCCATCGACGAGCAGCGCGATCATGGTCGCCCACAGCTGGATGCCGTCAACGAGGTTCTTCGTGCCGTCGATGGGGTCGACGACCCACGTTCGTTCACCCATGCCGACCTGGCCGCTCTCCTCTCCGAGGAACGCGTCGTCGGGGTACCTCATCGCTACCTCGTCGAACAAAGCGCGCTCGATCGCGAGGTCGACCTGGGTCACCGGCGTGGCATCGGGCTTGTGACGCACGTCGAGGTCGCCGACGAACCCGGTCGAGACCGTCGCCGCCACGTCGGCCAGCTCGTGGGCGAACGCCAGCTCGGCGGCGAACGGCGGCGCGGCCACCGCCCGGGTGCTCAGATCGTATTGGTCCACGCGGACCGCCCTGAAGTGTCGGTGACCACCACGCGTACGAACGACGCGCGTGGGTCGACGCCGAGACGCGCCCGGCGAACCAGGCTGGCGTCGTCGCGCTCGAGGATGCGACCGTGCTGCTGCATACCGCGGTGGTCGGCGCGGATCGCGGTGCCGCGCTCGAACGACGAATGCAACACGACCGAGCTCGCGGGGCCGCACACGACCTCGACCTCGTCGCCGGAGCGTTGTAGGTCGACGATCGCAGGGCCGGCGCTCGCGTAGAAGGCGCCGGCACGGAGCGCAGCGACCACGGCCTCGGGCGAGCGTTCGGCCGCGCGCACCATGGTCCATGCGTCGCCGATGTCGAACCCCGGGTAGTGGCAGTCGTCGGTGGCGATGCCGGTCAGCGCCATGCCCGATTCGAGCGCGAGGTCCCACATGTACGACGAGTCGCCCCGGCCGGTGTCGCGTTCGGCGCTCGCGTTGAAGACCTCGAGCCCGTGCACCCCCGTCGCGCCGACGATCGTCTCGAGCGGCAGCCCGCTCCAGTACGGGTGGCACACGAACGCCGCGCCACCTTGCGACGTGATGGCGGCGGCCGCGGTGGGGTAGTCGGGGAAGGTCTTGAAGAAGTAGTTGTCGATGGGCTCCCAGTGCGCGCGGTCGCCGCCGGGGTCCTCGGGGATGTCGTCGATGCCGATCGCCAAGATCTCGCTGGATCGACCTGGTGCGAGCGGATCGACCGCCAGCTCGGCGCCGGTGATGGTCACGATGCGCTCGCGCGACTTGACGCTCGTGAGCGTCCAGTGGTCGGTGATCGCCACCACGTCGAAGCCCATCCACTCGTGGTGCGACACGTGTGCCTCGGGCTCGAGGTCGCCGTCGGAGCGGATGGTGTGCGTGTGCAGGGCTGTCTTCAGCCACTCACCCTCGGCGAGGAACGGGTTCGGTGCGGCGTCGACGATCGGATCCTCCTCGGTGGGAACCAACGGTAGCCCGGGGCGGCTCGGCGGACCTAGCGGCGAGTTGCCCTCACGGCAACGGTGTCGACGAGTGGCTCGTCACCGATGCGCCGCGCGATGGCACGCCCGACGTCCATGGCGACCCGCCCCAGCCGCGGCAGCTCACGTGCCGGCAGCCGGAAGCTCGGCCCCGACACCGAGACCGCCGCGACCGCCCGTCCCCGCACCACCACGGGGGCGGCGACGGTGTGCAGCCCCTCCTCGAGCTCGGCGACCGCCGACGCGAACCCCCGCCGGCGCACATCGGCGAGCACCGTGCGCAGCTCGTCGGGATCGGTCACCGTTCGCGGGGTGCGCCGTTCGAGCTGCTTGCCGAGCGCGCGTTCTCGGACCGCGTCGCTCCCGAACGCCAGCAAGACCTTGCCGCTCGAGCTGCAATGTGCGGGGCTCCGGCGACCGACCCAGTTCGACGTCACGATGGCGTGTCGCGCGGTGACCTGGTCGACGTACAGGACCTCACCCATGTCGAGCACGGCGAGGTTCACCGTCTCCCCCACACGTTCGACGAGCGCCTCCAGCTCGGGTCGCGCGCTGCTCACGACCGACAACCCAGACAGCGCGATGCCGGCGAGCCGGATCAGCCCCGGACCGAGCCGGTACCCCCCGCCGGGGACCCGGTCGATCATGCGTCTCGCGGCGAGCGTCGCGAGCAGGCGCGAGGCCGTCGCCTTGTGCACCGCCAACGCCTCGGCCACCTCGGCGACGCGCAAACCCTGGGGGTGATCGGCGAGCAGCTCGAACACCGTCACGACGCGGTCGGCTCCGTCTGTCGGTCGCACGAGATGAGGCTAGGCCAATCGTTGCCCCGAGGGCAACGGTTGGCCGGTCAGCCCGCCATCGCGTGCCGGAACAGGCGCCAGCACAAACGCAGGTCGCCCTCACGGGTGATCTCGACCGTTGCGCCAGGGCACGGCTCGCCGGGCGGCACCGCCCACCGAACCCACGCGTTCATGCCGGGGTCGACGCACGACACCTCGCGGATGCGGTCGGCCACCACGCGAGCACAGCGTGGCCGGTCGAGCTGGCCCGGCGTCTGCAACAGCACGCGGACCGGCGGGAACGCGCCGAGGGGCGCGCCGTCGCTGGGCTCGGGCACGCCGAGCGAGCCGGGCGCCGGTGAAGGGTGCGAGATCGCGGCGCGAGGCGCGGGCACGGGGTCGGTGCGGGAGAGGGCGAACCCGAGGCCACCCCCCACCAACATGACCGCGGCGAGCGCGGCGAGCGTCGCGGTGAGCCGCCGGCGCGCCCGCTGACGCAGATGTTCGGCAGCCACCACGGCGGGCGCGCCGGCGGTGAAGCGCGACGCCGACTCCACCGGCAAGAGGTCGACCGCGTAGGCATCGAGCAAAGCCCGCTCCACCTCGGCCGGCGCACGCACATCGCGAGCACCCGGGGTCGCGTGCTCGGCGCACCGGGGTGCGAGACGGATCCCCGTGCGGTGGAACCCGCGCTCGACGATCACGGGGGCGACCGCCCGGCCGCCGGCGGCGCACTCCATGCACACGAGCCGGACGCGTGACGGGTATGCGAACTCGGCGCGCAGCCCACGTTCGTGCTCGATCACCTTGCCCCACAGCGAGACCTGCCCGATCGCCCCGCCCGCGATGGGACCCAACAGCGCGAGCTCCTCTGCCGACGCCAACGCGTAGACACCGCACCGGCAGCGGCGGGCGGGCCGCAGGTGCGTCGGTCGCAGGCACCACGAGGCGGTGGCCCGCAACGGTTCCCACACGGTGCTACGGGTGAGGGAAACGAGCCGCGTGTCGCCGTCGACGTCTTCGACGCCCCACAGACGCCAGCCAGTGACGGCTTCGGGCAACCGATCGCGGCGACGGAGCCACATGCGACCATCATGGGCCCGGGCGCGCCATCGCGCGAGCGCCGACCCGCACATCGCGCGAGCGCCGACCCGCACATCGCGCGAGCGCCGGCCCGCCCCATCGCGCGACCCTGTGACCCCCCACCCCCCACTAGACTTGCGCGACCGGTGGACCGACGGGAGAAGCGAGCACATGGGAGTCGTGTCGCGTGGGAGGTTCGTCCTCCCGGGCTCGTCGTGGCGGGTGTTCGACGGGCGCTACGCCGGTCTGATGAACCCGCTGACCCGGTCGCCGGCCACGCCCTTCGATGTCTCCGACGCGCAGACGGACAGGGTCGAGGAGCGCCTGCGCGCACGCGAGGTCCAGCGCGCCGCGAAGATCAAGGGAGCGGGCTGATCGCCGGCGGCGCTGGGCCGGGCGCCGGTGGCGCTGGGCCGGACGCCGGCGGCGCTGGGCCGGACGCCGGCGGCGCTGGGCCGGACGCCGGCGACCTCGACGAGCTGTCGCTCGCAGGTGAGCTGACCCACGCCGCCGAGCCGGCCCTCGGCAAGCGGCGAGTGGCCAGACGCGTCGCGGCGTTCGCGCTGCTCGGCGTCGGCATCTACATCGTCGGTCCCGGCCTGGTCGAGCTGCTGTCCGAGGCCCCGAGGCTCGCGACCGTCGAGCTCACGTGGCTGGGCGCCGCCCTCGCGGCCCAGGGTCTTTCACTCGCGTCGTTCATCACGCTCACTCGGCTGTCACTCGGGGGTGAGCGGTGGCCGCTCGTCACCCTCATCACGCTTTCGGGCAACGCCGCTGGCAAGATCTTGCCGGCCGGGCTCGGCGGGGCGGTCCAGGTGCAGATGGCGGTGCGCGCAGGCGTACCCACCCCACGTGCGCTCACCGGGTTCGCCGCGGTCAGCGTGGTGATCACCGCGGTGCCGTTCGCACTCCCGCTGCTGTCGCTCCCCGCCATCGTGGGCGGGCTTCCGGTCGCGCGCGGGCTCGCGCGCGCCGCCATCATCGGCGCCGTGTTGTTCGTGACGCTCGCCGTGGTGAGCGCGATCTTGCTGGCGTCGAACCGGCCGCTCGAGGCGGTGGCGCGCGGGGTGCAGACGGTCCGCAACCGGCTCCGGCCACGTCACGATCCGGTCCTCGACATGCCGGAGCGAGCCATACGCGAACGCGACCTGCTCATCCACACCCTGGGCCCTCGCTGGTGGAAGGGACTGCTCGCCGCGGTCGCCCGGGCGTCGTTCGACTACCTGTCGCTCGTCGCGTGTCTCGCGGCCGTCGGCGCCCGCCCGTCGCCGGCGTTGGTCTTGCTCGCCTACGTCGCGTCCGTGGTGCTCGCGCTGATCCCTCTCACCCCGGGTGGCGTGGGGTTCGTGGAAGCGGGGCTGGTGGGAACGCTCGGTCTTGCCGGGGTAGGGCAGGCAGAGGCTGTCTTGGCGACGCTCGCCTACCGCCTCGTCTCGTATTGGCTCCACCTGCCGATCGGCGGGGTCGCCTATGCCATCTACCAGCGGCGATACAGCCGAAGCAGGGCGAACACCGTCCCTGGCTGACCGCGCGGCTGAGCCGCCCCGCGTCCCTCAGGTCGCCCCCACCGGCGGCCGATGCCTCTGGAGCCGCACGCACACGAAGCTGACGGAGCAGACGAACCGAGGTTCGACCGTTGGACGACCATATCGCCACGTCCGTAACCGACGCCCTTTCCCGCAGGCCCTCGCCCGCGGGCCTCGACGCGACGGCGCTGCTCATGGCGGCGCCCGAGGCGCTCGTCGCGGTGCAGGGCGGCGTGATCGTTTTCGCGAACCACCGGGCCCAGCAGTTGCTGGGCGCGGCCGGCACCGGCCTGCACGGCCACCAGCTGACCGATCACCTCCCCGCGTTCTCCCCGGCGGGAGGCGTCGCAGTCGAACAGACCGCGGTGCGCGCCGACGGCGCGCGCATCCACGTCGAGGTGCGCGACGTCGTGCTGGATGACGGCACCGCCCTCTTGGCGTTCTGGGACGCCGGCGGGCTGGAGGCGGCGCGCATGGCCGAGGCCGCGCGCGACGAGGCGCAGGCCCGCTACCAGGCGTTGATCGAGCAGCTCCCAGCGGTCGCGTACATCGACAAGGAGGGGAAGGGAACCATCTACGCGAGCCCGCAGATCGAAACGATCTTGGGCGTCACCGCCGACGAATATTGCGCCGACCCCGATCTGTGGCGACGGCTGCTGCACCCCGACGACCGCGAGCGCATCGAAGGCCAATACGCCGCGTTCCTGGCGGGCCACGGCGACGACCTCATGGACTACCGGATGGTCACACCCGATGGCCGCGTGGTGTGGATCCGCGACCGCGCGCAGTCGGTGCGCGACGCGGACGGTCGTGTGTTGCTCGAGCACGGTCTGATGTTCGACATCACCGAGCTGAAGGAGGCCGAGGCGCAGATCGCCCATCTCGCCTACCACGACAAGCTCACGGGTCTGCCGAACCGTGCATCGTTCGAGGACCGGCTCGAACACGCCGTGGAACACGCCGCGGGCGATGGCACGGCGGTCGGCGTGGTGTACCTGGACCTCGACAACTTCAAGCTCGTGAACGACTCGCTGGGCCATCAGGCCGGCGACCAGCTGCTGCAACAGCTCGCCGGACGCCTGCGCGACATCACGCGTGACGTCGACCTCGTCGCGCGCCAGGGCGGCGACGAGTTCCTGCTGCTGCTGACCGATCTGGCCACCGACCTGAGCGGTGGCCCCGATCCCGCCGTCGTGAACGCCGAGGCGGTCGCGATCCGCATCGCCGACGCGCTCAAGCCGGCGTTCGACCTGTCGGGTGTCGACTTCTACGCGCGCGGGTCGGTGGGCGTGAGCCTCTACCCCCACGACGCGACGAACGCCGAAGACCTGATGAAGAACGCGGACAGCGCCATGTACCGCGCGAAGCGGACGAACCCCGGTGGTCACGCGTTCTTCCGCGCCGACGAGAACCCCACGGCGCGGCTGGCGTTCGCGACGCAGCTCCGCCGGGCTGTCGAGCACGAGCAGTGGGTGTTGCACTACCAGCCGCTGATCGACCTCGCCGACGGACGCATGACCGGCGCCGAGGCGCTCGTTCGGTGGGAGGATCCCGGCGCCGGGCTCGTGGCGCCCGGTGAGTTCATCCCGGTGGCAGAGGAACTGGGACTCATCGAAGCGATCGGCGAGTGGGTGCTCGATGACATGGCGACCCAGCAGCGGGCATGGATGGATGCGGGACTCGACCTGGAGCTTTCGTTCAACCTCTCGCCCCGGGAGCTGTGGTCACCGCAGCTCGCCGAACGGATCTTGAAACGGCTGCACGACGCCCGTGTCCCGCCGACGAGCGTGGTGGTCGAGATCACAGAGTCGACCGCCATGTCCGACCCCGACCGCACCCTCCGGCTGCTCGCCGAGCTGCGCTCGTGGGGGCTGCGCCTGGCACTCGACGACTTCGGGACCGGCTACTCGTCGCTGGCGCGTCTCAAACACATGCCGGTCGACGTGTTGAAGATCGACCAGGCGTTCGTGCGTGACGTCGACCGTGACGTGCGCCTGGCGCGCATGGTGCGGGCCATGATCCAGCTCGCGCACAGCCTCGACATGTTGCCGCTCGCAGAGGGCGTCGAGACCGTGGGCGAATACCATTTCCTCCGCGCGAACGGCTGCCGCTTCGCCCAGGGGTTCCTGTTCTCGCGGCCGGTCGCGGCCGAGCAGATCGCCGAGCTGGCCACGCGCCCCGGAGGGCTCGCACCGATCGACTAGGACGCGACCGTCAATGTGATCGGAACCGCCGCGAGCGCCTTCGACACCGGGCAGGTCTGTTTCGCCGTCTCCGCCGCGTCGCGGAAGCCCTCATCGTCGAGCCCCGGCACATCGCCGCTCACGGTGAGCCTGACCGCGGTGATGCCCTCGCCCGGCTGGAAGTCGACCTCGGCGCGCGTGTTCAGCGTGACCGGCGGGGTGCCCGCCTTCGCGAGCCCCGACGAGAGCTGCATCGAGAAACACGACGCGTGCGCTGCGGCGATGAGCTCCTCGGGGCTGGTGCGACCGATCGGGTCTTCCGCGCGCGAGGCCCAGGTGACGTCGTAGGTACCGAGCCCGCTTGACTCGAGGGTCGTCCGGCCGCTCCCCTCCAACAAAGATCCTTGCCACACCGTCGATGCGATCCGCGTGGTGGCCATGCCGCATCCCTCCCGTCGGTCGCCTACCGGCCGAGGGTAGCAGCGGCTCGGTCGACACCTACGACGACGGGGAGTCCGCCAGCTGACCCAGCGCGTCGTAGGCGGCGTATTTGTAGGTCTCGCTGAGCGTCGGGTAGTTGAAGACCATCTCGATGAAGGTCTCGATGGTGCCCTCTAGCGTCATCACCGCCTGCCCCACGGCCACCAGCTCGGAGGCGTGTTCCCCGACGCAGTGACAACCGACGAGTCGCCGCGTGGCACGGTCGAACACCAGCTTGAGCATCCCCTCGCGGTCCCCGACGATGGCGCCGCGCGCGTTGTCACGGAACGAGGCGCGGCCCGCCACGGTGTCGGTGCCCCGTGCCGCGGCGTCGGCCTCGGTGAGCCCCACCGTGCTGACCTCCGGGATCGTGTAGACGCCGTTCGGGATCAGCGCGCCCACCTCCTGTTTGTAGGCGAACCCGAACGCGTGGCACACGGCGACGCGCGCCTGCTCCATCGACGCCGATGCGAGCGCGGGCGAGCCGATGACGTCCCCGGCCGCGTAGATGCCCGGCGCCGAGGTGCGGAACGCCTCGTCGACCCGGATGCGGCCCCGTTCGTCGGTCTCGACCCCGAGCGCCTCCAGACCCAGACCGGCCGTGTTGCCCACGCGGCCCGCCGTGACCAGCACCTTGTCGGCCGCGATCTCGAGACCCGACGGCATCGCACACACGAGACCATCGCCACGACGCTGCACGGTCTCGGCTCGCTCGCCCAGGTGGAACGTGACGCCCAACCCGGCCATGCCCGCGCGCATCCGATCGACGATCTCGGCGTCGATGAACGGCAGCAGCGGCTCACGCCGCTCCACCAGATGCACCTCGGTGCCGAGCGCCGCGAACATCGCCGCGTATTCGCACCCGATCACGCCACCGCCGAGCACTGCGAGCGTGGTGGGGAGGCGATCGATCTCGAGGATCGAGTCCGAGTCATGGACGTCCGGATCGTCGAAAGGGATCCCGGGAGGCCGGAACGGGCTCGAGCCGGTCACGACCAAGATGGCGCCGGTCTCCAGGTGCCGCCGCCCACCGGAGTCATCGGTGACCTCGACGATGGTGACGGCGGTGATGTGCGCCAGCCCGTGCACCACCTCGACGCGGTGGCGCGCGAGGTTGGCCACCATGCGGTCAGTCTCGAGCGCGCGGACGGCGTTCTTCCGTGCGATCAACCGGGCGACCTCGAGCTCGGGGTCGACGTCGACCGAGACCCCGTAGAGGTCGCGCTGGCGGTGACCCGAGAGGAACAGCGCGGCCTCGCGGAGCGTCTTCGACGGCAGCGTCCCGGTGTGCACGGTCGCGCCTCCGGGCTCGCCGCGGCGCTCGATGACCGCGACACGTTTACCGAAGTACGCGGCCTGCGCGGCGCCGCGTTCGCCGGCCGCACCTCCACCGACCACCACGAGGTCGAAGCGATCGGCCGTCGGCATGACGGCGCGAGCTTAGCCGGGCCCGGGCGACAAGGGTCGGCCGCCGTGCGCCGCTGGCACACTGACGCCATGGCCGAGCCGCTCAAGGACAGCTTCGGGCCCGACGTCCCGGTTCGCATCGCGGGCATGATCGCCGACGCGCACCCCGCGTTCCCGACCGACCGGTTCCTGCGCGACGCACTCGCCGGTTACGAGGCACTCGAGCTCACCCCGCGTGCCCGGCAGATCGCACGGGCTCTCGCCACCCACCTGCCCGCCGGCTTCGACGACGCCGCCCGCATCGTGGTGCACTCGCTCGGCCCGCCCATCGAAGGCGACGAGCTGATCGGCCAGGGCATGGCGCTGTTCCTCTACCTGCCACACGTGTTCTGGGTCGCCGAAGCCGGCGCGGACCACTGGCGCACGGCGATGGACGTGCAACACGCCCTCACGCAACGGTTCAGCTGCGAGTACTCGATCAGGGTGTTCTTGGAACGTGAGCCCGAACGAACGCTCGGGCGCCTACGCACATGGACCGACGACCCGAGCCCGCACGTCCGCCGGCTGGTCTCGGAGGGGACCCGGCCGCGGCTGCCGTGGGCACCCCGGCTCCGCCGGTTCATCGACGATCCGGGGCCGGTCCTGGGGCTGCTGGAGCTGCTGAAGGACGACCCCACGACGCTCGTTCGGCGAAGCGTGGCGAACAACCTCAACGACATCGGCAAGGACCACCCCGACGTGCTGGTCGCGGTGTGTCGCCGCTGGAAGGAGGGCGCGTCGCCCGAACGGATGCAGCTCATCGCACACGCGCTCCGCTCGGCGATCAAGCGTGGCGACCCGGGGGCGTTGAAGGTGCTGGGGTTCGGTGCGACGGGAACGGCGTCGGTGAGCGACGTGCGGATCACGCCGAAGCGACCGGTCATCGGGCAGAAGGTGACGATCGAGCTGATGCTCATGAACGAGGGGAGGTCGAAGGCCGCGTTCAACGTCGACCTCCGGGTTCACTTCGTGAAGGCGAGCGGCACCACCAGCCCGAAGGTGTTCAAGATGAAGGCGGTGGAGCTCGCCGCCGGACGGTCAGCTACGTTGACCAGATCCGTCTCGCTCGCGCAGCACACGACCCGGACCCATCACCCCGGCACACACGCGGTGGACGTGGTGGTGAACGGAGCCGTCGAGGCGACCGGGTCGTTCACGCTCCGCCGCCAGGATTGAGCCGGTTCTCCATACGCGCGGGGCCGCGCCGGCCCGACGCTCGCGACGCTCGCGACGCTCGCGACGCTCGGGACCTTACTTCGAGCCGCCCTTGGCCTTCTTCGCCGCGCGCTTCTCCTTCAGCGACTTGCTCGCGGGGGTCTTCGACGTCTTGCCGCCGCCTTTGTCTTTGCTCGCCATGACGTGCTCCTTCCGGTGCGCGGGGTCAGGATGTCACTTTGCCACGGCCAGCGGCCGCTGTCATCGGGTGGCCGCTGTCATCGGGTCGCATCGCACGTCGATGTGTTCCACATATCGGGATCCAGTTCCATCATCTGGACACGCGGCCAGGACAGGTCGGCCACATCACGCCAGGGAAGCCGCAACTACCTGGGGCGATACACGTCGGCGCGGTGGTCGATGCGGAGGAAGAAGAAGCGTCGGATCCAGGGAGTAGGCGTCAAGCTTCGCTGGGTCGTCGGCGCCGCGGCCGTGCCCGCTTCATCGCCACGGTGATCAGGGCGAGTCCGGCGACCAGCGGCGCAGCCGCCATGGCGCTCCACCAGTGGCCGGGGACCTCGATGATGCCATCGGTGAGTTCCGTGGAGGCCCAGGTGATGAGGACGACGCCCGCACCGGTGGAGATCGCGCCGATCATCAGGAGCGTCGTGGTCGTGCGGGACCTCATCGATCCTCCTCGTACGCGTTGGGCGACGAGGTTATGGAACCGCGTGAATCGTGCCCTGTGCAAGGGCTACGACCGAAGCGTCACAGGCTCGCAACGTCGTTCGCGCACGAGGCAAGCGCCCCGGACATCGCCGATGTTCACCTCATGGCATGTCGGGGCTGAACAGGTCCGGACTCGTCGTCGGGCGAGAGGTAGCCATGTCGGGACAGCCCCATCCGGAAAGGTGCCCCAGGAGCGCGATGTGAAGATCCCCTCGTGCGTCTTCATGGTGAGATGCGCGAGGGGCAGCTCGCGAAGTGGTCCGTCTGGGGACCGCGTACGTTCAGACGCTCCCCGCGAAGCGGTAGTCGAGGCTCAGGAGCAACCAGCTCCTCATCCGCGCACCGGGCTCGGCCGCGGTCACAGGTCGATCTCGGTCGCGACCCCTTGCAGCCCTTCGATCGACACCGCGAGGAACTCGTCCAGCGGCAGCCCGAGGCTCCCCTCCACGCCGGTGACCTCGTCCCGGCTCACGCCCGGTGCGAACGAACGCTCCTTGAGCTTCTTCTTCACGCTCGAGACCTTCATCCCGGCCGACCGCTCGGGACGGACGAGCGCCGCCGCCACCAACAGCCCGGCGACCGCGTCGGCGTGGACGACCGCCCGCGACATCAGATCGGTGCGGTACTCCTCGTACGCGTGGGCGAGGACGCCGTTCACGACGCGATCGTCGACATCCGCCTCGCGGAGCCAGCCGGCGGCCAACCGAGCGTGCTCGGCGCCGTCGTCGCCGGTGTGGTCCTGATCGAGGTCGTGGAACAGGCCGGTGAGACCCCACAGGTCCTGGTCCTCGTCGAACCGGCGCGCGAGCGAGCGCATCACGCCTTCGACCGAGACCAGGTGCCGGTAGGTCGTCTCCTTCAGACACCGTTCGCGCGCGAACGCGTGAGCCGTCTCGCGATCCATGACCCGGTAGGTTAGCGAGCGTGACCACCTGGTACTCACATGAGGAAGCCGCCGCTCGGGCCGGGGTGGAACCGTCCTACCTCGGTCGACTGATGGATCTCGGCATCCTTACTCCCGAGGGACCGGATCGCTTCTCGGGCGGCGACGTACGCCGCGTGCTGATGTGTCGGTCGCTCGAGGACGCCGGTATCCCGCTCGACGGCGTCGGGGCTGCCATCCGGCGCGGCACGCTCTCGCTCGGCTTCTTCGACTCGACCGCCTACGAGCGGTTCGCCGCCCTCGCCGGCGAGACGTTCCGGCAGGTCAGCGGACGGACCGGCATCCCGATCGAGCTCCTGATGGTCATCCGGGAGACGATCGGCATGGCGCAGCCCTCGCCCGACGATCGGCTCCGCGAGGACGAGATGGCGATCGTGCCGTTCATCGAGATGCAGCTGGCCGAAGGGTTCCGGCCGACAGCCATCGAACGATTGCTCCGCGTCACGGGCGACAGCACTCGCCGGATCACCGAGCAGGAAGGCGCCTGGTGGAACTCGGAGGTGATCGAGCCCGCCATGGCCGCGGGCAAGGGTGCTGAAGAGGTCGCGAACGCCGACCTGTCCGACCGGATCGCCCCGCTCGCGGAGCAGTCGGTCATGGCCATGTACCACGCGCACCAGGCGCGCGGGTGGACCGCCAACATCATCGGCGCGTTCGAGGTGATGATGGAGGAGGCGGGGATCCACACCCGCCTCGAGCGACTCCCGGCGATCTGCTTCCTCGATATCAGCGGGTACACGCGCCTCACGCAGGAACGCGGCGACGATGCGGCTGCCGACCTGGCCGCGACGGTCGCGCGGCTGGTACGACGCAGCTCCGTGCAACACGGCGGCAAGCCCATCAAGTGGCTGGGCGACGGCGTGATGTTCCACTTCCCCGACCCGGGCCCGGGCGTGCGCGCCGCCCTCGAGATGGTGGGCGGGCTGGCGGCCGCGGGGTTGCCGCCGTGCCACGTGGGCCTGCACGCGGGCCCAGTCCTGTATCAGGAGGGCGACTACTTCGGCCAGACGGTGAACCTCAGCGCGCGGATCGCCGATTACGCGCGTGCCGGCGAGGTGCTCGTCACCCAGACCGTCGTCGACGCCTCGCAGGACCATGGGGTCACGTTCGACGACATCGGACCGGTGGAGCTCAAGGGCGTGTCCGGCACGGTGCACCTCCTCCGGGCCGGCGTGGCCTGACGAGGAGACGCGTGGCGAAGCTGACCTGCTCAGCTGATCGCGGACATCGGCCGAGTCCGGAGCGCGCCAGCCACGTGGGAGAGTGCTCGATCGTGGAGACGGCGAGCCAGACGCTGCACCGACTGACGTCCTACGGTCCGTACGACCCGGACAACCCGGACGCCATCTGGGACCCCCCGGTCGATGACCCGCGCGTCGTGCAGGACCTCGTCGTGAACGATCTCGACCGGCTGCCGTACTTCTTCAAGAGCTACGCGGAGGAGTTGCCGAGGATCCCGCTCCCCCGCCAGCTGCCGTCGACGACGACGCCCGCCGTCACCGTCCTCGCCGGGACCGCGGGCATCGCGCCGAGCGCGTGCGACCTCTCGCAGCTGTCCCGCCTGCTCCATCTGTCCGCGGGCGTGACGCGGACCGCCGTTCGCCCCTACGCGACTTGGCAGTTCCGGGCCGCGGGGTCGGCGGGTGGCCGCTTCCCGCTGGAGCTCTACGTCGCGGTCCCGGAGGGGTCTGCGCTCCCCGTCGGCGTGCACTGGTACCACCCGCGCGATCACGCGCTCCTGCAGGTCGGCCCTCCGCCGCGCGGCGGGGTGCCGACCGTGATCATCACGGGCGTCCCGTGGCGCACGGGCTGGAGGTACCGGGAACGGGGCTACCGGCACGTGTATTGGGACGCCGGCACGATGCTCTCCCAGCTCCTGGCGCTCGCCGATTCCGCCGGCGTCCGTCCGTTTCTGTTCACCCGGTTCCCCGATGCCGACGTGGCGTCGCTCGTCGGCGCGGATCGCGTGCACGAGTGGCCCGCGGCGATGGTCGCGCTCGGCGACGCCGCGCCGGCGATCGAGGCGACCGGACCGGCGGTGGCCGGGGAGGTCGACGCCGCGCCTATCGAGTTCCCGCTCGCCACCGCGGCGCAGCGTGCCGGCGACCTCGACACGTTGGGGCAAGCATGGGACCGCGGTGCACCGGCACCCGCGCCGATCGAGATGAGCCACCCCGTCGACACGGTCGTGCTCGCGCGCGGATCGACCAAGCTCCTGGATCAGACCCAGGGTCTGCCCGAGGAGGTGCTGCGGACGTCGATGCTCGCCGCGATGCGCGGCGTGGACGTCCCTCACTTCGTGGTCGTCCACGATGTGGACGGGCTGGCGCCCGGCGTGTACCGCTGGCCCGACGCGACCACACCGAGCCCGGACCGCGACCTCCGCGAGGACCTGTACCGCGCGGCGCTCGAACAGGGCCTTGCACGCGACGCCGCCTTCGTCGTGATCGGGGCGGACGATGTCGGCGCGCTCGACGACCGAGGGTATCGGGAGACGCAGCTCGCCGCAGGTCTCGTCGAGGGGCGGCTGCACCTCCTGGCGTACGCGCTCGGCGCGGCCGCGTGCGGCATGACCTTCGCCGACAGCGAGATCCCGGCGCTCCTCGGCGAGTCACTGGACGGGCTCCTCCTCACCTGCGTCGGCGTCCCGGAATACACCTCGGCGACGGGCGGGCCCCCCGGCGACCCGACCGAGGTCACGCTGGTGACACCGCGTTCGTCGTGAGCCGACCGCCCCGGGTTCATGGGAGCCCCCGTCGACTTCGGCATAGGATCCTTCCATGAGCCGGGACGACGTCCGCACGACGCTCGCGAGCTGGGAGGCCGATAGCGCCGACTACCAGGCGAGGAACGCCGGCCAGCTGAACCGCTGGGACGGCGTGGTCTGGGGGACCTGGGCGATCCCGGAGGACGAGATCCACGCGCTCGGCGACGTCGCCGGCGTGCGCACGCTCGAGCTCGGGTGCGGCGCCGGACAGTTCGGGATCAACCTCGTGAAGCGTGGCGCGAACGTGGTGGGGCTCGACTTCTCGGCGAACCAGCTCGCGGCGGCACGCGCGAACGTCGCCGACACGGGCGAGCGGTTCCCGCTCGTGCGGGCGAGTGCCGAGGAGCTCCCGTTCGCCGACGGGAGCTTCGACCTGGTCGTCTGCGATCACGGCGCGACCTCGTTCACGGACCCGCACGTCACGATCCCCGAGTGCGCGCGGGTGCTGCGGCCGGGAGGGCGGCTCGTGTTCAGCATCGCGACGCCGTGGGTCGCGATGTGCTGGCCGAACGACGACGATCCACCGGACCGCACGCTGCATCGCCCGTACTTCGAGCTCGGCCGCTCCGAGGTCACGGAAGACACCGGGACGACCATCGAGTGGTACCTCGGGTACGGCGACGGGATCCGGCTCTTCCGCGACGCGGGCCTGCTCGTCGAGGACCTGATCGAGCTGCGGCCGGCGTCTGACGCCACCACCACCTACATGACGTACGCGACCCTCGAGTGGGCTCGCGACTTCCCCGGCGACCACATCTGGAAGACTCGCAAGACGTCGTAGGTCCGCTCGGGCGGGTTCGAAGTGATCGCCGAGGGCGAACGGATCTCGTTCAACTCGAGCGCTGACATCGATGTCGACGGTGATGCGTCGACATCGACAGCGACGTTCGATGGGTTCCCCGGTTTGCCTGATGGAGCCGAGTTCGAAGGCATCATGATCGCGTCGCAGGTCTGGATGAGGTCGGAGGCCTTCGGTTCGATGGATCGATGGATCACGTTCGACATCGAGGAAGCCGCGGAGACCAACCCTGAACTGGCCGGTATGGGCAGCGGGATGAACGATCCTCGTGCCGCCTTGAACTTCCTCGCGGGCGCAGAGCGGATGCGCGATTCCGGGGTGGAGCAGCACAACGGCGAGACGATGACCCGGTATGAAGGGACCGTCGACTTCAATAAGGCCGTAGCGGCCGCGCCCCCAGAACAGCGTGAGGGGACGCAGGTGTCGTTCGATGGCTTGGCCACCATGGGCGTGACGGATGCCGACACGACGGTCTGGGTCGACGGAGACGGGTACGTGCGTGAGATCCGGTACGAGTTCGCGCCCGGGTCATCGTCTGAGGCTGCGGGGCTGGAGCTGACGATGTTCAGCACCATCGGTGAGATCGGGAAGGACCTCTCGATCGAGCCGCCGACCGGTGACGTGGTTGACCTGGCCGACCTCACGTAGCGGGACGGTTGGGGAGGACCCGTCGACCTCGGGTGCCGGACCCCTGGTTGCCCGAAGGCCGCATCCCCGCTCTCGATGCATCGGCCAGGATAACCGGGGCCACCGACACCGGCGAAGGGCCGCGGGTTGGGTCAGCCCGCCAGGCCGCGCTCCAGATCCGCGAAGGCGTCGATCACGGCCCGCGCTTCGAAGGCGCGATCACGCCTGCCGACCGTGAGCGGCTGGAGCACTCCAGCCTCGGTGAGCCGTTTGATCGCACCGTTCGTTCGCTCGAAGCTCCGCCCGATCAGCTCCGCCGCGCTGTTCACCGTGACGATCGGTGCGCCCGGCAGGGCGCTGATCAGCGATCCAACCGCCGAGCCCCGCCGAACAGGTTGGAGCGCTCTCCTCCACCGATCCTGGATCCGGCGGATCCGCTCTTCGAAGGCGAGCGCCTCCTCGACCGATCGGGTGCACGCGGCCGCGAAGGTGCCGATCCATCGGTCGTACCCATCGCTCGCCTCGCGCGAGTCGGAGGTACCGAGATAACGCGTGGCGACCAGGCCCCGCACGTAGTCCCTGCTCCGTGTGGCGAGCACGAGCGAGACCGGCGGGAGCACGCGGGTCGCGAGCCCCCGCCGCCTGAGGATCACGTGGATCAACGCCCGTCCCGTGCGGCCGTTCCCGTCGGCGAACGGGTGAATCGTCTCGAACTGCGCATGGGCGATCGCAGCCTGCCCCACGGCGGGAAGGTCGTCCCCGTTGCAGAACGTGCAGAGGTCCTCGAGGAGCGGCGGAACCTCTTCCGGAGGAGGCGGCACGAAGTCAGCTGCACACGGGTTGTAGCTCGATCCCCCGATCCAGTTCTGTGTCGTCCGCATCCGGCCGGCGTGGGGTTCCATCCGCGTACCTGCGAGTAGACGACGGTGCACCTCGAGGACCCCCGCTGCGGTGATGCGGTCCGCGGTCGAGAGGGTCGACACCGCCCAACCCATGGCCTCGATGTTGCCGAGGACCTCGGCGGCCGTCACGTCCTCCGGCTGGATGCCGAGCTCCCGCGCAGCTTCTGCGCGGAGCAGCCTCCGTCCCCCGATCTCGAGTCCCTCGATATGCGACGAGGCGACGGCTTCGGCCCGAAGCAGCATGCGGGCGAGCGCCTCGGTATCGATCAGCGCCGCGGCGTCGCTGTCCAAGCGTTGGATCGAGCGTTCGGCGTCCGCGAGGTCGGCGGCGACCGCACCATCGAACCGGAACCGCCGTCCTTCGAGAACGTCTGGGAGGTAGGCGTCATACTCACAACCTCGCCGATCGCGCCGAGGCAACCCCGGGACGGGCGAACCCTCCCATCGTCGCCTCACAACCGTCGCCATCCGCCGCTCGCTATTCACGGTTATAGCCTAACCATGAATAGAGCCCAGTGTCGATCACGCGGCGGGGAGAGCGTCTCGGGTGATCGCATCTCGTCGAGGATGGGTGCCTGCGGCGGGATCTTGTCGCTCGGCGGCAGCTGAGCGACAGGATCCCTCTCCCGCTACGGGGCGAGTCGGCCGCAGAGGTTGACCAGCCGGCCGGTCACCTGGCCGGTCAGGAGGTTCCCCTCCTGATCGAAGGTGGCCCGGGCGCGACCGCTGAGGTACCAGATCCCTGGCGCGCCGGTAACCGGGTTGGAGATGAAGGGCCCGTGCCCCGTCGCCGTCATGGAGATGGTGCCGTCCCGCTCGGTCCGGGTCTGGGACAGGCCGGTCGCCGGCACCGTGACCGAGGCGTCCGTCGCCAGGTTGGTAAGGGTCAGCATGTTCCCGGGGAAGATCCCGTGCAGCTTCACGGGCTCCCCGGTCCGATCGGTGAACAGGGTGTCGATCTCGCCGCCCTCGATGTGGGCCAGCACCGGGAAGGCGCACTGGTCGGGGATCAGCACGTCGTCCTGCCCCGCGACGTGCTCCCTGACCGGCGTCGTGGCCGACGCCGGTGATGCCGCGATCGCCGCTGCCAGGACCGTCATCACGAACAGGAGCTTCCGCATGGCTCCTCCTTCCTGTCTCCCGCAGGGTGCGGGAGGACGACACCGACGCTAGGTCCTCGCCCCGGTCCGGACATCGATGACAGCCCTCGATCCCGTGCAGGGGTAGCCCTGATGACCGCCGGGGTGGAAGGTGCCACGATGGCGCCGGCCGTCGGCCGAGGAGAGGAGAGGGAGACGATGTCCGAGCGGACCACCCAGCGGCTCGCGATCGCGTCCTCGTCCATCGTGGTGCTCCTGGTCGTCGCGACCGCGGTCCTGTACGCGGTCGAGGGGATGTTCGGCGGCGATCCGATCTCGAACGTCCTCGCGCTCGTCGCGGTCGGCTGCTACGCGGTCGTCGGCGGGCTGATCGCCGTCCGGCTCCCCAGGAACGCGTGCGGGTGGCTGCTGCTCCTGATCGGGTTCGGGGTCGTGACGTCGATGTGCGCGGAGGCCGTCTCCACCCGTGCCGAGGCTGACGGTGCCCTCCAGCTCGCGTCGTGGGCGCTGTGGGTGAACGCCTGGCTCATCATCCCCACCACCTGGCTAGGGATCGTGGCGTACCTGTTGGTGTTCCCTTCGGGCGCGCTCCCGTCGCGGCGGTGGCGGCCGTTCCTTATCGGCGTCAGCGCCCTGACGGTCGTCGGGGTGCTCGCGCGCATGGTCCAGCCCTGGGAGGGCGAACCGTTCACCAACCCGCTGGCGATCGCCGGCTCGCTCGCCGGCACGGTGTTCGCCGCGGTCTCGCTGGCGTTCGCCATCGCCGTGGTGGCGGCTGCCGTCTCGGTGGTCATGCGGGTGCGACGCGCGTCGGGAGCCGAGCGGCTGGCGCTGCGGTGGCTCGCGGTGGTCGCCGTCCTGGCGGCGGCGCTGCTGGTGACGGCGGTCGGCGCCGGCGTCCTCGGGCTCCACGCGATCGGCGATCCGTTCGGGGTCGCGTTCCTCTTGGTGCTGACCGTGGGGCTGCCCGCCTCCGCAGGCGTGGCGCTCCTGACCCATCGCATCGACGGCATCGAGGTGGTGGCGAACCGATCGGTCGTCTACGGGTCGGTCGTCGCCGTGATCACGGTGGTCTACGCGGTGATCGTGGCCGGCGTGGGCGCGGTGGTCGGTCGCAGCGAACGGTCCGACGTGGTTGCCGCGGTGGCCGCGACGGCCGTGGCGGCGGTCGTGTTCCAGCCGGCGCGCCGGCGGGCGCAGCGGTTCGCCGACCGGCTGATCTACGGCGACCGTGCGTCGCCCTACGAGCTGGTCGCGACCTTCACGCAGCGGCTCGACGATGCGTCGCTGCCGGAGGTGCTCCCCCGGATGACCGGCCTTATCGCCGAGGGCACGGGCGCGGATCGCGTCCGGATCTGGCTCCGCATCGACGCCGAGCTCCGGCCCGTGGCGGCCTGGCCTGCCGATGCCTCCCTGGTCGCGCCGGTGCACATCGCGGGTGAGGAGCTCCCCGCGCTCGAGGATGCCGCGTTCGCGGTCCGCCACGGCGGTGAGCTCCTCGGCGCGATCACCGTCGGCATGCCACCGCAGGAGCCGCTGACGCCGGCGACCGAACGGCTGCTGGCCGACCTCTCCGCGCAGGCCGGGCTCGTGCTGCGGAACGTCGCGCTCGTCGAGGAGCTGACCCGGTCACGCCAGCGGCTGGTCACCTCGCACGACGAGGCCCGCCGGCGGCTCGAGCGCGATCTGCACGACGGCGCGCAGCAGCGGCTGGTGACCCTGTCGATGGACCTGCGGATGGCCCGGGAGCGCGCCGGGGCGACCGGCGACGCCGACCTCGCGACGCGGCTCGACGGCGCCGAGCAGGAGCTCGCGCGGTCGCTGGCCGAGCTCCGTGAGTTGGCGCGCGGGATCCACCCAGCGATCTTGACGCAGAACGGCGTCGGGGCCGCCGTCCGCTCCCTGGCGGACCGTTCCGCGGTACCGGTCGACCTGGGCACCGTCCTCGCCGAGCGTTACCCCGCCGAGGTCGAGGCGACCGCCTACTTCGTCGTCTCGGAGGCGCTCGCGAACGTCGCGAAGCACGCGCGGGCTTCGCACGTGTGGATCGGGCTCGAAGACACGGGAGGCCGCCTCGTGATCGATGTCCGCGACGACGGCTCCGGCGGCGCCCGGCTGAAAGGCGGGTCGGGTCTGCGGGGCCTCGCGGACCGGGTCGAGGCCGTGGGAGGACGGATCGACTTCCGCAGCGAGCCGGGCGTGGGCTCGACCGTGCACGCCGAGATCCCGTGCGCGTCGCGATAGCCGACGACGCGGTGCTGTTCCGCGAAGGCCTCGCCCGGCTGCTCACCGACGGCGGGTTCGACGTGGTGGGCCAGGCCCGTGACGCCGACGAGCTGATGACGCTCGTCCGCGACGCGCCCGCGGGCCGCGTCCCCGATGTCGCGATCATCGACATCCGGATGCCGCCCACGTTCACCGTCGAGGGCTTGGTCGCGGCGGCGGCGATCCGCACGGATCACCCCGACGTCGGCGTCCTGGTCCTGTCGCAGCACATCGAGCCCGAGCACGCGATGGATCTGCTCGGGGACGGGGCGGGCGGCACCGGCTACCTGTTGAAGGACCGCGTGTCCGACCTCGAAGGGTTCCGCGATGCCGTGCGGCGGGTGGGCGAAGGCGGCTCGGCGATCGACCCCGAGGTGATCGCGCAGCTCGTCGGGCGTCGCCGCACCCGCGATCCCGTCGCCGAGCTCTCGAATCGTGAGCGGGAGGTCCTGTCGCTGATCTCGGAGGGCCTGTCGAACCGCGCCATCGGCGCGCAGCTGTACCTGAGCGAGAAGACGGTCGAGGCGCACGTGCGCAGCATCTTCGCCACGCTCGGCCTCGAGCCGGCGTCAGACCAGAACCGCCGGGTCCTCGCGGTCCTCGCGTTCCTGCGGTCCTCCTAGGTGGCGGTCACGTCCGTGACGCGGATGCCGCGACTCGATCCAGATCCAGTAGTGCAGGTCACGCTCGGCGCGGTCGCGGTCGCCGGGCGGTGAACGCGGCGGCGGACCCGATCGTCTGCACGTGGACGTCGTGGAAGGACGCCGACAAGATCGTACGGAGACCCTCAGCGGTATCGCCGGCGTTGTCGAAGCCCCCCTGCTTGTTCGCGGCGCGGAGGAACGCTCGGGCAGGCTCCGTGTGGTGCTCCCCGAGGCCCAGCACCGTGCCACCGAAGAGGACACCATCGGGAGTGAGGACGTCGGCGATGTTCCTGATCGCGATCGCCTTGTTGGCGTCGGGACCGCGAAGACAGTGCAGGACGAAGCTGAGCGCGGCCGAATCGAACGGACCCGCGACCGGCAGCGGCTTCATGACGTCGGCCTCGACGACCGTGGGATGACGGGAGGCGAGCCGCTTCCCCGCCCGGCGGAGCACATGAGGATTCGGGTCGAGGAGCGTGATCTCTGTGTCTGTGGGCGGCGCGGCCTTCTCGATGAAGTACCCGGTGCCGGGGCCGATATCGAGGTGCCGATGCCCGAGGTTCGCGCGATAGTTCTCGACGAACCGCGGGATGGGCACGTGCCAGACGGCCCGCGACATGAAGCCGAGCACCCACGGGTCGTAGATCGCGAGCAAGACCGGGTTGTATCCAGCCTGGCCTTTGTAGGCAGGATCGTTGCGCTCCATCGCTCGGTTGCTCCTCGACGACCGCGGCTGAGGCGCGTCACGCAGACCCTCACCGTTGACACGCCAGAGGTTAGACGATGCCCCAACCCAGATGGGTGAGCCTGAGCCCAGCTCGTCAGGTGATGCTGACGGTCACCTCACGTGATCTCGCGTCACGGAGCCCGACCCGGAGTTGGAAGCCGGTCGCCTCGGCGACCCGGGTCAGACTACGGACGCTCGGTAGCTGACTCCCCGACTCCCAGCGTGCGATCGTCGATTGGGAGGTCCCGATCCGGTCGGCGAGCGCCTCCTGCGTGAGACCGGCGGCCGATCGTGCCCGGAGGATGAGGTAGCCCACGCCCATCCCCCGGTGGGATGCGTCGTACGAGTCCCGCGCCGCGCCGACGAGCGGAGTGGTCGCCTTGTGATCCTGCCACGTGGTCATGGCACGTCCCTGTGCATCCAACGCTGCATCGCGCGGCGAGCGCGGGCGATCTCGCGAGGATCGGTCCTTCGGTCGCGCTTGCGGAAGCTCGTCAACAGGATGAGTCGGCGCTCCTGATCGGCGAAGTACGTGATGCGCCACGAACCGGGCCGAAGCTCGCGGAGCCGTCCGTCCAGCTGACGAGAGTAGGGCGCGGACAGGAGGACGCCGAACTCCTCGAGGAGGTCGATGTGATGTCGCACGGTGCCGTACTCCTTCGGTGCTCGCCTCGAGAGACTCTTCCAGCCACTCGCGGACAGGCTCACGACCGCGGTCGTCTTCGTAGAACAGAACGGTCCACCGACCGCTCATGCTGAAAAGAGTATGACCGGGCTGGCGTCACTGGTCAACCGCTCCATCGTCGGGACCATGCGACACCGGATGGTGCGGCGCCGTGACCCGCGTCACATCAGCGACTAGGGTCGCCACAACCCTGGTGGGAGGAGGTAGGGGGATGGCCGAACGGAGACCCGCCGAGCCCAACGTGCGCGACGTCCTCGAACGCTGGCGCGATCTGGTGCCGCGTCCTCGTGGCAATCGCGCCTTCACCGATCACGACGCCGTCGCCGATCTGATCGCCTCGCACCTGGACTCCTACGCCTACGAGCACCTGTCGAAGACCGACCGCGCCTGGTGGGAGGAAGCCTGGAACGCCGACGAAGAGGCTGGTGCGTTCTCACGGCTCTTCGGGCCCGAGTGGATCCTCGAGATGATGGACGGGTTCCTCGGCTGGTTCCTCATCCGGAAGGTGGCCGCATCGCACGAGGACCTCGTGGCCTACCCGGTACTCTGCCGAGACCTCGTCGAGTGGCTGGTCACGGAGGAGCTGGTGGCGCCCGAGCTCGCGGCCGATGCCCGTGCACGCGCGGACCGCGCCGCCGAGGAGCTCCCGCTCACCGATGAGCTCGCCGATCTGTTGTACCGAGGAAGCGACGAGCTCGAGCTCACCGAGTTCACGGAGATCCGGGACTGGGTGGACCAGCGGGCCGCGATCGTGCGCACCGAACCGGGCGCCCTCTGGTTCCGCAGCGACGACGGTGAGGAGGTCGGTCCGGTGCGCGTGCCGGAGGGAGCCGTCGAGATCGCGAGGATCGGCTGGAGCCTGAGCGCTGCGTCGTTCGGGCGGAGCCCCGAGGGCTGGCACATCCTCGAGATGGGCAACGTCTACCCGAACTGAGAACGGCCGCCGTGCCCGACGCGCGGACAGGTCAACCGAGCAGCAGCTTGATTCGCGTCGGTGGGAGCCGATAGCATGGAAGTACCCCCCAGTCGCCTCGGTGGCTGGGTGCGAAACCCGCTTCGGCGGGTCTCTGCGTTTCTCGGGCTTTCACCAGGTCGCCGGCTTCGTGATCCATCCGGTCGCATCACGGATCGACGAGGGGAACTGGCTCGCTGCAAGGGCCGACCGTCTGCCTTCGCTTCAACGGCAGCCCGGCTGCCCTCTGAGCCACGGGTCGATCATCGCGGTCCTACGATGAGTCTCGAGACCTGCATCCGGTGTGATTGGCAAGGCGTAACGACGGAGCCGAGGTGCCCGAGCTGCGGGACCCAACCGCTACGTCGCTGATGCCTCCCCCCTGTCCGACACCCCGTCGCATGCGTCGACCCTGTCCCCGTCGCCGGCGGACGCGAGCGAACCGACCGGCCGATCCGCTCGCTCAACCGCTGCGTCCCGTCGTAGCCGCCCTCGTGCTGCTCGTCGTCGTTGGAGCCTGGCTCAACAGGGACGGGGAACCCTCGGCGCCGGCCGCATCGACCGTCGCCGCACCGCGCTCGACCCCGGGCGACGGCTCGTCGACGCCGTCCCCCCAGCTCAGCCGGAGACCGCAGCCCTCGGTGCGATCAGACCTATCGGCATCGATAGGCAGTCACTCACCGTGAAGGGGATCCCGCTCTCGTTCAGCGTGCCCTCGGGCGGCTGGTACCGCTTCGGCGACCTGTACATCAGCAAGAGCACGGTGGGGCCCCAAGTCGCGGACGCCATCATCTTCTGGACGGAGGTCGGGCGAAGCAGATACGCCGTCGCGTGCGGACAGTGGTGGGGTGCGCCTGACGGGAGCGTGGCTGATTGGGCAGCGGAGGCAGCTCGGAAGCGTGGAACGAAGCTCGTCAAGGGACCTGTGGATGTCATGATCGGCGGGTACCCCGCACAACACGTGGTGTTCACCGTTCGCAACGATAACGTCGCGTGCAACCCCGGGTTCTTCCACACCTGGAAAGCGAAGAACAAGGGTCCGTTCTGGGATGGCACGAGGGTCGGCGACACGATCAGGATCTGGCTCGTCGAGGTCGGCGGGAAGGTTCTCTTCATCGAAGGTGACACACATATGGGCGCAGGCGCACATCTCAGGCAGGAGGTACAGAGGATCGTCGAGTCGGTGGTGATCGACGAGTCCGACCCGACGGCGTGACCCGGATGTCGCCGGGCACGCGGCCTGACACACTCCGCGCGGCATGAGCGACGTCTCCGAGTCGACCGAGGCTCCGCTGGGGTCGATCGAGGCGTTGCGCTCGGTCTTCCGCAATCCCAACTTGCGCAGGCTCCAGCTCGCCTGGGCCGGGTCGAACCTCGGCACCTGGGGCTACGGCATCGCGCTCGCGGTCTATGCCTACGACCAGGGCGGCGCCCAGGCGGTCGGTCTCGTCGCGCTCCTGCGGTGGATCCCCGCGGCGATCGCGGCGCCGTTCATGGGGGTGCTGGGCGATCGCCACTCGCGGCGGCTCGTGATGGTGGCATCCGATCTGGGCCGGGTCGTGGTGATCACGCTCGCGGCGTTCGCGGTGTTCGCCGACGCGAGCCCGATCGTCGTCTACGTGCTCGCCGCGATGGGGGTCGTGATGTCGACCGCGTTCCGCCCCGCGCAGGCGGCGATCACCCCGACGCTCGTGTCGACCCCCGAGGAGCTGACGGCGTCGAACGTCGTCGCAAGCTCGGTCGAGAGCTTCGGTATGTTCGTGGGCCCCGCGATCGGCGCGGTCGTGCTCGCGGTGAGCGGCGTGGGTGCGGTGTTCGTGCTCGCGGCTGCGACCTTCGCCTGGTCCGCCTTCTTGATCTCACGCCTGCGGGTCGACGAGCAGGAGGAACGCCGCGAGGAAGAGCTGATCGCGGCCGAGGAGGCGACGGCGCCGTCGTTCTGGCAACAGGCGACCGGCGGGTTCCGGACGGTCCTGGTGGAACCGCGTCCGCGCCTGCTCGTCGGGCTGTTCAGCGCGCAGACGCTGATCGCGGGCTGCCTCGTGGTGCTGCAGGTCGTGATCGCGATCGAGCTGCTCGGCAAGGGCGACGCCTGGGTCGGCGTGACCGCGGCCTCGTTCGGGATCGGGGGCATCATCGGCGCCCTCGCCGCCGGGCTCCTCGTCGGCCGGACGCGGCTCGCGACCGACTTCGGGGTCGGCAACCTCCTGTGGGGGCTGCCGCTGATCGCGATCGGCATCTGGCCCCATCCCGCCGTCGCCGTGGTCTCGCTCGCGGCGATGGGCATCGGGAACACGCTCGTCGACGTGTCCGGCCTCACCTTGCTGCAGCGAAGCGTCCCCGACGACGTGCTGGCGAGGGTGTTCGGCGTGCTCGAAACCGTGTTCCTGCTGACCGTGGCGTTCGGCGCCGCGATCACGCCGCCGTTGGTGGGTTGGATCGGCGACCGGACCGCGCTGGTCGCGATCGGCTGCTTCCTGCCGATCGTCATGGCGTTGTCGTGGCGCAAGCTCGTCGCGATCGACGCGACGGCCACCCTGCACGAACGTGAGCTAGCCCTGTTGCGCGGCATCTCTTTCTTCGCGCCGCTTCCCGCGCCCGTGCTCGAGGGCCTCGCCGCCCGCCTCCGCCCGCTGCACGTGGATGCCGGGCAGACCGTCTTCGAGCAGGGAGACATCGGTGACCGCTTCTACGTGATCGCCGACGGGCAGGTCGACATCCGCAAGAACGGCGAGCGCGTGAACCTGCTCAGGCCCGGTGACTCGTTCGGCGAGATCGCCCTGCTGCGCAACGTGCCGCGGCAGGCCACCGCGATCGCGATCGGCGAGTGCGAGCTGCTCCAGCTCGAAGGCGAGGAGTTCGTCACCGCCGTGACCGGCCACGGCCCCGCGAGCGAAGCGGCGCTCACGGCGATCTCTTCCTACGGCGGGAGCCTGTCGCTCGGCGGCTGAGCGCGAACTCGACCGACGCGCGTTCCACACGTTCTTGTCACTCCTTCTGCGGTCGCAAGATCGCAGGTCAGACGTCATATGCGCTGGTCGGGCGCGATTGACCTGATCGTCGTCGCGCCCTAGGTTCGGGTCGGTCCCAGGCGGCCGAACAGATCGAAGCAGGGAACCGAGCTGGGCTAGAGCCGTAAGGCGACTCGGAGTACCTGTGGGTATGGGTGGGAAAGCCAACTGCCTGTGCTTGCGGGGAATCTGGGAGACCCCAAAGCCGAGGTACCGCGAGGAAACCAAGCCGGTCATGAAGTTGCCTGGGACCACTTTTGTGCCACGCGTGGACCGCGGGGCCGGGTCTCGAGCGAGGATACTCACCGACGCCGAGAGGCGTGGCGAGTTTCGCGGAGGTTCTTCGGTCCCGCGTTCCGCGTCTCAGCTCGTCGCCGGGATCCCGTGACCCCTCCTCGACGCGCAGCAGGAGCGGGTCGTTCACGATGCCGCGTCCTCGGCGGCGGCGAGCATGTACTTGCCCTGCTTTTCCGCGCAGTTTGGTCAGGTCACGGCACGCGGGCAGGTTGTCGGTGAGGTCGGATCCCGGGCGGGCTGGCGCGCGAGCCGTGATTCCCTGACGAACGATGTAGGCCGAGGCGATCCCCGAAACGACTGACGGCCTGATTCGCCGGGCGACGGCGGTCCCTACTCTCCTGCCTAGGAGAAGAAGGGACGTCATGAAGTCGAAGCCCACGGAACAGCGCGCCACAACCTGGCACCTTCCGTACGACAACACCGCGCTCAGGGAACGTATCGGGGACACGGAGGTCGTGGCCCGCTCGGTCGTCGCCGAGCTGCACTCGGCAGCCCGCACCGCCGTCACGACCGACGCCGCGACCCGTGGCCGGTGGACGCTGAAGCGCCGCCAGCGATAGCCCAGGCCCACCGACGAGGACCGGCTGAACGGGTGGAACCGGAACCAGCCGAGCTCGAAGCGGTGCTCCGACTCGGCCCGATCATCCGACCTTGAAGAAGACGTACTCCGACCGCGCCGATGCGTGGTCGCCGTCGGCCTGGAACTCCGCGGACATCCGATACGGGATGCCCGACCGCAGATCACGCGGTCGGATGTAGACGACGGCACGACTGCGGTCGTCCAGCGGCACCTCGACGCTCCCGAGGAAATGCCACGAGCCGCCTACCCGCGCGTTCACGTAGATCAGCACCACCTCGCCGGCGTGGTTGGGGGTCACGTGGGTCCTGAAGTACACCGTTTGCCCCGATCGGTAGATCGCGTACGCCCCCGATCGATGATCCGCACGCAGCATGGTGCCCTCGATCAGGACCCGCACTCGGACGACTTTGCCGTTCACCTCCGCGGGCTCCCAGCGTGCGTCGCCGGCGAAGCGGGCCGAATACACGGTCCTCCGCTTGGGTCGCACGCTGACGGTGGCGACGCCGTCATCGTTCACCCGCTCGGTCGCGATCTTGATCGGGGGACCTGTTCCGTCGGCGGCGAAGAACGAGACCTTCTTGTTCGATAACCCGCCGCGGAACCTCGCGCGGAGGGTCGCGCGGTCTCCGAAGTCGATGATCGAGCGGGAGGTCGAGAGACTGAGTTTCGCGACCTTCCGCTGCACGTCGATGACGAGCGGCGGGCTCTCCCCTGCGGCGTGGATCGCGTCCCCCGTGTACCGGAACGTGTAGGTGATGGCGCCGGCCACCGGCGCCACGTCGTTCGCCCAGAAGTCGTAGTAGATCTGATTGAAGGGACGCATCGCGACGGTAGCGACCTTGGTGGGCGAGCCACCGGGCAGCGTCCGCCACAGCTCGACGGTCGTGTGATCGACGTCACCACCGCCGGGGAAACGCAGCTCGCCGGCGACGTACACCTCGTCGCCCACCCGGTAGGTGATCCCACCGCCCGTGGTGAGCTCATCGAACTCGGTTGGCTGCAGGACACCCGGCGGGAGCTGACGCTGGACGTACAGATCGCCGTTGGTCGTCGATGCGGTGCCGGTCGCGACATCCGGCTGCCCGTCATCGTCGAGATCGCCGATGGCGAACCGCTGATCGGCCTCGAATCCCTCGACGAAGCCGACGTACGACCAGGGGGCCGACAGGGTGCCGTCGTCGCGACCGAGCCAGACGGTCAGCCCTTGGGTGCCAACCGAGAGCACGTCGAGTGAACCATCCCCGTTCATGTCGTCGAGCTCGAGCGCCTGGAAGATGCCGGCGCTCCAGGTATCGATCGTGACCGGTGCCGCGAACGTCCCGTTGCCGAGGCCCTGGCTGACCACGACGTCGGATCCGCCGGCAGCCACGATGTCCGTCCGACCGTCGCCGATCACGTCACCGATGACGGCGGTGCCCGCTCGGATCTCATGCGGGAACGGCACCGCAGTGAAGGAGTGGTCGGCCTGTTGCAAGAAGTAGCTGAACGGGGCGCCGTCCGTCTCGGGGAACACGTCGTCCCGCCCGTCGTCGTTCAGATCGCCGACCGTGACGGAGGGGGTGTCGATCAACCCGAGCGACGTCGCGGCCGACCACCCGCCATCGACGAGCTGCGTCCGCATCAACGCGACCCACTTCTCACCCTCCTGGGCCGGCGGGAGGACGTAGACGATGTCGTCGCGGCCGTCGTCGTTCAGGTCGCCGACCTCGATATCGAGGACCTCCCGAGGGCTCGGTAGGAGCGTCGGACCCGTCAGCGTCCCGCCCACCTGGCTGAACAAGTCCACGCCGTCGTTGGTGCTCGCGAAGACGTCGAGATCTCCGTCATCGCCCGCGTCCCCCAGGTCGAGGAAGAGCCGGGGGAACGTGCCGTCGGGGACGAATGCGACGGGGTCGGCGAGCGTCCCATCGGCCTGCTGGCGGAAGAGGAAGACCCGATACCCTGTCCCGGGGAAACGCTCGAACTGCGTCGAGAAGATCGCGTCCTCACGGCCGTCGCCGGTGACGTCGCCGACCTCTACACCCCCCGGGCCGGACTTCACCTGATAGACCTCGGGGGCGGTGAGGCGGAGCGGGGCTGGCTCCGTCGCCGCCATCGCGCTGGGCACGATCGTGTTGAACCCCGCGACGGTGAGGAGGATACCGGGGAGCGTGCTGAGCCGTCGGTACATGGGCGGCGATTCTATGGAGGCATCGCCTCTCTGCGCAACGGCCATCGGTCGACGGTCCGCGTGCACCACAGCGCCCACACCATCAGCACCGGCTGCAGAAGCAGTTTCCCCCACCGCTCCACGTCGGTGTCGAGCGCGAACAGGCTCGTGCCTCCGATCACTTGGGACACGTTCCCGACGAACACCAGCGCGAAGTAGGCGCCAGCGCCCATCGCGCGACGGTCCGGAACCGTTCCATCTCCCGAAGGTAAGGCCCTGCCCTCGATCCCGGTGTCGGAGTCACTCGGTACGGTGCCGATGACCCGTGGAGACCACGATCTCCCCCTATTCCTTGACATATATACAAGGGTTAGGGCATGATCGAGAACAAGCGATGGCCGGAGGTACGGCGTGAGGCGCGGCGGCAGGGGTGGTCAGTGACTTCACCACGAAAGGCTTCGCACTGCTCGCGCCCGACGGGGTCACCATCGTCGTGATGGATCGGCTCCACGCATCCAGCGACGCGCACGTGCTCGAGCGAACGGTTCGACGGATGCGTCGAGCGGGGTTCGCGTGGCCTCCCCCGGGCAAGGGCAGGTGACGTTGTACCTGGTGGAGATCGAGACGTGGGGCGACGGCGCGGCCTCCTACCCCGTCGAGGTCCTCGCCGCGCTGCCCAGCATGCTGACCGAGCTCGGAGCACGCGGCCCGGCCGTGAGCGCAGGGGGCGTCGCCGGCGGGGTAGGTGCGTCGTTCGGTCTCGAGGGTGGTTCGTTCCCCTCGACGCTTCGTGCGGGGCTCCGCATCTTCGAGACGGCGCGTCGGCGCCTCGGCTTGTCGCACGCCGGCATCGCGCGTGCCGTGGTCCTGACCGACGACATGCACCGTCGTGAGCTCGAGCAGGAGCCCGAGACGTACCTCGGCGTGACCGAGCTCGCGCGAACGCTCGGCGTCAGCCGGCAGCGGATCGCCGAGCTGCGTGCTCGACCCGACTTCCCGGCGCCGGCTGCCGATCTCGCTGCGGGCCCCGTGTGGCGAGGATCCACCCTTCAGCGGTTCGTCCAGGGCTGGGATCGTCGACCCGGGCGGCCTCGCCGCCCAGCGGTCGCGACGACCGATCGCTGACCTCAGCTGCCGTGGCGCCGGAGCCACCCGAGCTCGGATCGGTGCTCGGACTCGTGCTGCAAGAGGTGATGGATGACCCACACGCCGGAGACGTCGTAGCCGTCGCGCGCGCGGGTCGCCGTGAAGTCGTCCAGCGACAGGGGTGCGATCTCGCGCAGGAGTACCGCGCGGACGCGGGCCAGCCGGTCCAGGTGCTCGGCGAGCCCGACGCCGGAGACACCGGTCAAGATCCCTTGCTCGTCGCGGACGTCGAACGGGAACAGCGGGGCCAGCTCGGTAGTCTCGAGCCGGCGGCCGAGCATGTCGTCGAACAGCCAGTCGCCTTCGATGATCGAGACGTGGTACAGCGTGGCGCCGATCGAGTTCTCGCTCCCCGGCGGGCGCGCGTCGAGCATCGCGTCGGTGACGCCCTCGAGCTCACTCAGGGTGTCGGCGCGGCTGTCCTCCATGGCGGCGAGCCACCGGCCGACCTCGGGTGCGTCGGCGAGGTCGGTCTCAAGGATCAGGCGTTCGCGTTTGGTCATCGCGGCATCCTAGACTCGGGCACCGGGAGGTGGGGGCGCATGACCGACGCAGCGCGGATCCAGGTCGTCACGGCCGACCGGAGGGCCCCCGGGCCGCCGACGCCGGGGATGGACCGGCAGCAGGCGTTCGCGACCGACGCGATGTGGGCCGGCTTCGCCCGCACCGAGCCGGGCATGCGCTCGGGGTGGCACCACCACGGGGAGTACGAGTCCGCGATCTACGTCTTGACCGGCGCGCTCCGGATGGAGTCCGGCCCGGGAGGCAACGAGGTCGTCGATGCCGGGCCGGGCGACTTCGTTCTCGTGCCGAGACACGTCGTCCACCGCGAGGGCAACCCGTCGGAGGAGGCCGGCGACATCGTCGTCGTTCGGTCGGGGCACGGGGAGTCGAACTTCAACGTGGACGGTCCCGCGTAGCGGACAACTTCGGGGAACGCGAACGGGCTGGGCCCGACGTGGGCCCAGCCCGTTCGATCGCCATCCCCTCACGAGTGCTTCGCCCTCTGACGAGGCTTCGTCCGGTAGACCAGCCGGAACCCGTGAGGTCGGTGCGCTGGTTGGATTCTGCCGGTCTCCCGGCGAGCGGGCGGGGTGGTGGCCCCGGCCCGCGAGGGACGGCTCAGCAGCCAGTCACCTCGAGGGTCTCGAGCTGTTCATGCAAGCTGGACCACCTCCTTCCACTCGTGCCGCAATGGTGCGTCAGACCTCGGCGGAAGGCAACAAGGAGGAGTGATCCGAGCGCACCCGTGACGCGCTCGTGCACCACAGCGCCCACACGATCAGGACCGGCTGCAGCGCCAGCCTCCCCCACCACTCCACGTCAGTATCGAGCCCGAACAGGCTCGTGCCTTCGATCGCCTGGGACACGTTCCCGACGAACACCACCGCGAAGTAGGCCGCGAGCGCCCACCCGACCTCACGCCGGCGCCGGCGCCACGTGACCAGTGCCACCGCGAACCCGATCTCGAGCACGCCGCTCAGGGTCACGATGGGGGTCCGGAGCGGCAGCCACGTCGGCACCTGGGCCAGGAACTCCTCGGTGAACACCTGGTGCGCGATGCCGGCGCCGAGCAGCAGCCCCGCCAGCCCCCACCGCGCGATCGTCCGGACCCGTTCCATGTCCTCGACGCTAACGCCCTCCGCCGACGCTTGCGCGCTACTCGGCGCACGATGTCGACTTCGGCTGCGATCGCCGCGAGTTCGTCTCGAGAGTGTGACGCCCGTCACCGTTCCACCCCTTCCGTCGCGGTAGGGTCGCTTCTTCCATCACTCCGGCGAGGTGACGTAAGATGGTCGACGTGAAGCGGCTCCAGATCATGATCGACGAGGACCTGGATGCGATCCTCGAGAGGATGGCGCGCGACCAGGGCACCTCGAAGGCGGCGCTGATCCGCCGCTTCGTGCGAGATCGTGTCGCCCCCCTGCCTCCGATCGAAGATGACGCTCTGTGGGCGATGGTTGGCGTCGACGATTACGAGCCCACACCTGGCGAGACCATCGACGACGTCGTCTACGGATGATCTTCGTCGACTCATCCTTCTTCATCGCGCTGCGCAGCCGCCGAGACACACACCACGAAGCCGCGAGCACGCTCATCCGAACCATCGGCGACCAACGACTCATCACGTCGAACCACGTTCGCGGCGAGACGTGGACGTTCCTGCGTCGACGCGTCGGGCACGCTGCGGCGGTGGGCTTCCTCGACACGCTCAGAGATTCACGAACCATCGAGGTCGCCGACGTCACACCGGAGCTTGAGGGGCGTGCGCTCACGTGGCTACGCAAGCACGACGAACGTGCCTATTCCTTCGTCGACGCAACGAGCTTCGCGATGATGCGCTCACTCAAGATCCGTGAGGCGCTCGCGTTCGACGGCGACTTCACCGCGGCAGGCTTCGTCGAGCTGCGGCCCGACGCGATCTCCTGATCCGCTCGCGCCCGCCCAGGCAGTCAGATCCCGTGCTCGAGCTGGCGCGCGTACTCGTCGGCGTCGTAGGTCCCCAACGACGCCGCGATGAGGCCGTCGTCGTCGATGGTCCACGACTCGTAGCCGCTCACGCGCATGGCGTTGCCGGTACCGCCCGGCCCGGTGTTGGTCGCGGTGAAGGTCCAGTGGTACTCGATCCGCTCGTCCTCGATCACCAGGTCGTCGAAGGAGACCTGCATGTCCGGGAGCGCCTCGTAGAAGGTGGCGGCGACCGCGGTGATGGCGTCACGGCCCACGGCGGGCTCGCCACCGTTGATCGCGAGCGAGCCCTCGGGCGCGTAATGCGCGGCCACGCTGGCCGGGTCCATGCTGCACCAGGCCGCGGTGTAACGCTCAGCGAACGCCCGGAGCCGTTCGGGATCAGCGGTCATCGGCATTCCCGCAACGTAGGCGCGGCACACATCCGGGTCAACCGGTCACGCCCATGGGTCGAGCCCTTGTGTGACGTCGCTCACGGCGTAGCTCGACACGGCCCGGTCGCTCGCCGTGTGCGCCGCATCGCCATGAGCAACCCCACTATTTCGTCAGACAGAATAGTGATAGGCTGATGCCCGCTGAGGGAATCACCTGGGCACGTTCACCGCCTACGAGGAGGCCGAGATCGATCGCCTCACCGATGAGGCCGAGCGCGGTTACGACCTCACTCACTCCGCGCCGGAACGCATCGGGCCGGGGCGGCCTTCGCTCGAAGAAGGCGAATCTCCCAGGATCAGCTATCGGGTCGCTCCGCGACTTCTCGCTGCCGCCGAGCACAGGGCGAAAGCCGAGGGACGAACCCTCAGCGAGCTCGCCCGCGACGCCCTCCAGCGGTACTTGGCGGGTTGAACGACGATAGCGACCCGCCGCGAGTGCAGCCCGAAGACGCCACGCTCTATGCTCGGGCCATGACGACTTCCGTGTTGGTACTCGGCGCCGGCTTCGGCGGCTTGGAGCTCTCCACCCGCCTGTCCGAGGAGCTCGGCGATCTGGTCGACGTCACGCTGATCGACCGCGCCGACGCTTTCGTGTTCGGCTTCGCGAAGCTCGACGTGATGTACGGCAGACGCGAACTCGACGAGGTCCGGCTGCCCTACGGCGAGATCACCACGCCGCACGTGCGGTTCCGCCAGGAGACCATCACCGCGATCGACCCCCAGGCCCGGCGCGTGACGACCGACCTCGACACCTACGAAGCCGACGTCGTGGTCGTGGCGCTCGGGGCCGGCTACGACCAGGCCGCGACACCGGGCCTCGTCGAACACGGCAACGAGTTCTACTCGGTCTCGGGCGCCGAGACGCTGCGGGACTTGCTGCCGTCGTTCACGGCTGGGACGGCGATCGTCGGCGTCTGCGGCCCCTCGTTCAAGTGCCCGCCGGCGCCCAGCGAGGCGGCGCTCCTGTTGGATGGGTTCCTGCGCGATCGGGGCGTTCGCGACGCCTGCACGATCCAGCTGGTCATGCCGTTCGGCAGGCCGATCCCACCTTCTCCCGACACCTCCGCAGCCATCGAGGCGAGATTCGCCGAATGCGACATCGCGTTCATGCCCGGCCGGCGGGTCGCCTCGCTCGAGCCAGGCACCGCGGTCCTCGACGACGGCACGCGACTCCCCTTCGACCTGTTCCTGGGCATCCCGGTCCACCGGGTTCCCAAGGTGGTCCAGGCCTCGGGGATGACCGAAGACGGGTGGATCCCCGTCGACCCGTCGACCCTCGCGACGCGGTTCCCCGGCGTGTACGCGGTCGGCGATGTTACGAGCGTTGGTACGCCCAAGGCCGGAACGTTCGCCGAAGACGCCGCGCGCGTGGTGGCCGACCAGCTGGTCGCTCGGATCCGGGGCGAAAACGAGCCCCCCGGCTTCGACGGCACCGGCCCCTGTTACATCGAGCTCGGTGGCGATGAGGTCGCCCGCGTCGACGTCGACTTCTTCTCGACCCCGGGACACCCCACCGGCACGTTCACGGCGCCGTCGCTGCTGACGGCCGAGGAGAAGGCCACGTTCGGGTCCAGCCGGGCGGCACGCTGGTTCGGACGCTGACCGGGCGCCCCGGCAAACGGCGCCGACATCCGAGAGCTAGCCCGACCCCCGGAGCGGTCGAGATCTCGATGTCAGCGCCTCGGCCTAACGTGCATGCGTGCGGATCTTCGCGTACATCGACGGTTTCAACCTCTACTACGGCATAAGACGGTGGCAGAAGTCGAAGTGGCTCGACGTCCGAGCACTCTGCGAACGCCTCTTCCCGGATGACGACGTCGAGCACATCCGGTACTTCACGGCCTCGGTCAAGGCGCAAGGCGATCCTGGGGCTCCTCTCCGGCAGGAGGTCTACCTCCGGGCACTCGCCAGCACGCGGGGCCTGACGATCCATCGGAGCACGTTCCTCGTCAGGACCCGCTGGTTGCCCCTCGACATGCCCGACCGATGGCGGGTACCGGTGATCGTGACGGAGGAGAAGGGCTCGGACGTTAGCCTGGGGGCGCACATGGTGCGGGATGCATTCGTCGATGGCCCGGAGCTGGTCGTCGCGTTCACCAACGATTCCGACCTGCGCGATCCCATCGCGATGCTGCAGGTCCCACCGCTGAGCCTCCCCGTCTGGGTCGTGAATCCCCACCCGCGGAAGGCTGCGGCCCTCGAACCGACGGTACACCTCGACCTCAAGAAGACCGACGTCCTCGCGTGTCAGCTCCCCGACCAGTTGCGGGCTCCGAACGGCACCACCTTGACTCGTCCACAGTCCTGGTAGCCCCTGGGACCGCGGAGGCCCCGCCGAAGCGGGGCCTCACTCCCGGCCGTCGAAGCGACCAGGGGGATCTCAGGCCAGTGTATCGGGAGGTCCCGACGGAACACAAGAAGCCCGTCACGGTAGGTCGAGCCAACGCTCGGCGGCGAGCATCTGCGTGAGCGGCCCCTCGCTCACGTCGTCGGGTGCCTTGAACCAGACGGTGCCGTCGGTCGTCGGGGCCCGGAACACGGTTGACCAGATCTGCACGTGGGTCTGCTCGATGGGCCCGGTCACCTTGGTGTGCTCGCCGATCCAGCGATGCACCTCCTGAAGGAATCCGGGATCCGTCCACACCTGCACGAACGCAGAGCCTACGGGCCGACTCGACAGGACCCACGCCTCGTACCAGCATGGGCTCCCCCTGCCACGTGAGACAGGAGCGACGATGTCGAAGGGGATCTTGGAACGGCTGGCCGATGGACCCGTGCTGGGGGACGGCGGCTACCTCTTGGAGCTGGAGAAGCGCGGCTACGTCCAGGCCGGCCCGTTCACGCCCGAGGTGGTGATCGAGCACCCCGACGCGTTGGCGCAGCTGCACCGGGAGTTCCTGCGCGCCGGGGTCGATGTGCTGCAGACGATGACCTTCTACGCGAGCGAGGACAAGCTCGCGACGGTCGGCATGCAAGGCAAGGTCGACGACATCAACCGCACCGCCGTGCAGGTCGCGCGCGAGGTCGCGGCCGAGGGCGACGCGCTGGTGGCGGGCAACCTCTCGTTGACGTGGGCCTACGATCCCGCGGACGACAGGTCGGCAGATCACGTCCGCGCGCTGATCGACCGGCAGCTCCAAGATCAGCTCGATGCCGGCCCGCCCGACTTCTGGATCGGCGAGACATTCTCCTTCCTCGGCGAAGCCCTCCTGTTCGTCGAGAGGGCGAAGCCGACCGGGCTCCCCGTGATGGTGACGATGTGCTTCGAGCAGCCGACGCCGCGGTCCTACGAGAGCGACACCCCCGCGGAGTGCGCGAGCCAGCTCGCCGACGCCGGAGCGGACATCGTGGGCGTCAACTGCCTGAACGGCCCCGACCAACAGCTGGCGATCGCGAAGGAGATCCGGGCGGCCGTGAGCGGGTACGTCGCCGCGCAGCCCGTCGCCTACCGGACGACCGCCGAGCGACCCGATTTCACGTCTTTCGAAGCCTTCCCCTACGAGCTCGATCCGATGCAGCTGTCGCGTGGGGAGATGGCGGCCTTCGCGCGCGAGGCGAACGAGGCGGGCGTGAACTACATCGGCTCGTGCTGCGGGAGCGTCCAGGCTCACGTCCATGCGATGAGCCAGGTCCTGGGGAAGCTCCCCGGCGAGGAGCGCGAGTGGCGCTCCCCGACGGGCAAGGCCATGTCCGCCTACGAGTACCACGAGCACGGCGACTCCGAGACCGGCGGCTGAGCCGCCGCGGTGTCGCCGGCTCAACGCTCGGCGGCGGCCGGCACGTCCAGCTGTGTGAGCCGGGCCAGGAGCGGCGCCGCACCGAGTCCTTCCAGGTAGGACCGCGCCGCCTCGAAGGCATCCGCCGGCATCAGCTCCGGAGGGAGAACCGCGGCCGCGTCCACCACCATCAGCGCATGCGCGAACCGGTCCCCCTTGGCGAGGCGATCGGCGAACACCGCCTCGTAGCCCGCGACCGCTTCGCGCGTGAGCCCCTCCAACGCTGCGATCCCCGCCTCGAACGATCGTCGCCCCGCTACGACCCAGCTCGAGTCGAACCCGATCCCGGCCTCCACCGCCGCGCGGGCCTTCGCCGCGTCGCCGAGCCACAGCCCCGCCCTGCCGGCGCACCACACCGAGAGCGGGATGTTGATCCCCCCGGGCTCTTCCTCGGCCGATCCCATCGCCTCGCTGTAGGCCCCCTGCACGTCACCCGCCATGAGCATGAGCACGGACCGGACACGCCGCAGGAACGATCGGGTGGTGTGATCGGGCGACGCGGTGGACTCCTCGGAGAGGGTGGCGAACTCGGCATCGGCGCCGGCGGCATCGCCGCGGTACGCGGCCAACAGCGCATCGACGAAGACCGTCGTGTCGCGCAGATCCGGGGGCAGGTCCGAGCGAGCCCGCAGGTCGGCCAGGATGCGGTCCGCCGCCTCCCACGCCCCGCACTCCACCGCAGCCTCCACCGCGTTGGCGAGCGAGAGCATCTCGGTCCTGCCGTACCCGCCGCGCCGCGCGACCGCTGCGGCTTCTAGAGCTAGTTCCATCGCCTCGACCGCCTCGTCGGCAGCCGTGCCCAACGCGTTCAGCACGCCGGCCATCGCGCGCAGGTCGTTCTCGTCGGTCGCGACGGTGAGGACCCCGCGCCGGAGCAGCCGCGCTTCCCGGTGCCGCCCTACGAGCGCGAGGAGCGCGGCACGCAGACTGATGGCCAAGCGGAGCCGGTCCCAGGCGCGCGCATGCTCGAATCCCCCGAGGGACCGTTCGATCGCCGCCAGGCTCTCCTCGAACGCCTCGTCGTAGTAGCCCACGTAGCACACCGCCAGATCGAGTTCGGCGCGAGCCAGATCGTCGCCGCCGTCCCCCAGCCGCGCGCGCATCTGATCGACGAGGGCGCGGATCTCGTCGGCCTGCCCCTGGTCGCCGTGCGCCTCGGCGAGGAGCCCCATCGTCGATACCTCGGCGTTCACGTCCCCGGCCGCCCGCCAGACCTCGACCGACTCGCGGAGGTAGGCGATCCGCTCCTCCCTCCGCAGGGCGTCCTGCGCCGCGCGGGCCGCCCGCCGGAGCAGGTCGGCGCGCTCCGGTCCCGAGGGCGTGATCGCCAGCGCTTGCTCCGCGAACGTGAGCGCCTGCACGGGGGAACCGAGGGCGGTCGCGCGTTCGGCTGCCTCGCCGAGCGCATCGCGGGCACGCGCAGCGAGCGCGTCGGCGTCGGGCCCGGCGGGCGTCGCGGCCAGCGCCTCCACGTAGTGGGCCGCCACCAGGCCGGCCAGCTCGTCCTCGCCGGCGGCCTCGAAGTGGTGGGCCGCCGTGAGATGTCGGGTCCTTCGATCGGCCTTCGAGAGCATGCCGTAGGCGACCTCGCGGATGATGCTCTGCACGAACCCGAACTGGCCGCGCTCGGGCGAACGCGGGTCGGCCTCGTGCGTCAGGAACTCCTTGCGAGCGAGGTTGAGCATCCTCGGCTCCAACGTCACGGTGTCCGCCCCCGTCAGCACCGCCAGTGACTGCAGCGTGAAGGTCTTGCCCAGGACGGCGGCGTCCTGCAGCAGCCCACGGTCTTCGGAACCGAGCCCGTCCAGCCGCGAGGCGACCAGCGCGTGCAGGGTCTCCGGGATCTGCAATTCACCGAGTGCGCCGACCACCTCGTAGGCGTCCTCCCCTGCCCGCAGCACTCCGCGGTCCGCGAGCATGCGGATCGTCTCCACGGCGTACATCGGCACGCCCTCGGCTCGCTCCACGATCGTGCCGAGCACGTCGTCGTCGGCTCCCGGGAGCATCCCGCGCACGAGGTCCGCCATCGCTTCGTCCGGGAGTGGCTCCAGGTGCAGCGCGACGAACGACCGCTGCCCCGCTCCCCAGTTCGGGCGCCGGTCCGCGAGTTCGGGGCGCGCGAGCGTGATCACCAGGATCGGCCGGTTGCGCGACCACTCCAGGAGGGACTCGATGAAGTCCAGCAGCCCCGGATCGGCCCACTGCAGATCTTCGAACACCATCGCGACGGTCCCCTCGTCGCTGATCCGGTCGAAGAACCTGCGCCAGGCCGCGAATAGTTCCTCCCCACCGCCGGCAGGGCGCTCGCCCAGGCCCAGCAGGAACGCCAGGCACGGCTCAAGCCAGCGGCGCTCCTCCTCGTCGGGCACGTGCTCTTCGATCGACGCGGTGAGCTTGGTGCGCGAGACGCCCGGCGGGTCGGTCTCCGCTATTCGCGCACGCATGCGCACCATCTCACCGAGCGCCCAGAACGTGATGCCCTCGCCGTAGGCCGGGCACCGGCCCTGGTGCCACCAGATGTTCTCCGCCAGGCCGTCGATGTACTTGAGGAGTTCCCAGGCCAGACGCGACTTGCCGATGCCGCCTATCCCGGTGACCGAGACCACGCGCGCCTTCCCTTCGCGTCCGGTTGCGTGCAGTAGCTCCTTGAGCAGTCGTAACTCCTCGCCGCGGCCAACGAACGGCGGCTCGATCGTCATCCGGTTCGTACCCTGGCGCTCGGCCACCACCCGCAGCGCCCGCCACGCGCGGACCGGCTCCTTCTTACCTTTCAGGGTGAGCCCGCCGACCTCCTCGAACGCCACGGCGAGCGAGGCCGCGCGGTAGGTAGCCTCGCCGACGAACACCTCGCCGGGGTCGGCCGCCGACTGCAGACGCGAGGCGGTGTTGACCATGTCCCCGGTGACCATCCCCTGGTTGCCGGTGTCGCCCTGCGAGGTGGCGGCCTCGCCCGTCAGCACGCCGACGCGAGCCCGCAGCGCGAGGCCCTCGGCGACGCCGAGCGCTGCGACCTCGTCCACCAGCTCGAGCCCCGCTCGCACCGCCCGCTCGGCGTCGTCCTCGTGGGTGACCGGCGTGCCCCACACCGCCATCACGGCATCGCCGATGAATTTCTCCACGACGCCTCCGTGGCGCTCGATCACGGTCCGCGCCGCGTCGAAGTAGAGATCCATGAGGGCGCGCATGTCCTCGGCGTCGCGGGACTCGGAGAGGGTCGTGAATGAGACGAGGTCGATGAACAGGACCGAGACGAGGCGGCGCTCTGTGGTCGGCTCCGAGGTGGCAGCGGCATCCGGCGCGGCCGCCTTCGAGACCTCGCCGATCGCGGCCCCACACTCGCCGCAGAACCTGGAGTCCGGTGTGTTGGCGGCGCCGCAAGCGTCGCAGGCCAAAGCAAACCGCTGCCCGCACACCTTGCAGAACTTCCGACCTTCCTCGTTCAGCGTGCCGCAGGCGTCGCAGCTCTGATCCCCTGCCGTCATGAGCGCAGCCTACCCAGCGTTACGGTGCCGCGCATGGGGTCCGACGCGCCTGGTCCACTCACCCGGAAGGGACGCCCAGCACGTAGTCCTCGTCTTCGGCGTCCCACTCCAACGTCACGACGCCCTGCGTCGCGGCGGCCTTCGCGAACTGCAGGAACCCGCCGTAGCCGAACTTCTTCTCGCTGAACCCGGGCTGGACCTTGCGCACCTTGTTCTTCAGCCCCGACAGGTACGCCGCCGTGCCCTTGGCCTGCAGGTCGGCGACGACGGAGCCCAGCAACGCGAACGCCTCCGTCTCGCCGCCGTGGGCGGGTAGCGATACCTCGGGATCACCCTTGGCCGAGCCTTCGGAGAGCTCGATCACGTTGCGATCGGCCAGGTGACGCAGCAGCTCGCGGAACGCGCGGAAGCCGTATTCGGCCTCGCTGAAGGTCGGATCCTTCCGCAACAGCGCACGCTTGATGGCCGAGGCGAGCACCGTGCCGCCGCTCGAGCGTTGCAACCCCGCGACCGTCTGGGCCACGCGCACGGCCAGCTCGTCGAGGTCGGCGGTTCGTTCTGCCGGGGGCGACTCGACGGGCTCGGCGGACTCGACGAGCTCGGTGGGTTTCTTCGCCGGGGCGCGGCCACGGCCCCGGCGCCTGCCCGCGCCGGCCGGCACGTCCACCCCTTCGAGGGTGTCGTAGAACAGGAACTCGTCACACGCCGGGGGCAGCAGCGCCGATGTCGAGTCCTTGATCCCCACCCCGATCACGCGCTTGTTCAGCTCCCGAAGCTTGTGGACCAGCGGGGTGAGATCGCTGTCGCCGGTGCAGATCACGAACGTGGTGATGTAGTCGCGCTCGAACGCCATCTCCAAGGCGTCGACGGCCATCTTGATGTCGGCCGCGTTCTTGCGCGAGGCCCCCATCCGCTGCGGGATCTCGATCAGCTCGACGTGGCCACGCGTCAACATGCGGCGGTCCTCGTCGAACGACGACCAGTCGGCGTATGCCTTGCGTGCGATCACGCGACCACGCTCGGCCAGGGCGTCGAGCACGGGCTTCAGGTCGAACGTGAGACCACCGAGCGCTTCGCGCGCCCCGATGGCCAGGTTCTCGTAGTCCAGGAACAGCGCGATCCGTTCTTCGTCGGTATCCACGGACGCCAAGCCTAGCCCCCCGCGCTACGGCAGGCGCCAGAACTCGCCGGTCAGGCCCACCTCGTCCAAGATCGCCTGGTTCTCGTCGCGGGTGTGGGGGCGCCACGCCGGCGAGAGCCTGTCATCTGACCACCTGGTCGCGAGGTCCACGAGCGTCGTGACCGGGATCGTCGCGCCGGGCGCCCGTCCGTCGAGCCACCGATCGATGTGCTCCTCCGACCGGAAGAGGTTCATGGCTCCTCAGGTGTAGCCGATGTCGTCGAACCACTGCCGCGCCGCCACCAAGCAGTGGAAGAGCAGTGCCTCGTCGTCGGGGAGCCCCCCACGGACCTCGACCGCGATCGGATCGTCGCAGTCGGGACAGACCGTCTCGACGCGACCGTCGCTGTGGAGCGCCGCGCCGATGCCGAACGCGTCCCACGCACAATTGCCGAACCACCACCTGCCGTCCGCGTGCACCCGGTGCGGCGTGGGTACCGCCGAGAAAGGGTTCGCCATCCAGATCCTGGAGCCGGTCGGGTCCAGCACCAGCGCGTGTTGATCGTGCAGGCGCCGCCATCCGTCCGCGACGTCGGTCCGGTCCAGCGCCGCCGCGCCCGCGACCTCGTCGGCGGTTGGCGCCCTGCCCAGCTCGACGAACGCCGTGTACGTCAGGTTGCGCAGCTCCCGATCCGCCTCGTCCACCATCCGAGTGTGGCATCGATCACGCTCGGGTGGACGGCATATGGTGATCCATATGACATGATGCGAGCCGTGGCACGCCGACAGGTCCTGGTGCAGCTCGACGACGCGCAGGTCCAGCGGCTCGACGAGCTGGCCGTGGCCTCCAACGACAGCAGGAGCGAGTTGATCCGCCGCGCCATCGACCTCTACGTCGAGGCGGTCGGCGAGGCGGCGGCCGACCTTCGCTACGCCGCGGCCTACGAGCGTGTCCCCGAGGACCTGGAGGAGCTCGCCGGTCTCCGCACGCTCGGCGTCCGCGCCTGGCCGAAGGACTGACCGTGCGCCGCGGCCAGATCTACATCGCCGAGCTTCCCGAGCCCGCCGGCCGGCGACCGGTGCTGATCGTCACGCGCACGACGGCCATCGCGGTGCACACCGCCGTCACCGTCGCGCCCATCACCCGAACCGTACGCGGCATCGCGAGCGAGGTGTCTCTCGGACGCCGGCACGGTCTGCGAGCCCGCTCGGTCGCGAGCTGCGATTCGCTCCAGACCGTCGCGAAAGATGCGCTCCGCCCGCGTCGTGTGGGAGAGCTGCAACCCGGCGAGCTTCCTCAGCTGGACCGCGCCCTGCGGTTCGCCCTCGGCATCAAGACGTGACCGATCCGGCGAGTCGCTCGCTAGCGGTTCGGGTTGCGGCGGGGTCGCTGCGTGCGACCCGATCGCGAGCGCGGCGGCACCGGCTTCCCTGTTCCCGTGGGCTTCGCACGCTGGGTGGGTGAAGCCGAACGCTGCGTCAGCCCCGCGGTCGCGAACTCCTGCTCCAGCTTCAGGTTCTTGGCCATATCGCCGACATCGCGCTGCTGCTCTGGCGTCACGAACGTGATGCCGGTACCGCTACGACCCGCACGCGCAGTACGTCCCACGCGGTGGACGTAGGTCTTGTCGTCGGCGGGCGGGTCGAAGTTGATCACGTGGCTGATGTGCTCGAGGTCGAGCCCGCGCGCGGCCACGTCGGTCGCGACGAGCACGTCGTTGCGGCCCGCCGCGAAGTGCCCCAGCGCGCGCTCGCGCTGGCTCTGGTTCATGTCGCCGTGCAGCGCCCCGGCCTTGAACCCGTCGCGCTTGAGGTTGCGCGCCAGACGATCGGCGCCGCGCTTGGTCCGCGTGAACACCAGGGTGAGACCACGGTCGGCCGCCAGCTCTCGCACGAGCGTCTGGTGGCGGTCGGTGTGTGCGACACCGACGAACCGGTGGGTGGCCGACGACACGGTCGGGCGCGCGTCACGGATCTCGTGCCGCACGGCGTCACGGGTCGAGCCCTCGGCGAGCTTCGCGATCTCGCCTTCGAGGGTGGCCGAGAACAACATGGTCTGGCGGTCATCGCGGAGCTGCGCCAAGATCCGGCGGACGTCGGGGAGGAACCCCATGTCGAGCATGCGGTCGGCCTCGTCGAGCACGGCGATGCGAACGCGATCGAGCCTGATGAGCCTCCGCGCCACCAGGTCCAACAGGCGGCCGGGCGTCGCGATCACGACATCGGCGTGGCGCGCCTTCTTGGCCTGCGGGCCGATGCCCACACCGCCGTAGACCGCGGCGATCTGCAGGTGCTTCACATCGGCGATCGCGCGGAACTCCTCGGTGACCTGGCTCGCCAGCTCTCGGGTCGGCACCAAGATCAGGGCCTGCGGTGAACGATCGGAGCGCTGCAGGCGCTCCACGATCGGGACGGCGAACGCGAGGGTCTTGCCGCTGCCGGTGCGCGAACGGGCCTGGACGTCGCGCCCGGCGATGGCGTCGCGTAGCACGAGGGCCTGGATGGGGAACGCGGACGTGATGCCGCGCATCGCGAGGGCCGTCGCGATGGCCTGCGAGACGCCGAGGTCCGCGAACCGGGTGGTCGTCGTGGGGTCGGGCGTGCGCTGGGCACGCGAAGGGGAAGTGCTCATGGTCTGTCTGTGACCGCCTTCTGCTCGGCGAGCGAGCGTCGTCGTTCGACGCGTGCCGCATGGCTGAGGCGGGTGCGCCGGATGCCGGGCATGAACCTCGACATCGGTGGATGGATGGTGCGGCGTCGAACCTCAACCGTTCGACGCGACCTTCGCAGTGTACCCGACGGTTACCCCACCACCACCACGCCGCGCATCCCGTAGTCCCAGTGCCCGGGGGAGTGGCAGCCGAAGAGCACCTCGCCGTCGAAAGGGAACGTGTACGTGGTCTCGACGGTCTCGCCGGCGTGGATGGTGATCTCGCCGGGCTTGGCGCCGTGATGTGCCTCGGTCCCCTTCTCGTGGATCCGCTGCACCTGGGCGTCGCCGAGGATGAACTCGTGGTCGATGGGGTCGGTGTTCGTGAGCACGAACCGCACGGTCTCGCCCGGCGCCACACCGATCGTGCTCGGGTCGTAGGCCGAGTAGTGCATCGTGATCGCGATGGTGCGGTCCTCGCCGCCCGCGCCCGCGGTGTTCCCGCAGGCGGCGGCGGCGAGGACCGCACCGACGACGACGACCAGCACCGACCGCCGCACGGCTACCCCGCCATCGCGCCCGGACGCCGCCTCGTCGAGATCGCCGCCATGACCGCAACTCCCAGGGCGAACACCACGAGCAGCGGCAGCAGCTGGTCACTGACCACCGGCGCCACCGCTCGTTCGGGCGAACGGAGGCCCGCCGCGACCGGGCTCGGCCGGCCGAATCCGCTGGCGTCGATGGCCAGGTCGTGCCCCAGCTTCGAGGCCGGGGTGTCGATGGTGAGGTGCGAGAACCACATGCCGCTCGTGGGGAGCCACCCCATGCCGCGGTCGTCCGCGAGGTCGGTGAGCAGCAGGCGCGATGCCTGCTCGCTCCGCTCGAGCACCACACCGCGCTGGCCGAGCTCGCCGGTCGGCTCCTCGGCCTGGGGCAGCAATGCCGGCTCAAGGTCGGTCAACAGGTAGACGTCGGCCTCGATGACGTCGCCGGGTTGGCGGCCCAGCGCCAAGATCCGGAGCGGCACCCACGGGTTCGGAGTGGGTATCACGACGTGGATGGGCGTGCCTTCGCCCTCGACCACACCTTGTTCGGCGGCGCGGGCGGCGTTGAACCGGGCGGCCAGGAAGATGGGGCTTCGCGCCGCGTAGAACTCCAGCACCTCGGGTGCGTCCGGTGGCAGGAAGAACCCGTGGTCGGTCGCCCAGCGCCCCACTTCATCGGCCCCGCCTTCGAGCACCGTGATGTCGAGGGCGTCGATCTCGGTCTCGAACAGGACGCGGGCGCTCGCGAGCGCTCCGTCGGCGTTCGCGAAGAACTCCGCGTCTGGCACCGCTGGCTGGGTCTCTTGCACCAGCCGTTGGAGGGTCCACTGTCCGGCCGGCTTCACGTCGGTCGGCACGCCGGGCAGCGGCACGATCGAGCCCAGCGCGGCGTTGGCTTTGCCCGCGAAGCTGAACGACGTGATGTAGTGCTCGATGCCGCGGTGGTAGGCGGCCAGGGTGGTGGTCCGCAACAGGCTGATGGTGCCGTTGGGGGCGATCAGGCCTCCGCACGCGAATGCGGCGGTCGCGGGTCCGATCAAGAGGGCCGCGGCGAGCGTCGCGGTGAAGGCCATCCGGGCGGGGCGGCGGTGTCGCATGGTGCTCCTCCTCCGGTGCTGTTGCGCCTTTCGACCCGGCGAGCAGGTGGTGCGGTTCCCCTGAGGCTAGGTTTCTCCGGCTTCGAGGATCCGGCGGAGCACCGGCAGGACCAGCCGGTCCTTGTCGCGATCCGCGGCCTCCTTCGACCGGATCACATCGGCGAGCGAGGCCACGTCGACCTCGGCTCCCAAGATCGTGAGGTGGACGGCGTCACGGATGAGGTCATCGAAGCCGGTGGTGCCGCTCGGTCTGAACGTGACGTCGAGACGCCCGTGGTCGGTCACGAGGTTCCAGATGCCCACCGCCGCAAGGGAGGTGGCGTCGTGATCGAAGGGCACCCCGCCGGGCTCGGCGGCCGTCCACACGCGTGCGTGCAGCTCACGGAGCGCCGCCGACAGACGGGTCACGTTGGCGCCGTCGCTGTCCGGTACCACGTCGAGGTCGGTCGTGACGTACGGCGAGCCGTGGATCACGGCGGCGAACCCGCCGATCAAGACGTAGCGCACCCCGTGGCGTGAGAAGACCTCCAGCAGCCGCTCGGGGCGCAGCTCGGGCTCGGCCGGCGCGGGCTCATCTGCCACGGGCCATCGCCTCGCGCCCGGCCCGCGCGAAACGCAGCGCCGCCTGGTGACGGCGAACGCGGGTGTCGGGGTCGACCAACAGGTTCGGCGAGGCGACCGACCAGTCGGCGTCGTCGGTGTCGTGGAGCCGAGGCACCAGCTCGAGGCCGCACGCGCGCACGGCCCGCACGACTCCCCCATAGGAAGGCTCGGTGCCACCGCGTTCGAGACGTGCGATGGCCGACTGGGTGGTGCCCAGACGTTCGGCCAGCACGACCTGTGTGAGACCGGCCCGGCGACGGGCTTCCCGGATGAGGCTTCCTCCTCGCATGGAGGAAAGTATAGCGGAACTGCTATATGGAGTCGCAGCGGGTCGCCGCACCGCCTCGAGGGACGTCCGCTCAGGGAAGGCGGAGGTACGATCGACGCCGTGGCGTACCGACGACGGCGAACCGCTACGAGCCGCGCTCCCGGCGCGTTCGACGACCCGTTCATGATCCCCGATGGCGGACCGATCCCCGAAGGCCCGTCGCAGCGGCGTTCCGCGTTGGTGGCGCTCGCCGTCATCGTGGTCGTGATGGTTGCGCTCGGCGTGCTGGTGTCGATCGACTGACGCCGCCGCTGGCGAACTCGTCAGCTGGCGACGGGCGGCTGACCCGAAGAAAGGGCTACACACCTTCGATGGTGCCGTCGTGCCTATCAGGCTCGTCTTCCATGAGAGCCCGGTACTCGATGTACATCTCGTGTTGCTTGGGGTCGTCGGCGTTCGCGTCGTAGCTCGCGCGGTCTTCGAAGATGGCGAAGATCCACGCCACGTCGCTGTCGTTCTCGAAGAGCATGTGTCCCGAGACGTACCCCTTCGGCGCCCCTTGGTCGGTGGTCTGGCGCTCGAACACCTTCTTCAGCGCCTCGCGGTTCTCGGGCTTGACCCTCGTTCGCGCAACGGTCCCGTACATGCGTGTTCCTCCCTCTGGTCGGCCACCACGCCACCACCTGCTGGCACGGGCCACGGTAGCGCCGCCGGTCCGAGGCGTCGAGCCCACGTTCCGGCGGCGCCGGCGCTGGCGCTCGCGCCCTGCGGCCCCGTACCATCGGCCGATGCTCGACATCGCGCCCAAGCTCGAAGCCCTGACGGCCGCCTTCGTGAAGGAACACCGCATCCCCGGCGTCGCGGCGGGGGTCGTGCACGGCGCCGACCTGGTGTGGTCGGCCGGCGTCGGGCACGCCGACATCGCCTCAGCCCGGCCCGCGGCCCCCGACGTCTTGTACCGGATCGCGTCCATCACCAAGACGTTCACGGGAACGGCGATCATGCAGCTCCGCGACCGGGGCCTGCTGCACCTCGACGACCCCGCCGTGACGTACCTGCCTGAGCTCCGCGACGCGTCGAGCCCGTTCGGTGCGATCGAGACGGTGACCCTGCGTCGTCTGCTGTCACACGAGTCGGGGTTCATGGGTGATCCGCCCGGGACCGATTGGGCCACGCCCACGTACGAAGGCGAGGCCGCGCGGAACCTCGAGCGAGTTGCGGAGATGGGGACGAAGATCCCCCCGAACGCACAGCAGAAATACTCGAACATCGGCTATCAGCTGCTGGGCGAGATCGTGGCCAGGGTGAGCGGCACGCCGTACCCGATGTATGTCCGCGAGGCCATCTTGGACCCGCTCGGCATGGGCTCGAGCGCGTTCCCCCCTTTGCCGGCCGAGCTCGACCCACGCTGCGCGACGGGCTACTCGGGCCGCTTCTTGTCCGATGAGCTCGACCTGGCATCGATCCCACCGGAGGTCTGGGCCGAAGGCGGCATGTGGTCGTGCGTCGACGATCTCGCCAGGTGGATCTCGGCACAGCTCGGCGATGACGAGACGGTGCTGGCCAACGCCACGCGCAAGGAGATGCACACACCCCGCTACCTCGGCGATGACACATGGGAGGAGGCCTGGTGCATCTCGTGGTACGCCGTTCGCAAAGGTGACGTCGTGTGGGTGCAACACTCGGGCGGCATCCACGGATTCGACACCAACGTGTGCTTCGACCCGAAGGAGAAGGTGGGAGCCATCGTGTTGGTCAACGGTCTCGCCGACACGGCGGGACTGGCGATGACGCTCGCCGGGGCGGCACGCGAGGCGGTCCGCGAGGCCGTGCCGGCCATCGACCCGGTGGCGCCGATGCCCGAGGCCTACCGGTCGCTGTTGGGTGTCTACGTGCAATACGAGCTGGGGCAGCTCATCAGGGTCGAGTGGCGCGACAAGGTCCTGATGGTCGTCAACCCCGACGAAGCCACATGGCGCCCTCGCCTGATGCCCACCGATGACCCCGACGTGTTCCTCGTTGAGCTGGGCGTGCGTGAATCGGGTGAGCACGTCACGTTCAACCGGCTCCCGGACGGCCGGGTGGCGTCGGTGCTCCTCGCGGCCGACAGGTTCGTGCGGCTGGACCCGGTGGAGATGAGCTGAGGGCCGTCGCGGTCACGGCTACGGCAGGCCGACGTAGATCACGTAACTGCCCGACCCCTTGAAGGCGTTCACGTGGAAGTAGTAGGTACCGGTCTTCTTGGGCGTGAACTTGACGTATTCGTCGACACCCTTGCCCGCGAGACCGGCCCTGAGCAAGAGGCAGCTGAGCGCGCCGCAGCCGTAGTTGGTCGGCCAGGTGTCGAGCGACCCGGGCTTCCACACGAACAGGTCGAAGTCGCGCTGGGGAGGCACCTCGACCAGCACCGCGTAGCGGCGACCTGCGCGCAGACGCATCTTGAAGATGTCGTTGCGGTCGGCCGGGATGTTCAGCGAGCCGGTCTTCTTGTAGGTGATGGGCGTGGCCCCCTGCATGACGTCGTCGCCCGCGCCGCCGAGCGATGCCGTCGAAGCGTCCAGGGCCGCGTCCGCGTTGACCCGTCCGTTCGTGAACGAGAAGCCCCCACCCAGCGACCCGGGCTCGTCGGCCGAGTTCAACAGCGCGTTCTTGATCTGCGCCGGGCTGTAGCCGGGGTGGAGGGACGCGACGAGACCCGCGACGCCCGCCACGAACGGTGATGCCATGGATGTGCCGTTGTACACGTCGTAGGTGTCATCCGGGACCGTGCTGTAGATGTCGACGCCCGGCGCGGCCAGATCCACGGACGCGTTGCCCCAGTTCGTGAAATCACACGCGTTGTTCCCGCCCCCGATCGAACAGCCGGTGAAGTACCCGTAGTCGTCGAGGTCGTTGCTCGCTGCCACCGAGACGATCTGCGGCATGCCGTAGCTCGCCGGGTAGCTCGGTCCGTCGGGCAACCCCTGCACGCGCCAATCCAAAGCGTCGTTGTCGCGGTCTTCGTTGCCCGCCGCCGCGACCATCAAGACCCCGGCGGCGCCCACGTCGGCGAGCGTGTCGCGTTCGAGCATGCTCCACTGCGGCCCGCCGTAGCTCATGTTGATGATGTCGGCGCCGTTGTCGACGGCGTAGTTCAGCGCGTCGATGGTGTTGCCGAGCGCGAACCCCTGCCCACCGGCGGCCCGCAGCGGCATGATCGTGCACTCCGGGCACACGCCCGCGCCGCCGGCGCCGTTATCGATGCCCGCGGCCGCGATCCCCGATACGTGGCTCCCGTGCCCGTCGGTGTCGTTCGGGTTCGCGTCGTCGCCCACGAAGTCCCACCCGTTCAGGTCGTCGACGTAGCCGTTGCCGTCGTCGTCGAGCCCGTTGCTCGGGGTCTCGCCCGTGTTGACCCACACCTTGTCGGCCAGGTCGGGATGGTTCAGATCGATGCCGGTGTCGATGACCGCGATGATCGTGCCGGGATCGCCCGTGGTGGTGTCCCACGCCAGGTCCACGTCGGCGTCGGCGTCGGCGAGCCCGTTGACGTTGGCGGGCGGTGGGTCCGCGATCAGGTGCGACTGGCCCGTGTTGTTGAGCCCCCATTGCTGGTCGAACGAGGGGTCGAGGGGGATGTATGCGGCGTGCCGGATCCAGTTGGGCTCGGCGACGTCGATGGCGGCTGTGCGTTGCAGGGCTCGGGCGGCGGCCAAGGGATCGCTGCCCGACGGGAGGTCGAGCACCGCGATGCGGGTGCCGAACACCCGGTGGGCGACCCGGCCGGAAACCGTGGCCGCAGCGACGCGGCGAAGGTCGGCGACGCTTCGGCCCGCGGCGAACCTCACCAGGACCTGGCCCGGTACGAAGGCGTGGCGCGCGACACGGTCGCGCGCCAGCGGCCGCTTGGGGCCGGAGGCGGCGTCGAGCCGGCGCGCGGTGGTTCCCCGCGCGGCGGTGACGGCGCCGGCGTCGAACGACGCGGTCAGCATGACGAAACTCAAGATGACGACGCCGGACGCTCCGAGCCGTGAAGCACGCATCGCGTTTCCCTCCCAGAGACCGAGCCGCTATGTATCACGCTGGCAGGCTCGTCGTCGAGAGCGGCAACTGCGATGACCCAGAACCCGCGCGGTCGGGGGCCGAGCCGAAGGCTCGCCCCGCTAGGCTTCGATGCCGATGCAACCCGATCCCACGTTCACCGAGCTCACCACCGAACGGCTCAGCCTGCGTCGCTCGCTGCCCGGCGATGCGGCGGCGATCTCTCGTTACCGAAGCGACCCCGACGTGCACGTCCACCAGGGATGGGGGCACACCGACCCCGACACGGTTCGCACCGACATCGAGGAGATGACGACGCGAGCCCCGGGCACACCCGGCGGATGGGTCCAGTTCTCGGTGCTGCGCCGCGACGACGGCGTGCTCGTCGGCGACGTGGGTCTCAGCCCCGCCGAGGGCGAGCCCAAGGTGATCAAGGTGGGGTACACGATGGCGCCCGAGCACCAGGGCCAGGGTTACGCCACCGAGGCCGTGGAGGCGCTCGTCGGCTACGCGTTCGAGGTGCTGGCCGCCGACATCGTGCGTGCCTATGCCGGCGCCGACAATGCGCCATCGATCCGGATCATGGAGAAGGTCGGGATGCGCCTGATGGAGCGGTTCGAAGGAGAGGAAGACGGCGAGAGGTGGACCGGCGTGCGCTACGAACGCAGCCGGCCCACCACCTGACGCCGAGACCTACGGAGCCCGATAGGCGCTCCACGCGGCCTGCATCCGGGCGCCTTGACCGGATGTGAACTCGAACATGCACGGGTCTTCCGTGTAGTCCATGAAGTTCGTGATGGGGTCGACCCCGTCGCCCGTGCAGGTGTCGCGCCCCACAGGACATCCGAACGCAGGTGAAGCCTCGGGGGCGGTGTCGTCGACGAAGTCGCCGGGGCCGGTGCACCCGCCCTGGAAGGTGTGCTCGAGGTTGAACCAGTGGCCCACCTCGTGGGTCGCCGTGTCGCCTTCGCTGTAGACGCCCCACGGTCCGCCGGGCAGGGCCTTGAAGTTGACGACGACGCCATCGAGCACGCCGACCTCGTCGGCGTCTTCGGCCAGGTAGGCGTAGCCGAGCAAGAGGTTCCCGAGGTTCGCGCTGTAGATGTTGAGCGTCTCGGTGCCACCGACCTTCAGCGCGGTCTTCACCCCGATGTCCTTGTTGGAGCCGTTCAGCCGGAACCACTTCGCGCTCGTGGTGCGCGTGACCACCTTCAGCGAGAACTGGAACCCGGTGCGATCGCCACCGGTGGCGCCCGAGAACGAGTCGTTCAAGACCTCGATCTGGTCGTCGATCCACGACCGGGGGATGTTGCCACCGCCCACGGTCAGGTCTTTGCGGATGACGTGGAACGCGACCGGCACCGTGATGGTCGCCACGCGCGCGGCGCGCTCGGCCTGGAGCTTGAGCTGTGGGTTGCGGTTCAGGTACCTGGTCAGCTCGGGCCGGCCCAGGCGGTGGACGTCGTCACGGATCCTCGTCGATGCGGTGGCCCTGCCGACCGCCGAGGGGTGCACGACGCAGCGGTTCCCCGGCTCGCCGAGAGGCCGAGCCTGCGCGGCAGGGATGACGGCGAGCGCCATCAACACGGTGGTGACGGCGGTCGCGAAGATGCGGGTGGTTCGTCGCACGGTTCCCTCCATGGCCTGCGAACGGGTTGCGAACGGGGTCGCGAGCCCTTGGGACCTTATCGCCGCACATCGGCGTCGCGCCATCAGACCTTCGGCCGACGACCGAGGGCCACACGGACCCAGGTGCCGGCCGGCGTGTAGGGGGCGTCGAGGATGCCTTCCAGGCCTTGGACGATGCGGATGACACCCCCGTGCGTGACGACCAGATGGGTCCCGGCCGGCAGAGCATCGACGAACGACCGCACGCGCTCGCGCATCGTGGCCGTGGACTCCCCGCCGGGCGCGGCGTAGTCGTCGAACGCGAACATCGCCTGCTGCGTCTGCTCGTCGAGCTCGTCCCAGGTGCGGCCCTCGAGCTGGCCGAAGTCCAGCTCGCGCAGACGGGGGTCGGCCTCGGCCGGTTGCTCGGGCCGGGCGATCGACGCGGTCTCCTTCGCCCGGCGGAGGTCCGAGGACCAGATGGTGTCGATCACGAGAGACGCGAGCGCACGGCCGGCGTCGGCTGCCTGGCGGCGTCCCGTCTCGTTGAGTGGGACGTCGGTCGAGCCCGAGAGCCGGTGGGCAGCGGTCCAGTCGGTCTCGCCGTGGCGCAGGAGCCACAGGGTGGTCGTCGGGGTCTCGCGGCTCATACCCTCGCGGCTCATGCCAGGGGTCCCGTCCAGCCCTGGGTGAACGCGGCCGCCGCGCTCAGCAAGACCGCGACCTCGCCGGTCTGCTCGATCGCGCCGAGCACGTCACCGCTGACGCCGCCGAGACGGGTTCGCGCCCATCGGGCGAGCACCACCGACGTCGCGGCGAGGCCCGCGAGGGCCACGAGCGGCGTGGCTGGTCCGAAGCTGCTGCCGAGAGCGACGCTCGCGATGACCGCGCCGAGGGTCGCGGCGACGATGCCGCGCCGCCGCGTGGCCAGCCGTGCATGGCTCGAGCCCAGCCCGTCGGCCACCCTGGGGGCGTGCGTCACGACCGTGGCGCTCGCGCCTCGCGCCGCAGCGTGGGCAGCCACGAGCGCCAGGGCACCGGCGCGCGGCGCGAGCGCCGCCAACGCCGCAGCGCGGAGCCCCACGCCCACGACGAGCGCGAGCACCCCGAACGCGCCCAGCCGTGGGTCTTTCATGGCGGAGTGGGGGTCGCGTCCGGTCGACGCGGCGCCGAAGGCGTCGGCCGTGTCGGCCAGCCCGTCCTCGTGGAACGCGCCGGTGAGCGCCACGCTCGTCGCGACCGCGAGCAGTGCCGCCACCACGCCCGGCGCGACCGACGCGGCACCCCAGAACACGATGCCGCTGGCGGCACCGATCAGGGCTCCCACCACGGGGAACCACGCGACCGACGCGCCGATGTCGGCCTCCGTCACCGCCGTTCTCACCGGCAGCCGCGTCAAGAAGGCGACCCCGCCGACGAAGCCGCGTGCGCGGCGCGGCGTGACCGGGTCGGCGCTCACGCGAGACCCCATTCCTGGAAGGTCGCCACCTCCACCACGGAGACGGCGGCCAGACGCACGAGCGGCACGGCGAGCAGGGCGCCGGAGCCTTCGCCCAGACGGAGGTCGAGCGTGAGGAGCGGGTCGAGCCCCAGCCGTTCCAGCAGCATCCCGTGGCCGCGTTCGGCGCTGCGGTGGCCTGCGACCACGTGGTCGAGCGCGCCCGGCACCCGGGCGGCGAGCGGCGCGACGGCGGCGGTCACCACGTAGCCGTCGAGCACGACGGGCACCGAGCGGCGCCGAGCCTGGATGCACGCCCCCGCCATGGCGGCCAGCTCGGCACCACCGGCGTGACGCAGCACCTCGAGAGGGTCGGTGACGCCCGCCGACAGCAACCGTTCGACGCAGGCCTCGACGGCGGCCGCCTTCCGCGCGACGCCGTCGTCGTCGAGACCCGTCCCGCGCCCGACCCAGCCCTCGATGGGACCACCGAACAGACACGCCGCCACCGCGGCCGCGGCCGTGGTGTTCCCGATGCCCATCTCGCCGAAGACCAGGAGGTCCGCGCCGGCGTCGGCCGCGCGATCGACGGACGTGACCCCCGCCGCCACGGCTTCGTCGAAGCGCCGCTCGTCCATCGCCGGTGTGTCGCGAAGGTCGGCGGTGGGGCGACCGACCCCCACGTCGAGGACCTCGAGCGTGACCCCCAACGCCCGGGCCATCGCGGTCGCGGTCGCGGCGCCCTTCTCGAGGGCGTCGAGCATCGCGGCGGTGACCGCGGAGGGATAGGCGCTGACGCCGGCCACGGCGACGCCGTGGTCGGCGGCGAAGACCACAGCGTGCGGTGACGACACCGCCGGTCGTTCGGTGCGCTGCCAGGCCGCGAGCCACGCGGCGACCTCGTCCAGGCGGGCGAGGGCGCCCGCGGGTCGCAACACCTGCGAGGCGCGGGCGGCCACGGCCGCCCGCGCCTCCTCGTCCGGCCCAGGCAGGTCACGGAGCAGCTCGCGAAGGGGGCTCTCGCCGCTCATGTGGCTCCACCACCCGGTTCCGTGAGCAGCGCGGCGGGATCGTCGAGGCGGAGCGCCCGGCCGGCGACGAGCAACAGCACGTCGTCGGCCGATCCGGCGAACATGGCGTTCACGCGGCCCAGCAGGTCGCGATACCGGCGCGTCACCGGATGCATGGGGACGATCCCCGAACCGACCTCGTTCGTGACGACGAGCGTGGGCGCCGTCCGGGCGCAGGCGGCCTTGACGGCCGCCTGCGCCCTCGCGATGACCTCGTCGTCGCCACTGCCGGCACCCATCATGTTCGTGACCCACAGCGTCAGGCAATCGACGATGGCTACGTCTCCGGCGGGCAGCTCCTCGATCGCACCGAGGAGGTCGAGCGGCTCCTCGACGACCATCCAGCCGGACGGCCGCCCGGCACGGTGTCGTTCGATGCGCACCATCATCTCGTCATCGAGCGCCTCCGCCGTCGCGATCAGCGTCACCGGACGTCCCGCGCCCGCCGCCATGGTGACGGCGGCGCGCGACTTCCCGCTTGCGGCGCCGCCAAGCAACACGGTGAGCGGCATCAGTAGTCGATCCCCTCGAGGGCGGCGATGCCCCGCTCGAACGCGTGTTTCACGGGCGCCGTGTCGCTGACGGTGTCGGCCACGTCGACGAGCGCCTGCGGCGCGTCGCGTCCCGTGAGGACGACGCTCACGTGGGGTGGCCGCGACTCGATCGTCGCCACGACCTCGCCGGTGTCGATCCAACCCCACGTCATGGCGTACGTGATCTCGTCGGCCACGACCAGGTCGAACGAGCCACCCTCGATCGACGAACGCACGTCGGCCCAGGCGGCGCGCGCCATCTCGGCCGAGCGCTCGAGGTCGTCGCTGTCCCATGTGAAGCCGTCGCCGATCGTCGACCACCTGACGCCGAGCCGCTCGGCCGCCACCCGCTCGCCGGTGCGCCACCGCCCCGACTTCATGAACTGCACCACGGCGACCGACCTGCCGTGACCGGCCGCACGCAACACCACGCCCATCGCGGCCGACGTCTTCCCCTTGCCGTCGCCGGTGTGCACCACGACGAGCGATCGCACCCGTTCGGTCGCTCGCGCCGGAGCGTCGGTGGGAGGCTCGCCGCGATCGCTCACCGGCGACCCACCGGCGTTCTGGCGGGCACCACGATCAGCTCGCCGCCGGGACCGTGCACGACGTGCACTGCGATGCCGTAGTGGCGGGCGAGCACGTGTGGATCGAGCACCTCGGCGGGCGTGCCCTCGGCGACGATCTCGCCATGGGCGAGGAGCGCGAACCGATCGGAGAAGCGCGCGGCGAGCGTGAGGTCGTGCATCGCCGACACCACCGTGATGCCCCGCTCACGTCGAAGCTCGTCGACCAGCTCGAGCACGTCCACCTGGTGGCCGAGGTCGAGCCCGGTAGTCGGCTCGTCGAGGAGCAAGACCTCGGCCTCCTGGGCGAGCGCCCGTCCCACGACCGCGCGGCGGAACTCACCGCCCGACAACGTGTCGACGCGGCGCTCGGCCGCCCACGTGAGGTCGATGCGCGCGAGCACCTCGTCAGCCAACTCGTGGTCACGCGCCGTCTCGGTCCCGAAGAACGACAGGTGGGGCGTGCGGCCGAGCGACACGTATTCGGCCACGGTGAGCGCCTCGGGCACCACCGGCTGCTGCGCCACGAGCGCCACGCGGCGGGCGCGCGTCCGCGTCGACCCCTCGGCGATGGATACACCCCCCACGACGATCGAACCGGCCGCAGGGATGAGCCCGGCGAGCGCGAGCAACATCGAAGACTTGCCGGCGCCGTTGGGTCCGACGATGGTGAGCCAGGCGCCGCCGGCGACGTCGATGCTGACCCCGCGGACCACGTCGGCACCACCGCGCGACACCACGAGGCCGGTGGCGACGATCACCGTGCACCACCCGAGCGACGCAAGATCAACGCGAAGAAGGGAGCGCCGATGAACGCCGTGATGACCCCGATCGGCAGTTCGCCGGGGGCCACGAGCGTGCGCGCCACGATGTCGCATGCGATGAGGAACGACGCGCCGAACAGCAGGGACAGTCCCACCGTCACCCGGTGGCTCGCGCCCGTCGCCATGCGCACCGCGTGCGGCACGATCAACCCGACGAAGCCGATCAGCCCGGCCACGGCCACGGCCGCGGCGGTCGCGAGCGACGCTGCTATCACGACGATGGCGCGGTCCCTGCCGACCCGAACCCCCAGGCTCGCGGCCTCGACGTCGCCGAGCGACAAGACCACGAGCAGACGCCGCGAGGCGAGCAAGACGGCCGCCGAGGCGGTGACGTACGGCAGGGCCAGCAGCACCTCGTGCCAACCACCCGTCCCGAGCCGGCCGAGCATCCACGAATAGACCTCGCGGAGCGAATCGGTGTTCTGCTGCTGGAGATAGGTCTGCGCGGCCGTCAAGAACGACGCGATCGCGACGCCGGCGAGCACGAGCGAGGTCGAGGTTCGCCCGGCGGCCCTCGTCGACGCCATGGCATAGGCGAGCCCCACGCCGACCAGTGCGCCCGCGAACGCCGCGACGGGCACAGCGAGCGACGCCCCACCGAGCCCGAGCGTTATGGCCAGCGTCGCACCGAGCCCGGCGCCAGCGGCCGATCCCAGCAGGTAGGGGTCGGCGAGCGGGTTGCGGAACGCCGCCTGGTAGGCGGCGCCCGACACCGCGAGCGCCGCCCCGACGAGGCCGCCGAGCACGACGCGCGGCAGCCGCAGCTGGGTCAAGATCGCAAGGTCTTGCTCGGACAGGGTGGGCGCGGCGGTGAACGGCACCCACGACAGCAACCACCGAACGACCTCGGCCGTCGGGACGGCGACCGGGCCGACCACCAGCCCCGCGACGCCCGCGACCACCACCGACCCGACGCCGGCGCTCGTCCACAACGCCGCCCGGCGGGCGCGCGCGGCCGCGAGCGGCCGCGCGCGCCCCCCGGTCGCGGCGCCCCGGACGCGTGCCGCGTCTCTCACGCGGCGGCCTGGGCGTTGATCGCGCCGGCGACCGTGCGCAACAGGTCGACGATACGCGGGCCCCATCGCGAGGCCACGTCGTCATCGAGCTCGACGACGCCCCCGTTGCCCACTGCCTGCAGGCCATCCCAGCCCGGTCGCTTGGCGACCTTCTCGGCCGTTTGGCCGCAGCACTTCGTGTCGGCCAAGAAGATGAGGTCGGGGTCGGCGTCGATGACGTATTCCGCCGAGAGCTGCGGGTAGCCCGATCCGGCGCCGTCGGCTTCGTCGGCGATGTTCTCCAGACCGAGCACCGCGTACACCGTGCCGATGAAGGTGGACGACGTGACCGAATACAAGGTGTCGTCGAGCTCGTGGTAATAGGTGCGGTCTTCGCCGCTCGTGTCGATCGACGCCACGATCTCGTCGATGTCGGTCTGCATCGTCGCGATGACGGTGGCGGCGGCCTCGGGGTGCCCCGTCGCCGCACCGAGCTCCTCGATCTGGTCGTAGACGTCGTCCAGATCGGCGGCCGCAGGCTGCAGCAGCGCCGGGATCTTCAGCTTGTCGAGCGAGCGCTCGAGGTCTTCGGGCCCACCCGAGAACACGACGAGGTCGGGCTCGTAGGCCGCGATCGCCTCGACGTTCGGCTCGAAGCCGGACAGGTCGGTCGTCGGCGCGTCGGCCGGGTAGTTCGAGTAATCGTCGACCGCGACGACCTGCGGGCCGGCGTCGACGGCGAAGAGCATCTCGGTGGCCGTGGGCGAGATCGACACTATCCGCTCGGGAAGCTGCTCGATCGTGACCTCGCCGTTGGCTGCGTCGATCGTGACCGGGAACAGGGGCTCGGCCGTTGCCGACGACGACGACCCGCCGGTCGCAGCAGAGGTGGTGCCGTTGGACGCGCACGAAGACGCGACGAACGCGAGGGTGACGACGGTGCCGACGATCACACCGATGGAGCGGGTGGGTGGGCGCATGATGCGCTCCTTCCCGGCCGAACGCGCGGCCGCCTCAGGAGGTCCGTCCGCCGCGCCGATCGCCGGGTCCCGCCGCAGGAGCGAGATGGCCGCATCCCGGACGCGAGGGACGTCGCCTCATGTCGCGTGGCAGGTCTCCTGACTCCCGGATCACCGCGCCCCGGCCTTCCCAGGACCGCCGCCGCCCGGCCCCGATGGCCGGCGACTACTCGGTCCCAGTGGTCCTGTCGGGTTCGCTCCCCGGTCACAGTGGCGCGACCGTGCCGGATTCACACCGGCTTCCCTCGGACCGGCACCGTGCCGGCCCGTCCGAGCGGCGCGAGCCGCCCGGTCACCACGGGACGAAACTGCTGTGATTCTGCGCCGCATCGTGGCACAGCCGGTCGAACCCGACAATCCGGGCACGGCGGGTGGCGGTCAGGAAGTTCGCCGGGCGGTGGAGACGGATGACACCCCGAGCGCGTAGGCTTGTGCCCGAGGGCACACGGATCGTTGGTTCGCCAAGAGCGGTTCCCTCCCGGCGCCAGCCGGATGCCCGACGGGCGGTCGTACAGGCCCCGACGGCGAAGGAAGGAGGGATCGCAACATGGCAACTGGCACCGTCAAGTGGTTCAGCCCCGAGAAGGGCTTCGGTTTCATCACCCCGGACGACGGCAGCGCGGACGTATTCGTCCATTTCAGCGCGATCGCGGGTGAGGGCTACCGGAACCTCGACGAGGGGCAGAAGGTGACCTACGAGGTCACCCAGGGACAGAAAGGCCCACAGGCCTCAGAAGTCCGAGCTGGGTAGACGAACCACAGAGCAGCACGAAGGGGAGGCCTCGCGCCTCCCCTTCGTCGTTCCTGGCATGCGTTCGAACACGGCTCGTTCGTCGAGACGTGCCTCGGCTCAGGCGGGCGTGCTGGGGGCGTCGGCGTCGTCACCGGAGTCAGCGGTGTCGACGGCGGCGAGCGGGTCTTCGCCGTCGACGAAACCGAGCGCGGCGGGGTCGGCGGCCTCGATGGGCGTCCCGGCTTCGATCAGACCGGCTTCGCGGTCGGCGTTTCGCTGCGCACGGGCGAGCCGGCGCTCCTCGCGTGCCAGCGCCTTCTTCTGCTTGCCGCCTTCACGTTGACGCTTCCCGAAGCTGTCTGGCATTCCTCCAGATTACGCGCTCGACGCGGCCGTGACCGGGCTGCCCGGGGCCCGGGTTCGGCGTTCGTGGTTCCGTAAGGTTTGCAGGGCTAGCGTGGCTATGTGAAGACCGTCGAGGCGGCTGCACCGGTTCGGTCTGTCACGCCTGCACCACGCCGGGTGGGTGGTGCGATAGGGCTGTTGAGCGCCGCGGTCGCCGTCGCATCCGGCGAGCTGGTGGCCGCCGTCGTCGGCCGTGGGGCCGCACCCGTGATCGCGGTCGGTGG